>Ga0302324_100002509_pt1 | contig 42305 bp, 35 predicted proteins | sample Palsa_T0_1_FD_201949 | JGI IMG/M metagenome (GOLD analysis project Ga0302324, IMG submission 201949) | Peat permafrost microbial communities from Stordalen Mire near Abisko, Sweden - Palsa_T0_1 | ecosystem: Environmental > Terrestrial > Soil > Palsa > Peat permafrost | place: Sweden: Abisko...
CGGCGGAAGTGCATCATTCTGCGGGATCCTTCTGGCGTGTGGCCTTCACGCCCGACAGAATCCCCATGCCTAATAGAACAACCGCTCCCACGACAATCCAACGCGCGGGCATGTGCATCAGGTGCGCGCCGTAGATCAATCCGCCGATTAAGATTGCAAACCCCATCGAGTAGAGTCCAAACGACATAAATTCGTATCTCCTGGTCGACCGGCCCGGAATGCGGCTCTTGTCCGTCCGCCGGCACACATCAACTCCGCAACTGGTCCCCTAGGGTGATGGTGACGAACTGGCTTTCTGATTTTTCACTTGCAGGTCATTGACCACTTGCAGGACGTTCGGCACCCCGCTCGCCACCTGCTGGGCGCGCGTCCGCTTGTTCTCCGAATTCACCTCGCCGCTCAGAGTCACCACCCCGCTCTTCACTTTGTATTTCACGTTGTCGTGCATCTGGTTCTGGATCAAAGCGGCATCCAAATTCTGCTCGATGCCATTATCCAGATCGGAGTTCACGGCCTTGGCATCTTTTTCTCCGCCCACGGGAATCACCGCGATCTGGTCCGCGACAACCTGGGCGCCGGCGAAAGACTTTGCCAGCGATTCCGCTTGTGACTTCGCGTCGTCAGTGGCGACCTGTCCGCCGATGGTCACGACGCCTTTGTCGCGGTCCTGACTGACGGTGACGTCTTTGAGACCCGCCTGATCGAGCGATTTGCGAATACTGTCGGAAACATCAGGGGACTTCGCGGCCGTGGTTGAGCATCCGGCCATGATCCCGGCGGCGATCAGCGCGAGCAGGGTAAAGAACACTTTGATCGTCTTCCTATTCATATTGTCTTCCTTGTGATTGGTTCTAAGTGATCGATCTGGATCGAATCCGAGCGAATGAGCACCTTCCTGCCTGTGGAGGCAGGCTATAGAATCGCTCACTCGCTGCGGCAATGCTGTGCACAATCGCTCACTTTGTGAGGAAGCACATCCAAGCGTCCGCGTCTCCGGAATGCCGTCTAGCACTGATTTAGAAAGCGATCAATTCTGATCAGTCTTCCGGCACCAAACGTTTGATACTGGCAACTCACGAGTTTTCCGACCTTGGAGTGAACATCGTGAACAAAGTTGATTTTGTCGACATTCTCGATGCATGGAGGTTTCGTTGAATCTACATCTGCTGGATACGAATCTGATCGTGCTCGCCGCGGTGGCGATTCTGATCATCGCAGTGCTTGCTTGGCTGTATGTACGAAAACGCAGGAATACCACTGCAGTCCTGCGAAAGAAATTTGGGCCCGAGTACGATCGGGCGGTGCTGGTGCATGGGGCGGGACGAAAAGCAGAATCGAAGTTAGAGGATCGTGAGAAACGGGTTGAACAGCTCGACATTCGCGATCTTGATCCGCTGGAACGGGAACGGTTTTCGAAACAGTGGGAGTCCGTCCAGTCCCGTTTTGTCGATTCCCCAAAGGGCGCGGTCACAGAAGCGGATGACCTGGTGTCCTCTTTAATGAAAGCTCGTGGTTATCCTGTGTCCGATTTCGAGCAGAGGGCAGCCGATATTTCTGTCGACCACCCCCGAGTCGTCGAGAACTACAGGTCCGCGCATGAGATTGCGGTGAGAGTCGGGAAAGACGCAGCAACAACCGAAGATCTGAGAACGGCGATGATTCACTACCGCTCTCTGTTTGAGGAGCTGGTGCAGGTGCCAGCGAATGTTGAAAGAAAAGAAGCGGCGTAAGGTGGCAACTATGCTCTGACAAGAGTGGAGACACACTCGGACCGATTAGAGCAAGACAGGAGAAAACATGAAAGCAAGCACGCGAGACCGCACCGACGGCAAACTCCACGAGGTGAAGGGGAAAGTTAAGGAGAAGATCGGAAAGGCGACGAACGACACCGATTTGGAAGTCTCAGGAAAAGCGGAAAAGAACGCCGGCAAAGTTCAAAATTGGATCGGCCACGTTGAAAAGGTCCTTGGAGAATAAAGTCGTATCAACCCCGCATTCGTAAAACGCACAGGAGGAGACATGTCACAAACCGTAGTGGAAAGAACTGCCGAACACATCGCCGAATCGGCCCACCAGGCTTCTCGTGCGACCAACGCGATTGCCGATGCGATAGAGGACGGCACAGACGTAATGAGGCGGGCTGTAAAACAGGCTGGCGACGTTGCCGAAGAGTTCTTGGATGACACTACTCATCGCATCCACCGCCACCCTGTGCTAACGGTAGCGGCGACGTTTGCGGTAGGCGTCGCGGCAGGAACATTGATCGGTTGGATGATGAAACGAAGGTAGACGTACATCAGGGGCTCGGGTTTTTCCACCCGGCGAAAGGTCATGCGCGTCGCCGACCACGCCAACGATTTCGCGCGAGGCGGGGCCATTCAGTGGAAATGCGAAGACCAGATGCCTGCCAAGGCGATCTTGATTTGCAAAATAGCGGCGAGCCGGTGCAGTGTTTATCAAGGCAACCAGCGGAGACGACGACGAATCGCTTGAAGGGAATAATCTGCCGCGAAGCAGCCGAATTCCCATCACAGACGAGTAGCGCGGGCTCAAGGTGACGTTGTCAGCGGTATTGGCCGCTCCCGCCGGCAAGCGTGGATTGCCGGCAACCTCGAAGGGGAGATTAACCTGGCCATGATTAGCCGCGCGTGCCGAATTCTGCGTGTCAATTAAACTGTCGCGGAGGCCTGGGCTGCAAATAAGCCACAATTCAGGATTTTCTGGTTCAGCCATTGACCATACCGAAACTGATAAAATCAATGCCGTCAGCTAGATGAACAGCTAGCCCGGATGGCGAAACTGGCAGACGCACGGGACTTAAAATCCCGGGTCCCTAACAGGACGTGACGGTTCGATTCCGTCTCCGGGCACCACTCAGCCCATTCATTGCAAACTAACTAAATTTAGTTAGCCGAACTTCGTCACGGAATGATCGAAAAACCACTTAAACCGTTCAGAATCAGTTTAGGCGACCGCCGAGTCTACACTACATTTTGTAAGGGATTTCAAACGTTCGGGAAGACTGAGACCGAGCCGATGCAGTAGGGATTTCTGTTCGGCCGTGGGTTCGGTAATCCGGCGCAGGCGGATCTCGCGTCCATCGGTGGTGGGCAGCACGATGTCGGCGCTCTGCAGCGTGGACAGCAAAGTCAGTGTCTTCATCGGAGAGAAAGGCTCAGCATTGTCCACGCCCTTGGTAGAGGACTGTGGGACGATCGCCGACTGTCGCCGCAGCAGATGCTTCAGTGTTACCCACAAGGCATAACCGAGAAAGGCTACCAAGACGTGGGCCTTCACCCGCGGCTCCTTCTGATGGAACAAAGGCCGAATCGAAAGCTCGCTCTTGAGCGCGCGAAACGAGGCTTCCGCTTCCGTCAGTTGCATATACATCGACCACATCTGCTCCGCCGAATCGGCCTGTAGGTTGGTACGCAGCATGTAGGCGCCTTCCCGCAAGTCTCGCCAGGCCTCCTTGTCTTTTTTCATTTCCCACAGCAGTCGCACGCCGGCGGGCGTCTCGCGCAAAGTGACTTCGAACAGATCGTTCACCTGGGGATGCCGCGCCTGAATCCGTCCCAGTCTGCGTGCCTGGGTCAAGCCGGATAGTTCCGGCCAGCAGATCGACGTGACGAACGCGCAAGCCAAGCAGTTCCTCGTGGCGCCTCATTTGGTGGGAACGTCGCCATGGACGGATTGGCTGATGCAGCCGAAGCGTAGGAAAACTTGTCTTCGGCGGTGTTGGCCTCGGCGGGCGGAACTGTTCGCCGACTTCGTGCGCCGAATTCGTGCTTGCCGAATTCGTGCTTGTTGACAAGCTAGTTCGATGGTCCTACTATTGCCGCTAGTTTTTGCAAGGAAACCCAGACGGCTCTTCATACGGCGATTGAGCGGGCCTGCGGACGGCGGTCGGCTCTGCGTCCAGCAGCACTTCGATCGTCCAGTGATGATCTTTGGAGGGGAATCCCGGATAGACACAAACGGTTCACGGATAGACTGGGGATTCCACGAATGCTGAGAAAATTAGCAGAGGCGAATGTAAACGGACGACGAGTTCCCCAAGTAGGCTTGAGAGATTCTTTACTGGCCCTTGCGATGGGCATCACCGTTTGTTTCTCAATGGTTGCCTTTGCCGCCGATCTAGGGCCAGGATGCGCGCCCACTCGACCCGCCGTTTCACACAACGCTGGCGGGATTAGTGTAAAAGCCCCCAAGGGAGAAAAAGCTCCCATCCCATGCGCTACGGCCACTGGTTGGCGCTCGTCGGAAGTGAGTATCGTCGTCACCGATTCTGGAACTATCCTATTTCAACCAGCAGTTCCCGCGGCCGGGTTTCCGATCGCAGTCCTCCGCTCCACCGATTTGGGTCAAACTTGGGAACATATCCTTCCCTCCCAATATAATGACCCTCCCCGCATCACCGCCGTTGATCAGAATATGAGGATTGAACAGTCAACCGGCCGGGCCTTCTGGCTTATCGGGGAGCCGGGTGGAACTGATCAAGAGCCTCGTTTGGACATCAGCGACGACGACGGACAAAGTTGGTTCAAAGCGACTCAGCCTCCGTTGCCGCTGGACCATTCCCAAATCTTCAATGGCCCACCCCCGAAACGAGCGATGGTGCCAGGCAATTCAGTTGTGTATGTGTGTCAGGGCCATGAGCCACAGACGTGCCAAGAATCGTTTGATGGTGGAATAACGTTTGGCCCAGGAGTCGCCTTGCCGTTCCCTCCGAAGGTTGAGTGTGCTGGCAAATTTGATTTCGGTTTGCGCGGTGTTGTTAGCCGAGACGGTACGGTGTTTGTGCCCTTTGCTCCCTGCAACCGGCCCTACATCGCCATCAGCCGCGATGAGGGAAATAGCTGGCAACTGGTCAGCGTGGCTCATACTTTCACCCTTGGCTTCGGGGAAATGCCGCTTGGCGAAGACAAGGCGGGGAACCTTTATGCGGCCTGGGTAGGATCCTACGACCGGCTGCCCTACTTATCGATTTCTCGTGATCATGGACTGAGCTGGAGCACACCGCTGATGATCGGTGCACCTGGAGTGAACGAGGCGGCAATTCCTCAGCTAGTAGCCGGAGCCTTTGGGCAAGTTGCGCTCACTTACTACGGCAGCACGAATGCACCCAAACCGTTCCCGCCGGCTTGCAGCTCCTTCTCATTAGCCTGTCCTGGCTACACGCAGGAAACATGGAGTACTTACATAACTGAGACTTGGGATGCACTGGATCAAAACCCATTGTTTTGGAGTGCAACTCTGAACGACCCCACACAGCCGACCTGGTATGGCTGCTCGCCGTCCGCAATAAGTCTTCAAACTCCGCACTCCACATTTGGCTGCCTCGGTTTTACGAACCCGGCTTCGCCCTACTGGGGCAGGCTCGATTACTATGGCGCCACAATGGCCCGGGACGGCACCGCCTGGGTTGGCTTCGATCAGGAGTGTCCAGGTGGACTGCCAGTTTCAGGGAATCCTAATTGTCCTGGTACCCTAAAGGGGACCGGCCCCGACTCGCTATTTGGTTTTGTCGGGCGGCTCGTCAAGGTTCGTTAGGCAAGGTCAACTACCGAGGAGCATCAGCGTAAACGCCGTCGATGTGCCGCATGATGCGCTCTGCCCACGCCACAGCAGACGAGGCTAGGACTGAGTTCTTGGATGCGCTGCGCTTCGTTACCTGAAACAGTGAAGAAAAAAGTAACCAAACTCGCGCAGCTCTGCGTCAATATCGTTATTTCCTTGGCCAATTCTCCGGTTGAATGAGCGTCGGCTCTTGGTGGTCCTGTCCATCGAGCCTCGCAGCGATCAATATCAAAATAAGGGATAAGAGATATCACGAGTGAACACTGTCATCCTCCCATCTTCCGTCTTCCTTCCGCATGATCCGCCATTGCCAACTGAGCCGCAGCCACCACCAGCGACTCCCGTGTGCGACTGGACCTGGTGTCGAAGAGATCAGGGTAGCGTTCGTGGCTCAATGACTTTTCGCTTGATTTTTCGCTATCCAGGTCGGCATGACCTCCTAAGCCTTGGTCAATCGTCGGGCAGAATGCGAAACCGATTTTAAAATAATGTCCAAACACCACACGATCACCATTGCTTCCATCAATCGTTCGAGAGGTTTTATCCAGTTCACTGTGGTCTCCAAAAATGTCCGCACACACTGGCAGCACGAGCGCTGCCAAAACAACGTGGCTTTGTTTTCTTGCTGATACGGTGAGGGATATAGAACCTGCCTCGGATCTGGGAAAACTTGCACTACAGAGATCCCTGCATGCCGCCGCTCAAGACGCAGGTAGTCGAGTCGCGTGCGCTTTCCTATATACGTTATGTACCGTATTGACCGGTGCCAGTCGCTGCATAAACTAAGTTGGGGATTGCTATCGTGCTCGGGAGATTGACAGATCGAATTCGGGAATTGTGTGCCCGGGCCATCATCGCTCGTGACCCGGAACTAGAGCCAATCCTCTCTGAACTTAAGTCCGCTCTTCAGGAGCATAACGAGCGACTCAGGAAAACCGCTGCCGCTAAACTTCTCGGCCCGGAGAATGGCTCGCGTCCGGAGAGGCGCTCTGCATAACCTCGATCAGGAGACTCTCCGCCCAACCCGCTGGTCGGAATCTTCGAAACCAAAAGGGCGGCCCCGGAAATTGAAAGGCAACTGTCCCTGGCAAAGAAAGTAGTCGCCCGCCTACTCGCCCACGCCCGCGATCACCGGCGTCCCACGCGGAGATGCGTGCGAGCCACTGTCAGGTTCGAGCGTGACCACAAAGTTCTTGGCCTCGATGCCTTCCGGTAGCGGAGGATTCACCACCGTCGCACTGCCTCGTGCATCCGGCTTGAACAACCCCGCGGCGATGGGAGCGCCGCCGTCGGCCGGGAACAGCCACAGCGCGTAGATTTTTTCCGCGGGCAGAGGCGGTAGGTCGCTTGCGAAGAAAATCAGGTTGCGAGTGCGACGTTGATAGATCGCCTTACCTCGCGGCTGCGACTTGTTGCCCACGGCGACCAGCTCAATCTTCGTTGCTTCCGGATCCAGCAGCGTTGCTCGAACCTCGTTTGCCTGTTCGAGCTTACTTCCTTGATCGCCCAGCTGCGCTTCGAGCGAAACCACGTCCCGCCGTAGCGTCGAATTCTGTCGCAGCAAACCGATGCAGACAAGACCGAGCGCCGCCGCGGCAACCCAACCCAGTGCCACTCTTTCAAAATTGGTCCACCAGGTCGAACGAATTTCCGAAAGTTGCCCACGTTCAGACACTGGCGCAACCACCGCCCCCGAAAGTCGGGGCTCGTCAGCTATGGCCGACATCAGCCGTTGCCGTGCGCGTGCCGGCGGCTTCGGCCCGGCGGTAGAAAGCCCAAGCAGGCTGCTGTCACCGCGCAGCAGTTCCAGTTCACGCCGGCAGGAGGCACAGCCCTCCAGATGGGTTTCAAGCGCTTGACGCTCCTTGCCCTCGAGCGATCCGAGTGCGTAGAGCGCCAGGTCTTCCGCGATTTGTTCATGCCCGCTCATGCGACCAACGCTTTTCTCAATGAGAGCAGTCCGCTGCGAATTCGAGACTTGACTGTGCCCAGCGGCTCGCCGGTTTTCTCGGCGATCTCGACATGAGTCAATCCTTCGAAGTACGCCATTTCCAGTGCCGACCGCTGCGGCGGTGGCATGGTCCGCAAAACCCGCCGAATTCTATCCAGAGTGCGCGATCGATCGGCTTCGGTCGCAAGGTCGGGCTCGACCGAAACGACCACGTCTCCAATATCGCCCTCCGGACGTCGGCGGCGCAGCCTATCAATCGCCCGGTGGCGCGCGATCACAGCCAGCCACGCCCCCATGTTGCCGCGGCTCGCGTCGAACGCTCCGGGATTACGCCACAGCTGCATGAAGATATCTTGCAAGACGTCCTCCGCCGCACCCGTTTCCTGTAACACGCGCAATGCCACCGAGTACACGATCGGCGAATACCGATCATAGAGAGCCGCCATCGCACCCTGATCGCCAGACCGTATCGCCGTCACCAGCTCCAGGTCCGACGTCGTATTGGTGTCAGCGCTCCGCACGCCGATCCTATCCTCCTTAAAGTACGTCTCAAAATGCGCGTTGGATTGCCGATGAGTTCGCCCGGCGAGCTCGCCGTGGCCCAATGAAAGTAGCAGTCGGAGCGGGTTCGAGGCAAGGCAGTCGGCTTCGCCTCGACGTTTGTGGATCTCGCGGAGACCAGGCACAAGCGACCCTGCCTAGTACATTTCGCTCTTCGCCGCACGCGTCATCAAGTCTTCGATCGCCTGCTGCGGAGGCTTGCCGTTTTCGAGGATCGCGAACATCTGCTCCGTAATCGGCATCTCGACATTCTTCCTATGCGCGAGACCAACCGCGGCCCTGGTGGTAAAGACGCCCTCGGCGACTGCTCCGCGCATGCCGGCAATGATGTCGGTGAGCTTACCGCCTTTGCCCAGTTCCACGCCTACGCTGCGGTTCCGCGAGAGGTCTCCCGTGCAGGTCAGAACCAGATCGCCCAGCCCGGCGAGTCCAGCCATGGTGTCGAGGCGGCCGCCGCACGCTACGACTAGGCGCGCCACTTCGGCAAGGCCGCGCGTGATCAGCGCGGCGACAGAATTGTGGCCCAGGCCGAGCCCGTCACAGACGCCCGCGGCAATCGCGATGATGTTCTTAAGCGCGCCGCCTAGTTCAACGCCAATCACGTCGTCGTTGGTATAAATGCGAAGGCGGGAATCGTTAAACGCCTGCTGCACGACGCGAGTCACTTCGCCGTCGACCGACGCCACGGTCACTGCTGTAGGATCGCCGCGGGCCACTTCTTTCGCAAACGAAGGTCCGCTTAGCGCTGCCAGGCGAGGACTCAACTTGCGGCCGCGCAGGACATCGGAGATCACTTCCGTCATGCGCAACAGCGTCCCGTCTTCCAACCCCTTGGTGCAGCTCACGAAGAGCAACTCCGATCGGAGCGAAGGCGCCATGCGCTCGAACAGAGCTCGACAATGCTGCGATGGCATGACACTGACGACGATCTCCGCGGCGTCGAGCGCCGTGTTCAGATCGCTAGTCGGGGTAATTGATTCTGGCAGGATGAATCCGGGCAGAAAACGCTCGTTCATTCGGCTTCTGGCAATACTCTCGGAAACGTCGGCTTCGTTCGCCCAGAGCCGGATCTGGTGAGTCCCTTTGCGTCCCAGAGCGATGGCCAGCCCGGTGCCCCATGCGCCCGCCCCGATGATGGCAATTCGGCTCATCTGCGGCTCACTCCCAAGGTTCCCGATCCCGCTCCTGCATCCGTTTCTGATTTTGCTCCGAACTTCGCTTCGGTTCCGGCGGCAAGACGGCCGATGTTTTGCCGATGCCTCCAGATGACAAGCGCCGAAACCAGCGCGATCAAAATAAGTTGCCGCGAGTCCGCATATTCGTGGAGCGCCCATGCCAGCAACGGAAAAGCCGCCGCCACGGCAACGGATCCAAGCGAGACGTAGCGGAAGGCGATGGCGACGATCAAGAACAGTCCCACCATGCACAAAATGGATTTCGGAGTGAGCAATAGAAAAGCCCCGAGGCTGGTAGCAACACCCTTACCGCCGCGAAACCTGAGCCAGACGGGAAACAGATGGCCAAGCACGGCAAAAAACGCCGCCGTGGTCATGATCAGTCGCTGATGCGGTCCGCCAAACAGCATCCGTGCCACGAGAACCGCAGCCAGTCCTTTGGCGGCGTCAAGCAGCAGAGTCGCAATTCCGAGTGCAGCCGACGTGCGGGCCACGTTCGTAGCACCAATGTTGCCGCTTCCACTCGTGCGTACGTCCTCGCCCTTGAAAACCCGCACCAGGAGAAAGCCAAACGGGATCGACCCCAGCAGGTAGCCTACGACGCCGGCGATAAAGTATGCATTCATGTTCATCGAAGCTTCCCGCGGAAGAGCCGGGCCCGCCCGGCCGCCGCAGGCTTGGACGAGCGCAGGCGCTCGCGCGATGGTCACTGCATCGTCATTGGTTGGAAAGCAGTCCCAACGGAAACCGTTGCAGCTTCGTGTACTTCGATCCTCCCGGTGAAAGCTCACTTTGATAAAGAATAAACTCGCAAGCCGTCATTGTGCCGAAATCAAGCTCGCCCATCGCGGCCAGCCGCTTTTCGAGCGCTCGGAACAGAGCGTTCGGACCGTCACCCTTCCGCCATTTCGGAGAGGCTGACCTGCCGCCGCCACGCGCGAGAGTCAGATGCGGGCTGTATGCCCGGTCTTCGCGCGCAATGTCAAGCTCGGCCGTAGCCGCATCGACGTTCTCAGCCAGGGCCGCCAGTTGCGGACCGGCCTGAATCCCGATCCAGAACACGCGAGGAGCCCTGGCGGTCGGGAAAAACCCATATCCACCCGCCCGAATTTCAAACCCGCCGCTCTCAATCCGCCGCAAACGCCGAGTAACGGCTTCGACCTGCTCGGGCGTTTGTTCGCCAATAAACTTCAACGTAATGTGCAGCGACTCCGGCCGCATCCAGCGCGCATCGGGCACAAAACTCTCGATGCCTTCAAGGAAGCGCGAGATGCGCGCGCGAACTTCAGGGTCAAGATCGATACCGACAAAGATTCGCATCGAACTGCCGGTGTGGGGACCGGTGTCTGGCCCGTCCCGACGTGGCAGAGCCTCGTCTTTCCAACATAAGCCGCTAGAGCAGCGCCCGGCGGATCATCTCCAAAGCCTGCTGGCTCGCGAACTGGCGAACGCGTTTGCGGTCGCCAGGGAAGTTACGTTCGACGACCTGCGTGCCTTCTTCTCCCGCAAGCGCGACATAGACCAGCCCCACGGGCTTCTGCTCCGTTCCGCCGCTCGGGCCCGCAACTCCGGTGATTCCGACGCCATAACTCGTCAGGCAGCGCTTGCGGATGCCTTCGGCCATCGCCGCGGCCACCTCCCGGCTGACCGCGCCGTGCTGGTCGATCAGCGCCTTGGGAACGTTCGCAAATTGCGTTTTCAGTTCGTTCGAGTACACCACAGCGCCGCCCAGAAAATAACGCGAGCTGCCGCTGAGCGAGGTGATGCGCTCGGCCAGCAACCCCCCGGTACAGGATTCGGCCACAGCGAGCGTCATGTTGCGCATCTGCAGCAGATAGCTGACGATCTGCTCGATGGATTCGCCTTTGCGGGAGAAAATGGCGTCGCCAAGTTCGTTTTCGATTTTTTCCGCGAGTTCCTCAACCCGCGCCTCAGCTTCCTGTTTCGAATCCTTGCGGCAGCGCAGGTGAAGTTGAATCTCGCCCCCGCCTGCCAGAATGGTTGTTTCGACGTCGCTATAGGTTTTGTAGATCGATGAAACCCGCGCGTCCACCTGCGATTCCGGCATCAATGCAATTTTCAATGTGCGAGTAGCGATGTGCTGGGGCGGAATCCGCGTCCGCAGTCGCGGCATGCATTCGGTTTCGAACACCGCCTTCAGTTCATACGGAGGACCGGGGAGTAGCACGACCAACCGCTCCTGGCCGTCATATTGTCCGCTGATCGACTGGCCAGGCGCAGTGCCCATCGGATTGGTCAGCACCGTGGCGCCGGTCAGAATGTCGGCCTGCTTGGCGTTGTTGGGCGTCATTTTGTAGCCGCGCTTGGCGAAGCGTTGTTCGAGTTTGGCGAGGAGGGCGGGATCGCGTTGCAGTTCGAGACCGAGCGCATCGGCCACAGATTCGCGAGTTAGATCGTCTTCAGTAGGGCCAAGACCGCCCGTGAAAATGATGATGTCCGAGCGCCGCATGGCAAGTTTGGCCGCCGAGCTCAGTCCTTCGGCATCGTCGCCCACAATGCATTTGAAGCGCACTTCAACCCCCAGCTCGTTGAGCTTTTCGGTGAGGTAAAGCGAGTTCGTGTCTTGCCGATACGGAGTGAGCAACTCAGAGCCAACGGCGATGATCTCGGCGTTCACGGTAAAAGTGTAAATGAATTGGGAGGTGCTACGCGCGGAACCTGGCGCCCGAGGAAAGTTTTCTCTTCGGACATCCGGACTTTCCCGTCGGGGGGGCGCTATGATCGACTCGGAAAGGAAACCGCTGCGGTTGGTTCCGTAAGGATGGAGGTATGTTGTTTTTCGACTGGCGGGCTAGACGCCGCTGCCGTCTCAAGGAACAACCGCTCAGGGAACGCGCGCCTCAGGATTTGTCATTTTTGTTTCGTGAATGGGGAGCGAAGTTTGTTCCCAATGAGGATTCTTCGACTCCAGCTGGATTGGTACTCGCCACCCTAGAAATTGGCCACCTGCGGCTTAGGGCTATCGAGATTCGCGACGGATTTTATAGGGAGGTCGCGGCTGCAGATTCGCCGAAACCGTGGGAAGAGCTGGGGGTCGTCTTCGAGGCCATCGATCGAGAGCAACCGGCGAAAACCTTAAGCGACATACCATGTCAGCCCACCTATTTGCCGCTATCGGCCCTGGCTCCATTACTTAAACGACGCTTCGCGGATCTCGAGGGGAGTTTTTCTGGGCCGAACTATGCCGTCACCTGTCGGGCGATTGAGGGGAGAAAGCAAGCGAAGCGGCGAGAATAGGATCGGGAAATGCAAAACAGGGTCCAGTCCCATAGCGATCACCCGGACGGGAAGTACGGGAATGACACAGTTCAATCTTTGGGGTTGAACGACCCGGAAGTTTAGGTCGCGTCCCCCCGCCTTTCAAATCTGTCCGCTACCTGCGTTTTCCCGGTTGCTGTTGTGTCATGCAATGCAGCGCGCCAAATCCCCAGATCAGATCGCCGGAATAAATCGGCACAATCTCGCGCGAAGGGAACAGCTTTGCCAGCAGATCGAGCGCAATGCGATCATTCGCATCGTTGAAGACCGGCACCAGCACCATGCCATTCGCGATATAAAAATTGGCGTAGCTGGCAGGCAACTGGCGTTCTTCGAACACAACGGGACGGGGCATCGGGATTTCGACGATCTCCAGTTTCTGTCCGTCGGAAGTGCGGGCATTCTTCAGCCGCCCCAGATTCGCATGAAGGGCCGCGTAATTTTCGCTCTGCTCATTCTGCTCGATCATCGTCACTACGGTATTGGGAGCGACAAAGCGCGTGATGTCGTCAACGTGGCCGTGGGTGTCGTCCCCCGCAATGCCGCTATCGAGCCAGATGACAGACTGCGCACCAAAATAGTCGGCAAACAGCTGTTCGTAGGCCACCCGGTCCATGGACGGATTGCGTTGTTGGATGGTCGAGAGCAAACATTCCTCGGTGGTGAGAAGGGTCCCGCGGCCGTTGACGTCAATCGATCCGCCTTCGAGCACGACGCGGCGCTTTCCACTGAATGGCTGCACGACGCGAGCGCCGGCGGCGGTCGCCATGCGTTCTCCATTGTCCTCGTCGCGTTGATAATTCGAATACTTGGCCCAGGCATTGAACTGAAAGTGCAGGGCAAGCAATCCGGAATCGGCCTGATCCTCGGAAGGCGTCAGGAAAATGCATCCCGAGTCGCGTGTCCAAACCCGATCGGTGCGCCATCGATGAAAAGAAATTCTGTCCGAGATTGCGTCGGCTTTTGCGAGCACCGCGCGCGCTTTGTTTTCCGAGCTCGCGTCATTGACGATCAGATCCACCCGTTCGTTCCGCGCCAGATGGCGGGCGATCTCTGCATAAACCCAGGGAATCGGCTCGAACTTGCCCGGCCAGTCGCCGTGAAAATGCGGCCAGGCAAGCCACGTGGATTCGTGTGGTTCCCACTCGGCGGGCATCCGGTATCCCCGCGCAACCGGAAGAAGTTTGGCGCGAGGGGTAGATTGCGTTGCAGGGATTAATTTCGGCATTTTCGGGCCATCACTTTCCATCAATCATGCGGCTCGTGATGGGAGCGTAGCTGTCGATGCGCCGGTCGCGCAGGAAGGGCCAGTTGCGGCGAATGTCCTCGAGTTGGCGCAAGTCCACTTCGCCTAACAAAATCTCTTCCTTGTCGTGGGAAGCTTCCGCGAGCACCCGCCCGAAGGGATCGCAGAAAAACGACCCTCCCCAGAATTCAAGGCCCTTGCCGGGCGCGGAATCGCCGCGGATGTCGCCAGTTTCAAACCCGACACGATTCACCACCCCAACATAAACGCCGTTCGCAATCGCGTGCGCCCGCTGGATGGTGCGCCAGGCATCATGTTGGGCCGCACCGAATTCCGTTTTCTCCGTCGGATGCCATCCAATCGCCGTGGGATAAAAAAGAATGCTCGCCCCCTGCAGCGCCGTAAGGCGCGCGCCTTCCGGATACCACTGGTCCCAGCAGACAAGCGTGCCGACTTTCCCAGCTGAGGTATCGAAGGCCTTGAAGCCAAGGTCTCCGGGTGTGAAATAAAACTTTTCGTAGTAAAGCGGATCGTCGGGAATATGCATCTTGCGGTAGATGCCGAGGAGACCGCCCTCCGAATCGGCGTCCCCATCAAAGATCGCAGCCGTGTTGTGATAAACGCCGGGCGCGCGCTTCTCGAACAACGAAGCAATCAGCACGACCTTATTCCGACGCGCAGCAGCCGCGAGCTTTTCCGTGCCCGGACCAGGAATGGTCTCCGCCAGATCGAACAGAGCGGCGTCCTCGCGCTGGCAAAAATACTGCGTCTGAAAAAGCTCGGGCAGACAGACAACTCTCGCACCCTTATGCGCCGCGTCCGCAACCCGATCGAGCGCCTTGGCCAGATTGTCGTCAGGCTCGGGGCCGCACGACATTTGAATCAAAGCGACGGTGAATTTATCTGGCACTTGGACTCCGCGAATTTGATCGCAAGGGTGTCATCCCGAGCAAAGCGAGAGACCCTTCCTCGGTCCTCAAAGTTTGCGCCGAGAGGGGTGCCCTCCCTTCGTTCAGGCCGTCACATTCAACAGGCCGCTCGTTCATGCAAGCATCCGGCGCGAGTTCCGCACGCGCTCTAGAATATCAAAGTGCGCGATGCGTGAGTGATTGTTACGGAAATGTGAACGCCAGTCCACCGCGATCCTCTCACTTCTAGTAGATTGTTTCTTCGGTCAAAATCGGTTTTACATGTGGGGGGTTCGTCCTTGAAGCACAAAAGCGTCGCCAAGCATGGTCATCCGCTCGATGACACGCATCCGCATGGCCAGCACGAAGAAGGCGCGGGCATCGACCGCAAGTTGCACGATCCGGTAGCCGACCGTCTGATTCCACTAGAGCCGCTCGATCCCGGCAAGATTCACTCGATCGACGACCTGGTGCGCGCCATGGCCAAAACCGCGTTCACCGGCCGCCAGCTCGGCGAAGCCGCCGACGTGCTCGAGGCCATGGCGCGCGACCAGGAGTGCTTCGTAGTCATGACGCTCGCCGGCGCGATGACCGTGGCCAAGCAAGGCCTGTTGATTGCCGAGCTGATCGATCGCGGAATCGTGAATGCCATCGTTTCGACCGGCGCCCTGATGGCGCACGGTCTGGTCGAAGCGACCGGCCGGGCTCATTTTCGACATAATCCCGAACTCAGCGACGAGGAACTCTACGAGGCGGGATACAATCGCGTCTACGACACGCTCGAACCCGAGCAAAACCTCGACGACGTGGAGCGCGTGATGGCGGCCGTGTTCGGGGACTGGAACGCCAAAGAAGTCATGTGCTCGTATAAGTTGAACCGCGCGATCGGAGCGCATCTTGCCAGGCACGCCAAAGGACAGCGCGGCATTCTGAAATCCGCCTACGAAAAAAATGTTCCGGTATTTGTTCCCGCGTTTTCCGATTCCGAACTCGGCCTCGATTACGCGTTGACCAACCGCGAGCGCGACAAAAAAGGCAAAGCCCGCTTCCGCTTTGATCCCTTCGAGGACCTCGAGCACTTTGCCGCCACCCTGCTCGCTCAGAAGCGCCTCGGAATCTTCACCATCGGCGGAGGCGTCCCGCGCAACTGGTCGCAGCAATTCGGCCCGTTCATCGAATTGCGCCACCGCCGGGGCGGGGAAGACCTGCCGCTGAAGCGCTATCACTATGGCCTCCGCATCTGCCCGGAACCGGTGTTCTGGGGCGGCCTGTCGGGCAGCCCCTATAGCGAGGCGGTTTCATGGGGCAAGTTCGTGCCTCCGGCCGAAGGCGGAAAGTTCGGCGAAGTCTTTGTGGATGCGACCGTTGGCCTGCCGCTGATCGTAACCGCCGTACTGGAGCGGCTGGAGAACAAGCCGGCGGGGAAAAAGACGATCCCTCAGATCGCTCGGTAGAGACCAACGCTAAGCGGAACTCTCGCGCTCGAGGATTCGTCTTGGGTCGCGCTTTCCGTGCAGAATGCGAACAAATTGGATCGCATGAGGCTCGGCGAGATCATCAATGCAGGGGATCTCAAGGCCTGCAACCGGCGACGAGCGCAGATTGTCGAGAGCTGTTGATTACTAGTCTGATAACGCGCTCCGACCCGCACGATGTAGCCGCCTTCGCAGCCGAACTACGCGCCTTTAGGGCCAGGACGAATTGCTCCCGGGCAAACATAATGGTCATCCGCGTCCGTCGTGACTTCGCCCGGGCCGACTGAGTTCCGGCGGCCGTTAGCGGAACACATTCACCCGTGCCAGATCGACGATCTCATCGCCGCGTCCGCTCAGAACGGCTCTAAGCATGAAAAGGCTAAAGCCCTTCGCCTCCTCAAACGTGATCGTCGGTGGCATCGAAAGTTCCTGCCGGCTCACTAGAACCTCGACCAGAGCAGGTCCATTATGCTGGAGAGCTTGGGTGATCATCGGACCAACCTGTTCTGGCGTCTCGGCCCTAAGCCCGAGCAGCCCCGCAGCCTCCGCCATCTTTGCGAAATCCGGATTGTGCAGGTCGGTTCCAAAATCAACGATGCCGGCGGCCTTCATTTCCAACTCGACAAACGCCAGCGCGCCGTTGTTGAGCACGATCAACTTGACCGGCAAATCCAACTGCCGAAGCGAGAGCAGATCGCCCATCAGCATGGCGATGCCACCGTCTCCGGATAACGACACCACCTGACGCCCGGGATGACTCATCTGTGCCCCGATCGCTTGCGGAAGCGCATTTGCCATCGAGCCATGGGTGAAGGATCCAAGCAGTCGACGTTTGCCGTTCATCTTCAGGTATCGGGCCGCCCAGATCGTCGGAGTGCCGACATCGCAGGAAAAAATGGCGTCCTCGGCGGCCAGCTGGTCGAGCATCCTGACCACGTATTGCGGATGGATCGGTTTTCGTCCAGGTTCACCAGTTGCAAGATCGTCCAGACCCTTGCGGGCCTCGCGGTAGTGCTCGAGCGAACTGCTCAAGTGGGCTCCGTCTTTCTTCGGATCGAGCTTGGAGCTAAGCGCGGCCAGCGTGGCTTTTACATCTCCCACCAGGCCGAGGTCAACCTTCGTGCGACGGCCAATCTGCTCTCCCCGAATATCGACCTGGATGATGGTTGCGTCCTTCGGATAAAACTGCTGATAAGGGAAGTCCGTTCCGAGCATCAACAGCGTGTCGCAATTCATCATCGCGTGATAGCCGGAGGAAAATCCCAGAAGCCCGGTCATGCCGACATCAAATGGGTTGTCGTATTCGACAAACTCCTTGCCTCGCAAGGCGTGCACGATCGGGGCTTTCAGGGCGCCCGCGACTGCGATCAACTGCGCGTGAGCCCCGGCGCAGCCGGCTCCGGCAAAAATCGTCGTCTTCTTCGATTGATTTAGAATTCTTGCCAACTCTGCAAGCTCGTCGTCGGAAGGACAGACGGTTGGCTTCGGTTCGGGAAAGTGCAGCCGTGGTCCCTGTGCAACGGCATCCCGCAACCCGACGTCGCCCGGCATCGCCACCACAGCCACGCCGCGCCGCGAAATCGCGGTTTGCATGGCAATCTCCAGCACGCGGGGCATCTGCTCCGGCTGAGAAATCAGTTCACAATAGTGGCTGCACTGTGCGAACAGATGTTCCGGATTGGTCTCCTGAAAATAGCCGCTCCCGATTTCATTGCTTGGAATTTGCGCGGCGATCGCCAAGACGGGAACGCGGCTCCGGTGACAATCGTAGAGCCCGTTGATCAAGTGCAGGTTCCCGGGACCGCAACTGCCCGCGCAGACCGCCAAGCGTCCCGTGAGATGCGCTTCCGCTCCGGCCGCAAACGCCGCCGTCTCTTCATGTCTTACATGAACCCACTGAATCTGTTTCTTTACGCGAATCGAGTCCGTGATGCCGTTGAGCGAGTCGCCGGAAACCCCGTAAATCCGCTGAACTCCCGCTTCCGCCAGAACATCCACCAGCAAGTCCGCTACTTTTTTCTTGGCCATGACACGATCCTCTCTGACGAAATGGAGGAAGTTCTAGCTTATCGAAATTTTGGTTTAATCAAAGATAAGCACAGCCGCCGCGATCACCGTCGTCCACAAGCCGCGTTTATCGCCCACCGCCGATTGGGTCACGTTGGCGGTGCGGACAATCTTGTTCGAGATACGATAGATCTCTTTCTTCTCGTCCCACGATCGGTCGGAATCAAACTCCACGTTCAGAGTGGTCGCGAGCATTTCCGCGGCGAGCTCTTCCGCATAATCTCCGGCGGCGTCTTCGGTCTCGCCGAAAGAATGGTGCTCGCTCAGATACCCGTAGGTATTGCGATCGGCCGGGATGGCAACCCCAATCGACGAAGCGAGCAGGCGGTGCGGTTCGTGGGTCGAGTTTTCGGCCACCACCGAAAACACCACTTCTCCGGGGGAAAGATAGGTGAGTCCCTGCGAGCGTGGGATCAGCTTGCAGTTGGGCGGAAAGATGGAAGAAACACGCACCAGGTTTTGCGCTGCGATTCCTGCATCGCGTAAAGCGAGTTCGAAAGAGGTGAGGCGCTCCTTGTGTTTCCCCACACCTTTGGTAAAGAAGATCTTCTTGGGGACCATGTCCTTGCCCAATTCATTTTCCTCCAGAAAATTTTGAGTTGAGCGCCAAATCTAACACAGCAATTTGTGAAGATTGTATGAAAAAAAACAGGAATGTCCCACTTTGCCCAACAATGGTCGGCCTGGCGCCTACCACCTCTAGGCACGGCTGCCCTCGGTGGTCTAAGCTGAGCGCAGCTCGCAGCTCGGCGGTCGTTCACCGGCAAGTCTGATGCTTTCGGACTGAAGCCCGCGTTGGGGAGGGTTTTTAGCCGACGCGAGCCGGATGCTTGCCGGTGTCACCCAATCATGGAAATCGGGAAATCTCATGCGCACCAGTTCACGGTGCAATCCTCGGTTGAAGGCGGGTCCCTGGGAAATGGCGGAGCAGAAACTGGGGAGGGCTAGCGAAGAATGTTCATTTTTAGCCACGGAACTCCACAACCTTGCGCTAGGCAAGGACAACCCGACCGGAGTTCTTACGCGGCTTGTTTTGAAACCAGGGACTGCGCAATCTCTCTGCTTTGCGATCCGACGATCTTCATTTCCTGCCAGTCATAACGGAATTCCTTACCACAGTCCAGGCACGCAACGTAGGTGCCTGTACGTAGGGCCGTCGAGGTGCGACCAGACCCGGCGCGCACCGTGATCGGAAAGCTATATCGAGCGTGCCGGCAGCCAAACATGATGTCCATCAGTTTTGAAAACATCGGGTAACCTCCCACAGGGTAAAGCGACAAAACCAGTTCATTCCTCGGGTGATTCGGCAGGACGAACACTAATCCAATTAGATTCCCGGCTGCGGAAAAGGTTCCGAGCCCTCCTCAAACAACCAGGCGCACTGCAGGGCCGCACCGGAATCAATCGCTTGCGGGAGTCTGAGGAACCAGTTTGAGCGGGAAGCGAGGGTTGAGTAGTAAGTGTAAGTGACAGAGGCGGATCAAGCGGGCTTGGGCGCTCAACTGCTCGGCGGGTTCGACTTCTTGTGCTCCCCGCACTTGGTCATGATCGCCGCGCGCAGCCGCAACCGCAGATCGTCAGGAAGTTCGTAGAGCTCCGAGTCGCGGTAGATCTCGATCGTTTTACGAGTGGTATCGCAGACCACGTAGCAGTTGTGGCACCACGCCAAATGATCATCAAGTTCGGACTTGGTCCGGGCGTCCAGCACGCCATCAAGGTAGTTGGTCAGCTCGTTTAAAAACTCAGAACACTTCACTGGTCGCCATCTCCACTCGCCACATCTCCACTAGCCTTTTTCTGAAAGAAACGATTGAGTCTCTCCCGCAATTGCAGGCGTGCCCGCAGCAAGCGCGACTTCACCGCCGGAATGCTCAACTCCAGCGCCTCCGCCGTCTCTTCGGTCGAGAGGCCTTCTACGTCGCGCAGCACGAACACCGTTCGGAATCCCGACGGCAATCCCTGAATCGTACGAGTAAGAATGTCCCGCAACTCCGCCTGGTTATACATCTGCTCCGGATTGGGACTCCAATCCGCAACCTCACGGGGCAGCGAATCATCTTCTGTTTTTACTTCTTCGTCCAGAGAAACCGTGCGTTCCGGCTTCCTCCGGCGCAACTTCATCAGCGCTTCGTTGACCGCAATCCGCACCAGCCAGGTGTAAAACTTTGACTGTTCCTGGAATTTCGCCAGGTTGCCATACGCCTTGAGGAACGCTTCTTGCACCACATCTTCGGCGTCCTCGCGATTCTGCGTAATGTGCTGTGCAATGCGGAAAACATTGCGATCGTAGCGCCGGACTAATTCCTCAAACGCTTGATCGTCGCCGCGTTTGGCACGCCGGACCAGCTGCATTTCTTCGCTGACCGGTTGCTCTATGTTGGGTTGGATGGTACTCATTCGTAACTTGATGCAGATTTTTCCGAGAGCTCGAAAGTGTCCCCGCTGCTATTGTACTTCCTGGCCATGTTTTTCGCTGTGTGGGGTGGACGCGCGCCTGCCGGAGAAGTCTCCCGATCGGCGATCCACTGCTTCAAGCACCGGTAGGACAGGTACCAAGGTGCACCGGGAAGGCCCGCAAACGGCCATATAATCGGAGCAAGAAGGTAACGTCCTTCGGCCCCCAAAAAGAACTTTACCCTGGAGTATGTAATGAAGGAGCGCGGTTGGATTGAGCCAATTGTGGAACGGGTGGTTGGCCAGGTCTTGGACAGCCATGGGGCCCAACTTCGCATAGAGATTGTCCGCCGGGTCATGGAAGAGATCGCCTCCGACCCTTTGGCTGCCGAGTCAACCTCCTCCAAATCGGCTCCTCCTGCCAATGCGGACGACCTGGCGCATGCGGTGGCCGAAATCCAGGCGGGCTCTTCGCAGCGGGAGATCCTGCGCGCCTTGCTCGACACGAGCGCTCGCTATGCGTCTCGGGTGGCGCTTTTTGTCGTGAAAGGCAGCCATGCCACCGGATGGCAGGGACGCGGTTTCGCCAACGGCGATGCTGTGAAAGATTTTTCGCTGGACGAAAACGCTCCCGCGGTCGTGCGAGCGATCGGGAAAGCGATCGGCCACGGAATCGGCGATCCGACGTTGGCGAGCGTCCCGGTTGCTGACTTCGACTCGCGCTTCTTCCAGGAAGTTGGAATGCCCGCCACGGGCGAAGGCCGCATTCTTCCCTTGACCTTGAAAGACAAAGTTGCCGCGCTTGTGTACGCGGACGCTGGAGCCGACCCAGGGGGCTTGCTCGAAGCGGGCGCGCTCGAGTTGCTGGTGCTATCGACGAGCGCCTGGCTCGAGGTGAACTCGCTCCGCAAGCAAGCGCAAAAGGAGCCGGTGCACGTCGACAGTCACAGTCACGACATCCCGGTGGCGGACGCGCCGCCCCACGACGCTCCGCCGACCCATGCATCGGCACCCCATGCACCGGCCTACAACGACCCGTTCGCATCGCACGCTCCCGGCTACGCGATGGCAGCAGCGGCGGCGGGCGAAATCTCGCAACCGGCGGTCAGTGCTGCGGTCGAGGCTCCAATTTCAGTTTCAAAGATGGCTGTAGAAGCCATCGAAGCTCATTCCGCCCCAGCTGAGTCGGCGGTGGTCGAAATGGACCCTGCGCCGGTCGATCCGCCACCGGCTCCGTCGATATCGCCCGAGGATCAGGAAGTTCACCGCAAGGCCCAGCGTTTTGCCCGTCTCCTGGTCGACGAGATCAAACTCTACAATCAGGCAAAGGTCGCCGAAGGCCGGAAAAACAAGGATCTCTACGACCGTTTGCACGAGACGATCGAGAAAAGCCGTGCCACGTACCAGAAGCGTTACGGGAACACCGTTGCCGCTTCCGCCGATTACTTTCAACATGAAATAATAAGAAGTCTCGCAGAAGACGACCTTTCAATCATGGGTGCCAACTTTCGGCACTAGGTAGGGTTTGAGTGCGCCGTTTTGCAGTCGCGGTTTTCGCTGGATTTTTCTCCCTGGTCTGCCTCGGCTTTTTGTCGTCCGCAAGAGCCCAGTCCCAGTCCCCTGCAGAGACCGGTCCTGCCCCGTCTCCCCCAGCCGCGAGCGCAACAGCGCCAGCGCCGGCACCGGCACCGGCAAAGAGCACGGCGTCGAAGAGCGCGGCCTCGAGGCCCACTTCCGTAAGAAACCCGACGGCCAAAAATCCGGCAAGAAGGCAGACTGCCTCCGGCACCACCAGGAAAAAGCACAAGCCCGTCTCTCCGCGCGTGCGCCGCGTGCGCCGCGCCTTTGTCGCCTCCGGCAGTCTCCGTCCCATGGCGCAGCAGTTATTGCAAGACCGCACTGCTGTCGCCTATGCCGGAGTCGAAGACTATGCTCGCCGTCACCCCAAAGAAGACGCAGGAGCCCTGGCCTGGCTCGTCATCGGCTACGCCCGCACGCTCGATCACGACTATGTCAAAGCGATCGACCCTCTGAACCGAGCCAAGGCCGGCGCGAGCGAACTGGGAGACTACGTCGCCTACTACCTGGGCAACGCCTACCTGAACACCGCGCACAATTCCGAAGCATTGGCCACTCTGGCGGATTTCAGCAAGAACTTTCCTGATTCGCTTCTTACCCGCGACGCCCACCTGGTCTATGCGAGCGCGCTGCTCGAGGAAGGCCGCGCGCGGGAAGCAGCCTCCTTGCTTGAAAAAGACCGCCTTCCACTGCGCAGCGATCTTGAACTGGCGATCGGCCGAGCCTACGAAGCCGCGGGCGACACGCAGAAGGCCGCGAGCGCGTTCCGCAATTTGTACTTCAATCTTCCAAACGCTTTCGAAGCTGAAGCGGCGGGAGAGGAGCTGCGCAAACTCGGAATCTCAGGCTCCGGAACCGAGCGTCGCACCCGAGCTGATTTGCTTTTCAAAGCCAAACGCTACAGCGATGCGGCCCGCGATTACCAGGAACTCCTCGGGGAAGTCGATCCGGTCGGCCGACCCGAAGTGCAGCTTGCGTTGGCGGGAGCGCTCGAAAAAAGCGGCAGCAGTCACGACGCCCGCAAGCTTCTGACTTCGATGGGAGCGCAGAACGGCGAGCTCGAAGCCGAGCGCCTCTACCTGCTCAGCGAGACTGCGCGTTCGACCAGCGATGAAGATGCCGTGCAACGCACCTTGAACGACTTGCGGCAATTTGGTCCGGCGAGCCCCTGGCTCGAGCAGGCGCTGCTTTCGGCCGGAAACATGTACCTGCTGAAGCGCGACTACGATCGTGCCATCGGCTACTTCCGCGAGTTGCAGCAGCGTTTCCCGAACGGCGCGCACGCATCCTCTGCGCACTGGAAGGCTGCCTGGCTGAGTTTCCGGCAAGGGCGAACCGCCGAAGCGCGGCAAGAATTCGAAAATCAAATTGCGCTCTATCCCGATTCCGGTGAAATTCCTGCCGCTCTCTACTGGCGTGCCCGGATCGCCGAAGAAGACGGCAACCCCGGCATGGCGCGAGCCTTTTATCAGAAACTTTCCGATCGCTTTCGCAACTACTATTATGCGGAACTCGGCCGCCAGCGCCTGCTCGGCCTGCAGGAGACGGGGGACAGCTCGCCCCAGCAGGACTTGCCAAAACAAGACCTGCCCAGGGAAGCCGCCGTGCGCTACACGTTGCTCGATCGGGTTCCTCCGCTCTCGAGCGCCGGAAAGATCACCGCAACCGAGCCTCCCGAAAACAACCTGCGCGTAGAACGGGCGCGACTACTCTCGAACGGAGGCATGGCCGATGCAGCGGTGCGTGAGTTGCAAGCCGCCGCCAGCCAGGAAGGCGGAACCTGGGCGCCGCCCGAGATGGCCCGCGTTTATCAGGACGGCGGCCGCTACGATCGCGGCATTGAAATCATGAAGCGGACCACCCCCAACTATTTTGCCGTCGACATCCCCGATCTGCCGCGCCCTTACTGGGAAGCGCTTTTTCCCAAAGCATATTGGACCGATCTGCGCAAGTATTCCGTGCTCAACGGCCTCGATCCCTATCTGGTCGCATCGCTAATAAGACAGGAGTCCGAGTTCAATGCCGCAGCCATCTCCCGAGCCAACGCCGTAGGACTGATGCAGCTCCTGCCAAAAACAGGAAAGTCCGTAGCCAAACAAGTCAAACTCAAGGGCTACAGCGCGCCGCAACTCTACACCCCAGCGGTGAACCTCGAACTGGGGACGCGCTACTTCAAAGATATGGTCGATAAATACAATGGACAGTTCGAATACGCGTTGGCCGCCTACAACGCGGGCAGCGACCGCGTAGGCGATTGGCTGGGACAAGGCCACTACCGCGATCCGCAGGAATTCGTAGAATCCATCCCCTTCACCGAAACTCGGGAATACGTCCAAGCCATTCTGCGCAACGCAAGCGTCTACCGCCAGCTCTACGGGACGCCCTGAGAATGACCGAGCGCTCGAGCGCCCGGACAAGCGGAAGAAATGATTCAAGTCCGCAGAGAGTTTCCTGAGCGAAGTCGAAGGAGTGTCGATTCGTCTGCCCGGCTGGGTGATTGTTGATCGGGAGCTGCGGGCAAAGCGGGATAGCAAACGCCCAAGCCAAACAAGAAAAGTAGTCCATCGAGCGCTGAGCGCTGAAGTCTTTTGACTCGAGCGTTCTAGGCCGACTGCTGGGTGGGAGACTTGGCAAACACGATCTCAAACACCAGCAGCCCGGCTCCCACCACAATCGCGCTGTCGGCGACGTTGAAGGCCGGCCACTGGTGCGGCCCTAGATAGAAGAGGAGAAAATCAACGACGTGCCCGCTGACTAGACGGTCCCACAGATTTCCAACCGCTCCACCCAGAATCAGCGACAGCCCGATCCCTGTCGAGGTGAGGCTGTGGCTGTTTTTCCAAAGCAGCGCGGAGACGATCAGCAGCGCAATGACAGAAAACACAATCAACAGGCCAATTTTCCACTCCGAGGGAGAGTCCGCAAAAATACCAAACGCAGCCCCTGGATTCTCAGCGTGGATGATGCGAAAAAACCCCGGAATCACGGTGATACTGTCGTGCAGGGAAAGCCGGTGTGAGATCGTCCACTTGCTGGCACGATCGAGAGCGATGACCAATAACGCGATCAGGAAATGATATTTGCGCATGGGCGGAAAAATCTATGTGTACCTCTGTTGTATCGCATCCTGTGCATTCACAGCTAAATCCAAGTTTTCATCCTGAGCGGAGCGAAAGACCTATGGACTCGCGGCCGTGCCGATGATCGATGCCAGAGACTCGCGCGAGACATGACACTAGCTTATCGCGTTTACGAAAGCCGCGTTCACGCCTCGTCAATTTCCCTAAGCGCGGCGCTGCAGCGCTCGCACACGGTGGGGTAAGTTTTATCCTCGCCCACGCGAGTCGAGAAATTCCAGCAGCGCTCGCACTTCTGCCCATCGGCCTTCTGGACCTCAACATGAACGCTGCCCGTACCATTCCCGGGGCCATGAGCGAGTTGCACAGCGGAAACGAGAAAGAGGTATCGCAGCTGGTCCTGATATCGTTCGAGCACCGCATCGACAGGGTCCGCCGCGGTGATCGTCAGTTGCGCCTCCAGACTCTTTCCAATCCGCTTGCTGTTGCGCTCTTCTTCGAGCGCTTTCATCACCTGTTCCCGCACCAGCAAAAGCGTGCTCCAATCCTGTTGCTGCTGCGCATCCTGCTGCGGAATCGAAGCGTCGCCCAGCACATCGGCCGCAGCCGGAAACTCCGCCAGATGAACGCTAGCAGCACGGTCCGCTGCCTTCGGCAAGTGTCCCCAAACCTCTTCACAGGTGAAACTCAAGATGGGCGCCAGCAAACGCACCATTGCCTCCGAGATCCGCCAAACCGCGGTCTGCGCCGAGCGCCGGCCGAGCGAGTTGGGTGCGAAGGTGTAGAGACGGTCTTTGATGACGTCGAAGTAAAAGGCGCTGAGATCGACCACACAGAAGTGGTTCACGCGGTGGTAGATTTTGTGGAAAGCAAACTCCTCGTACCAGCCGCGAACGTCGCGGGCGAGCGCCCAGGTCTGCCGCAGCATGTATTGGTCGAGCGCGTCCAGCTTGTCAAACGGAACAGCGTTCGCCTGGGGGTCGAAATCGTACAGATTGCCGAGCGCGTTTTTGAACAGTTTGTTTCGAATCTCGCGGTAGTTCTCCGCGACGCGCTGCATCAAGGTTTCCGACCCGACCACGTCTTCACGGAAGTCGACCGACGCAGTCCACAGCCGCACGATCTCTCCGCCCAGGCGGCCGGCAATATCGACCGGATCGACATCGTTGCCGCGTGACTTCGACATGGCCTGGCCTCTTTCGTCGAGCGTCCAGCCCGGCGTAACCACGCCCCGATAAGGAGGCGTACCGCGTGCGCCCATCGCGCAAAGCAGAGAAGACTGGAACCATCCGCGGTACTGGTCGCCGCCTTCAAGATAGAGATCGGAAGGCCAGGGATAATTAGGCTCGTCTGCAATCAGCGCCAGGTAGCTGGCTCCCGATTCGAGCCAGACATCGAAGATGTCGGTTTCCTTTTCGAACTTCGCGCCCCGGCAATGCGGACACTTCGTTCCGGCGGGAACAATGGTGTCGGGTTCGGAAGTAAACCAGGCGTCGGCGCCCAAGCGGGCGAAGAGCTCGACCACCTTGCGATTGATCGCGGGGTCGTTAAGCGGCTGGCCGCAACTCTCGCAGAGAAACACAGCAATCGGCACGCCCCAAACCCGCTGCCGCGAGATGCACCAGTCGGGGCGAGTTTGAATCATATTGGACAGGCGCTCTTCACCCCACGCGGGATCCCATTTGACGTGCTTGATCTCGCTGAGCGTGCGCGTGCGCAGCGTATCCTCTTTACCTTGGCCGCCGGGCATCGGCGTTTCCATGGAGATAAACCACTGCTCCGTCGCCCGGAAAATCAAGGGATTGTGGCAGCGCCAGCAATGAGGATAGGAGTGCTCGGTCTTTTCCGCGTGCAGCAGCGCGCCGCGGCTGCGAACCAGGTCGATGATGGGCTGATTGGCGTCCCAGACGCGCTTGCCCTCGTATTCGGGCAGCCCGTTGCGCAGGATGCCTTTTTCATCGACGTTGCTGGTGGCGTCGAGCCCATACTTGACGCCGGTGATGAAGTCCTCAGCCCCGTGCGAGGGAGCAGTGTGGACGACGCCGGTTCCCGTGTCCATGGTCACATAGTCGGCAAGCACGCCCAGAACCTTACGGTCGAGGAAGGGATGTTGAAAGTTGAGGCGTTCAAGCTTGCGTCCGGGAAAGTGAGCGAGTTCGTGCGGGTTTGAGAGCCCGCATTTTTCGGCGGCGTCTTTCGCCAGCTTGGAGGCAACGATATAGACCTCGCCTCCGGACTCCAGAGCCACATATTCTTCGTCAGGATGGAAAGCCACGGCCATCGACGCCGGCAACGTCCAGGGAGTCGTCGTCCAGATGATGGTGGAGATTTTCTTTCCAGCCAGCGAAGAATCGATCGCCGCCGGATCATCGAGCAGCGCGTACTTCACCCAGACGGTCGGGCTGGTGTGGTTTTCGTATTCGACTTCCGCTTCGGCGAGCGCAGTCTCGTCGTGCATGCACCAGTAAACGGCGCGTAGGCCTTTATAGACGAACCCCTTTTCATAGAAAGAATAAAAGGTCTCAAGCACCACCGACTCGTATTGCGGCGTCATCGTGGCATAGGGCTTGTCAAAGCGTCCGAAAACGCCGATGCGCTTGAACTGCTGCCGCTGCAGGTCAAGGAATTTCTGTGCGTACTTGCGGCACTCGGCGCGGACGTCGGTCGGCCGCATCTGAAGTTTCTTGCCCCCGAGTTCTTTGTCGACCTTGATTTCAATCGGCAGCCCGTGGCAGTCCCACCCCGGGACGTAGGGCGCGTCAAAGCCGGACATCGTTTTCGATTTGACGATGAAATCCTTGAGGCACTTGTTGAGGGCGGTGCCGAGGTGGATCGGGCCGCTCGTGTAAGGCGGCCCGTCGTGGAGCACATAGACGGACGCACCCTGGCGCGCTTCCCGGATGCGGTCATAGATCCCCTGCTCTTCCCATCGAGCCAGTATTTTGGGCTCGTTCTGAGGCAGGTTCGCCCTCATCGGGAACCCGGTCTTGGGCAAATTGATCGTGGATTTCAAATCCAGAGGCACTCTTAAGATTCTCCCAACCGATTGATTTTTTTCATTATATAGGGAGCGCGGAAGGGCATGCCTTTCAGGCCGCCGCACCGGGAAAGAATACAAAAAGTACTGTTTCCGGTGCGCGAAAACCGTGTACAATTTTCAGCAGATCGAAGGCTGCTCGCATCCAACTGACGGGGGAAGATAGGGCGGTACAACCTGTCCGTTTTTTCATGCGGCCTTTGGGGTGCGGTCGCGCATCTAAGTCAGCGGCTCCCCGTGTCGTCAAGTTGGGGTTACTGCTCGGGACAATATGCCAGATTTCGAAACGCCGCAGAATCTGCAGCCACTCGGTCCAGAGCCCGAGTTGCACCTTCTCTTGAATGATCAGGCTCTGGATGAGTCCCTGTGGAAATCCCTGTTTCGCAATATTGACGAATTCTTCTTTCCCAAGAAACTCCCTCCGCTGGTTCTGACCTCGAAGCCGGTCCCAGTGCGCGACATCTGGGGCTTCTACAACTACAAGAAAAATGGAGCCTTCGGATCGAGCATTGTCCACCTGCTGGCCCTGGCCCTGATCCTTGCCATCGCCTATTTGGGACGCGTTGTTGCGGTAGACAAACCGAAGGCAACCGTCGAATTGATCGCGCCTGAGCTTCCCGTTCTGCCGCCTTCGAGTACCAAGAGCGGTGGCGGGGGTGGCGGTGGCGATCGCGACAAGCTGCAGGCATCGGCGGGCCGTTTGCCGAACCGGTCCCTGCAACCGCTCGCTCCACCCCTGGCCGTGGTGCGGAACCTACATCCGAAGCTCGAAGTCGATCCGACCATTGTGGCTCCTCCCTTGCCGCAGCCCAACATGCCCGACCTGGGCAATCCGCTGTCGCACCTGCCGACCGTGGCTTCGAATGGAATGGGTGCGGGCGGCGGTATTGGGGACACGGGCTACGGGGGCGGCGTCGGAAACGGTGAGGGACCCGGATTCGGCCCTGGCCACGGCGGCGGAGCCGGCGGTGGCGCGTACCGCGTGGGCGGTGGTGTTTCCGCTCCCAAACCGATTTACGCACCGGATCCTGAGTACTCCGAGGAAGCCCGCAAGGTAAAGCACATGGGCACGGTCGTATTGTGGCTGGTGGTCGGTCCCGACGGCAAGCCGCGCGACATCCGAGTGCTGCGAACGTTAGGATTGGGTCTGGATGAAAAAGCCATCGAAGCCGTAAAAAACTGGCGCTTCGAACCCGCCATGAAAGACGGTAAGCCGGTAGCGGTGCAGATCAACGTAGAAGTCAATTTCCATTTGTACTGAAGCCCGGCTGTACCGAAAAAGTTTAGGAGCCCAACAAACGGCCGCGCCGGCGGCCGCGTTGTCTTGAATGTGGGAACGGGCATCCCGCCCGTCTAAGCCGTGCCTAGCACGGCTCCCGCGCCGGCTTATTCCTTTAGATCCACGTGGGTCACATCTTCGACCGGAAGCCCCAGGAACCGGGTTCCCAAATTCCGGAATTTCTCCACCGAATCCGTGGCAAAGAACCGGAGTTGAGCCGTGCCCTCTGGAACAGGGAGAGCGCTTTTTGTTGATGGCTGCGAGAGTTTGATTTGCGGCATGATTTGCAGCTGCCGGGCGACCGTCTGTGCCGTCGATTCGGCGGAGTCTACGATGGCAACGTGCTCCGGTGCGACCCGCCGCAACAGGGGCTTGATGAGCGGATAGTGCGTGCAGCCAAGCACCAGCACATCGGCATCGCGTGAATCATTCGATACCGAAAAAGCTTCCGACAAATAAATCCTCGCCACCTGCTCGGTCACCGGATGTTCCACCCATCCCTCTTCGACCAGGGGCACAAACAAAGGACAAGCCTTCTCGTGCACCGAGACTTTTCGGGATTCGAGCGCGCGCCGGTACGCATGGCTGCGGATCGTAGCATCGGTTCCGATGACCACCACCCTCGCCTTCCGGCTGGCCGCGGCCGCAGCTTCGGCTCCTGGTTCAACGACGCCGATCACGTCCACGCTCGCCGCTGCTTTGATCTGGTCAAGAGCGAGCGCGGTGGCGGTGTTGCATGCGATCACCAGCAGTTCCGCTCCCTGATCCTGCAAATAGCGCACCGCTCCGACCGCGTAATGCGCGACCGTAGCTGCTGATTTCGATCCGTAAGGAAGGCGCGCCGTGTCGCCGAAATAGAGATAGTCCGCGCCGGGAATGTGCTCGACCAGGGCGCGCAGCACGGTGAGCCCGCCGACGCCGGAGTCAAAGACGCCGATGGTCGGCGTACGCAAATGGGGCACAGTGGTCAGTTACTTGAACCTTCCGTGGTTGGTTGGACCGGTGACATGGCGAATCGCGGAAACTCGATTTGCCGGAAAGCCCCTCTGGCGAGCGTGTTCACGGACCATTTCTTCGTTCGGAGCGATATCGACGCAATCGATCTTGTCGTCGGTGACGAAACTTTCAAGCCACTGCACTTGGGGACCAAGGTTCCTCAGAACGCCGCACGATTTTTGCGAGATGCCCCTGGAGCTCCAGTTGGGTCAACTTGCCAGCCTTGCTCCCGGTGGTCGATGTTCTGGGATCTTGCAACCACCCGAATTCTAGCACCGGCGTCGGAACTTCCGACACCACGAGCTGCTTAGCGTAAGGCGCTCACTTTCTTCGGGGTCGTGTCCACATCCTCAAACGAAAAGGCCATCGAAACATTCGGATATTCCTTCCCGTCGATCTCCACATAAGGATAAACAAAATAGTTCAGAGGCGGTCCGTCCTGCGGGGGCGCAAGTTTCAGATCGCGCCCTTGCGTGAATTGCACGCGGTTCACATCGTGCGCGCCGAAAAAGTAATCCTGCCTTTCCTGATGCTTCCACGCCTCCGAAATATCCACCGGAACCCAGCCGGTCGAATTCAGATAGAACTCCGCCCAGCAGTGGTAGCCCGCGATGTCAGCGGAATGCTTGTCGGCGGGAAGCGGAAAGCCAATCTGAAAGCGTGCCGGAATCTTCTCCGCCCGCGCCATCGAAATAAAAACCGAGTGGAAGTCGGTACAGTTGCCATGCTTCGAATCGCAAGCCCAGAGCGTGTCGCCGTGTCCCCACCCCTCGCCGCTCTTGTCGTATTTCATGGTGCGAAAAACGTATTCGTAAATGTCTTTGGCTTTTTCGAGCTCCGTGGCTGCTCCTTTTGTTTCCTGCGCGGCCAGTTGTGCCGGAACTCCCGTCACCGGCACCAGTCGATCGGGCTCGAGAAATCGCGCCAACTCGACGCGCGGCGTTTTTGCCGGTCGCGCATCGGCGATGGGTTTTCCGTTCACCAGCACGACGTGCTCTCTCCGCACCACGTCGTAGTCCACGGAAAACTTGTACTCGCCCCCGTCCGCGCTCGAACGCTCGGCGTAAAGGACCTCGTTTCCAAACTCCGGCTGGCGAAAATGTTTGAGTGGCAAATCGCCGTCTTTGGAAGTGACCTTCACCTCCTGGAAGGCGTCCGAGTGGGCCAGCGGAATCCAGACCCGCACACGCTCTCCCGAACTGACATTTTTCACCGTGAATGCATAGCGGAAGTGGAAGTGTCGCTCCTTTTGTCCCAGAGCAGACAGAGACGACAACACTAGCAACCCGAATAGCAGGGATCGACGCAGCATGACACGACCTTTCGACGAGATCAGTGAAGGAATGATCGCTTCTGACAAGGGTTCATTACCGATGAGCAGCGAAACGGCCGACTGCTCACAACCCATAGTTTCGCAGTCTGCCTGCATAACTGGTGCTCTGTCAAATGCCGCCCGGTCTCGGTGGTCTCGGCCCGTCTGGCGCGGTCTGGCGTTGCTCACGACTATGGCATCGATCGCCGTGTCACCCTGCGCCAGGCGAACGACCGATGTTGTGGAGCTCGTTCCTGCGCAGGTCTCTTGTTTCGCTCTCAAGATGACAACCAAAATATGGGCTTCGAGCTCGCCTGAGAATATGTCCAGTTGCCTGAGCGAACCGCCGCCCGTTATCCTTCTCGCCATGCCGAGCACGCTTGTCGAATGCGTCCCGAATTTTTCGGAAGGCCGCGACGCCGCTAAAGTTGACGCCATCGTCGAAGCCATGAAGATCCCCGGGGTTTTTCTTCTCGACCGCGAAATGGATGCCGATCACAACCGCAGCGTCATCACCCTGGTAGGCGAGCGCGAGGCCGTCCAGGAAGCGGCCATTCGCGGGGTAGGGAAGGCCGCGGAGTTGATCGATCTCACCAGGCATCAGGGTGCGCACCCGCGCATGGGCGCAGCCGACGTCGTACCCTTCATCCCCGTCGAAGGCGTCACCATCGAAGACTGCGTCGTCATGGCGCGCCAGGCCGGAGCTGAGATCGCGAAACGCTTCCAAATCCCGGTCTATCTTTATGAAGCAGCCGCAGCTACGCCCGAACGCCAGAACCTGGAGAACATTCGCCGCGGTCAGTTCGAAGGGATCCGCGACGATATCGCGACCAACCCCGCGCGCAAGCCCGATTTCGGCGAGCCCCGCGTGCATCCGACCGCGGGTGCAACCGTCGTCGGCGCGCGCAAGTTTCTGATCGCCTACAACGTCTTCCTGAATACGCCGGATGTCGATATCGCCAAGAAAGTCGCGAAGGCCGTGCGCTTTTCAAGCGGAGGCCTGCGTTTCGTCAAAGGCGCCGGATTCCTGGTGCGCGGCCTGGCCCAGGTTTCGATGAACCTGACCGACTTCGAGCAGACTCCCATCCACCGCGTCTTCGAATTCGTGAAACGCGAAGCCGCGCGCTATGGCGTCACGCCGGTCGGAAGCGAGATCGTAGGCCTGATTCCCAAGCGTGCCCTAGAGCAGGCTGCGGAATGGTTTCTGCAAGTGGAAAATTTCGACTCCTCTCTAATTCTCGAAAACCGCCTGGCCCTGGTGATGGGCGGCAAAATGGCAGTCGGTGGACTGCGAGCCGGAGTTGAGCCCTTCATCGAACAACTGGCCGCTCCGACCGCCACTCCCGGAGGAGGCAGTGCCGCCGCCGCCAGCGGCGCCATGGCCGCCGGACTCGCCAGCATGGTCGCCTCCATGTCGCGCGGCAAGAAAGCGTATCTGCAGTATGAAAACCAGCTCAGCGAAGCGATCGGCCGGCTCGGCCAGCTTCGCGAAGAGCTGAAATCGGCAATCGAGGCCGACGCCGAGTCCTACAGTGTGGTCATGAAAGCCTACAAGTCGGCAAAGTCGTCCGATGGCGCCGCTTCTGGTGGCGCCACCATCAGTGCCGCGCTCAAACAAGCGACCAGCGTCCCCCTATGCGTGGCCGAAGGTGTGGTTGAGGTGGTCCGGATCGCAACCACGCTCGGGCCGATCACCAACCCCAATATGAAGTCCGATCTGACGACCGCAATCGCCCTGGCAAAAGCTGCGCTTGAGGGTGCGCTCGCCAATGTCGAGATCAACCTCGATTCGCTGAACGACAATGCGTTCGCGGCGGAGACGCGGAAGCGCGTGACCATGCTGAAGGGTTAGACATGACAAGAAAGCTGATCTCGCGCTGAGCGTGGCGATGGCAGTCGCTGAAATCGGCGGTCTGTTTGTTGACCGACTTCGGAGGGGCTTCGATCAGGGGCGTCGGTTCGGCATCGAAAGGCGGGGAAAGAAGATTCGGCAAAAGCTCGTCCCCTCACAAACCCGAGCACAGATGAGTCGTAGGCGGCCCTCAGCCCGAGCCATCCCGGTTTCCGTTTTCCACGCAAATTACGCCAATTCGAGCGTTCTGAAACCAAGCCGGCGAGGATGCACCTTAGTTACCGCCTTGGGTTCGGTATTAGGGATTAGAATAGAGTCACGACAGCGGAAAGAACTGCCAAAGATCGCCAACGTATGGGTTGCGGCTTGCATCTAACCGGGGGATAAGCTCTGCATCCCATTTTGAGGATTTCGTTTCGAACTTCTTTCGAGGAACTTGTTATGAAGAATCTGTGTTTTGCGGTAGTGCTTCTGTGCGCAACGGCTGGCTATGCCATGCCGATCGCATCGTCGGCGCGAGCCATGATGCCTTCTGAAATTCAACAGGTGATCGGTGTCGATTACCGCGCCCTCAAGGACTCGCCCACCGCCCAGGCGCTCAAGGATAAAGTCATGCCCGAAAACCTGAAAGAGCTCGAGAGCGCGCTTAAGGGTATCGGCATTGACTCCGACCACGATCTCGACCAGCTCAACTTCGCCTCTTTCCGCACCGAGAAGAAGGGGATTCAAACCATCGGCGTGGCCCAGGGATCGTTCTCCGCCAAGGCGGTCCTCAAAAAGATGAAGATCAAGAAGATCACCGGCACTAAATACGGCACGTCCGTCATTTATCCGATGGATAACGGCTTGGTGATGGTCTTTCTCGACGACAACACGCTCGCTTTCGGCGAGTCGGCCTCCTTGCACAGCTCTCTCGATACCCGCGATGGCAAGCGCCCTTCGATGGATTCGAATCCGGTGATGACCGACCAGATGTCGGCCGTCGATGGCGCCCCGCTGTGGAGCATCCTCGACCAGCAGGGAACCCAGGCCATGATGTTTTCGGCGATGGGCGATGCTTCGAAGGTCGGCGACTACGATAGCGTCAAGAAGCGAATTCTGGCTTCCCGTTACACCATGAACTTCCAGAGCGGAGTGAATTTTGATCTAACCGTTCAAACCGCCGACTCGATGACGGCGGCCACGCTCTCTACGCTCCTCAAGGGCGTCATACTTTACAAGAAGATGAGCGCCAGCCCGGTCGAAAAGACTGCCTATGACTCCGCCACCGTCGATTCCGACAGCTCAAACCTGCAAGTCCACTTCAAAAGCGACGACCAGAAATTCCAGTCCCTGATGAACACGCCGCTGTTCGCCGCGGTGTCGCACTAAATCAGTCAAGGCTTCGCAGCCATAAAACGCAAAAAGTCCCGGGATGTTGTTTCCCGGGATTTTTTGTTGTGATAGCGTTCAAGAACAGACATTGTTCTGAGCGGGCACACGCTCTTGACAACGCCTTACGTGCGCTGTACAAAACGAGTGCGATCAAGGCTATTTATGAGATGGGTTGCAGCAACTCCCCCCGCCTTTTTGTCTTCGAAGGAGAGACCGTAGCTGCATGCGACCTCACCCCAATTGGATTGATTACTCGATCATCGGGATCTACTTCACGTTTGTTCTGGGTATCGGTTTTGTCCTGAAGAAATACATGAAGACCAGCGCCGACTTTTTCCTATCGGGGCGGTCGATCCCTGCCTGGATTACCGGATTAGCTTTTCTCTCCGCCAACCTCGGAGCCCAAGAAGTCATCGGCATGGGCGCCAGCGGCGCCAAGTACGGGATTGCCACCTCGCATTTTTACTGGGTGGGGGCGATTCCAGCGATGGTTTTCGTCGGCCTCTTCATGATGCCGTTCTACTACGGCTCCCGCGCGCGGTCGGTCCCCGAGTACCTGAAGTTGCGCTTTGACGAGAAGACGCGCGGGCTGAATGCGATCTCGTTCGCGGTGATGACGGTTTTTTCGTCCGGCGTTTCGATGTACGCCATGGGCAAACTCCTGCAACTGCTGCTCGGCTGGAATTTCAACGCCGCCATCATTGTGTCCGCGCTGATCGTGCTGGCCTACACCTTTTTGGGCGGCCTCACTTCGGCCATCTATAACGAGGTGTTGCAATTCTTTTTGATTGTGATCGGGTTTATCCCGCTGACCTTTCTCGGGTTGAAAGATGTCGGCGGCTGGGATGGCCTGAAGGCCCGCATCGGAAACGACGCCATGGTGCACTCCTGGAAATATCTGGGCAGCCCGAGCGCGAATCCCATGGGCGTCGAATGGTTCAGCATGTTGATGGGACTCGGTTTCGTGTTGTCGTTCGGTTACTGGTGCACGGACTTTCTGGTCGTGCAACGCGCCATGGCCGCCGACTCGATGACCTCAGCCCGGCGTACTCCATTGATCGCCGCCTTTCCCAAGATGCTGTTTCCGTTCCTGGTGATTCTGCCGGGAATGATTGCCGGCGTGGTTTCCGCCGCCAGCATGAGCGGCAGCGCTCCAGCGTCGGCGGTGGTTGCACGCGGGACGAGTAGCGAAATCAGCCTGGAGGGTGGAAAAGGAATCATTCCGCCGAAAGTTGATGAAGGCGGCAATCCTCTGATCAAAGACGGCAAGGTCGTGCTTGATTACGATCTGGCAACTCCGATGATGCTGGTTCGCTACTTTCCCTCGGGATTGCTGGGCTTGGGTTTGTGCGCTCTGATGGCTTCGTTCATGTCCGGAATGGCGGGCAACACAACCGCCTTCAACTCGGTTTGGACCTACGATATTTATCAGGGTTACGTCAATAAGACGGCGTCCGACCAGCACTATCTGTGGATGGGAAGGGCGGCGACGGTTTTCGGTCTGGCGGTTTCGGTGGCCGCTGCCTATATTGCTCGCCAGTTCAATAACATCATGGACGTCCTGCAGTTGGTGTTTGCCTTCGTGAATGCTCCGCTGTTTGCAACCTTCCTACTCGGCATGTTCTGGAAGCGCGCCACCGGCAACGGCGCGTTCTGCGGACTTCTGGGAGGCACCGCGGCGGCGGCCGTGCATCATGGATTGACGCTGCCTGCGGGCTCGGTTGCTGGCGTCAAGGGTGGATTCTTGGGTGTGGTGGTTCATCAATATCCGAGCGAGATGGCGCAGAATTTCTGGACGGCTATCTTTGCCTGGACCACCTGCTTCGTGGTGACCATCGTCGTATCGTTACTGACCAGGCCGCGGCCGGACGGAGAACTCAAAGGATTGGTTTATGCCTTGACGGACAGGCCGAAAGATGTGGGCCTCGAGTGGTATCAGAAGCCGGCAGTGCTGGCGGTAGTGGTGCTGACGGTGCTGGTCGTTCTCAACTGGATTTTCTGGTAGTTGCGCCGGGCTCATCAAGCCAGTCAGGGAAAAGTATGGGATTCGACATCCAACCCATTCACTGTTTCCAACCCGGCAAACCGCGCGTATTTACTGGAGTTTCAGAGAGTTGCCGGCGAGCCGTTCGCGAGTCGTGCGAATCGAGCTGATGGACGGAGTTTGGGCAGAGACGTGGGGGTGAGCATAGTCTGATTTCGACATCGATTCTATATGGTTTTATAAGGTCTTAACGCCCGGCGTCGGCGCGCTTCAACTTCGAACCTTACGAGGGCGAACAAGATGAAGGCAATTGTCCAAGACAAGTACGGCTCGTCCGACGAGGTCTTGAAGCTTCGCATACTCGACTTTTCATCCAACTCGATGTCTGGACGGGGTTTTTAGGACCTCACCGTTCCGGTCTTCCAGGAGAGATCGCGTGCAGCATTGCAACCCGGCGTTTGGATTGACACTCGAAGACCGCCCTATAGGCGTCAAAGAAGACCTTTGGAGTTCGCGACGCCACAAAATTGTTCAGGTTATTGAGCACCCTGCTGACTAGAAATGTGCTATCAACGTGTATTTCTTGCCCGGGCGCTTCGACCTGCCGCTCGCGCCGATAGTCATCGAGAAGAGATTGGAGGCTCCTGGTGGCTTCGCCGATTCGGTTCTGGATGTCCGCATCTTCAGCATGTGCGTTCAGAATCGAAACCACCCTGGACGATTCTTGCGCATCCTCTCTCCGCTGTTCGAGCCGACGATTTATCGCTGAGGTCACCCAACGCGTCGCCCCAGTGACCGTTGGCGTTTCAACACCGCCATCGGACCAGATAACTCCTACCACAGCCACTTGGACGGGCGGGTCCACACCAGAAAGTTGGTCTTTGGGAAGGTTCGCCCTGTCTGCGTGGACATACACATCTCCCGGCTTAATCGCGCCTTCCCAGGAGTCATTCCCATCCGGAAAACCCGTACCCGCGTAGCGACACTGGGACGTTAGTGTGAGATCCAGTAGGTCTTCGCCAGTGCCAGACTTCCAATTGACTTGTTTCTCGCCCATTACTCCAAAGGCGACATAGTACGCCGTCGCCGCCTTTTGGCTGTTATTCACTAACCTGAAATTAATCGTGTCTGTGATCCGATTGTAGTGGGCGCTGAGCACATCGAGCGCAGGGGCGGTGGTCGTCTCCGAAGACTGGCCGAGCGAGGAAGCATAGTGCGATGTGACAAAGACGACGGTCGCGAGCAAAGGAAGCGGAAGGCGCCAGGCTCTGGGCAGTCGGATCATGGAACCCCATTCGATGCAATGGTTTTACCTTATACCGCACTCAAGAGCAATGTGAAAGCAGCCCCGTCAGCCCCGTATCTCTGCGGGGACGGCTTAGAGCGGATGCTTTCTTCAGTGCGCGGATCGCTTGAGAAAAGACCTTCTCAGTCGGAAGCAGAGCACGGGACGAAGATCTCGGCGGAAGGCCGGGCACGGATTGCCGCTGCGCAAAGAGCACGGTGGAGAAAGATCAAATCAGCGAAGAAAAAATAGATGGGGCACGAGGTTGACAGAACATCGACGTCCACCACTCTCTATACAGATGCTCCACCCGAGAATTGACCAGATTGACCAGAACCAAGGTTGATTTGAACTTCTACACGGAGTAAACTGCATTCCGGTAAGCGTTACACAGAGAGATGTTCCCGTATGCCACCCTCGTTCGGAATTAGACAGTTCCTGTTTGCAGTCTTCCTGGCAGTCCTCTTTTTTCTGCTTGGCCAAGATATGGTGCATCACCGCTTTTTTGAAGGTGGCCGGTTTCACCGGAACGGCTCCATCGGACAATAGCGAGCACAATTTCCCCTTTCATCGGTCAGCAAGAAAGAGGCAACCCGATACTCTGGATTGCCTCCGTGAAAACTCCACGACTTCAACCGGGGACTGTAAACGCAAGCCCACAATACAACCGACGCAATTCTGGAATCTGTTCAAAATTGCTCACTGAGGCTGTTGTCCTGAGTGAGCAAAACGGCACAGACGGGGAATCTGGGCTTTGGCAAGATAATGGCTGACATACAGATGAAGTCTAAACTAGAAAACTAGCTCTCTAAAACCCAGCGCTGTCATCGACAACTGGGTTTTCTCATGTCTCGATTGGAAGACCACGAATCGTTAACGGAAGCCCCGCTTCTTGAATCAGGCAAGATTCAACGATAAGGAGAAAACAGATGAAGCCGAGTACGAAGGATGAGATCAAAGGCACTTTCCATGAAGTGAAAGGCAAAGTCAAAGAGAAAGCAGGCCAAGTCACGAACAATCCTGAGTTAAAGACTGAAGGCAAAGCCGAACACATCGCCGGCAAAGTTGAAAAAAAAGTCGGGCAGATCGAAAAAGTGCTCGAGAAGTAAATTATAATAAGCGGCCTCTCGCGAGGCCGCGGACGCAAACCTGTCAGTGTGGATGCGCTCGCTTCGTGCGCAACCTCAGAACAAAAACATTCCGCATGAAGGGCCTTCCCGTCTTCATTGGTTCTTGCATTTTCAGGTTTTACTGGCTTCTGACAGATCGGAGCACATCGGAGGCTTGCCTAACGACGGCAAGTGTGATCTTCACTGTCATCCCCTCGGCAGAGCTTTGCCGTTACCTATAATGATCATTGTTGCTCCTTTCTCCCGAGCGCTCTTGGTTGGTTGGTAACCCACCAAAGTTTACTCGGGCACGGGAGCCGACATTGTCATGGAATCAATAACGCTCAATGACCAGCCGTCAAAAAGTGAAATCGCCTGTGGTTTTCGAAAAACTCATTGCTTGGACCGGCCTTGTGGGGGCTGGGGGAAGTGCTCCTGAGTTTTTTCTTTTGCTTTGCTCTACGTGGTGAAAGCCTGTGGTGCTGTCGGTTGGCTAAGGAACCGCACTAGTCGCTTCATGTTCTGCGCCGCCGCTGCCAGGAAGAACTGCTCGCGCACGAACTTCAATCGTCGCAGGCGCAGACGGCGTAGTCCGATCTGATTTTTGAGTTCAGCGAACAGGGCTTCTACTTTCTTCCTTTGCCGCTGTGCGTTGGCAAACCCAGGCGTGTTCACTAACTCTCGTGCGCGTAGCCGCGCCGGTTCGTGCTGATGGATGATCAAGCCTCGGAAAGCCGCACTCGTGCATTGCGGTCGGAGCGCGCACGGGCCACACCGTTTACGCGTCCCGATGTAAGTCCAACTTCGAACAGGCCCGTGCTGACGGAAAACTGCTGGATATTGGGGAGGTTCGCCAACGTATGGCGTCGATTGTTACGACTCGTGGTTGTTAAGCGGATAGACTGATAGACTGATAGACTCGACCTTGGGAAGGCCGTGGTGACGTCATGTCCGGCCAGGCGTACATAGAGAAGTTAACTATGAAGGACGCAAACACCCGTCACACCCAAGACAGTCACGAGAATTGTTTCAGAATGTCCGCATCTCAATTTCCAGCTTTCTGTTTTGTTGGTAAAGGTGGACAGGTCGTGGCCGCGAAGTATTGTTGGCACTCCTCGGCAGTGAACGGCCGCGTTATGCGCCTGCGAGCTAGCGCGAGGCTTTGTCGTTTCTCCGTTCGTGGTGCGGGATCATTCTAACGCCTGGAAGCTCAAGCAAGGGCGCAGTGCGCAGAGCGGATCATGGGGAATATCGACGGTGTGTTTCCAGAATAGACGAGCCTCATCCCTCGTGGGTCTACCCGGACATCGAAGCGTCTACTGCAACCAGCGGGGCATTTCCACCCACTGTGAAAGTAGATTTACCGATATAGTTACCCACCGAGCAGGCGGATTTCGTGAACGAAAAACTTTGAGAATCGCTCAACGTTTTTCACTACGTAATCCCGAGGGTTGTCGCCCCGCAATCCTCAGATGTTTCTGTAATCTTCGCCGTGTCGGGTTTCGCAGGTGGTTTCATCTGTGGGGTAATCTCAACCGAAACCTCGCCCAAGTTCCCCCTCTCGCTACCGACGGCGTGGGCGCTATAATCGCGGCTACAAGAGACGCCGAATGATGAAGGCTGACGAGTTGAAACGCGCAACAGCCATCTTCCGCCAGGCCCTCGATATTGCGGTTGACAGGCGGACGGATTTTCTCGCTGAGGCGTGTGCTGGAAATCCCGAGTTGCGTGTACAGGTGCAGGGACTCTTGAATAGCGCTGAAGAAACTAGCTCCTTTGTCGAAGCCCAAAACGGCGATCGCGCTTTGCCCAAACAGCCGCGGGTTCCCATCTTCGCTGCTGGCGAAATATTGGGCGCACGATATGAGGTGATTCGGTTCATCGCTAACGGAGGAATGGGAGAAGTCTACGAGGTTGAAGACCGAGAGCTCGGAACCAGAGTTGCTCTCAAGACAGTTAGAACTTCCCGAGTGCTTTCAGCTCCTTCACTGACCGGGTTCAAACGAGAAATACAGTTGTCCAGGAAGGTAACGCACCCAAACGTCTGCCGTGTCTTCGATCTTGGGCATCATGCCCATCCGACATGCGGCGACATGTTGTTCCTCACAATGGAACTGCTGCAAGGTTGCACGCTGGCTGAATACATTTATAAGCATGGGCCAATGACCTGCGATCAAGCTCTTCCGTTAGTCGGCCAAATGGTTTTCGCGCTTTCCGCTGCCCACCAATTGGGAATTGTGCATCGCGATTTCAAGCCTGGGAACGTCATGCTGCTGGAGGAAGCTGCCAATAAGCTTTTGAAAGTGACGGACTTTGGTCTGGCAAGAAGTCTGCGACCTGAGGACAATTCCACACTCTCTCATGTTGAAGTTGTGGGAACGCCATCCTATATGGCACCTGAGCAGTTTCGTGGGCAATATGGACCGGAAACCGACATCTATGCACTCGGCTTGACGATGTTTGAAATGCTAACAGCGAAACAGCCAATTTCGTTGACCGCGCTATTCAAAGAGATTCAAACTGAAAAGACTAAGCTAATCGATTCACGATGGCAGCGGGTCATCATTAAGTGTATTGCGGCGGAGCCCACTCAACGTTTTCAGGAAGTCCGAGACGTCTGGAGAATCTTGTCGAGGAGTAGCTCAAGCGGAGACTTTGAAGGTCGTACCGTATTTGCAGTGAAGAAGTACGCGACTATGTTCGGCGTGGGGCTTGCGCTTCTACTGATCGCATTGGCTGCCCTGGTCTGGGACGACGTTCTTCCAAATCCATTACTTCGACTCCCG
>Ga0302324_100002514_pt1 | contig 42232 bp, 32 predicted proteins | sample Palsa_T0_1_FD_201949 | JGI IMG/M metagenome (GOLD analysis project Ga0302324, IMG submission 201949) | Peat permafrost microbial communities from Stordalen Mire near Abisko, Sweden - Palsa_T0_1 | ecosystem: Environmental > Terrestrial > Soil > Palsa > Peat permafrost | place: Sweden: Abisko...
GGATGCGCGCTTTAAGTGCCCGGAAAGCGATTGACCGTAGAAGATGTTGTCGCCAAGAATCAACGCGCTCGTATCGTCTCCGATAAAATCGCGCCCGATCAAGAAAGCCTGTGCCAACCCGTCTGGAGTCGGCTGAACAGCATAACTTAGATTGATTCCCCAACGGGACCCATCTCCCAATAGCTCCACGAAGCGCGGCGTGTCTTGCGGAGTAGAAATAATTAAGATATCGCGCAACCCGGCTAACATCAGCGTGCTGAGTGGATAGTAGATCATTGGTTTGTCATAAACCGGAAGCAACTGCTTGATGACGACATTTGTTACTGGATAGAGCCGAGTCCCGGATCCGCCCGCAAGAATAATCCCTTTCATTGGGCAATCCTTTCGTCGTAATTGCGCCGAATCCAGTCCTTGTATGTCCCGGTGCGCACGTTTTCGATCCACCCACCATTTTTCAAATACCAGGCGACTGTCCTTCTTAATCCGCCTTCAAACTCCTCGGCCGGATGCCATCCCAGCTCGCGCTCTATTTTCGTAGCGTCAATCGCATAGCGGCGGTCATGTCCCGGTCGATCTGTGACATACGTGATGAGCTTCCTTCGCGACCCAATTTCAGAGTTCGGACTCATTTCGTCAACCAGATCGCATATCGCCGTAACAACGTCGATATTCTTGCGCTCACTATTCCCGCCGATGTTATAGGTCTCTCCCACACGGCCCCGTTCAAGGACAGATCGAATCGCCGCGCAATGATCCTCCACAAACAGCCAATCGCGCACGTTGCGGCCATCCCCGTAGACGGGCAGAGGTTTGCCCTCAAGCGCGTTCAGAATCATGAGAGGGATTAGTTTTTCGGGGAACTGATACGGACCATAGTTATTTGAGCAGTTAGTCGTGAGCACCGGCAAGCCGTAAGTATGGTGATACGCTCGCACCAGGTGATCCGAGGCAGCCTTCGATGCGGCATAGGGGCTGTTCGGCGCGTAGGCCGTGGTCTCCGAGAATGGTGGATCATCCGGTCCAAGAGTTCCATAAACTTCGTCCGTCGATACGTGCAAAAAGCGGAATGCCTGTCGACCCGTTGAATCTAGCTGCAACCAATATGTTTTCGCTTGCTCCAGCAAGTTGAGCGTGCCCTGCACATTGGTGCGGATGAACGCACCGGGATCGGCAATCGAGCGGTCCACGTGACTTTCCGCGGCAAAATGGACGATCGCCCGCGGCCGACGCTCGCACAAAAGCGAGGCCATATGTTCGGCATCGCAGATATCCCCGCGCACCAACTGATGCCTTCGGTCGCTCTTTAGAGGTTCAAGGTTCTCTGCATTCCCGGCATAGGTGAGCGCATCGAGATTCACCAGCGCCGTGGCCGCGTTCTTGAACCACTGCAGGACAAAGTTCGAGCCAATAAAGCCCGCTCCGCCAGTGACTACGATGGTCTCGCTTATGTCCATCCCTTTTTAGGAGTTCCTTTGAGAGGAAGGATTAGGATAAGTGCCGTTTTGCTTGTTGCCGTATAGGAGCAACGCAGGGCGCTTGCAGAAACGGCTCGTGCCGCCGTTCATTTTTGCGTGCCCGCGAAAGTCACTGGAAGAAGTCTAACATCGGGCACCGAGAAGCCATAAAAGCCGAAGACCGGACGCGAGGACTCCGGGACCAGGAAAAAAATCTGTTGCGCTACGGCGTGCGCCCGGCCATCGATGGCTCCTTATGCCATCTGTACAAAATATTTAAGCTTCTCCAGCAAACCATCTCGTAGAGTGTGCAGTTCGCTCAAACCGGTGAATGCCGCCGTCCCCTCGCTTTCGTTTTTCAAGTCGAGGATCCCGTTCGCATGCGCATGAAGCTTCTGGTGCAGAGTATCGATCGCCTGAAAGCCTGTGCGCTCGCCGCGACCAGCCGATGCCTCGGCATCCAACCATGAGCCGAATCGGCATAGATGGTGGTCTATGCGCGGCGCCGCCAGCCGATTTCCCTTAAGGAATTCCTCGATTTCCGCAACCCATGCGCGATGCTCGACGGTCGCATAGAGAACCGGCCACTTCATCGGATCGACCGGGGGTACGTTGGCCCAGCGCGGGTCAGGGCGCCAACCCGCCGCCCAATCTGCAGGCTCACTTCCGGGCATCGGGCGGGCGATACCAAATCCTTGGGCAACGGGGCATCCAAGCCGCAGCAGCATTAAACCGTGGTCGACCGTCTCCACACCTTCGGCGACAGCTTGACGCCGAAATGCGTTAGCAAGTACTAGAACGCCCTCCAGAATCGTCAGGTCCTCCGGATCGCTGAGCATATCGTGCACAAAGCTCTGATCGATTTTCAGAACATCGACAGGCAATCGCTTTAAATACGACAGGGAAGAATAACCGGTCCCAAAGTCATCCAATGCAAAGGAAACTCCAAGCTCGCTGCAAGCGCGAATCACCTCTGAAACCTGGGCACGTCCTGAAACGCGCTGCTTTCGAGAACCTCGAGTTCCAACTTCGATGGCTGGATGTCAGGATGCCGAGCCAACAGCTCCTTCAAACGTTCGACAAACTGGGGCTCCTGCAATTGCAGCGCATCGACGTTCACGCTGACCGGTATATCCAGACCCTCCTCCCGCCATCGCTTCATATGATCCAACGCGTTGCTGATCACCCATTCGCCCAGTTCCACCACCAGCAGATTCCCCTCCACAACCGGCAGAAAGTGGTTCGGCAGAAGCAGGCCAAGTTCAGGGTGCCGCCAGCGTATCAGCGCTTCGACGCTCAGAACTGTACCGGTGCACATGTTGACCCTCGGCTGGAAGTACAACTCGAATTCATGGGCCTGCATCGCTTGGCGAATGCGCTGCAGGTCTTCGTGACGGCCGCGCATGCTGCGATCGAGCATCGGATCGAAAATGTGGTAGCGCGATCTGCCTACGAGTTTCGCAAAATACATGGCCTGGTCAGCCTGACGAAGCAATTGGTCCGGCTCCACATCTTCTGACTGCGGATAGAAAGTGATTCCGATACTGGCCGACACTTGAAGCATCAGGTCGCCCAGTTGCACCGGCTCCGCCACAGCATCCCGAAGCCGCCCAATCAGGGCAAGGCTCTGTTCAATGTTCGCAATCTCCAACAGAACCACGACAAACTCGTCGCCGCCTGCTCGGGCAAGCGTATCTCCTTCGCGCAGCACAGCATTCAAACGGTGGGTGATTGCCGTCAAAAGATCGTCGCCTGTGTTGCGTCCATGATGCTCATTCACCGCATCTGGAAATCATCCAGGTCAAGGTAGGCGATCGTAACGATACTCCCGAGCCGGTGGGATTGTGCCATCGCCTGTCGCAGGCGATCGGCGAGCAGAGTCCGGTTCGGCAGCCCCGTCAGCAAATCGAAATGCGCAATATGTTTGAGCTGTCTCTCGGTCTCCTTGATAGGCGTCAGATCCGAGAACATCGTACGACGCGTCGATCCCGAGGATTTCGTCGAGCATCGGAGAGCTCGACCAGACCCCGCTTACGAGGTCGAGCACGTAGCTGCCAACGCCTGCAATTCTTTGCGCCTCTTTTAGGGACTCTTCGCTCTCCCTCAGTGCGCACTCCGCCTCCTTTGTCGCGGTAATATCCTCTGAAAGCACCACAATCCCGCCAACTGTCCCATGGCCGGTCCACCACGGCCGCACCATTCTCCGCACCCACCGTTCACTCCCGTCTTCTCTCTGGTAATGATCCTCATTAAATGAAACTGTTTCGCCGTCCATGGCACGGCGATGTTCCTCTTTCCACCGGTCGGGAATCCTATAGCCCAGTTCATAGTGGGACTTCCCAGCGAGATCCCATTCTTTGACCCCCATGTCTTCAATCCAGCGCCGGCTGGCGCTGATATACCGCATCTCGCGATCGAACATGGCTAGCCCGGTGGGAGCATCCTGAATGAAGAGCTCGAGCAATCCGGTGCTCTCGCGCACTTGGCCTTCAGCCAGCCTCCGTTCGCTAATGTCTTCTATCGTTCCGCGCAACGTGTGTGGTCTTCCGTGCGCGTCCAATTCGAGCCGGCCCATCACACGCGCCCATCGCAACTTCTTGTCCGTCTGGCGGATAAAACGCGTCTCCCCATCCAGCATCTTGCTGTTGTCCACGACCATTTCTCCGAAAAGTCTTCCCAGCGCCGCCAAGTCTTCCGGAAGAATCAGGTCGCTCCAGAGAGCCACGGTGCGCTCACATCCTTTCTCGAGCCCAAGAATCTCGTAGAGCACATCGGAAGCTGTCCATGCCTTCTCATCAATGTCGAGAATGAAACTGCCCACCCCCGCAATTCGTTGTGCTTCCTTGAGGGATTCTTCATTGGCACGCAGGGCCTGCTCCGCCAACACTCGTTCCGTCGTCACCGCGACGATCGTAAACAGCCCGATGATCTGCCCTTCCCGATTGCGCACGGGGAACTTCCTGTGGTCGAGACGTTCCTTCCTCCCCTGCAGCGTTTCTTGCAGTACATACTCGACGGGCCTCCCGGCCAATACCTGCTCTTCGAATTCGTAGGATTGGTCGGCGTATTCCTCGGGAAACAGGTCATAGTCGGTCAGCCCGATTAGGTCGCGAGGCTCTTGAGAGGGATCGGAAAACATCCTGCGGAGATTTCCGTTGGCCAGCGTGATGACATGATTCCGGTCCTTGAGATACGCGCATTCATCCACGCAATCCATCACCGCCATCAAATCGACCGACGACCCGCGGCTGGCATCCTCCTGCTTGGTGCTAGCCCCGCCGCGCAGGTCGAGATTCAGAATTGCGAATCCCCCCGAGGTATTCTCACGTTCATAGCGCCCGCGCATGCACCGGATCCGCCCGTCGGCATGCCGGACTCGGACATTCAATTCGCCCGAATCCTCCGTGGCTGAGGGTGAAAACAATTGCCGCACCTTTGCGACGTCATCAGGGTGAATCAGACCTTCCAATGAAACGGCGGATGAGAGAAATTCGTCCGGTTTATATCCCAGAAGCGCTTCGACACGTTCGCCGGCAGACAGTACGTCGAGTTTCTCCATCAATGCCAGGCGAAAATCCGCTTCCAACACGGGGTTGAGTCCTCTTCATTACGCCATCGTACGCGGGATGGCGCATGAGTTTGCGGAAGGGACAAACGTACCACGAAGTATTGAGCAAAGCCAAAGAAATAGAAGCGTTTATTGTCAAAGTAATAAAGATTCGGGTCCACGCATTTTCAGCGCCATTTGCCGGTGCATTTTGTCACACATGTTCCTTCCCTTTTCGCACCAGTTCGACCGCCTCACCGACGATTCAAAGGCCCCTTAAGTCGCTCGGTCCATCCCGCGTTCGATTCAGCATCCGCCTTCCAACACGAAGGAACCAAATAAAGTATTAGTTATCCACTCACTTTTTTCCCCGTCTTAATTCGCTCCTGCTTATCCACGCATATTCTTGGCATAATCGCAGCATGTGGTTCCTCCGGAGATGTTCCTCAGGCGAGGTTTAGGCCGATCGACCGGAGAAACCAAAGAACGGCTTACGATTCGAACCCGATTCGCCATCCAGCGGACAGGATCATCGTTCGATTTGGGCAGGGAGCATTGAAGAGTGACCAGCTATAGCCGTCAGGATGTATTGAGGATCCTGCAGATCAGCTCCCGCCAGCTGTTCGGTTGGGAAAGAGCCGGAATCATTCCCACGCAGCAAACCTACACATTCCAGGACCTCGGCCAGTTACGGACCTTGCGCGCCTTACGCGAGGAGGATGTGCCGGCAGCCTCGATCCGGGATTCGATCATTGCCATGCGCGCCGTGGCTGGCATGACCAATCCGCTTCTCGAGGCGAGCCTCGTCCGCACCGGCGCTCGTCTGGCATTCCGCTGCAGCGGCGCCATGGTCGATCCCATTCGCCGCCAATTGCTTTTCGACTTCGAACGCCTGGAACATTACCCAGCAGGGGCCGGACCGTCGCCTTTGCGCAGGCCAGGCCTGTTGCCGGCCGGCACAGAGAGCGTACAGAGCCTCTTCCTGGCAGCTGTGCAAGCCGAGGAGTCAGGCGAGAAGAACCGCGCCATCGCCCTGTACGAACAGATCCTGGAGCGGGATCCTGGCTACGCTGCGGCCTACATCAATCTCGGAACCATCTATTTCCACTTGCGCCGCTATGGGCGGGCAGAGGAACTCTATCGCCGCGCTACCGAAACCGACCCCGGCTACGTGCTCGCCTTCTTTGACCTGGGCAATGTTTTGGACGAATTGGAACGGCCTGAGGAGTCGATCCGCGCGTATCAACTGGCGCTACGGCTTTCACCTCGTTACGCCGATGCCCACTACAATCTTGCCCTCGCCTTCGAACGCAGGGGAGAAAACAGGTCCGCCCTGCGTCATTGGCAGGCCTATATACGCCTCGACCACAGCGGACCCTGGGCCGACCATGCACGAAGCCAGATTCGTAAGTTGCTCGACGACGAACCACTCACGATCGCCTCGCGGGCCGGCAAATTCATCCCGCCCAGCAAGAGCGTGCCGGCCCTGCGATTGGCTGGTCCTAGCTCGTGAGCACATTTGCTCTGCCCCTAACAGGAGGCGATGCGCCGCGCTTCTGGTGATTAGTAACTTTGGTTCCTATCCGCGCCGGCCTCCCCACAACTTTGGGGCGCAATCTGAGTCTAAGTATTTAGTCGTGTGCCCCACGTCTACGCCGGGAGGCTGTCCCCAGATGCGCATCGGATGGACGCCAACCCTTTGGGATTCAATTTCTCTGCCATCGGAAAAGTGCCGGCTCGCTCAATGCGTTCACGGAACTGCTAAAGGCAGAAACTGTCGTCCTCGCTCTTTGGTCGCACGCAGGACCGTATGAGTCTGCGGACGCATTTTTTGACCCAAAACGCTTTCACTCACTGAAGGATGACTATGACGACAACGTTTCTCTCCTCCTCACTAAAACGCCTCAGCATCTGTGGATCGCTCGCTGCTTTCGCCTTGGCGACGACACTCGCCGCACAGACCTCGGCACCCCGCATTAAGGCCGAAATCTCCAGCTCCGCGGCATCCACGTTACAAGGTTCTCTCCACCCCTTGGCGCAAGCACAATACGACTCCGGCCGCGTCCCGGCAGATACCCGGCTCAACGGCATCAGCATCGTCTTCAATCGCTCGGCCGCACAGCAAGCCGACCTCGAAGCCCTGATCGCCGCGCAGCAGAATCCGAGCTCGCCGCTCTATCACCAGTGGCTCAATCCCGATCAGTTCGCGGCCCGCTTTGGTATGGCTCAGTCCGACGTGAACAAGGTACAGGCCTGGCTCGAGCAGCAGGGCTTTTCCGTCGACTCTGTGGCGCGCAGCCGCAACCAGATTCGCTTTTCTGGCAGCGCAGGCCAGGTGGAACAGGCCTTCCAGACCCAGATGCACTTCTACACCATTGGCGGAGTTAAGCATTTCGCTCCTTCCACCGCGCTCACGCTTCCTTCCGCGCTCGCTTCTGTCGTGATAGCGGTCAGAAACCTCGATGATTTCCGGCCCAAGCCAATGTTCATTGCGAGCCGCGCCGGCCAAGCCAATCCCGCATTTACATCCAGCGTCTCCGGCAGCGTCTTCTTCGCCCCCGGCGACGTCAAACTCGCCTACGGCGTCAACACGCTCATCAGCGCAGGCGACACGGGTGCTGGGCAAACGATTGCCATCATGGGCCAGTCGTCGATCGTAACCACAGACATCGAGAACTTTGAGACTGCAGCCGGACTGACGGTGAAGGATCCCACGCAGATCCTTGTGCCCGGCACCGGTGCAGCTCAGGCCTACGCCGGCGATGAAGGCGAATCAGACTTGGATATCGAGTGGTCCGGCGGCATTGCCCCAGGAGCAGATATCCTCTTCGTCTACGCTGGCAGCACATCGAACGGTGGGGTTTACGATTCAATTCAGTACGCGATCGACGAGAAAATCGGAAACATCATCAGCATAAGCTACGGTACCTGCGAAGCAAGTTTGTCGGCAGGTCAGGCAAGCGCTCTCGATGCGGTCCTGGCGCAGGCTGCAGCCCAGGGACAAACGGTTCTCGCTGCGTCTGGCGATGCCGGTTCCTCAGCTTGTTACGAAAGTCCCACCACGACGAATCCTACCCTTGCCGAACAGGAAGCACTCTCCGTCAGTTACCCCGCCAGCAGCGAGTATGTCACCGGCGTGGGCGGCACTGAGATCACCACCGCCGACGACACCGCAGGCTCCGCATATTGGGAAGCCAAGGGCTCCAGCGACGAAATCACGTCCTTGCTTCAGTACATTCCCGAAGTGGCTTGGAACGACGATGCCGCCGCAGTCGCGGCCGGAGCAACTTCCCTGAGTTCCACCGGCGGCGGTGTCAGTACGCTCTATGCCACTTCGCCAAGCTGGCAGAAGGGCGTCCCCGGCATCCCAACCGCTCCCGGACGCTACGTGCCCGATGTGGCCTTCTACGCATCGCCTGACCTGCCTGGCTACCTGTACTGCACCAGCGACACCAGCGACTGGAATACGAGCCAGCAAGCCAGCTGCAACAGCGGCTTCCGCGATTCAGCGACAGAAGATCTGACCGTAGCTGGAGGCACCAGCTTCGCCACACCGGTTTTTGCCGGCATGGTCGCCATTCTCAATCAGGCGCAAGGCTACACAGCAGGCCAGGGTCTCATCAACCCAACGCTGTACACGCTGGCCTCGAACAGCGTCACCTATGCGGCAGCGTTTCACGATGTAACGACCGGGAACAACGAATGCCCGTCCAGCCTCGGCTCTACCTATTGCAGCACCGCCGGTGAAGGCAGCTATACAACCACCACGGGCTATGACCCGGTCACAGGCCTTGGTTCGGTCAATCTAAGCGCCCTCGTCACTGCGTGGCCGGCCACCACCGGACCCGTTTTGATCTCGACAACGACTACAGTTTCCGCCTCGAGCACTACACCTGCCCTCAACGCGAGCGATACCTTTACCATCACGGTCACTCCTGCGAGCGGCACCGTTGCTCCCGGGGGAACAATTACGGCGATCGTTGATGGAGGCACGCCGGTCACCGGCATCGCTCTCGCAGCGAGCGGCTCTTCAGGCGTTGCCACCTACCCAACCTCCTTCACGACCGCAGGCACCCATACGATCGTGTTCCAGTATTCCGGCTCCACCACATTTGCACCTTCAACGACCGCCATCACTGTCACGGTTCCTGGCACAAGCTCGGGCAAAGGCACCTTCGCCTTGGCTGCGACCGCCGTAACTGTGGCGCAGGGTAGCTCGGGAAGCTCGACAATTACGGTTACTCCGGCTGGCGGCTATACCGGAACGGTATACCTCAGCTTCACCTCGTCGAACGACTCGGCTCTTGCCAATCTCTGCTACGACTTCACCACTACGTTGAGCGACGGCGATGGATCGGTGCCCGTCACGGGAACGGCTGCTGCCACAACTCAGCTCACCTTCGACACCAACGCCGCCGATTGCGCCAGCGCGGCAATCGCCAAGAGCGGCAAACACGCCATGCATCGCCTCGGCCCCGTGAAGACGTCGCAAAACAACACCCCAAGCCGGGCACCGCTTGCCATCGCCTTCGCGGGGCTGCTGCTCGCGGGATTCATGGGCCGCTCTTCACGCAAACTCCGCAACTTGGCCGCGGTAATCGGCCTGCTCGCCATCGGCTTAGGTCTCTCGGCGTGCGGCGGCAGCAGCTCCAGCTCCACGACGGTTTCCGATCCACCGAAGGGGACATACACCATCAACGTCACAGGACAGGACTCGACAACAGCCACCATCACTGCGACCACAACCTTCACCCTCGTCATCGACTAACCAGGCAGTTCCAACGGGGCAGGCGTCCTTCCCGGCGTCTGCCCCATTTCTTTGCCCAAATGCCTCTTCAGCTCCCTGTTTGATACACTGCGAGGCCGGAGGCTCTCTTCCTCTTGCAAAAGACCCACCTTCCCACCCCGCTCACCGAGCTCTCCGAAGAAGAGAATCTGTTCTACTCCACGGTGCGGAAATTCGCCGAAGAAAAGATCGCACCTCTCGTCCGCACCATGGACGACGAACAGCAACTCGCTCCCGGCCTCCTTCAACAGCTCTTCGACCTGGGCCTCATGGGCATCGAAACTCCCGAAGCCTTCGGCGGAGCCGGCGGCAGCTTCTTTGACGCGGTCCTCGCCATCGAAGCCATCTCCACCGTCGATCCCGGAGTCGCCGTCCTCGTCGACGTGCACAATACCCTGGTCATCAATGCCCTGCGCCGCTGGGCCACGGACGCGCAGCCGCAATGTTGGCTCCCGCGACTGGCTTCGGGCACCGTCGGAGCCTATGCGCTGAGCGAAGCCGGCTCCGGCTCCGATGCCTTTGCCCTTCAAACCCGCGCCGAAACTTGCGATGGCGGCTACCGGCTCTCCGGTCGCAAGCTCTGGATCTCGAATGCCCGCGAAGCCGGACTCTTCATCGTCTTCGCGACCATCGACCCCACTGCCGGCTATCGCGGGATCACAGCCTTTCTCGTCGAAAAAGACACGCCAGGCTTCGCCATCGGTCGCAAAGAAGATAAGCTAGGCATTCGCGCATCCAGTACCTGCGAGCTAATTCTTGATAATTGTCTCGTTCCGGAGGAAAACCTGCTCGGAGAACCTGGCAAGGGCTACAAGATCGCCATCGAGACACTGAACGAGGGTCGCATCGGCATCGCGGCGCAGATGCTCGGCCTCGCCGAAGGTGCATGGAATCACGCAGCCCGCTATGCAGGAGAGCGACGCCAGTTCGGCAAGCCGATCGCCGAATTCCAGGCCGTTCAATTCACGCTTGCTCAGATGGCCACACAGATCGAAGCCGCGCGCCTCATGGTCTATAACGCCGCTCGCCTCAAAGACGCCGGAAAGCCCTATGTCAAAGAGGCAGCCATGGCCAAGCTCTTCGCGTCCCAGGTAGCCGAGCGGGTGGCCAGCCAGTGCGTTGAAGTTTTCGGTGGAAATGGATTCGTGCGCGACTATCCCGCAGAGAAGTACTACCGCGATGCCAAGATTGGCAAGATCTACGAGGGCACCTCAAACATGCAGCTTGCCACCATCGCCAAGCAGGTGCTCAAGCAGCCGCGCTAACCGCCGAGCACGCCATTGGGACGCTTGCCGATTTACCCCACGCGATCGACGCTCTGCGCTTGCATCTTCTCCAGCTTAGCGTGACGCCTCTTGGTATCCACCTGCAGCGTCACCGTCTGCTGCCTCCGGTCGCGCAGAATCGTCACCTGCACAGGTTTCCCCTGGTTGGCCCGCAGCGCGCGATCCCAATCGGCTGTGGTCGCGATGCCATCCGAGCCCACCTTCAGAATCACATCGAAGGCCTTCAACCCTGCCGCCTCGGCCTGGCTCTTGCGGGCAATTTGCTTGATCATCAAACCGCCCTGGACGCCAAGATAATCGGCCATCTGCGAGGCCAGCGGTTCCACCAGCGCGCCCACATTCAGCGTGCTTGTCCCAACAAACGGAATATGGAAACCACCCGAAGGCACATCGCCCGAGCCGCCGGAGAAAATGCCCATCCCCGGAGCCGATGTCGACTGATCGCCTCCGTTGTCGAGCCGATTCCACACATCGTGTTCCATCTTTTTGCGGTCCGCCAACTGCACCGCGATGGTCTGCACCGCTCCGTCGCGGCTGATGACGAGGCTCACGGAGCGGCCTGCGGGAACCTCGCGCAGCATGCGCGTGAACTGCTCAGCGCCTTCCACGGCTTGTCCGTTGACCTGCAACACCACGTCGTTCACGCGGATGCCGGCCTGCGCCGCGGGCGCATCGTGATCGATAAGCGTGACAACCGCCCCGCGCACATCCTTCAATTTCAGTTTGGCCGCGGAGTCGGTATCGACATCGCCTACCAACACACCCATGTAGCCCTGTGTGCTTGAGTGCAGCAGCGGACTCGGCTCTTCCATCAGCTGTGCCAATCCTGCGGACTGTGCCGCCGCGCGGTGCGCCCCGAACGCCAGGCCAACCAACATCAACGCGGCAACCCCAAATAACCAGCTTTTTTGCAAGCTCAGAAACATAGTGCGGTACGGCCTCGAAAAGTACTTCATTTGTCTTCCCCCCTGTATTTTTGTCCTGATCAGGCTGGCACTCTGTAGGTACGGTGCCGTTTCCTGAACGATTTTCATAATCTACTGAAACTGCGGCACCCGGCGCAGAACCTGCCGGGAGACGTTGCGGATCTGGGGATTCTGATCCGAAGTGGCTACCGTCGACAGCACCTGACGTACGGTCATATCTGCCTCGACAGGCTCAAGAATGTTGATCGCTTCGGTACGGATGCGCGCATCGCTGTCGTTCAAAAGTGCCTCCAGCACCGCGTCACGCACACGCATATCTTCGGCGACATAAGGCTCAAGTCCCTTCAGCGCCTTCTCACGCACACCTTCGTTCCGGTCATAACGAAGGGCCACCATCAAGGCATCGCGAATGCCCGCGCCGTTGCAACTGTGACCCGCGCGGCACTCCGCCGCCAATAGGCCCACCGAATCGTCGCGGATCCCTGCCGATGCTGCGTCTTCCGATGCCATCATTAGCAACTGCCGAATCGCCGGATCGTCCAGCGAACCCTGAATGCGCTGCGGCACAACCTGGTTGTAGCGCACCTCGACCATCTCGCTGTTCGGTTGCTGCACAATGCTCGAAATGCTGGCCACATCCGCCGGGCTCGCTGGAATCGCAGGAATCGGCGACTCGCTCGCAGCCACCTGACTGGCTTTGCCCGCAGCATGCGCCGCCCGCGCCTGCGCAAATTCAAATCCGCCCACACTGCCCGCGCCGATGCCTGCCACTAACAGCAGGCCTGCGGCCACTGGAGCCGCCTGCAATCGCGCAAAATGATTCAGCAGCCCTTCGCCAAACCGCTCATACCAGCGCTTCGGCGGAATCGCGTCCAGAGCCTCTTCCAGCTGCATTCGCGAGCGCGCCACCAGGTTGGCATTCGGTTCAATCACCGGATGCACCGCAGCCAGCGTCTTCAGCGCCTGCAACTGCTCCCGATCTGCGCAGCACTCAGCGCAGGTTGTTAAATGACGGTCCAGTTCGTGGACCAGATCATCGGCGAGTTCGCCGTATGCCGCCAGAACGATCCGTTCATGCGCAACTTCGCAATTCATAGTGTTACGTCCTTCCAGCCTCGTACCCCAGTCCCACAGATCTAGTCCAAAAGTCTGCCGCACGCAGTGCTAGCGCAATCCCGCCAACTGAAGCCTCAACTTCTTGGTCGCCCTGAAGAGCGTATTTTTGGCGGTTTCTTCCGTGGTGTTCAACATCTCTCCGATAGTCCGCAGGCGGAGCCCCTGGTAATGCTTCAACTCAAAAACCATACGTTCCCGCGGCGTCAGCTTTCCCAGCGCGGCCTGGATTCGTTCTCCCAGAACTTTGCGATCGAGCTCGCGATCCGGACTCGAATACGACCGGTTGTCCGACACCGAAGCCAGCAAGTCAATCTCGTCGCCGGAGTGATCCACCAGCACAGCCGAATCTTCGCGGCGCGTCTTGCGTCGCCTCAACTGATCCAAGCAGAGATTTGTGACAATCCTATAAATCCACGTATAGAACGAGCACTCGAACCGGAAATTCCCTATATAGCGGAACGCCTTCAGAAACGCTTCCTGATAAATATCCTCGGCGTCGTGCTCGGAACCCGTCAGGTGCAGCGCCAGCCGCAAAACCTGGTTCTCATACTGGCGCACCAGCGCATCGAACGCCACCCGCGAACCCTTCTGCGCCTCGCGGATCAGCTCCATCTCCGGCGCACGCGCCTGCAAGCGCTCCTGCGCGCGGTCCGGCCCGTCCATTGCCCTCGTAGCCATGCCTGCAGAGGATTGTATCCTCCTTGTGGCTGGCCAGGCCAAACCGATCGGACCCGTCGCCAATGTAGATGCGGGGGCAGGTGCCAAGCTGGCAGCTTCAACTGTCATTGAATCACTGCTCCGTCGTTCGAAGAGTGGTTGCACTCAAGTAGACGCCAAAGAAGGCTCTAAGTGAGCGCCCTGCACAGTTCCTCTGTATCGGCGGTTACCGCGGCCCCCGGGTAAACTGGAAAACGATGGAGAATACGCTATTTCCCGGAATGATCCCTGATGAGACGAGAGAGGTCCCCAGAACCGCCACGGCTGATGGAAATGGCTGCTTTGTAGCCCATTGCGACGGCGGATCTCGGGGCAATCCCGGCCCAGCCGGCTATGGCGCGGTCATCGAGAACTCTCAAGGCCGCGTCGTCGCCCGCCTCAGCGAATATCTGGGCAAACAGACCAACAACTATGCCGAGTATGCAGCGCTCCTCGCAGTCCTCGATTGGGCCGTCAAGAATGGCGCAAAACGCCTGCGCGTCGTCTCTGACTCCGAGTTGATGGTTAAGCAGATGAAGGGCCTCTATAAGGTGAAGAACCCCGGCCTTGTCCCGCTTTGGGAAGAAGCAAAACGCCGCGCCGCCAAGCTCGACCGCTTCGAAATGAGCCACACCCTCCGCGGCGGCAACCAGGAAGCCGACAGCCTCGCCAACGAAGCCATGGACCGCGGCATGGGGAAAAAGCAGGGAACAGGGATCAGCGACCAGGGATCAGCCAGTCCAACGCCGCAATACGGCTCGGCCTCTCTTCAGGAAAATGCGCCAATTCCCAAGCCCATCCGCCAGGTCTTTGAAGGCCTCGTCAAAAACGGCGTAGTCCATCTAATAGAAGGCGAACTACCCGACGGTATCCTCGTCAAAGTCATCCGCGAGTAGCAAACGACTACGCGCCGCTTCAATTTGCATCGACTTTGGGTGCCCCATCCTAGGCGCGTTGCGCCTAGGGTGGGAAAGCAACGAACCCTTCCCCCCGCTTCTTTTCTGCTCAAGGCAGACCATTCTAGGCTAGACTGAAGATCGCCCTGCGCCACCGCAATCCACTGCGGCCATATCCTCGATTTCGGCGCGGCGCTGCCATGACGGCTTCTCGAGAGATAATCCAGCATTGGATCCTGAATACTGCGATTGAGTTCCGCCGAAGGCTTTCTGACTTTGTCCCTTTCGTCGAATCTGAATCCCTAAACGTTAACGAACTGCCGGGCGCGACTCCCAACGAATACGCTGCTGCATTTCTCGCGCTTCTCGATAACGGATTCATTCAGGCATATCCCGCCGAAATCGATGACCACCAGGAAGACACTGCCAACATGGATCGTTCAGCTGTCGAGACGATCTTGGAGCAGCGGCTTCGACTTCCTCGCGTGACAAGTAGGGTCCGCGTGCGAGCGAACCAGCCGAAACCGCCGAGCAAGCCTTCCGCACCGGATCTTCGATGGAGAATGACCGTGCTCGGAGGCGATGCCTGGGAAAGGCTCGCTAGACCAGACTGGAATCGCTACGTATCAACGGAAACCGACGACCAACGGGGCGATATCTGGTCCGCGAATCGCGATCTACTCATGGCTGAGCTTGGTTGGTATCGCGAGCTGACCTCTGCCAAAGTAAATCGCGACTCGGTCAGGATCGAAGTCGTGGACAACCACCCCATTACGTACTGGAAGGTTCTGCCGCTGGTTTACCACGCAGCATTTTCTTGCACATCCGACGCGGATGCGAGCCCGATGGACTTGCCGGAATGGTTTCGTGACTGGTGGATATCTCAGAACCAGTGGTACAAAGAGCCCTGGGAACTACCGGGCTGGCCGATTTCCGTCGGGAAATAACCCTCAGCTCTTCACACCCAAATTATTCCGCCACTGATGCCCGCCCCGCTCCAGTAGCCGCTCCGAGCAATCCGGTCCCCAGCTCCCAGCAAAGTAATTCGGGAAAACCTCCGGATTCTTCGCCGCCCACGCCTCCAGAATCGGCGTATACAACGCCCAGGTCACCTCGACCCCATCGCGGTGCGCAAACAACGTCTGATCCCCAAGCATTGCATCCAGCAGCAGCCGCTCATACCCATTGGCCGTCGACGTGCCGAAGGCCGCGGCGTAATTGAAGTCCATGTTCACCGGGCACACTGACATGTTCGGCGTATTCGGCACCTTCGCGCCGAACCGCAGTGCGATCCCCTCGTCGGGCTGGATGCGAATCGTCAGCAGGTTCGGTTGAATATCAGCGCAAGGTCCGGTCGATTGCATCCGGTTAAAGATCAGCAGCGGCGGCTGCTTGAACTGAATGCTGATCTCGGTAGCGCGCCTCTTGAGCCGCTTGCCTGCGCGCAGATAAATCGGCACGCCCGCCCAGCGCCAATTCTCAATCTCCAGTCGCACCGCGGCATACGTCTCCGTGCCCGACTCCGGGTTCACGCGCTCTTCATCGCGATAACCCACGACCTTTTTCCCCTCCACCACGCCGGGACCGTACTGTCCGCGAACCGCATTCAAAATCGGAATACTCGGGATCGCGCGCCACACCTTCACTTTCTCGCGGCGCACCGCCTCGGCATCGAAGCTCGAAGGTGGCTCCATCGCAACAAAGCTCAGCAGCTCCATCACGTGGTTTTGAATCACATCGCGCAGCGCACCCGCCTTCTCGTAAAACGGCCCGCGGCCTTCCACACCCAGCGTTTCTGCCGCCGTGATCTGCACGTGATCGATGTAGTTGCGATTCCATATCGGTTCAAAAATCCCGTTGGCAAAACGGAAAACCAAAATATTCTGTACTGTTTCTTTGCCGAGATAGTGGTCGATGCGAAATACCTGGTTCTCGTGAAACACACTATTGACTTGGTGATTCAGCTCCTTCGCCGAATCCAGATCGTGCCCGAACGGCTTCTCAATCACCACGCCAATGCGTCCATGCTCCGGCTGTGCCATGCCTTGTGCGCCAAGGTTCTCAACGATCGGAGCAAAATACTCCGGCGCCGTCGCGAGATAGAAAAGCCGGTCCGGCCCGATGCCTTTCTCCTGCGCAATCTTGTCCAGCTCAGCCTTCAGGCCCGCATAGTGCGAAGGGTCGTCGAAGCTCAGCGCGTAATAGCTGATGTTCTTCACAAAATCCTCGAGCAGCGGATCGGACTCTTTCACATCGCCGAATTCGACGATGCCTTCGCGCATATCGGCGGCAAACCCGCCGCCCAGCGGTCGCCGCGCCACGCCCACAATCGCGAACTTCTTCGGCAAGAGGCCTGCCTGCTCCAGGTGAAACAACGCGGGCAGCAGCTTGCGCTTGGTCAAATCGCCGGAAGCGCCAAAGATCACCAGGATTCCAGGATCGGGGACGCGCTCGCCTGTGTGCTGAACGCTGGACAAATCCTCGGGCCGAACCTTCATCTGCACCGTCGCCATAACCTATCGAACCTCCCGCCGCATTTCGTTTTTCTATTCCCTATTCCCTGTTCTTCAGTCTTTCTTCACCGCATGCCCACCAAACGCATTGCGCATAATCGAAAGCATCCGATCGGTGAAGTTATTCTCCTCGCGCGAACGAATCCGACGTATAAGTGACTCAGTAATCACCGGCGCCGACACATTCAGATCAATCGCCTCGAAAACCGTCCACCGTCCTTCGCCCGAATCGGCCACATACGCCTCAAGTCCATCCAGCGTGGGATTCTTACTCAGCGCATCGGCGGTCAGATCGAGCAGCCAGCTCCGCACCACGCTGCCAAAACGCCATATCTGCGAAATCTGCGGCAGGTCGAGGTTCAACTCCTCTTTCTTCTCCATGATGGTGAAGCCCTCAGCGTAGGCCTGCATCAAGCCATATTCGATGCCGTTGTGGACCATCTTCACAAAGTGTCCCGCACCCGCAGGGCCCACGTGTCCCCATCCCTTGTCTTTTGCCGGAGCCAGCGTCTCAAAGATTGGCCGCAGATATTCGACAGCTTCCTTATCGCCGCCAACCATCATGCTGTAGCCCTCTTTCAATCCCCACACGCCGCCCGAAGTTCCCACATCCACAAACTGATACCCCTTCGCTGTAACTTCCTTGTAGTGGCGCTGCGAGTCCTTGTAATTCGAGTTACCGCCGTCGATAAGTATGTCGCCCTTGTTCAGCAACGGCTCTAACTTGGCAATCGTGTCATCGACAGGCTTACCCTGCGGCACCATGATCCAGATCGCCTTGCGGCCCGTCAGCTTCTTCCCCATATCCTCAAGCGAGGAAACACCGACATTACCTGACGCCGTGAGCTTTTGCACTGCTTCGCTACTGAAGTCGAATCCCACCACCTGGTGGCCGCCCAAGCGCAGCCGCTCTGCCATGTTGCCGCCCATCTTGCCGAGGCCAATCAATCCTAGTTGCATAACATTCTCCCTTCGAATCCGTTACATAACTCCCAATTTCGCCAATTCGCTGCGCAACGCTGCCGCACCCTGAAATTGAATCGCTTTCATCCCTACAGCTTCAGCCGCAACCGTATTCTCTTCGCGATCGTCAATGAACAGCACACGCTCCGGCCGCACCCCAAGAATATCCAATGCCCGAAGATAGATCGCCGATCCAGGCTTGCGCAGTCCCACATAGCACGAACTAAAGGCAACCTGAAGGTGCTCGCGAATGCCAAAAGTCTCAAAGCGATAGTCGTTCGTCGCGCGCGCTTCGTTGTTCAACACGCCCAGCATGCACTTGTCCGATGCCGCAAGTTCTCCGAGGATTCCCAACGCTCCATCCTCCAGCAACTGCGACTGCGCGCAGATGGCATTCAAAAAGTCATCCTGCGAAAAGCTGCGCGGCACATAGAAAACCGTTGCCTCCAGATAGTCCTTCACTGCGATAACGTCGCGCTCCCAGGCATCGTTCTGCGTCGCATGCCGTGCCTCAAACTCCGCGCGATCGAGATGAAATCGATCCAGCACCGCCGCCCGCTCACGATGATCCCAGCCATTCGTCAGCAGGACTCCACCTACATCAAAGAGGATTACATCGAACGGGAACATTGCAGGGCCGCCTCTTGCACCGCTCTTCACAAAACTGCTTCAGGGATGGGAAAGACTGCTTGTCTGCTTGTCTGCTTCTCTGCTTCTCTGTTTTTCTGTTTCACTGCTTCACTGTCTTACTGTTTCCCTGTTCACTGCCCACTGTTTCTCTGATATTTCGCTTCGATGGCCAATACTTTCCTAAACCGGCGTGTAAACCGTTCCTCATTGGAGATGAATTTTGCGCGAATAAATGCATCCACAAGCTCGTACGCCAAAGATGTGCCGATAATCCGCGCACCAAGCACAATTACGTTCATGTCGTCATGTTCCACGCCCTGGTGCGCCGAATAGGTGTCGTGGCACATGGCGGCGCGAATGCCGGGAATCTTATTCGCCGCAATCGATACGCCGACACCCGAGCCGCAAATGAGAATGCCACGCGGCGCTTCTTCGGCCTCGATAGCCTCACCCACGCGCTCGGCGAAATCTGGATAGTCGTCCTGCGGATCGCATGTGAATGCGCCGAGGTCGACCATCTCGTGGCCAGCCTTCGTGAGATAGGCGCGTACCTCTTCCTTGAGGTTGAAGCCGGCGTGATCGGAACTGATAACGAGTCTCATCGTCGCTATTCCCTGCTCCCTATTCCCTACTACCTTTTCAAAACCGCCTTCGCCCGCGCAGCAACATTCTCCGCAGTGAATCCGAGCTCGGCCAGCACCTTCGGTCCCGGCGCCGAAGCGCCGAACCGATCAAGCCCGATCACATCGCCGTCCTGGCCCACATACTTCCACCAGCCCAGCGGAGACCCCGCTTCAACCGCAACTTTCTTCACGCCTGCGGGCAACACGCTCGCTTTGTACTCCGCCGTCTGCTCTTCGAAAATCTCCCAGCTCGGCATGCTGACCACGCACGCCGCAATACCCTCGGCTTCGAGCAGCTTCTTCGCGTCCACGCACGGCCAAACTTCAGAACCGGTGCCGATCAAAATAATCGTTGGATTCGGCGCGTCTTCCAAAACATAGGCACCCTTGCTGACGTTCGCATACGCATCGTGCGTCGCCGGATCGATCACTGGCAGATCCTGCCGCGTCAGCGCAAAGAAGCAGGGGCCGGTGCGTTCCAGCGCCAGCCTCCAACACGCCGCCGTTTCATTGCCGTCCGCGGGACGAAAATCCGTCAAGTCCGGCACCGCGCGCAGCATCATCAATTGCTCGATCGGCTGATGCGTTGGTCCGTCTTCCCCGAGGCCGATGGAGTCATGCGTGTAGACAAATAGCGAGTGCGCCCTCATAAGCGCCGCCAGGCGAATTGCCGGCTTGCAGTAATCCGAGAAGCAGAAAAACGTGGACCCGAAAGGGACCAGTCCTTCGTGCGCAGCCATGCCGTTCACCGCAGCACACATCGCAAACTCACGCACCCCGAAGAAAACGTTGCGCCCCGCGGGGTCCACATGGAAATTCGCACCCGGCTTGAAAATTGTCTTCGTCGAAGAAGTCAGGTCGGCCGCGCCGCCAAACAACTCCGGCACCACCTCGGCAATCGCGTTCATTACCGCTCCGCCGGCGTTACGCGTCGCGACGGGCTTGCCCGCTGCGAAGCTGGGTAGAGCCTTCTCCCAGCCCACCTTGCGCTTGTTCGCCTTGGTACGTTCAAACTCCGCGGCCAGGTCCGGATACTGCGCACGGTACTTCTCGAAAAGCTGTTTCCACTCGCCCTCAAGCGCCGCTCCCCGTTCGCCAGCCTTGCGCCAATTCGCCAGCGCGTCTTCCGGCACATAAAAGCTCTCGTCTTCAGGAAATCCGAAAAACTTCTTCGTCGCCGCCGTATCGGCCGCACCCATCGCCTCGCCATGCACCTTGTTCGTGCCCGCTTTCGGGCTGCCGTAACCGATCACGGTGCGCACCGCGATAAAAGAAGGCCGCGATGTCTCGGTCTGCGCCGCTTCAATCGCCGCTTCGATCGACTTCAAATCGTTCCCGTCTCCCACAATCTGGACGTGCCAGTGATACGCCTCAAAGCGCTTCAACACATCTTCGGTGTAACTGAGCTCAGTCGGCCCATCGAGCGAAATCAGGTTGTCATCGTACAGCACAATCAGTTTGCCGAGCGCAAGCGTCCCAGCCAGCGATGCCGCCTCGTGCGAGACGCCTTCCATCAGATCGCCATCGCCGCACAGCACATAGGTGTGGTGGTTCACAATATCGAATCCCGGCTTGTTGTAGACGGCAGCCAGATGCCTCTCCGCCATTGCCATGCCCACGGCCATCGCGAAGCCCTGTCCCAGCGGCCCCGTCGTCACTTCCACGCCCTCTGTCTCGCCCGACTCGGGGTGTCCCGGCGTCTTCGAGTGCCACTGCCGAAACGACTTCAGATCGTCGATCGTGACCTTGTACCCGGTGAGAAACAGCGTCGAGTAAAGCAACGCTGAGGCGTGTCCGTTCGATAGAACAAACCGGTCGCGATCCGCCCACTTGAAATGCGCAGGATTGTGCTTCATCAGTTTGTGATACAGCAGGTACGCAATGGGCGCGCAGCCCAGCGGAGCGCCGGGGTGGCCGCTCTTCGCCTTTTCAACCGCGTCAACGGCAAGCAAGCGCAATGTGTCGATAGAAAGTTCATCGATGGAGAGTGCCGAAAGAGTGGCAGTCATGCTTTGTAGAATCCTTTCGCCGGGAGAGATGTCCGCGAGCAACCAGCTAGGTGGTTCCCGCGGCCAACTACATGGTCCCTGTTGTTTGTTGCGAAGTTTCGATCTTAAGGTTCACGTTGTAGCCAAGCCAACGTCCTTGCTCGGTCCATTGAAGAGTCCATGATAGTTCACCGCCGACGGGCGCGTTGGCGGTGGAAATATCCACGCTGTACCCGGCGCTGCCCAAGCTGCGGCTCTGGCTGATGTTCACCGTCTTCCACCCATCGGCCGACCAACTCACTGCAAACCGGTCTTCGTTAAGAACGCGCAACGTGGCGCCCACGGGAATCTTTTGAATGGGCCGGCGCAGAGAGTAGATTTCAATATCGCGCCGCAGAGTTTTCCTACCTTCCGGTTCACAATACCGCGCATAGACCGGTTCGATGCGGTCAAACACTTTTCCGTCCAGCGCCGACCGCAGCAACTTCAAATATTCGGCATGCGCCCACACCAGCGGCACCGCTGACCCGGCAGGCTGGCCAAATTGCAGCCGTGCTGCCGGGGAATTCGGCTCATCCCATACCTGCTCCGGCATCATCTGCCCCATTGTGGCAAATTGCTCGTAAGTTTCAGTCAGCGGCGCAATGTCATTTCCCGCGGCCAGTTCGTAATGCGCACGCTCTCCCGTCAGCAACGGCCACACGCGGCCCTGGCCCCATCCAAGAAACGGGCCGCCATCAGGCCGGTCGCCGTAGCCATCGTAGTTGTAGCGCAACCATCCCGGTCCCTGCGGAAGCTCGCGTTTCAGCACCGCATCCACCACTTTCAACGAATCCACCATCAATGGGTCATCGGCCCGCCGCACCCCATACCGAACCAGTTCGAGAAATCCTCCATCGATCACCTCACGGGCCTGAAAATAATCGCGCGTCCCAGGAGGCCGGTTGTTGAGGTGGATCATCTCTTTGCCGCATCCCTCGCACGCGTAGGCCTCGCCCTGCTCCGGCGGACGAATGCGCATGTAATGCCGCCGTACCTCGGGCAGCAGAATTCCTTCGTTCGTCACCGTCCATTCTTCAAGGTGATGTTCGATCCAGTCTGCAAAATCCTCATAAAACACCGCCAATTCGACTGAATCGTGAGCCCGCGCGATTTCACCCGCACAGACCAGGGCCGAAATGACCGCGGCGAGCGTGGAGGGCGAATAGCCGGCATTTTCCTCCCAGCGCTCCTGGTGCGTAATCGGCGCGTGCCGCACCAGGAATCCCGCCGCGCGTTCAACGAACGGAAACACATCCATGTTGCCCTGCCCGTTCACCTTCCAAAGCCGCCACGCAAGAATGATCGGGAACGCCACTTCATCCAGTTGCTCACCGGACCAGTAGGGCCTTCCATCCACCCAGAAATTCTGCGCAAAGCCGCCATCGGACTTTTGTGTACATGCCAGGTACGAAAGCGCTCGCATCGCCGTCTCCACGCGTCCGCACGCCAGCAGCGCGCTCGCCGTCTGAACCATGTCGCGCGTCCACACCAGGTGATACCCGCCAAGGTCGTCGTCGCTCTTGGCCTGCCCCCAAGGAATCGACAAGGATGCGACAAACGCACCTGAAAATGTCTTGTCCTCGTGGGCCAGCAGAACGTTGTGGCTCGCCCGCATCAGCTTTCCGCCGTCGCGCGCCTTCTCCGCAAGCCACTCGGGGTTCGCCACCCGATGCCACTGCGCAATAAACCGCTCCCGATGCTCTTCGAAAGGTCCCACCAGCGCGCTCACCGTCTTTTGCAGCGCTGTATGATGCCCCTCGCCGATTCCAATCGTCACCACAAAGGTGCGCGACCCATCCGATCCCGCAGCACTAAGATTCAGCTCGCCCATCACGGCAATGTTGCCGTTGGTGGCCGAACCAAACTCCCAATCCATGCGGTATTTCTCCATCACGTCGCGCCAGCCGTCGCTCGCACCCACAAACCCGCAGCTCACTCGCGAGAAGCCGCAGCTCGCGCCCATCGCTAGTGACCACTCGTTTTTCCAGGCGAGCAGCATCTTGCGCCCCGCGATATCCAACGCCCGCGCCGTGTTCCCCGCTCCGCCACCGTCCAGATGCGGCGCAAGCAGCGCGTACACTTTCAGCCGTGGCAAAAGCTCCTCGTGCCCCTCGATTTTGACCCACTGCAGTACAACCGAATGGTGCGGATCGCAGATAATTTCCCGTGTCAGGCTGTAGCGCCCCTCGGGATCGCGATTCACATAGCGCACGCCGAGCGCCTCGGGATGGATGTACTCAAAGCTCGTGATCAGGTCGCGCTTTTCTTCGTGCGCGAAGGTCTCCCCATCAGTGATCAGGAACTCCATGTCGCGGACCTGCGCATGGTCGATCGTCGGGTGATAGACTTCGTTCAAAATCCCATGCGAGCACGTAAACCAAACGCGGCTTGAAGCCGCATAGGCCGTGCCAATCGCGTCTTTCACGCTCGAAGTCCAGTGCGGTTCAAGTCCCGGCGCACCAAACGCCTCGCCTTGCTGGTCAAGCCAGCGATAGAGGGGCTGCTCGTTCACTCGTCGCTACCATTTCGGTGGGATGGGAAAGTCAAGCCTTTGATTCCGTCTTCTTAATCGATGTTTTGGTGAGGCAAAGGTTCCGGCGGAGTCCTCAATTAGTTTCGCACCTCACCCGCCTCTTGCTGCATCCATCCAGTTGTAAGGGGATCGCAGGATCGTGAGTGACAGACGAAACGGGCTGTCAGCCAATTCGGTATGACCGCCCAACTATGGACGACTTTGCATCTAATAAGTTGGGATGCTGGACATCCGGTCCTTCCGTCGCTTTCCATCCAACCACAGGGCCGCGCCTCAGAATGTGAAGATTCGGTTTCATGCTGCCGCGGCCCAAATCCACTCTTCACAATCAGTGCGGTTAAGTCAGCACAGTACAATCCGAACGAAGGAGATTTCCCCGATGGCTTACGAACTTGCCCCGCTTCCTTATGACTATGCGGCTCTCGAACCTTTTATCGATGCCGAGACCATGAAGCTCCACCACGACAAGCACCACCAGACCTACATCAACAACGTGAATGCCGCTCTTGAAAAGCATCCGCAGCTCGCCGCCAAATCAGTCGACGACCTGATTAAGGACCTGAATGCGATTCCTGAGGATATCCGTGGCGTAGTGCGCAACAACGGCGGCGGCCACTCGAACCACTCTGCCTTCTGGAAGCTGATGGGCCCGGCTGGCTCGGCCGGCATCGGCGGCGCGCCCACCGGCGAAATCGCCAAGCAGATTTCCGCCGACTTCGGCGACTTTGAAGCATTCAAGAAGACCTTCAATGAGACCACCGCGAAGCAGTTCGGTTCCGGCTGGGGCTGGCTCGTTTTCCAGGGTGGCAAGCTGAAGGTCATCACCACCGCCAATCAGGATTCGCCGCTCAGCCAGGGCCTCTTTCCCATCCTTGGCAATGACGTCTGGGAACACGCCTACTACCTCAAGTACCAGAACAAGCGCCCCGACTACCTTGCCGCATGGTGGAACGTTGTGAACTGGGCCGAAGTCAACAAGCGCTTCGCCACCGCCAAAGGGTAAGAAGATTCAAAACACGACCGTGGAAATGAGGGCGCGGGACTTTTCCCTTGCGGGGCGAGTCCCGTCCGCTTGATCGCACTTTCGTTCCAATCCTGCCTATCTTCTTTCAGTGAGCGCCAGCTGCATCTCTTCTTGTGTCAATGGCTTAAAGATCGACATTGTGATCCGACCCGAACATCTTCCAGGTTGGAATAAACGGGCTCACTGGCCGATAGATAGGCTTCAGATGAAGCCCACCGTTGAACTCTCGATGATCGTCAAGGATGGCGCTTCCGTTCTCGCGCGATGCCTCCAGAGCGTTGCGCCGTTCGTCGATCGAATCATCGTCGGCGATACCGGTTCCACGGATGACAGCGCAGCCATCGCCCGCAAATTCGGCGCCGAGGTGGTTTCGATCCCCTGGGAGCAGGATTTTTCGCGCGCCCGCAACCGCATCCTTGAGCATCGCAAGTGTGATTGGATCCTGGTACTCGATGCCGACGAAATGCTCGACGCCACAGGCGGCGCGCGCATCCGCCAGTTGATCGAGTCCCACACTGTTTACGCCTACCACAACCCGCGCTGGAATTACATGCGCGACATGAGCGCGCGGCTTGGCTTCCAGACCGCAAAGCCGAACCCAGTGATGTTCGAAGAGTCCAGGCCTTACCCGGCGTATGTTCCACTTCCCACAACGCGCCTCTTCCGCAGCCACCCCGGCATTTATTACGAGGACTGCGTGCATGAAACCATCACGAAACGATTGGCTGCACTGCATCTCGCTACCGGACGCGCGGATTTTGTGGTTCACCACTTCGGCCACGCCGAAGACGCCGAAGCCGACCGCCAGAAGAAAGACGAACTCTACCACGCTTTGGGCGAGAAAAAGCTCGGCACAAACCCAGATGATCCGCAAGCTCTCATCGAAATGGGGCTGGCGGAACTGGAGCACGCGCGTCGCCCCGCCGCTGCCCTGGCCCACTTTGAACGTGTATGTGAGCTGAGTCCCGAATCTGCCGCCGCATGGCTCTATACCGGTGTCTGCCTGGTTCGATTGACTAAGCTCCCTGAAGCACTCGTCCGCCTTGAGCGAGCTGCGGATCTGGGATTACAGACTGGCCTGCTCTTTCAAGCGGTAGGCGATGCTCATTTTCATTCGGGGCGCTTTACACAGGCTCGGGCGGCCTATGTGCAGGTGGCGGACTTGGGAGAAGCTTCACCGCTGAGCGAGGCCAAACGCGGCGCCTGCGACATAAATCTTGGCTCCGTGGCGGAAGGCATTCGCCGCATGCAGCGCGCGGTTGAAGCGGCTCCGGCATACGGCGAGTTGTATGACATACTCGCGGCAGCTTCTCTCCAGGTTGGCAATCTCTTACTGGCGACCCAGACGTTGCAAGCGCGGCTGCACATGGGCAAGCCAACCGATTTTCACTTCAAACTAGCGGCTGTTCTGCAAACGGAATTCAAGGCCCGACAAGAAGCCCAAGCCATGCAGCAAATCGCATCCTGAGTCACTGCGAAGTGGCTTCAGCACATCCGCAAATCAGAGACAGGCATCAAAGCTGTTCCCTGTTCCCTGTTCCCTGTTCCCTGTTCCCTGTTCCCTGTTCCCTGTTCCCTGTTCCCTGTTCCCTGTTCCCTGTTCCCTGTTCCCTGTTCCCTGTTCCCTGTTCCCTGTTCCCTGTTTTTCATCACTTCGGCAGCTGCGAAACATCCCACCCGCCGCCCAGCGACCGGATCAACGCCACACTCGCCACAAACTGCCTTGTCTGCAACCCAACAGCCGTTTGCTGATTTTGCAGCAGCGTCGTCTCCGCAGTCAGCACTTCAAGGTAGCTTGTGACACCGCCCTTGTACCGCTGATTCGAAATGTTGAGTGAGTGCTGGGCCGAAGCGACGGCCAGTTGCTCCGCGCCTTGTTCCTTCTCAAGAACGCGCAAGCTCGAAAGCTGGTCCTCCACGTCTTCAAAGGCAAGAAATATGACACCCTTGTACCCGGCAACCTGCGCCTCATAGGTGTGCCGCACCTGGTCGGTGATTGCATGCCGTTGTCCCGCATCAAATAGCAGCTCGGTCGCCTGCGCCCCGAGGCTCCACAACGCGCTCGGCCCTTGTATCCACGTGCCACCGTGCGTACTCTCGAACCCTCCGGTCCCGTTCAGGCTGATGTTGGGATAAAACGCGCTGACCGCAATCCCGATCTGTGCGTTAGCGGCTGCGGTACGACGCTCGGCAGCGGCAATGTCTGGCCGGCGCTCCAACAGTTGCGACGGCACGCCCAGTGGAACGTTCGGCAGCGTCAGATTCAACGGCGAAAACGGAATGCTGAATCCTGGCAATTTGTAATCGGCGATGGTCCCCACCGCATGTTCGTACTGTGCCCGCGCCTGCCCCACATCCACAAGTTGCGCCCGCACAGTTTCCAGCTGAGTCCGCGCCTGGGCCACGTCAACCTCCGTGGCTACTCCCCCCTTCAAGAGGCGCTCGGCTAAATCGAGCTGACTCTCAAGATCGGTCACCGTCGAATTCAGCAACTGCGTCAGCGAATCGGCGCCGCGCAGTTGAAAATAGGCCGTCGCCATCTGCGCCTGCAGGCTCAGATCCACGTTCGCCATGTCAGCGGCGCTGGCCTGCGAGTTTTCGTGCGCGGCTTCCACGGTGCGCCGAACGCGCCCCCAGAAATCCGGCTCCCATGAACCCTGCGCCTCAAGCGTGAGGTCGTTGTAGCTCGTCGCAGTGGTTGGTGTGGTCAGTGGCCGATTGGAAGACGCCTTCACATGCTCGAATCCAGGCCCGGCAGAAAGCATTGGGAAAAGATTCGCGCGCGCAATCGCGATTTGATCGCGAGCAGCAAGATACGTCTGCAGCGCCTGTCTTAGGCCCTGATTCGACGTCGCAATGCGCTCTTCCAGCTGATTCAGCTGCGGGTCCTGGTAAACTTCCCACCATTTCCCCTTCAGCATGCCGTCTGACGGCGATGCGGGCTGCCAGCTTCCACCCTCAGGATTCGGCGGCGGCACGATCACCGTAGGCGCACCCGTCTCTTTGTAGGCCGGGGGCGCGGTATAGGTTGGGCGCTGGTAGTTTGGTCCGACGGGCTTGCATCCAATGATGAATCCGAACGCAACCAAAGACGTTAGCGCGCACGCCGCTCTCATGTTCCAATACCGGGGGCTCCAGCACCAGGCGCTACGACACCAGGCGCGGTCTGTCCCGCCTGCGGAGTCGATGTGCGATCTCCGCATTCCTACTTGCCTCCCTGAGCGTTGCCGCCAGAGGGCTGTTGCATCGTGACCTTCTCGCCCTCAATCAGCGAGTCGGGAGGATCTTGAATGACCTTGTCGCCGGCCTCAAGTCCGCTCACGATCTGCACATTCGCTCCATCGTCTTCCCCAATCACCACTGGCACCAGGTGCGCCACGGTTCCGTTGCTCGAATTCACAACCGTGCCGAGTTGCAATCCCTCTCTGCGGAAGATCACCGCCGCCGCGGGCACGATGAATGTGGGCCGCGCGACAGGCGCCTTGAAGTGAACCTGCGCCAGCGCTCCCGGCAACAGTTCTCCGTCTCGGTTGTTCACATCGATCTCAACCAGCAATGTACGCGTCACCGGATCGATGGCCTCGGCGGTGCGCACCAGCGTTCCCTGGAACGTCTTGCCGGGGTGCTCGGGAAAAGTCAGGTCCAGCTTGAGCCCACGCGTTGCATTCCCTGCATAAACCTGCGGCACGTTGGTATACACCCGCAACACTTGAAGCGCCTGCATGTGAAACAGCTCCTTGGCTGCTCCCTGGTCGATCAACTGGCCCGTATCCACGTCGCGTGCGGTCACCACGCCATCGAATGGCGCATACACCTTTTCGAACGATTGCAGTTCGTGCAGCCGCTGCAAGTTCGCTTGTGCGGAAACCACGGCCGAAGCCGTGGCCGCCGCTTGATTGACAAAGGTGTCGGTATCCTGCCGCGAGACTGAATTCGATTCGACAAGTCCGGTATAGCGATCGGCCTGGATGTGGGCATTGTTGGCGGTCGCCTTTGCAGTGGTCAGATCGGCTTCCGCCTGCGCCAACTGCTGATCCACTTCCGGCGAGGCGATTTCGCACAGCAACTGTCCCTTCTTCACGCGCGCGCCAATGTCGAAATACCAGCGCGTCAGGTAGCCTGCAGTTCGCGCATAAATCGGCGAATCGGTGTACGCCGTTACATTGCCTGGTAACACATAGGTGTCGGTGGGACCACCTTGCTTCGGCACGAGAGCAATTACCGTCGGCGCCGCGAGTTGCGTTGTCGTCTCCGCCAGCACTTTGTCGTTGTGCATCCGGTCAAAGATGCCGAAGCCCGCCAGAAGCCCCGTCACCACCAACACGATAACGATCCCGATGACTGCAAAGCGCGACGACACGGGCTCTTGCTCGGGCGCGCTCTCATGATTGTGTGCTGCTTGCGGCTGCGGTTTCGATTCATTCGCCATAAGGTTTACTCCGTCGCTTCGTCAAACTCATCCACAATGCTGGTTCTCACCGGCGCATGCGCCTTCTTGCGGCGCTCCAACCAGCCATGAACAATCGAAAAGAAGACTGGCACAAAAAATAGCGTGGCCACCGTCGCGAACAGCAGTCCGCCGATCACGGCGCGGCCCAGAGGAGCGTTTTGTTCGCCTCCATCGCCAAGCCCCAACGCCATCGGCACCATGCCGATAATCATTGCCAAAGCTGTCATCAGCACCGGGCGCAAACGCACAAAACCCGCATTCAGCGCGGCTCTCCGGGCATCTCCTACCAGCACTTCCAGCTGTTCCCGCGCAAAGCTGACCACAAGAATCGAATTGGCCGTCGCCACGCCCATGCACATAATCGCGCCCGTCAACGCCGGCACGCTCAGCCGCGTTCCAGTGATAAACAGGAACCACACAATACCCGCGATCGCTGCCGGCAACGCAGAAACAATCAGAAACGGATCGAGCCACGACTGAAAATTCACCACGATGAGCAGATATACCAGCAGGATCGAGAAAGCCAGTCCGGAGAGCAATCCAAAGTACGACTTGCCCATCGTCTCGCTTTGCCCGCGCAAAATGAAATGGGAACCGCGCGGCAGTTCCTTTTGGTGGTTCGCAATGATCTTCTCCACGGCGCGCGACACCGTGCCAAGATCCGTTCCATCTACGTTGGCGTAGATATCGATAACCGGCTGCACATCGTAGTGGCTCACCGTCCCGAGCTCCGTGCCCGGAACGATATCTGCAAGATTGCCTAGAATCTGCACCGGCCGCAAAGCGCCGGGAGCGCCACTGTATCCGGCCGTCTGCACCCCGCCCGTAGAGCCCGGTGCTCCCGTCGAAGCCGCGGTGCTCACCGTCGACGTGTCCGCAGCTCCCGTCACAGGCAAGCTCTTAAGCGCCGCAATAGACTGAATGTCGTATTGCGGCGATTGGACCGCAACGTTATAACTGACGCCATTGCGTGGATCGAGGTAGAAACTGGGCGTGGTCTGGAAGCTTCCGCTCAGCGCGACAAGCAAGCTCTGGGCAACATTCTGTTGCGTCAGTCCAATCGCCTGGGCGCGCGTGCGGTCCACGTTCACTGTCATGTTTGGCAAGTCAAACGGCTGCTGAATACGCGCATCCGCGGCGCCGGGAACATAGCGCACTTCGTTGAGCATCCGTTCGGCCAGCGTGCGATCTCCGTAGAGATCCGGCCCGACAATCTGGATATCGATGGGCGCGGCAAGCCCGAAGTTCAGGATCTGCGTCACGATGTCCACCGGCAATTCATAAAACGTGACGCCGGGATACTCATTGGCCAGAACCTTGCGCAGGCTCTGTTCGTAGCGTTCCGTCGGATGATGGTCCTTGCTCAACTGCACCTGAATGTCGGCATCTGCCGAACCCACCGGCGCCGAAGTTGAATAGGACAGATTCAGCCCCGAATACGGCAACCCGATGTTATCGACAATCGTGACCACTTCCTTTGCTGGAATGTGCTCGCGAATCGTTGCGTCGATGTGATCGCACAGCGACGCCATTTCCTCGATCCTGGTTCCAGTTCGCGCGCGCACGTGAATCTTGAACTGGCCCGCATCGACCGCCGGGAAAAAGTCCTGCCCCAGCCAAGGCGCAAGCAGTCCCACCGAACCGAGTGCAAAGACCAGAAAGAGAACCAGGAACACGCCCGCATGATCCACGCAGAGCGTAAGCATTCCGAGATAAAAGCGCCGGAATGTTTCAAATCCTACTTCGAAGCCCAATTGAAATCGAACCAGCGGATTCCGGCTGGCGCGCTTTTTCGCCGCCTCGGCTTCGTCGTGTTCGTGCAGCAGATACTTCGCCATCGTCGGCACGACGGTGCGCGACAGCAGATAGCTGGCCAGCATCGCGAAGACGACCGCCTCCGCCAGCGGCACGAACAGATACTTGGCCACACCGCTGAGGAAGAACATCGGTACGAAGACGATGCAGATCGACAACGTGGAAACCAGCGCCGGGGTGGCGATCTGCGCCGCGCCATCAAGAATCGCCTGCTCGATCTCCTTCCCCGATTCGAGATTGCGGTTGATGTTTTCGATCTCCACCGTCGCATCGTCCACCAGGATGCCGACCGCCAACGCGAGCCCGCCCAGCGTCATGATGTTGATGGTTTCCCGCAAGGCCGCCAGCGCCGCCAACGAACACAGGATCGACAGAGGAATCGAAACCGCGATGATCAGCGTCGAGCGCCAGCTCCCCAGGAAGATCAGGATCATGATGGCCGTCAGGCACGCGGCAACAATGGCTTCGCGGACGACTCCGCTGATGGCGCTGCGCACGAAGATCGACTGGTCCGACAGCGCATTGATCTTAAGTTGCGGCGGCAGCTGTCCCTTGATGCTGTCAAGCTTCTCTCGAACGCCCGCGATAATGTCGAGCGTCGAAGCTGATCCGACCTTCATAATGCTCATGAGGATGGCGCGCTTGCCGTCGACACGCACGATATTCGTTTGCGGCGGGCTGCCGTCGCGCACGTGGGCCACATCGCGCACATAGATGACCGCACCATTTACTGCCCGGATCGGCAGGTCGTTCAGCTGCTCCACAATGCTCGGCGCGGAATTGGTTTCGATCGCGTACTCGAAGCGGTCGATCTTTGCCGTCCCCGAAGGAACAATCAGATTCTGCACTGCAACCGCGTTCACCACATCCGCGGGCGAAAGCCCCTTGGCCTGCAAAGCCACCGGATCGATGTCAACCTGAATCTGGCGCTGCTTGCCTCCATACGGGTACGGCGTCTGCGCGCCTTCGATGGTGGCAAGCTGCGTCCGAATGGAGTTGGTTGCGATGTCATTGAGCTGCTGCTCGTTCAGTCCTTGACCGGAAACTCCAAGCTGCAACACCGGCACACTCGACGCGTTGTATTGGATGATGAACGGCGGCGTGGTGCCTGGTGGCAGGCTGCGCAGCTGCACCTGGCTGATCGAGGTTACCTGGGCCACCGCGCTCGCCACATTGACGTGCGGCTGGAAGAAAATCTTGATGATCGCGATGCCGTTCAGCGATTGCGACTCGATATGCTCAATGTCATTGACCGTGGTGGTCATGCCGCGTTCGCTGTTGAACACGATGCGGTTGGCCATCTGATCTGCCGAGAGGCCCGTGTACTGCCAAACCACCGTCACCACGGGAATGTCGATGTTCGGAAAAATATCCGTCGGCATCGACAGAATGCTGTAAGCGCCAAGGATCAAGATCAAAAGCGCAAAGACGGCAAACGTGTAAGGCCGCCGCAGCGCAAGCCGGACAATCCACATCATAGGACGGGTACTCGCTCCAGATCCGGTTTGCTCGCCACCGGGGGAGCTGGTGGAGGGGTTGCGTGGCGAAAATATGCGCACTCACCCCGAAACGGGCAGACAGCGGTTCGAAAAGGTTCCAGGGCCGCATGGCCCTTCGTGTTGGTCACCGGCTACGCGCTTTTCCGTGCCGCTCCAACAACCACCAACCGAAAATACAATGATAAATGGTAGACGGAGGTACATCCCAGGACGACATACTCGCCAGCCGCCCTGGGATGCATGATCTAATGACGCGCAACCACCCCTGAAGGATGCATATCCGGCTCACCCCCGATGCCGCATGACGAACACCTTCGAGCTGCTCGAACGCCTGTTGTATCAGTTCTCTGGGCTTGGCGCGCCCGTGCCTCAGATCGCCAGCAGCGCCACAACCGCGACCGCTGCTCCCACCGCCAGGCTCATGCCGTCGCGCATCGCAAAAACCACTGGATCGTCATCCAGCTCCCCGCGCGAGGCGAGCAGCCACACGCGATTCAACCAGTAGATCAACAACGGAACAATCAGCCACAAGCGCGTCGCGTGCCGGTAGAGTTCCGTTACATCCGGCCGTGCGATGTAGAGCATGAAAACCACCACGGCAGCATACGCACTGGACGTTCCAAAGCTGCGAATCTGCTCCATGTCGGCTACCAGGTAGCCGCGGCCATGCGTGGCAGTCCCTCCCATCTCGCGCAGGTTTTCAATCTCGCTGAACCGCTTCACCATCGCCAGCGATAGAAACAGAAAACTCGAAAACCCTGCCAGCCACGGCGAAATCTCAGTGCCCGTCGCGGCGCCACCGGCCAGCAACCGCAATGTATACAGCCCGGAAAGCAGCAGAACATCCACGACCGCGACCCGCTTCAGATACAGGGAGTAGCTCAGGGTGGCGACAATATAAAAACCGAGCCACAGCGCAAATGCCCTCGGCAACAACGGCAGCAGCACGATTGATGCAAAAATCAGTGCCAGCGAGAATGCGATTCCGCCCGCAACCGACAGATCGCCGGCGGCAAACGGCCGCAAGCGTTTCGAGCGGTGACGGCGGTCGCTCTCGATGTCGAGCATATCGTTGACGAGGTAATTCGCCGACGCCATAAAGCAAAAGCAGAAAAACGCCGCGATCGCCGCGACCAAAGATCCCTTGGTTAGCTTGTGCGAAAGAAGCAGCGGCACGAACAGCAACACGTTCTTGGCCCATTGATGCAGGCGAATCGCTTTTACCAAAGTTCGCCCGACGGGCCGCCGGTCAATGAATACGCGGGCCACCGGAATGTGCCGCATGCGCAACGCCAGCCGCAGGCCAAGTGTCGGGTTAGCCACCATCGCCTCATGAGAACCGGCCAAAATGACCACATCGGCATCCGAATTGCCTACGTAATCAAACGCGCCGAATCGCTCTTTAAGGCGTGCAAGCTTCCTCGATTTAGTCAGATTGATCTTGCCCTCGGTCCCCAGCACGCCTTGAAAGACTCCCAGGTGCGCGGCGACCCTTTCGGCCAGCCCGGCATCGGCGCCGGTCGCGAGATACAAAGGCCGCCCTTCGCGCCACTGCGCCTGCAGATAACGCAGCAACGGCAAATTGTAAGGAAGACGCGCAGCATCCAGAGGTGCGCGGCGCGCAATCTCAATCTTCACCCGCGCGCGCCCGCCCATCACCCACAGCGGAACGCGCCAAACCGAGAGCGGATTCCTGCGCACCAGCTCGCAGAAAGCGTCGAACAGCGAATCGGACTTGATAAGTGTGCCGTCAAGATCGACGCAAAGCGGCCGCGCCAGATCGGGAGTCACCAAACTCGCGGAATCCACGCGTAGTCCCTTCTCAAAAGACTTTGAGTTGATTGAATCAAATTATAGGAGAGGACTAGCCATCCAGGCGACGGCTTCGCGTAACGCAGGCCTGGGTTGGAATCAAAACAACATCATGACAGAAAAAGGCGTGCCCTTGAGGCTCGCCTTTTTTCTTCACATGATTTCGTGCTGCAGACGACTACATCAATCCGCGTAGGCCGCTTCTTCCACCTTGGCCGGCTCAATCAAATTCACCGGGTAGTACGAGTTGCGAGTGTACTGTTTCACCATCCGATTGGTATTGAAGAACGAGCCGTTGAACGCCAGCGTGGTCCGCATTAACCGTCCCCACTTCTCCGGCACGTCGCGATAGAGCGGGACCACTGCCCTCTCGAGCTTGTTATAAAGTGAAACCGACTCTTCTGCGTCGTCTGCTCCATCTTCGATCGCCCATCCCGTCACGCCCTCGATGCAGCCCTCGATCCACCATCCGTCGAGAATCGACAGGCTCGGCACGCCATTCAGTGCTGCCTTCATCCCGCTCGTGCCGGAAGCTTCATAGGGCCGGCGCGGCGTGTTCACCCACACATCCACGCCCGCAGTCAGCAGCGCGCCAAGGTCCCAAGCGTAATTTTCGAGATAAACGATGCGCAGCATGTCGTTCGAAAGTTTGCGCGCAACTTCAATCACATCGTGAATCAGCGCCTTGCCGGGAATATCCTGCGGGTGCGCCTTGCCCGCATACAAAATCTGCAGCCCGCCCGCCTGGGTCGCGATCTTCAAGAGCCTTTCTGGGTCGGTAAACAGCAGGCTCGCGCGCTTGTAGGTCGCAGCGCGGCGCGCAAAGCCCAGGGTCAGCACGCGCGGGTTCAACACCAGTCCCGTGCGCGACGCCACTTCGGCAAGAAGAACCTCTTTGGCGCGCATATGCGTCTTCAGAATCTCCTGCTCCGGAAGGTCGATCGCATTGCGCAGGTAGAGATTGTCGCGACGCCATGCTGGAACATGCGCATCGAGCATCTGCTGCACCGGCTCGCACACCCACGTCGGCGCGTGCACGCCGTTCGTGATCGAATCCACCGGAAACTCCGGAAACATCGCGCGTGAAACCTTGCCATGCTGCATGGCCACAGCGTTGGCGTAGCGCGAGAAACGAAGCGCGATCAGAGTCATGTTCAGCAAACCTTCGTGGAAACAACCAAGCTTTTCCAGACGCGCCGCGCGGTCGCTGCCGAGAATGCGGCTCGCCTGTTCCATCGAAAATCGATCGTGGCCGGCTGGAACTGGCGTGTGCGTGGTGAACACGCATTTGCGGCGCACCTGTGCGATGTCCGACTCCGTTGCCGCGCCCAGCGGACCACCGCCGAGTTGGCCCTCCAGCAGCGCCAGCGTCAGCAGCGCAGCATGGCCTTCGTTCATGTGATACACGTTTACAGTCAGCCCCAGCGCATTGGCCATGCGCGCCCCGCCCATGCCCAGCACAATCTCCTGCTGCAAGCGATAATTCGTGTCTCCACCATATAAGTGATCGGTTAGGCCGCGGTCCAGGCCCGCGTTCTCGTCCAAATCCGTGTCCAGCAAATAAATCGGCACCACGTGTCCGTAGCGCCCTACAAGTTCGTAGCGCCAGGCGCGAACCGTCACCACGCGTTCTTCAACTGAAACCGTAATCCGTGCTGGCTCCTCTTTGCAGAAATCTCCTGGATTCCAGGGCTGTACTTCTTCCGTCTGTTCGCCCGTCCCATTCAGATGCTGCTGAAAGTAGCCTTTGCGATGCGCCAGCGTAAACGCCACCAGCGGAACCCCCAGATCCGCCGCCGAGCGCAGCGTGTCCCCCGCAAGCATGCCCAATCCACCGGAGTACGTCGGCATCAAGGGGTTGATCGCGATCTCCATGGAGAAGTACGCGACCAGACCTGACGTGGGAAATGCCTCATAAGAAAACGGTTTAATTGAATCATTTGCCATTGCTGTCTCTCTGGTGGCCCTATCGTTCTTCAATATGCGTTCCACACCCGGAATACAGAAAGCCCTCGAAAACGAGAGCCTCTCTCATTTCCTTTATCGGTGATAACTTTGAACGATTCTAGCAAGGAATGACGGAATTATCCGCAAGGGAACCCACTACGGTTCACCTATAGGAACGGTTACTTTTGTCGTACCGAAACCAGGCTGACCCGACCCTGACTGGTAAGATGTCCTCGATTTGACGCAGGATGTATCTATTGATTGATCTTGTGCGCCCCGCTGGAGGCGTGACAAATCAGGATCTGGGGCACAATTCCGATTTCCGTCGCATAGCGCGCCGATAGCTCCTCGGAAAACGCCGCCGCATGCTCGCGCTCTACCAGATTAATGGTGCAGCCGCCGAAGCCACCGCCCGTCAGCCGCGCACCAATCAACCCTGGAAGCCCCTGAGCCAGAGCCACCATTGCGTCGGCTTCGACACAACTGGCTTCAAAATCGCGACTATAGCTCAAATGCGCCTCGGCCATTAGCCGGCCAAGCTCGTCCAGATCGTGATGAATCAGCGCATCGGCCGCCGCCACGGTTCTGAGATTCTCACTGATTACGTGACGCGCACGCTTCAGCGCGTTGGGACTCATCTCCCCACCCCATCGCGCCAAATCATCCAGCGTCGCATCGCGCAGAAAGCGCACCGCCGGCCGATGCCGCCCAATCACAGCCGCTGCCTCTTCCACCTGCGCGCGCCGGCTCGTATACTCGCCGCCCGCCACGGAGTGCTTCACCATGGTGTTGGCAATCACCAGCGCCACCCCCGGAGGAATCGGAGCTAATTTGAAGCTCAGGTCGCGGCAATCGAGCAAAAGGGCGTTGTCCTCGGCCCCATTGGCCGAAATGAACTGGTCCATGATGCCGCAATTGGCCCCGACAAATTCGTTCTCCGCCCGCTGGCAAAGACGTGCGACGACCGGTCCCGGATAGTTCACCCCGATCAGCGAAGTAACGGCAAGCAACGTGGCAACCTCAACCGACGCCGAACTCGACAGCCCCGACGCCAGCGGCACATCTCCCCACAGGGTCAGGCTGAATCCTGGAATCGTGTGCCCTTCCCCGGCGAGAATCGCCACCACCCCCAGCGGATAATCGCTCCAATGCTTCGAAGCCTTGGCGGGAAGCGCAGCGGCATCGAACGTCCGCTCTTCTGAGAAATTTTCAGCGTAAAGCACAATCTTGCCGTCCGAACGCGGCGAAATCCCAGCCAGCGTAGCGAAATCGATCGCCGCCGGCATCACGAATCCCTCCGCATAATCGGTATGTTCGCCGATCAGATTCACGCGCCCAGGCGCAACAAACACCGCTGGCTCAGTCCCGAAGCGGGCCAGGTGCTTTGCGCGGAATGCGGCAGGATCGTGCATAACTACAAGTTAAACGATTTCAATGGCCACGCGCATTTGCCACGCGGACCGTTCCCCCGGGCCCAGCACGCGCGACCACACGCCCGTCTGCGCCAGTGAATCGACAGGCGCCGTCGCCGGCTCCATGGCAAGACACATCTGCTTCTGTCCCTTCCGTACGGGCCAGCCCTCATAACAAAGCCACAATCCGAGATACGGCATGGCCGCAGAATCGAAGCCGACGCGAATCCGCAACCCTTGTTTCCTTCGGCGTAAAGCGCACCAGTTTTCGCTCGCAGCCAGAGGACCCGCGAAAAGCTTGTCCGCGACCCGCGAACGGGGGGTCTGCACCACGCTTAGATCCAGATCTCCGCCCTTGGCGTCCTTCGCCACCGGCCATGCCACTGTGTCGCCATTTGCTCCAAGACGACCGCCACCCGTCCCCTCGATTCGTAAGGTGGTAATCGACTCCGGAAGCTCAATCGTGTCCCCCGCGTCCACGGCAAACAACGGATGCGCCGCCCAGGACCAAGGAGCCGGAACCTTGCCCACATTCGTCAGCGAATAGTCCAGTTGCAGTACCCAGCCCTCCGCCGACTCGGTCAGTTCAATAGTTCGCTCCAAAGCCAGCGCCAAAGAGAAGCATTCCCCACGCAACGACACCACCTGACCCCTGATCCCTGATCTCTGTTCCCTGCGATCGATATTCCCTATTCCCTGTTCCCTATTCCCTGCTTTTCTCCACTCCACCCGCCAAAGGTCCCCGTGGTCGGGAATCTCCACAACGCCAGCTTCCGTTTTCACCCTGCACGCAGCAACCGACGGCAGACATTCGTCCCAACCGCTCGCATCGCTCGCATCAAAGGGCATAGTGCGCGTCCGCGGCGCCACGGCAGCCAGCGGCGCCTGCAAAAGCTCGTTGCCTTTCACACAGATGGAGGCGATTTTGCCCCCGAATTGGGGAAGCAGCGTAACCGTGCAATCACCGGCCCTGATGCGAACGCGTTCAGCGGTCTGGTTGAGAACGTTTTCTTTTTTGGCCCCGGTTACACACCCACCAGCCATCCCCATTCACTCCCCACAGCGAAACCAGAGTTGATGTAACGCGGAGCCGCAGCGTTCAAGTCGACGCGACCACCAGGGAGCCGGCGACCCTGCTCGAATTCAAAAATCGCACCCTAACGCTGGTTTCGCTCAGAAGCCCCACTGCAGGATGCCGTCAGCTTTGCTCAATTGCTTAAGCTATTCCTGATGTCCGGTCTCGTCAGCACCGGCCGCAAGCACGGAACATGCTCCCCATTGTCCTAGGCGTGCTCCACCCCAAACCAGGTTAGCGGCAATTGTACAAGGGCCAGATGCAAATCGCGTGTGGCATACGTCTCAAAAGTTTTGTGCGCTAACTTCGAAAGTGCCAGCGGCTGGCGAAGCCCCATGGGTGTGGGCTCATGCGAAGGGCCATCGAACTCAATGGATTCCCGGCCTACCCACTTTTGCACGCTGATCTGCCATGAGGAGGCACCCGGCAAGGAAGAGTCCCAGCAACAGCGTCCCCAGCTCCAGGCAGAGCCGATGAAACCCGCCCTTCAGACCGCTGCCGCCCGTCGCGGTCGCAAGGGTCTCCCTATCCGCCTTATTTTGAAAGAGCTAGCCGGACCTACCCAATTCGTAATAGGAAGCTCCCAGAGAATCCATGCTGCATTTTTTGAGCTGAATGATACACTGGGGCCAGCGTTAGAGCCGAACCGGGCGTGAGCAGTACTCGCCCAACAAAGCAAGATTCTGCCAGTGGTCGCTCCGATTCATCCAGCGCAATTCAATCCAGGAAACAAGAGCACAATGGAACAAGGTACCGTGAAGTGGTTCAATGACGCGAAGGGCTTCGGCTTTATCTCGCGCCAGAACGGCGAAGACGTCTTCGTGCACTACTCTGCAATCAACTCGAGTGGTTTCAAGAGCCTGCAGGAAGGTCAAGCCGTGCAGTTCAACGTGGTGAAGGGGCCCAAGGGATGGCAGGCCGCGGACGTTCAGCCGCTCTAAGCCATCACGCCGCCAGTAGGATCCTCAAGAACAGGTCTTCGTCCTTGGGGTGGGATTCGGCAGAATCAAGCAGAACACAAGCAGGGCTGGGAGCAATCCCAGCCCTGCTTGCGTTTACGTTCACCCCGCCAATCCCCCAAAATCCCAAGGACGTGTCATCCTGAGAACCCGCGCGTCTGGGGCCCCGTCGCGCAAGCGATGGGGTAAGCGGGGCGAAGGATCTGCTTTTTGCTTTCCGTCGGGTCAATCAGCACAAGCATGGGTGCCCCAGGTCTGGATTTTCAGGCCTGGGAAAGCACGAGGCATCAAGATCGCTCAGTTCGAAGGGGTTCCAGGCGACGGTAGACAGAACGGAGTAGGCCACCCATCTCTGAAGTTCGCAATCAAGGTGTCTTTACCGTAAGCGTTCGAAGTTTCCACCCCTCGAAAAGAGTATCCGATAGGTGTCCGCTACGAATAAGCGGACACCTATTGCGTGGGTTTAAGCGGCTTGGGAAGTGTCGTCCTTGAGCGAATTGGCGACGTTCCCAGGGCAGCAGTTCCTGGATGCGGCTGATGGGATGGTCTGAGATCGTTGCCAGGGACTGTCCGCAGATAGAAGGCTGGATCGAGGTCACACAGCTTGGCTGTCCCAATGAGGCTGTAGAGCGCTGCCGCCCGCTGGCCTCCCGAATCAGATCCCAGGAACGAGTACATGGGCAAGCAGTGCCGGGCCAGGAAGCCCGTTGTCGATCGGCCGTGCAGGAGCAGGCGCCTCGATGACGTGTTCGCAAGTTGCGCAGGAGAACTTGGGCCGTACATGGCGAATCACCTTGTATGTGGCCGGCATCCGTTCCAGTTGTTCAGAGACATCCTCTCCGAACTGATGCATCACAGCGCCGCAATCGGGGCAGTTGGTGTGCGGGGGAAGATGGGTGACAACTTCTCGAGGAAGATCTTCCGGAAGCGGCCTGCGTGAAGGGCGGGATCGACGCTTCGAATCAGCCTGAGGCGAATCAGTCTGCGCTGATTCGGTTGCAGCCTGTGCAGTTTTTTCTGCAGCTTGAGCAGTCTCCAGTTCTTCCAGACGGAACTCAAGCTGTTCCAGTTCTCCTGTGAGCTTCTCGCTCTTTCGGCCGAAGATCATCCGCCGCAACTTCTCGATGGTTAGCTTCAGATGCTCAATCTCACGTGCACTTGATGTGAGTTCCTTGTGCTGTTCCATGGACTCGCCGTGCTTGGCGATCACAAGCGCCTTCAGCGCTTCAGGATCGAGCCTGTCGAGGTCAGGCAAAGCAGCAGGAATCATGGCAAAAGTATGCCACGAAAGAGAGTGGAAATCACGCATAAAACCCGCATGAATAAAGGGGAATCATGATAATCAATCAGACCGCAACCTGCGGTTCAAACGTTCTCTCCGGTCTTCTCCAGTCGATCCCTTCAAGAAGCATCGAAAGCTGGGCGCGACTCAGGGAAACCGTTCCACTCTCTGCCTTCGGCCAGATAAAACGGCCACGCTCAAGACGCTTGGAAAGAAGACAAAGAGAATATCCATCCCACCACAAAAGCTTGACGATGTCGCCTCTGCGCCCGCGAAATGCAAACACATGGCCGGAGAACGGCCTCTCGTTGAGCACTGTCTGCACCTGTGCGCTCAGACCGTCGAAGCCCCGTCTCATATCCGTCACGCCGGCCGCGATCCAAATCTTCGTTCCTGTAGGCAGATCGATCATTTCCGCAGACTCTCAAGAACAGTACGCAAAAGCCCCGAATCAGCGCCTCTCTCGACGCTGATCATCGCCCTTCCAGGAAACTCGATGTGGATAGAGCCAGACCTTGCGGAAGACTCATCTGAGGCAGTCTCGCGTATCTCGGGAGCACTGGGTGCCACGATCGTGACTGGTAGCAAAGCTTGGGGCGACACTGTGGAATCGATGAGTTCACCGCGTTCGAAAGAGCGGCGCCACTTGAAAAGCTGGTTCGCGTTCAAACCATGCGCACGAGCCACAAGCGAAACGCTCGCCCCGGGTTCCATCGTCTGCTGTACGATCTGACGCTTCTCCGATACCGATCGCCACCGGCGAGCGCGACGTCCTGATCCTTCTGCCTGTTGCATGAATGCATGGTCAGACTCCGGTCAGCAAACCGCCAGATGGGAACTTCGACTTTCAATTACCCACAAGTTGCACTCCGATCATGATGCCCAGTCCTATGTCGGTGAGTCGTGACATACCTCTCCAAATTACGGTGTTGCCCGGTGGGGGATCGTGTGCGCGAGC
>Ga0302324_100002516_pt1 | contig 42195 bp, 36 predicted proteins | sample Palsa_T0_1_FD_201949 | JGI IMG/M metagenome (GOLD analysis project Ga0302324, IMG submission 201949) | Peat permafrost microbial communities from Stordalen Mire near Abisko, Sweden - Palsa_T0_1 | ecosystem: Environmental > Terrestrial > Soil > Palsa > Peat permafrost | place: Sweden: Abisko...
AAAGTCGTTTCGGTGAATCGAGCGAAGAAACTGGTCACGCTGGCAGGTCCTGGCGGGAAACAAATCACGATCCACGTGTACAACCCCTACAACCTCGCAGCAGCGAAGGCAGGCGTGCCGTTCGTCGCAAAATTTTACGAGATCGTGACGGTAAGAAAGCTGATGGCGGGTGAGTCACTGCCGGCGGCCTCGGTGGCTGAAGGCATCATCGGCGCGGTGCCGGGACAGACTCCTGGGGCCGCCGCTGGCACGCGGATCCAAATCGTCGTAACGATCAACGCTATCAACACGAACAAAAAGACCCTCGAGTTAAAGGGTCCGGACGGCAGTCTTGAGACCGTTAGCGTAGCCAATGCGACGAGCCTAAAGCACGTGAAGGTCGGAGAGAAGATTGTAATCACTTCAACGAACGTGGTTGCTATCGCACTTGAAGCGGACTCCGCAGCATAGCTCCTCGAACTTGGAGGTCTTATATCACGGAGAGAGCCGAAAGGTGATTAACAAGTTCAGCGAGCGAACAATTCAGTTTTCGCTGGCGGCTTAGCCTTCGAAGAATACCATCGCGCGAACCTCAATACTTTCGCGCGGGGGAGCATCGGGCGGCGTCGAGGGATCGTCAAATGCGGTATGAGCGGTGAAGCGGGCGCGGCCGTCCGTCATCGAATCAAAGCACTTGAGCAGCAGGGCCTCGTCGGTACGCATCGCGGGAAAATAAAACCAGCGATGCCGCGAGTTGAAGTTGAAGAGATAGACTTCGTGCTTGACGCCGGACTCGGTCGGAACGAGATCCTTCGGGTCGAGGCTTTGCGCGTCGCATACGGCTAATGGAGTATCCTGCGCCGGGCCCTTGATCGGTCGCCAGACGTTGATGACGGCGTAGCGATGACGCAACCGGGTTTCCGCTTCCTCGGGCAGGTACAATCGCACACGTTCGGGCGATGATTTTTCGGTGTAATCGTCGTGGACAACCCGCACCGGTTCGCGGACGTCACGCACTCCACGTTGCGCAACGGCGCGGCGCACGTCGTGTTCAAAGGCGACAGCCTTGATCGCACCGGTAGCAGTCACAAGCAGCCGCTCGACTTCAGGATAGTAAACAGCGCGAACCTCGGCCTCATCATAGAAGTTTGCGACGGCAGTCTCATGATGGCGCAACTCGAAGCCTTGGAGGTCGAGGGACAATTCGTGCGTAATCACACGCCCATTGTGGATTGGGACCGAACGGGCGAAACGGGGATCCCTGGCATAGTTGAGGACAGCCTCGACGAAATTGGATGTAGAGTGGTTAACAGTCATTGCAAAAGTCCTGTTGGTGAGCCGTCAGCCATCGGAAATCACGTCATCGGTCTACTTAAAGTCATAGGATAACTTTTGCGATTGCCATTTCGCCAACGGGCTTGAGACACCTCGAGTTCGGAAGCTCCATCGACCGCCAGAGGCGCCGCCAAAGGGCGGGCTCTGCTCGGCCTCCATGAAAACTTCGCGACGGCTCCGTCCCACAATGCTGGCACGTTCGATCTTAGTTGAAAAGGAGTGGGATACCTGCAGTGGGAACTGGGTTCGCGGAGACCCGAAAATTACGCAAGGATTTCGAAGAAGCGAAGCAAAACGTTGGTAGAATTACGGTTGCGCAGGTGGCGTTCAAACAGTGGGGCATCGCGCCACCGCGTCGTAAGTGATGCATCCGGCGAGTGCATTGTCATGAATATCTTATCGGAAGGCAGCTGAAACCCCGGGCCTCTATCTTTACGGCAGATTCGGTAGCAAATATCTAAGGATGCTCTCCTATTTTCAAGCGGCGCTACTGGGAATCTTACAAGGAATTTCAGAGCTGTTTCCTATTTCGAGCCTTGGTCACAGCATCCTGCTGCCAGCGCTTCTCGGGTGGAGTATTAATCAGAATGCAAATTATTTTCTGGCCTTTCTGGTTGCGACGCACTTCGCAACGGCGACGGTACTTTTTTGCATATATTGGAACGATTGGCGCCGAATTGGCGCCGGCGTCCTCAGATCGATCAGGCGCAGGTCTGTGGCCACGGACCCTGACGCGAAATTAGGTTGGCTGCTTGTGGTCGGCACAGTTCCGGCGGGACTGGCGGGAATTCTGTTACAAAAAAAGGTCCAGGGATTTTTCACCGCACCGTCCTATGTTGCCACGTTCCTAGCACTGAACGGGGTGCTGCTCTACACGGCGGAACTGCTCAAGAGTCGGGCAAAAGGCGGCGGCGTTGGCGACACCGACGCGCGCATCGCCAAAGAAATTTCCTGGCGGCAGTCGATGGGGGTGGGTGTAATGCAGATCCTGGCGCTACTTCCCGGATTCTCGCGGACGGGGTCGACCATCGCGGGAGGACTGATGGTCGGGCTGGCGCATGAAGATGCGCTCCGCTTCTCCTTCCTTCTGGCGACCCCCATAATCGCAGCGGCCGCCGCCATCAAGCTGCCGATATTGTTCGCTTCGAAAGATGGGCGCGGTATCGAAACGGCATTGATAGGCGCGACCTGCGCCGCGCTGGGGTCCTACCTGTCAGTAATGTTTTTAACGCGGTATTTCAAAGCCAAAACTTCGCTTAACCCATTCGCCCTGTACTGTCTGATTTTTGGTATCCTCAGTCTGATGATCTTGCGTTGATAAGCCGGAATCCTAAAATACTCAATCGTCACGACTGGTTTGCGCCAGGTGGTTCAATTTAAATGGCTGACGAATGGAATGCAGATAAGGCGAACCAGTCGGTGCGGCTCGCGCTTAATGAGATCGAAAAATTAGAGGAGACGCTTTCCCCAGCACGCGCCGAGGCGTTACTCGATGAGTTCGAACGTGATATCAGCCTTGCATTTCTTCGCCAGGACCTCGCCGCGGTGATGAATATCAGTGAGGAATATACGCGCCGTTTTCGAGTGCTGAAAGAAGAGGACTGACGACCCAGCCCCGCGCTCTTCCAGATCGACCGCGCAACGGTCGGGCCGGCGGGTCGAAGTCCGGCCGAGAAGTTTGACACTCTCGTCGAACAAATGCGCTGAACAGGTGCCACCATGCAGGTTCGCTCGAAATCAAACGTCCTTCGGAGCTTGCTTGTAGCGAGTTTTCTTCTGGTTGTAACAGGAACGGCGGCCGCGGACACTACTACGGCCAAGATCGATTCGATCACTGCTACCGGTATCGGTGGGCCTTTGGGGATGGTCAGCTTTGTCGATAGTCCGCAAGGCCTGATAATCACGCCGCAACTTTCGGGGTTGCCGCCCGGCGAACACGGCTTTCATATTCATGACAAGGGCGACTGCGGGCCCGGTATGAATCGAGGCAAAGCAGCGGCAGGCTTCGCCGCCGGCGGCCATTACGATCCGGCTCACACCAAAAAGCATCTAGGTCCGATCAGCACTGCCGGCCATCGCGGGGACCTGCCGTTTCTGGTGGTGGATAGCAAGGGCGATGCGACGGGGGCCGTGACCGCTCCTCATCTAACTGTGCAGCAGATTCGTGGGCGCTCGATAATGATCCATGCGGGCGGAGACAATTATTCCGACACACCGTTGCCTCTCGTTGGCGGCGGCGCGCGCATCGCTTGTGGCGTGATCAAGTAGCCTTCCCGGGTCGTTCGAGCCCCGCGCAACGCCTGGAATCAGCGATTGTCGTTTCAATCTGTCTGGAGTGCCTCGGTCTAGAGCGATGGCCCTTGACATCGTTGTCGTATTGGCGACAACTATATCGGACGATATAGTTGCAGGAAATCAAAACGACAGAGCGGAGGAGTCTCTTCATGATGAACTGTGGTCCGTATTCAGGGCATTCCCGTTTCTCCCGGCGCGCGCATTGGCATGGCTTCGGAATGATGGCGGGTCGCTTCTTCGGTCCGGGCGAAGTGCGCCTTGCACTTCTTTCTTTGCTGGCAGACGAGTCGATGCACGGATACGAGCTGATGAAGCGGCTGGAGGAACGGTCGGGCGGGATTTATCGGGCGAGCGCGGGCACGATTTATCCGACGTTGCAGCAACTCGAGGATGAAGGCCTTATAGTTTCGGAGACAGTTGACGGCAAGCGCGTATACAAACTGACCGAAGCCGGGCGGAGCGAACTCCAGGAACGCGACGAAACCGTGCGGCAGATTTGGCGGCGGGCGCGGCGTTGGGAGGACTGGCGCGGTGCGCTGGATCCTGATGCCGCAGAAATCAGGGGACCCGCAGAGCGCCTGGTTAAAGCAGCGTTCCGTGCCGTGGCGGGCGAGCAGGCGTCGCAGCGGATCGAGCGAGTGCGCGAAATTCTTTTGCGCGCGCTGCACGAGCTCGAAGACCTTGGTGGCCGGAATTCGCATTGATCCTCAATCCGAGGTGCGGTTTGCGCGGCGCCGGCGCCATTGATGACGCTCGTCATCTTTGATAGATGACGGAGTGAGTAACCAATTTCGACAACGAACTGCGAAGCGCTCGGGGCGCGTCTGGCAGTGTCGGTGCGGAATGGGGGCGCGGGCCGGGGACTCCAGAAGGTTGGAGATAAGGAGTGGTTTGTGGAACCAAGGAATGCCTCCGCGGCGGTGATTGGTGCGGGAGATTACATCGGCGGCGCCATTGCAAAGAGGTTCGCCGCCGAAGGTTTCACGGTGTTCGCCGGACGCCGCAACGGGGAGAAGCTGGCATCATTGGTTTCGGAGATTGAAGCGGGCGGCGGGCGAATCTTTGCGCGGTCGCTCGATGCGCGCAAGGAAGATCAAGTCACCGCTTTTATGCGCGACGCCGACCAGCAGACTCCGCTGGAAGTCTGCATTTTCAACGTTGGAGCTAACGTCAATTTCCCGCTCGTCGATACGACCGAACGCGTCTTCCGCAAGGTCTGGGAAATGGCCTGTTATGCGGGCTTTATCGCGGGACGCGAAGCAGCACGCCTGATGTTGCCACGCGGCCGCGGATGCATCTTCTTCACCGGCGCCACCGCCAGTTTGCGCGGCGGCGTCGGCTACGCTGCGTTCGCGAGCGCGAAGTTCGGCCTTCGCGCGGTCGCGCAAAGTGCTGCACGGGAGCTCGGCCCGAGGAATCTCCACGTCGCTCATCTAATCATCGATGCTGGAGTGGACACGGCTTGGGTGCGTGAACGAATCAAGGAACGAGAAGGCGAGGCTGCCCTGGACAATTTCGATACCGGGCGTCTGATGAGACCGAGTTCAATTGCCGAGGCTTATTGGCGGCTCTATCAGGAGCCGCGCGACGCGTGGACCTTCGAGCAGGAGATCCGTCCCTTCGGAGAGATATGGTGACGTCATTGCCACGGCAGAATTTCATTTCGACTTAGGCAGTCCCAAGGCGTATCTGGGCCATCTGATCGTCCCCGAAAATCGAAAGTCGCACCGGTGTGAATTTCGAGTAGGTGTGCCGATCTTGCTCGGCGGATCATGTTCGACGATCGCCCGCTTACCTCGCCTGAACTTTTCAATTTTCTGGGCTTTTCCGTCGAATCTTGCGTCACCCGGTTCGAAGCATACTTCGACGTTCAGGCATTTGTTGCGCAGCCCTCCGTTTAAAGATTCGTTTAGCCTTCTCCGCCGGCCCGCCGCTGGCGGAGGAAGCCGAGCTGCGCGCCGTATCGATGCGCCCACTCGTCGATAGCCCGATTTCCAACTCTCCCGCCATCTACCGTAATCGATTATCGGGGCTCCGCTCCTGCGATAAGAGGGTCGCTCAGCGTTCTTTGTAAAATCCGACCGTGCGCGAGACCTATTCGGCCTTCAATCCGTTCTCGATTGGGCCGCGTATATAGAGCAGCCACAGGTAGAAGCGCGACGAGAATCTAATTGGTCTTTGATAATCGGGAGGAAATTTATGAGGTTTCTTAAAACTGTCTCTGCGATCGCTATTGCAGGGGCGACTCTGGCCACAGCGCCAGTCACTGTTCGCGCGTCGAGTCATCGCGAGGCGCCACTCATCACTACAATGCCCAAGACGGACGGCACGGACTTTTATATGTTCCGCAGCTATGAACCGGGCCAAGACGGCTTTGTCACTATGGTGGCGAACTATCAACCCCTGGAAGATCCGTTTGCAGGACCGAATTACTACACGATGGATCCGCAGGCCGTGTACGACATCAATATCGACAACACCGGCAACGCCCTTCCTAACCTAACTTTCCGCTTCAAGTTCACCAACACCAACAAGGGTTTGAGCGTGCCCGTAAACGGAAAAAACGTTCAGGTGCCGTTGGTCAATATCGGTCCGATCTCAGCCGGGGATTCCTCAAATTCCAATGTCGTCGAAACCTATACGGTGGAGCAGATTAGGGGTTCTCGTTCGAGTTTTCTCACTAACGCAAATGGTGGATCAAAGACCTTCACCAAGCCCACCGACAACATTGGCAACAAAACCTTCACGAGCCCCAGCGATTACGAAACCTACGCGGATCAATACATTTATTCAGTGAACATCCCGGGTTGCAGCACACCGGGTCGCGTTTTCGTAGGTCAACGCAAAGATCCATTCGTGGTGAATCTGGGTGAGACTTTCGACCTGGTCAATATCTCGAATCCGGTTGGACCTCCCGATGAGGCGACCGATGCGCTGGCGGGAAAGAACGTTACGGCGATCGAGATGGAAGTGCCGACCGCGTGCCTGCTATCCAAGCCCAGCCAGCCGATCATAGGTGGCTGGACTACAGCTAGTGTTCCGCGCATCCGGATACTGAACGCGGCGAATCCGTCCGCTGGAAATCGAAATCCTGCGGGGGGCTATGTCGAAGTCTCCCGCTTGGGAATGCCGCTGGTTAATGAGCTGGTCATCGGTTTAAACGATAAGGATAAATGGAATTCAAGCGAGCCAAAAAACGATAAGCAGTTCTTGCAATACGTCACAAATCCCACGGTGCCGACCCTGATTCAGGCTCTATTCCCAAGCGTTACGGCACCGACTCTATTTCCTCGCAGTGACCTCGTGGCGGTATTTCTGACCGGCTTGAGCGGGGTTAATCAACCGGCCGGCGTGGTACCGTCCGAGGAGCTGCGGTTGAATACTACCACTCCGATCGTGGCTAGGGGATCGCAGAACAGGCTCGGCGCACTGGGCGGGGACCTGGCCGGCTATCCAAATGGACGCCGACCCGGTGATGACGTTGTTGATATAACCTTGCAAGTCGCGATGGGTGCGCTGATTCATGCGGGCACCTTCGGATTCGGAACCCCTAGCCAGGCACCTTCCGGCGGCCTACCGTTTACCGATGGCGCCCTGGTCAACGACAGCTTCTTTAGCGACTCCTTCCCATACTTGATGACCCCTATACCGGGTTCTCCCAACGGTCCGGTGCCCGACAATAATGGGCTGCCAGTGAATGGCGCGCCAAGCGGCGGCGTGTGATCCGACAGTCCTGTAGGTGGGGGCGATCAGGTTTTCCTCCCAGACTGATCGTCCTCCGTGCCGTTCTGACCAACGAAGTCGAATAACCTGATGAAAACTTTACACCCCAAAGGCCGGACCGTCATCTCATCCTGGATGTGTTTGGTCATCGCGATCACTTTCATCATGTTCGTGGGGCGTTGGCCTATCCCAGCCGCGGCACAATCCATGGGCATTGATCCGGAAGTCGCGTTGCTTCAAAAAGTCCTCAAACAACATCCCGACGCCGAACTCTACTATTGCTTGAGCGACCTATATATTCAGAAGGGACGCCAGACGGGGGACATCACCTATTTCAACCTCGCTACCAAATCTCTGCAAGAGGCCCTGCGACTGCAGCCCGATTTAGAGCCGGCGCATCGACATCTCGCCTTCGTCCTTTACTCATTACACGATTTCGCAGGCGCGACGAGCGAAGCCACTCACGCTATACAACTTGATTCCCGTGATTCCTACGCGTATGGCGTGCTTGGCGATGCGCAGTTGGAAACCGGGGAATACGAGAAGGCTGCCGGTAGCTATGCCCAGATGATTGCAATCAAGGGCGATCTCTACTCGTTCAGCCGGCGCTCCGGTCTGGAAACGATCAAAGGTGAGAACGATGCCGCGATCGCGGATTTGAGAGGTGCAATCGCCGCGGGTATCCAAAGCGGCGAGCCCCCCGAAGGCGTGGCATGGGCACAGGTGATGCTCGCGCAGGACTATTTTCTGATGGGCAGGCTGGATGACGCTTATAATGCTGGAGCGGCGGCGCTAAATACCTACCCGGCCTACCATCGAGCACTTGCGGTACTCGGCCAAATACGGGCTGCGCAAGGGAAGTTCGACGAAGCAGCCGGCTTCTATCTTCGAGCTATCGCGGTGATACCGCTGCCGGAATACGCATCCGCTCTGAGCGACGTTTATGTAAAATTGGGACGCCCAAAGGACGCCGATGAAGAGCGACGATTGGTGGAGTTCATCGCGCGACTGAACACTCTCAACCGGGTGCTCTATAATCGGGTTCTCGTGGATTTTTACGCGGATCACGACATTGAACATCAACGAGCTCTCGACCTTGCGGCTGGCGAATTCCAAATCCGTCGAGACATCTATGGAGATGACGCGTTCGCATGGGCCCTTTATCGCGACGGCAAACCGGACCAGGCGTTGCCGCATATAGTTAGCGCGCTACGCTTCAAGACCACAGATGCGCGGCTCTACTTCCATGCGGGGATGATCTATGCGGCGCTGGGCCGGAACGATCGGGCGCGAGCGATGCTCAAGCAGGCCCTTGCCATAAACCCCCGCTTTCAACCAGTTCTCGATGAAACCGCGCAGCGCGAGTATGCTGCGCTCAATGCACCAACCAGACCCCAACTAGCAGAAGAAAGCGGTCTTCATCATTAACGTTGGATCATTCGATGATGCGAATCCTTGCCAAATTGGTGTTAGCGATCGCGGTCGTGTTCCTGACTACAGTTGTGCTGGTCCGACCGATCGAGGCACATCCAATGGGCAACTTCAGCATCAATCATTATGCGAAGATCATTCCCGGCGATGAGACGATCGAGCTTGATTACATCATCGACATGGCCGAGATACCCACTTTTCAGGAAACCGAATCTGACGGATTGATTGCTAAGGTCGGAGATCCGAATATCGCCCAATATCTAGCCCGTCAAGATGATCGCCTGAGAAACGGACTTGTGCTGCGAGCTGGCAAAGAACCGCTCCATCTCGAAACCGTTTCGCGGCAGGCAATCTTCCCTCCCGGCGCCGGCGGCCTTCCGACAATGAAAATGGGCTTCGTGTATCGGGCTCGTTTGCCCCGTCGGATTGATTCGATACCACTCGCACTCCACTATCGCGACGACAATTTTCCGAATCGTGCCGGATGGAAGGAAGTGATTGCGATTAATGGTCCGGGGGCTGCGCTGCTTAATAGCTCTGTGCCTCGCGTAGATCGCAGCTTCGAATTGACCAACTACCCGACCGACCTGCTACACAGCCCGCCCCAGGCCCTGGAAGCCGACGTGACACTCAAAGCGGCAGCGCCCGGATCGTTTGAAGACAGCACCCATACCGGCTGGCTGGTAACAGACAGTGGCGCCTCGAGACCGGGTGTTCGTTTAGCGGGAAACCGCCAAGCCACTCCGCGAAGCGCCTTCACCGAACTTATCACTTCTAAGCGAAGCGATGCGTTGTTTCTCCTGGCCGCTGCACTTATCGCGGCGACGCTGGGCGGATTTCACGCGCTCGAACCCGGGCATGGCAAGACCCTAGTCGCCGCCTATCTCGTCGGTTCGCGCGGCACGGCGCGCCATGCTGTGATGCTCGGCGGAATCGTAACCGCTTCGCACACGATCTCGGTGTACGCTCTCGGGCTCATCACACTCTATGCTTCGCAATGGATCATGCCTGAGCAACTATATCCATGGCTTGGTGCGGCGTCCGGACTGATCGTGGCGGGAATCGGTTTCGTGCTCTTCACCCGACGATACTTATCACTGGATGCACGACACAAGGAACACAGTCACGGCGAGCAAGATCACCACTCACACGATTACCCACATCATACCCACGACCACGAGCATAACGTTGGTCTAGCTGAGGCAATCCATCGCCACACCTGGTGGGGCGGCCACGTAAAGGACGCACGCACACATTCACATCATGCCGATCACGACCATTCGAGGAGCGGCGATCATGCGCACGCTCACTCGACCCCACGAATTGAAGCTACCCGCGCTCCGACCACACCGGGCGTCTCCCTCAAGAGTCTCTTCGTCCTCGGCATTACTGGCGGCATAGTACCCTGCCCGGCTGCCCTGGTAGTTCTGCTCGGTGCTCTCGCGCTTCACCGGGTCGCGTTCGGTCTGTTTCTGATAGTTGCATTTAGCGTTGGGCTCGCGGCCGTACTGATAGGCTTCGGACTCGCTATGGTTTATGCATCCCGATTCATGACTCGGCTGGGCGCCGAGGGCCCGATGATCGAACGCTGGCTCCCGCTCGCATCCTCCGCTGTAATAACCGTCGTCGGGCTAGCATTGACGCTTAGTGCACTCACTACCGCAGGGATATTTCGAGGTGGGTTATGAGACTTGGCCGACGATTTCCGGACGCTGCTTTAACGAGGACCGCATGAATATCGGAAATACTGCCCCATTGGGAATCGCGCTGTTAGGCCTGCTACTGGGAATGCGCCACGCAACCGACCCCGACCACGTAGTCGCGGTCACCACTATATTGAGCCGCGAACATCGCATCGGCGCAGCTGCGCGTATCGGCGTCATCTGGGGACTTGGCCACACGCTTACCGTCTTACTCGTGGGCGCCGCGATCATCGTCTTCAAGATCGCCATACCGACTCGGCTCGGACTCGCGATGGAATTCGCGGTCGCAGTCGTACTCATACTGCTTGGCGTGGGCGCTGCCGCCGGCCTGATGAGTCGCGTCGCACGACGTCGGCTTAATGAATCAACGCATGACTCGAATTCTCCAGCTTTGCACTCCCATCGGCATACCCACTCAGATGCGGCTCACGGGCACACCCATCTTCATCGGCAGTTTCACAAACATCGGCCGACCGATTCTGCCGATGATGCCGACCCCCTACACCCTGGACACGATCCTCGCGACGAGATGCCGCGATCGTTTGCCGCGCGACGCCCGCTGCTACGATCGTTCAGCGTTGGCTTGGTTCATGGACTGGCCGGCAGCGCCGCGATTGCCCTGCTCGTACTAGCTGCGATTCCGCAACCTCTGTGGGCGACATTGTACCTGGCGATCTTCTGCCTTGGGACCATTGTTGGTATGGGGCTGATCACGACCGCTATTGCTGCGCCCTTCATAATGGCATCGCGCCGGATGTCGTGGTTCCACCAAGGTTTCGTTACGAGCGCGGGACTTCTGAGTTTTGGCTTTGGGATGTTTCTTGCCTATAAGATCGGTGTAGTTGATCGACTCTTTAGCAGCGCTCCGATCTGGATTCCGCATTGACCAGGGATAACCGTTCGGTCGAGTCAGCAGCAGTTGAAGACGCTCCATAAAAAGATTCTTCGCTGGACAGGGACTTTCCGTCGTCTCAATCCCGCAGATTTACTATTGTTCTATGCAGGTTCGATGCCTCGGGCCAACTCCGCCTTGTGGCACAGCCATCCGCGAAATCACGTTCCACACGTCCATGTCGAAGCTGCAAAGCCCGCTGAGGAGAATAACCAGAAACCGCATCGGCAGATGGGTGACCATGGATACCATGATCACGCCGATCATGGCCGCGGCGATAACGAATGCCACCATCAGTACAGTCGCGAACATGACGACTCTCACAGTCCCGGCCATTGGCACTTCATCGTGCCAGCTGAACGTTTGCGCATTGCCCAACAACTGCTGGTCTTCGCAGCATTTGAGATTTGGGTTGCGATTCACGACCTCGCAGACAGCGCCATAGCATGCCGCCCCCCATGTTCTGCCCGAGCTCCGCCTCCCTGCCTTTCGACTTTCTAGACTTCATCGGAATTTGACCGTCTTTGCCGGGATCGGAGTCGTCGTGATCCATCTCTGGAAGGCACGCTAAGCTCTATCCGCTCCCGAAGGCATTTCTCATGAGTAAGGGAGACTTTCGCCTTGAGAAAATCCCACCGTGCTGCAGTCGTGTATCTTTCATCGGCCGCACTCCTGGTCTCTCTCGCGCTGGCCACGACTGGTGCGGCGGCTAATCAAACGCAATCCGGCTATCGTCCTTTGACCGGCACCATTACCGACGCTCTTCGGCGACCCGTACCGGGCGTGCTAGTGATGCTGCGATCAGATAACGGTCGAACTACCACCGAAGCAACCACGGACGATCATGGTCAATTTCGATTGTCCAAGTCCCTACCTGGCACCTATGCACTGGTGACCCATAGAAAAGGCTTCACGCCCTCGACGAAGGTCATTGTTTTGCCAGAGAGCGCGGTAAGACCTCTGCAACTCGTGCTTGAGTCAGAGGTCGCCTTGAGCATACCGGTGAGGGCCAGTCGAATCCGGGCACAGAACGGACTTTCCCCTACGGGCAACAGCAAATATACGATGACTGCCGAGGACATCAGCAATCTTCCGGCTGGAGAAGCGACACCCCTCAACGACGTACTACTGCAAATGCCCGGGGTTGCGCTCGACCAGAACCAGGAGATTCACATCCGCGGCGAACATGCCGGCATTCAATACCAGATGAACAACATCATGTTGCCGCTCGATATAAACAATGATCCGACTTTCACTCAGTTGCTTAACTCATATTTCGTAAGGTCCGTGAGCCTGATCGATGGCGTACTACCTGCACAATATGGATATCGCACCTCAGGCGTGATCGAAATCCAGACCAAAAATGGCTGCGATGGCGGTAACAATAATTTCACTATATATGGCGGCATGTACGATACTACCCAACCGAGTTTTCAGCTTCAGGGATGTGATGGCAGGTTCAGCTATTATCTGACCGGCCTATATCTGCATTCCAGTCTGGGCCTCAGCTCCGCCACTCCGGGTCACGATCCGATTCATGACAGTATCAATCAAGGTCAGGGATTTACCTATCTCACCTATGAGCTGAATGATTCGACCAGACTAAGCTTTATCGGTGGAATGACCGTGGCGGACAATGAATTCCCGAATCGGCCGGGACTGTCGCCGCTTTACCGGCTCGACGGCGTTGACCCTGCCGACTACCCATCGACCGCGATCGATTCGAGCCTGGATCAGCAGGATTACTATGGGGTGCTGGCTCTAAATGGCGCCATCGGAGAGAAGTTCAGTTACCAGTTAGCTTATGCGATCCACTACAACACGCAGACCTTCAATCCCGATCCGGTCGGTGATCTGATCTATCAAGGTATCTCGCCGAAAGTATTCAACAGCGATCTCGCGAACACGCTTCAGGGAGATACCACCTATCATCTCGGAGACCACACCTTTGCGGGGGGGTTCTACCTCGGCGAATACGGCGTGGAATCAGACAATATTTCGCAGGTCTTCGAGGAAAACAACGGCACACAGGTTCCGCCGTTTGTGCCGATATCCGTCATAGCGAATCTGAACAAAATCAATATCCTGTTCGGATTCTACTTGCAGGATACCTGGCAGATAACTGAAAAGTTTAGCGTTAACTTTGGTTCGCGCTGGGATCGGACCGATGGTTTTGTTGACGACAGTCAATTCAGCCCGACGATCAACTTCGTATATAAGGCGCGCCCCGACACGACGCTTCATGCTGGTTTCGCGCGCAATTTCCAGATTCCGAACTTTCAGGGTATCTCTGCCGGAACTGCCAAATTAGATGGCACCAGCGGCGGAACAGGTCTGCCTGTGGGCACCTCGCTCGACGCTGAGACCGACTATACCTGGGACGTCGGCTATACTCATCAGTTCACGCCGCATCTGCAAGGAGCGCAGGATAGCTACTTTCGTATCGACCGGCACTACATCGATGAAGGTCAATTTGGCTTCGTTCCGCTTGATGCACCCTTCAACTATGTGCGGGGCTACGGCGCCGGGATCGAAAACACGCTGAGCTACAACGTACGCGATTTTGAATTGCGGGCGACTGCCTCCGTGGCACGGGAGGAAGACCGCGGCGTAGCGACCGGACAGTATAACTTCCCGCCGCTCGCGCAGCTTCAATACATCGACAATCACTACATCATTCTCGATCACACTCCGTTGCTGGGGATGTCAGGCGGCATCGCCTATCGATGGCGTGACTACAAGTTTACGTTCGACGGGCTCTACAGTAGCGGTCTGCGCGGCGGCTTTGGCAACACTGACCAACTCCCCGTTGTGTGGCAGATTAATATAGGAGCGGTGCGGAAATTCACGTTGCCCGCTATTGGTGAACTGGAAAACCGGATAGCCCTGATCAATATCTTTGACCGCACCAACCTGATACGGCCGGCGACTGGAATCGGAGTATTCCAATCTGCTTACGGGCCACGAATATCACTCTACGATGGAATCACGGTGCCGCTTCCCCAGCTGTGAAGAGACTCCACCTCGTCCATAATTGCTATGTGTGCCGTTCAATCTAATCGGCCCCCAGCTCGGCAATCGTATGTAGGACTTGGATTATTATTCGAGCAATGAATTTTGAACGAGATACCGACGGCGCTGGAGCCGATGTTTGATCAGCCGTCACGATAGTTGAACCTACGGAAAATGGAGTGTTCGGCGAATTATATTCACTTGACTGCGCCGACGCCGGCTTGCTGCCTGATGATAAAAGCGACGCGGCCTAGCGGCGTTTGCATTATCCGTTCAGTCGCCTGTCGCTTGGCTAACCCCTCGTGGATAGCTCTCGCGCATCCGTCCCAGCCATAGTAGTCGTCGATCAGAATCAACCCGCCTGGCAGCACGCTGTCCCAGAACTTTTCGAGGCAAATCGCCGTCGACGCATACCAATCGGCGTCGAGTCGCAAAACCGCAACAGGCGGCGGCGTGAAACCTGGAAAGCTATCCTCGAAAAATCCCTTGGTCACATGCATGAACGATGTTCGCAGGACAGCCGGTCATGCGAATCGTCGCTTGGAACTCGGCCACCGTGGCGTCGCAGGTACCGAATCGGCGTCGGGCCGGGTCGTTTTGCCATACCATGGCCTCAGGGCCATCCAGATCTCTACCGGCGGCATCCCTTCAAATGAATCGAAAAAGTAATATTGCCGGCCCGGCCCGCCCACTTCGATCATTCCGGCGGACATGCCTCCGCGCCAGGTGCCACATTCAACAATTACGCCGTTATCGAGAGCCGTGTTATCCAACGCCCTGGCCACCAGGGCCAAATTTTCCGCGTATGCCAGCGCAGGAATCATGGTCCGCTCGCGATATTTGCGTCGCAGCCGCAAATACCAGAACACTCTGGCGAAGTATCTAGCTTTCTCGGAGTTCAGCAGGCCCATGAGTATTTACCAACGTCGTCGGGGGGCGAACCATACCTTGGCGAGTAAATGCCACGCCACATACTCCCGGCAACAATGAATCATTGCTAGCAGGGATTAACGCTCTTGCAAAGATCGATGAAAATGTGAGAGTTCACCAACTGAAAGAGCTATTCAATGGCCGGCAACTGACGGCCGCACCCAAGATGGAGGATCGAATGAAACTGTATTACGCACCGGGCGCCTGTTCACTATCGCCCCATATCGTTGCAAGCGAAGCCGGCATTCCGCTCGAACTCGAGAAAGTCGATCTCGTTAGCCATAAGACCGAAAGCGGCCAGGACTTCAATGCCGTCAATCCGAAAGGCTACGTGCCCGCGCTCCGTCTGGACGACGGCGACATTCTCACCGAAGGGCCCGCAATCGTGCAATATCTGGCAGATCAGAAGCCTGCGACGGGATTAGCGCCCGCAGCAGGCACGATAGATCGTTATCGGCTGCAGGAGTGGCTAACTTTTATCGGTACCGAGGTGCATAAGAACTTTGGCGCGCTCTTCAACAAGGCTTCGAGTGCCGACGCTAAGCAGACGGCGAAAGGCAATATCACAAAGCGGTTGAGTTACCTCAACGATCAATTGGCGGATCGGCAATTTCTGCTCGGCAGCAACTTCACGGTGGCCGACGCGTACGCATTCACTATCGTGAACTGGACGAATTTCGTGGGAATCGATCTGAAACCGTATCCCAACGTCGCCGCATATATGGCAAGAATTGGCGCCCGCCCAAAAGTGCAGGAGACGTTGAGGGCAGAAGGTCTGCTCAAATAGGCGGTTCTTCGCTCGTTTCGACCGGTTAGGGCGCCGTGAAGGACGGCCCAACCAGATTTCGGGCTGCTACGCCTCAGTCGTGAGTAGCAAATCCTCGTAGAAGCCACCAATCAGTCTAGTTGGATGGCGAATCTGGACTTCGAGCACCCAGAGGTTTGGCGAGGGGCGAATGGATACCGCCGCAAGGGTCCCGTCGTAATAGGCGCTGTGGGGGAACTCCGCAAGCCGATGACCGGTAAGTTCCATGTTGAGCACCCATCCGAGGTCCGCGGTGGCCTTATACGCGAAGTCGTAAAGTTCCTTGCCGTTCATGCCGGTCGACATCCACTGATCCCGGACGACGCCGAATATCTGTTTCACGTCTTGAGCGCAGCGCATCATGTCGGGATCTGGGTTTGGGCCGACCACGAAGGTTTCACCGCCGTCACCTTCAATATCGCCCCAGACCGGGCCGATATCGATAAAGAAGATATCTCCATCGAGCAAGCGCATCTCCCGCTCGGAAGGATCCTCGAAGTTCTTGATGGTATTGGTGCCGAATCGAACCAGGATCTTGTGCCACCCCTTTTGCGACCCCATGCGATCGAGCGTCCCCTTGGCGATCCGCCGCGCCTCCTCCTCTAACATCCCCGGCTGGACGCCGTGCGCAATCGTCGGGAGCGCTTCCTTGGTCTTGCTGCGCGCATTCATCAACGCGTCGACGGAAAAAGCCGGGCCGGTCTTCTCCAACATCTCATGGTCATTTCCATAGTGCCAATCATCCTTGTCGAGTGAGTAACAAATTGTGGCATAAGTCGCATATTCTGGCGATTGACCAAGCAACCTTCGCACCCAGAAGCGTTTCCGCACGGCGTGGCGAAAAATCTGAACTTGCCTACCAGGCAATACGACGGGATATGGCGATTTCAAAGCGCCGCCTAAAAGCTAGTCTTTCAGGTGTGCAAATTGGCGGCATATGCCTATCCGGACTGCATAAATTCGTGCACTGGTCTGCGGGCAAACTCTATAAACTGCTACTGCGAACGTAAATTGCCCCCTAGGCATATCGCTTGCAGGAAGCCTCTCGCCACTATCGAGCTTTACTTTGTGCCAATGCGCGGCCTCTGCGCCCGCCTGGTCCGGTGAGGAGAACAGGTCTGATGGAAAACAAGGATACGCTGACGGGATTACGCGCTAACTGCCTCGGCTTCACCGGAGTAACGGCGATGGCGATAGCGCTAATCTCGCCGACGATGACGGCTGCCCTGATCATCCCCCTGATGTACAGCAACGCGGGCAACGCGAGTTGGCTCGCCTACCTGTTCGGTACCGTGATGCTGCTGTTCGTCGCGCTTAACCTTAACCAGTTTGCCCGGCGATCGACCTCGGCTGGTTCGATGTATGGCTACAGTGTGATGGGCCTGGGTACGACCACCGGGAATATTGCGGGATGGTGCCTGGTGTGGGCCTATCTATTCATCGGCACGGCTGGAATGACGGGCTTCACGATCTTCGCTACTACGTTGCTCGGGATGATTGGCATCCACGTCCCGCAAATGGTGCTTTTTGTGGTTTGCGCAGGAAGCATCTGGTATCTCGGATACAGGGATATCCGTCTGTCCAGCGGCCTGATGTTAGTAATCGAGGGACTATCCGTGGCCTTGATTATCCTGCTTTGCGGGATCGTGCTCTTCGGTCAGAAGTCGATTTTCGACACGAATCAAATCACGCTGCAGGGAGCATCATTCTCGGGAATCAGCCTAGGCGTGGTGGTCGCCATCTTCAGCCTGGTCGGATTTGAGTGCGCCACTGCTTTTGGCGAGGAGGCCAGGAATCCCCTACAGACCATTCCGCGAGCAGTCATCGTCAGCCTGCTCCTGACCGGGGTGTTTTTCGTCTTTGTCACGTACAGTGAAGTTCTGGGTTTCGCCAACTACAAGACGACTCTGGACAAGATCGACGCCCCGCTCAACGTCCTTTCCGACATGATGAAAGTCGGCTGGCTCAAAGCCCCCATTTCTGCTGGAGCAATGTTGAGCTTCTATTCGCTGGCGCTCTCCTGCATGAATTCAGGCGCCCGCATTCTGTACCCAATGGGGCGGTTGGGCGTATTTCATCGCGCAATCGGGAACTCCCATGATCAAAATGAAACGCCCCACGTTGCGGTCACTGTGATGGCGGTACTCATCTTCCTCTCGACAACGATTCTGACGTTGGTGTTCGGGCTCGACATTCTCGACGCTTTTAACGACGCTGGCACCTTCGGCGCGTTCGGATTCCTGGGCGGTTACTTCCTGATTTCGCTGGCGGCGCCGGTTTACCTGAAACGGATCGGCGTATTGCGTGGACGCGACATCGCACTGTCGGCAGCTTCCGTGATACTGCTGCTAGTGCCCGCGATTGGCAGCGTCTATCCGGTTCCGTCGTGGCCGGTGAATATCTTTCCGTATATTTTCCTGGGCTACCTCGCCATCGGCATCGCCTGGTTCATGATCCTGCGTCGTCGTATCGGTTTTACGGAACAGGTACGCAATACTGTATACGTGGATCATGGCGGCGCGGCGACGGCGGAAGCAGCGCCTATCAAGAGTCGGCGATCGAGCATGCCGGCTGCGTGAGGCGTCTGCAGGATCGCATGGACGCGAACGGGATCGGAACCGGCTTAGCCCAGGAGGATTCACGCGAATGGCGATGACGATTGCTTCCGTAGCTTCATTGTGGCGCTACCCAGTAAAGTCGATGATGGGAGAAGAGATCAGCTCTACGGGGCTGAGCGAGCACGGATTGATTGGGGATCGCATGTACGCACTGATCGATCGGATCACCGGCAAAATCGCGAGCGCAAAGAATCCGCGCAAGTGGCCCGACATGTTCAAGTTCAGTGCCGCCTTGACCGCCCCGCCGGATGGCTCGGAAATTCCTCCAGTGCGCATCACGACGCCCGACGGGGTCGATCTGATCAGCGGTACCGATGAGGTCGATCGTGTTTTGTCACAGGTGCTCAAGCGCGAGGTCATGCTGCAGTCGCAGGCTCCCGAAGCTCCTTCGCTCGAACAATACTGGCCTGATATGGAAGATCAGCCCCAAGGCGAGAAAGTAACCGATGAAGCTATGCCCACGACGTCTTTCTTCGATTGTGGGACGGTCCACCTCCTGACGGCGGCGACCTTGAAGCGGCTGGCCGAATTCTATCCCGAGGGCAGTTTCCAGATGAGGCGATTTCGGCCCAATATCTTCCTGGATACGCCGCAAGAGGGGTTCGCAGAAAATTCCTGGGTCGGACGAACGCTCGCGATCGGCCCGGAAGTTCGACTCGTGATCACGCAGAAAACCGGTCGCTGTGTAATGACCACGCTGCCGCAAGGAGAGCTGCCGAAGGACCTCGGTATCCTGCGCTGCGCCGCTCAGCACAACGGGGGTCATGTCGGAGTTTACGCGTCGGTGATAAGCGGCGGAACAATTCGCAGCGGAGATTCAGTGAGCTTCGTATGATTCGACGTAAGGATACTGCTGCGGCGGCGAATTGACGCTCGCTGGAAACAGTTTGATTGCCCAGTGGGCATAGATGTTATTACTTCATCCGCAATGGGTGCTGGCGGGACTAGGTGCGCGTCTCAGATTACTGCGCAATCGGAACGGCTGAACGCTCGAAGAACTGAGTCTGTGGACGGAATTGTCGGAGCCATTTCTGTCACGGATCGAGAGTGGCCGGCGGCAGCCTTCACTCGCCGCCTTGATAACCCTGGCCCGGGCCTATTCGATACCATTGGCGGCGCTGCTTGATGAAACCCCGTCGTCATCGGCTCCGGTGGTGATTCGGGCTGGAAGTACCTCCGAGCGATGGGCTAATGGATTGCAATATCGGGTTGCGTCCGGCAACTCCCCCAACGTCAACCTGCGTGCGATTCACGTGACGGTTCCACCCAAGCGACAACATGAAGCATTTTATCGACATGAGGGTGAGGAATGGCTTCATGTTCTGTCGGGACGGCTGCGGCTAATCTTCGAAGACACCGAACACGTCTTGAAACCAGGAGATTCCGCGCATTTCGAGGCTGCCAGCCGCATCGTCTTGCAGCCATCGGTCCGCAAAGCGCAGCGGTGGTCGTGGTGTCCTGCTCCGTTCCAAAACCGCCTCTCCTACTCGCCACACACAAGGCTCCCGTTTTGAAAATGCCGCACGGAAAAAAGCCGCGCCGCGCCCGCATGAAGGCAATTACGGGCCCGATAAATAATCCACCGCCCCCCAAAGTCACACGATGAAACGAGCCGATCGCTCAGCCGACTTAGCTGGCGCGTTGGTTTGACCGTGGGAAAATGAAAGGAGCGGCTGTTCATCAGGGGCAATGAAACAGCCGCTCCCGGAAGCGTGCGGTTTAGAGCTTTACATAGACCGATTTGATCTGCGTATAGAGATCGATCGAATGCTTGCCTAGCTCACGTCCGATCCCCGACTGCTTGTAGCCGCCGAAAGGCGAGATCGGATCGATCACGTTGTAGCAGTTGACCCAAACCGTTCCGGCCTTCAGCTTGCGTGCTACCTTATGTGCGCGACTGACATCGTTGGTCCAGACCGCGGCGGCCAGCCCATAGGTCGTGTCGTTGCCCTGCAACACGGCGTCAGTCTCATCCTTGAAAGGGATCACTGAGACGACGGGTCCGAAGATCTCCTCACGCGCTATCTTCATGGTGTTCTTCACGTCAGTGAAAACAGTCGGATTCACGAAGTAGCCCTTACCATCGGTAACGTCGCCGCCGGTGGTGAGTTTCGCGCCTTCATCCTTGCCGATCGCCAGATAGCCTTTGACGCGGTCGAATTGTTCCTTGGATACCAGTGGTCCGACTGTGGTTTTGGGGTCGAGAGGATCGCCCGCTCTTACCTTGGAAGTGTAGCGGGTGAGCGCGTCGGCAAAGCGATCGTGGAAATCCTCCTGCACGAACACGCGCGTGCCGGCGCAGCAGACCTGTCCCGAAAGCATCGTGAAGCCGAAGACCGAAGTCGCGACCGCCGATTCGAGATCGGCATCCTCGAAGACGACGTTTGGCGACTTACCGCCCAGTTCCAGCGATACTCGCTTCAGGTTTCCCGCCGAGGCCTGCAGGATCAGCTTGCCGACTTCCGTCGAGCCGGTGAACGCTACCTTGTCGATATCCGGATGACTCGCGATTGCCGCGCCCGCCGTTTCGCCAAAGCCCGTGATGATGTTGACGACGCCCTCAGGAATTCCCGCTTCGAGAATCAGCTCGCCGAGCCGCAGCGCCGTCAGCGGCGTCTGTTCGGCCGGCTTCAGGATCGATACGTTCCCGCATGCCAGTGCCGGCGCGACCTTCCAAGCCAACATTGCGATTGGTCCGTTCCACGGAATGATCTGTCCGCAAACGCCGACCGGTTCGCGCAACGTGTAGTTGAACATCGACGGGTCCGACGGATTGGTTTCGCCGTAAATCTTGGTGGACCAGCCGGCATAGTAGCGAAAGGTATCTACCGCGCCTGCGACCATTCCACGCGCGAGTGAGATTGCCATGCCATTGTTCAAGGTCTCGAGCGTCGCCAGCTCGTCGGCGTTCTGTTCAATCAGATCCGCTATCTTGAGCAGATAGCGCGCCCGCTGATGCGGTCCGATCTTTGACCACTTACCGTCCTCATAAGCCTTTCGCGCGACCTTCACCGCCTCATCGACGTCAGCCTTGTCGCCCTCGGCTGCAAGCGCGAGAACTTCCTCGTTAGCCGGATTGATAGTCTCGAATGTTTTGCCCGATTTCGCGGCCACCCATTTGCCGCCGATGAGCAACTGTTTGGGCTTCCTGAGAAACCCCAACACCGCGCTCGACGTGACGCCGCTCGCCGCCCTTTCAATTGATGGAACTGCTGCTGCCATTTTCTATTCCTCCGACAATTTGGGCGAATCGCCCGTCTGTTAGCCTCACGCCGCCGTTGAGCACGACGGCCTGTAACGCTCAGAGCTTGATTTAAACCGACTTGATCTGCGTGTAGAGATCGCTTCAGTGCCTGCCCCGTTCACTCCCGAGGTTCGACTCCGCTCATGTCCTCTGAATACAAGTTAGTCGAACCGTCCTTCCACTCCCCCCGCTAAGAGTTGATTCTGGCGAGTCCTTCGTCCATTCGTCTCGTCGCATCAATCTCGCCGTCGAACAGCCGTGTCGATATCTGCGGCCGCCCACCAGAGGTTTTCACTCGAACGCCGCGTCAGGCAGATAGACGCCCGACTCGATGGCCGAGACCGCCTGTCTTGGTTGGGATATCGGGGCGTTTTGCCAGATCTGCCAGTGTCAATTGATGCCATTATAATGGAAAATCATCTGCATCATGGCATAGTCAGGACTGACACGTAAAGTTGCGAGCTTTCTCCTCACGTACCTAGATTCAGTAGCGAATCCGAGAATCTGTTTCCCTTATCAGGGAAACAGCGATATCGAATGTAGATGACCATGGATATACAGAACGATGACCACGGAGCGGTAGAAACGCAGCCCTTTGCGGAAGCGATCGCGATAGCGAACATCCCGGTGCTGCTAATGGTATTGATTCAGTTGACCGGAGACCTGCGCTGGCTCGGCGATCGGTATCGACTCTCGCGCGCGCGGGGAATGGACGACAACGACTCGGGTGGGCTTTCGGAGGCGGTTCAGGCGGAAGTCCGGAGCGCGGCGCTTGAAGCGATCCGGGCCTGGCGAAGCGGCCGACCGGTAGCGATTCCTGAACCGTCCGCCGATCTCCGGTTAAAGATGATGAGCCGGGTGATGGCCGAGCAAATTCCGGCCGAATACGACTCGATCGTAGCCGCCGAGCTTGGGATAAACTCGAACGGCCCGGCAGAAAAGCTGCCCGTCCCCGTGGGTTTCGAGGTTCTGATCATTGGCGCAGGTGTCTCAGGGTTGTGCGCGGGGATTAATCTCAAAAACGCCGGCATCCCCTTTACCATCCTCGAAAAAAGCGCGACGCTTGGCGGGATATGGCGCGACAACCGCTATCCTGGCGCCGGCGTCGATACCCCCAATCACCTGTACTCTTTTAATAACGCTCCTTATGACTGGTCGATGTACTACGCGCTGCGCGACGAGCTCCACGCGTACCTTGAGCATGTCGCGGCGAAGTTCGATCTGAAATCGCACATCCGCTTCGAGACCGAGGTGGAGTCGGCCGCTTACGAACCGGCGAACCAGCGCTGGAAGGTCGATGTGCGTAATGCCGATGGTCCCCGCGACACCCTCGAGGCCAGTGTGGTCATTAGCGCTGTGGGAATCTTCAACCCGATCAAGATGCCTGCCATCAAGGGCCTCGATCGCTTTGCAGGGACGACCTTTCACACCGCTCAATGGCCTGCCGATCTCGATCTCACGGGCAAACGCGTCGCCATGATCGGTAATGGCGCCAGCGCCATGCAGGTCGGTCCCGAAATCCAGAATACCGTGGCCTCGCTCACGATCTTTCAGCGTTCGCCGCATTGGATCGCGCCCAACAATCAGTTCCGCAAGCCCATCCCGGACGCGTTGCGTTTTCTGCTGCGAGAAGTCCCTCTCTACCGCGTATGGTACCGGCTGCGCCTCGGCTGGACCTTTGGCGACCGGCTTCACTCCGCCCTTCAGAAGGACCCCGCCTGGGAGCATGCGGATCGCTCGATGAACAAGGCCAACGATTCGCATCGCGGCTACTTCACCCAGTACATCGTCTCGGAACTCGGCGACCGGACCGAACTGCTGGATAAGGTCGTTCCCACCTACCCGCCGTTTGGCAAGCGGATGCTGATGGACAACGGCTGGTACCGGATGTTGCGCAACGAAAAGGTCAAGCTCGTGTCGGATCCGATTGTCGAGATCGGCCCTGACCGGATCATTACCAAGAATGGTAACGAGTATGAGGCCGACGTCCTGGTGGTTGCGACCGGCTTCGACGTCCTGAGATTCCTCACCGCCTTCGAAGTGCGCGGGCGCTCAGGCAGCACTTTGCGTGAAGTGTGGAACGATGACGACGCTCGCGCCTACCTGGGTCTTGCCATCCCTGACTTCCCGAACTTCTTCTGCCTATACGGCCCCAACCTGCAACCGGGCCATGGCGGGAGTCTGATCTTCGTGGTCGAGATGCAGATGCGCTATATCATGGACCTGCTCAGGCAGATGTTAAACCAGGGCATCGGCGCCGTCGAATGTCGCCAAGACGTTCACGACGCCTACAATGAACGCGTAGATGAGGCGCACTCCAACATGGTCTGGACTCACCCCGGAATGGAAACCTACTACCGCAACACGCGCGGCCGTGTCGTCGTGAACAGTCCCTATCGCAACGCCACCTTCTATGAGATGACTTGCGCGGCCGATTTGGATGAGTTTATCGTCGAACCCCGCCCTTCGTAACCATCGTGAAGCGGCGGCGGCCTGGCACCACTAGGGAATTAGGTTGCCGTTCACGTGGGGCGCCTCACCAATCATGATTATGCCGAGGTTGGATCTCGGATCGGCATAATCATCAACCCAATCGTCACCATCTCAGGGGAAAGTCAGAGTGCGCTCTAAAGGAGCTCCAGGGCATCGGATGTGCGGAATCACGATCGGCGACGGCACCCGCGCCCCTCAGCTTATAGAAACACCAAGAATTCGCCCAATGAGAGCTGTGACTGCCATCGCGAGGCCGCCTCCTATGGTTACACGCAGCGCTGCACGCCCGGTTGGTGCGCCACCGAGGTACCCGCCAAATGCGCCGAGGATTGAGAGACTGAGCAGCGACATCCCTGCGATAGCGAAAATATGCAGACGTGATGGCGCAATTAGCAGAGCCGCTATAGGAACTGCTGCAAAGGACGCAAAGCTGGCAGCTGAGACCCATGCCGCTTGAAACGGACGAGCCAAAGATCCTGGTTCAATCCGGAGTTCGTCCCGCAGGTGTGAACCCAGCCGGTCGTGGGCACTAAGCTGCTCGGCGACTTTCATTGCCAGTTCCTTGTCTAATCCTCGGTTCCTATAGATCATTGCGAGTTCGTTCAGCTCAGATCGTGGCTGCCCGGCAAGTTCTTTCTTTTCGAGCTCGATATCCGCCTGCTCTGAATCGCGTTGCGCGCTAACTGAGACGTACTCACCGACCGCCATCGATGCCGAACCAGCCACAAGCCCTGCAACACCGGCGATCAGGATGGCCGGTGTGGACGCCGAAGCAGCGGCGACGCCGATCATAAGGCTCGCAGTCGATACTATCGCGTCGTCCGATCCGAGCACGGCGGCACGCAGCCATCCGGCCCGTCCGCTCCGATGTACCTCTTGAACTTGGGTATGTTCACGATTCATTTCTGAATCTTTATGCTCGCATGTCGGCGTCGAACTTTGGACTGAAGCGTAGGGAGGAATCTGAGCCACTGTTCGACTCTAGCACAATTTGTCGCGAGAGCGTTTTATGACGGCGAAGGGTCGTGCGACCTCGTGAAGGAAAACGGGCGCCCAGCTGGGCGCCCGCTTCTGATAGGGTTAAAAGTCAACGTTTTCAAAAATTAAACGGAAATGAAGGAAACGAAACTCCCGGCAACGACTGGGTATGCTCCTTTTGCACCGCCTGAAGCTGGTTCGGATCCAGCCGAAGCGCTTGAAGGATGGTCGGAGCGACCTGCGCCGTCTCCACCGGGCTGGTGATCGTCTGGGACTTAAACGACGGATTCGATACCAGCATGATCACGTTGACGTCGTCGTGCGCGAAGCCACCGTGCTCCGCGAGTTTCTTTTTGCTGTTCGAATAGGTGACGCCGATATTGGGAGTGATGAGGATATCGGGCGCGCGCGAATCTCCAGCATCGTAGTATAGGCCAAGCGAGGGACCCGAAAAAATTTCACCGATACCAGCGACATTGTTGGTGGTCGGGGACGCGGTCTCAAGCGCCGCAACGGCCGCAGCAGTATCGCTTGAATTTGCGAGCCAGAGGAGGGCTACGTCATCCTCCGTCGGTCCGATTGCGCTGGTTTCCGAAATCGCCAGATAGGTGGACAGAATTGTAGCGGGATCGTGCGAACCGTCTTTGACGTAGCGGCTCGAATCCACCGGCGACTGACCATGCTTGGCGGTGATTATAATCAGCGTGGAATTGATCAGGTGTCGCGCCTTCAGTTGTGCAACCATCTGTCCAATTGAAGTGTCGACGAATTCAATTTCGTTCTTCAACGACGCGCTTGGCGTTCCGATCGAATCGACGTAGCCGCCAGACTCGCTGTATCCCGTCGCAACCGCACCGTGCTGGTAAATCAACTTTTGGCCGATGCTGACGGCCTGGAAGTTCATCCCGAAGATGGTCGGAACGGGCGCACTCGCAGTGCCATCATGATTTTTACCGTTGATCTCATTCAGGATGGCCATCACTTTGAGGCCGTCATAACACTGAATGTTCTGGAAACTCCCGGTGTAGTCGTCGCCCGCAGTCACGGCCAGTTGGTCTGGCAGGTTTGGTGAACCACCGGTGCTGCATTCGGGGATGAGCAGCTGCGTCGGTGCCTCGGAGGCAAAGTTTGCGGAGTCAGAATTTATTTCGGGCGAATAATAATCGTCAACATTCGTGTCAACGTTTGTGCCGGTAGGGCCGCCCACGGATGAATACGACGCATGCTTGTCCGACCAGGCCGTATAACCGCCAGCGCCATGAATAACTCCGAAAATGGTGTTATCACGGACGAAATTCCATGGATAGACCGGGTTACAATTCTGGTCGCGGACCAGGAAGGCCGGATTGATCGCGCTGACCCCGCCGTCGCCACTCGTGGCACCCCCATTGAGCAAGAGTTGATTGAACTCGATTCCCTCATCATATTCGGTAGTCGTCCCTGACGGAGTTCCTCCGGGAGTACAAGGGCCCGCCGGGTTCCCGTTGCCGCTCGTGTCCATTGGCGGATTGAGGGCGCGGTCGTATGCTACATCGTAATTCACACCCATCGTACGCGGTGTGCCGCCGGTCATGAGCGCCATCAGCCCAGGGAAGGAATCGGACGGCTTCGAGGTTGAAGTATCCAGGTAATTGATACCGTTGTTACCCAGCGCCGTTAGGTTCGGGCAATAGCCGCCGCTCGCGCAGTTCAGGTAATCGAGGGCATGCATGCCGTCAACGCTGATTAACAGGACATGGCTGATGCCGCCGGGAAAAAATTTCGGCTCCGCAAACACCGGCGGCGTGGACACCGATCCACCCGCGATCGCGAGCGCACCGAGTGCGATGCCTGCGCGCAGTTTTCTGTTAAACGATTTGGATTCTTTCACTAGACCTGAGACCTCCCCAAGAGGGTTATACGAGATTCGAACAATCGATCAGGCTAGCGAGTGAAATAGATTTCTATCGCGACAATCAAGTTAAGAACTGATTAAGAGTGGGGGTACGCCTGGAAGAGGGAAATCGTGATCGTGTTACGCGAGGCCCGCCGCGCCGCGCTAATTGCGTCGCATTTGTCATAACTGAAACAGGTGAGTTTCACCGTAAATGCGAGAACAAGAAATCCGCACTGGTAGAACAGTTCTCATGATCGATACGCCTGGTATCGGCAGTTACTGTTCGCCGATACCAGGCGTAGAGGGCAATCGGTCAGCTAGTTGGACACACTTCGGGGATCTGAGCAGACGCTTTGATGAACTTGGCTAAATCTCCTTCGGATGGAATGAAAGTCATGCCACCGGGATTCGACATCCCGTTAACGATCGGCGTTACGAAGCCGTTGGTTAGATTGGTCTGTCCCACAAACGACTCTATTGGATTAGGCGCAGTAGGCGTGGCGAACACACTTACTGCCGAATAGGCGCTCGCCGCAAAATACGGCACGGTAATTTTATAAACCGTATTCAACCCTTTGTCCGCTACCAGCAATTCGCCGGCGCTCTGAGTCGTGAACACCGTGTCGTCAAGTTGCGTGTCTCCGACAGTAGGCCCACCCACCTCCGAGGTCAGGGGAACAACGAACGCATCTTGACACTTCAGTCCTGGATGCTGAACGATGATCAGCTCGCCGTCACCCTGCGAAGTCATAACCAGTTCGCCGAGCGGATCGACGATCATCGAATCCGGATCCTGTAGATTCAGCGTCTCCGGTTCGCCAGAAGTCACATTGGTGGCTGGCGCATTACCGTTGAAAATACCTGTCAGGGCCACCTTTTTCCCCGTCAACTTGAGCGAGACGATCGCAGGTGCAGTATTTGGATTAATGGTCGGAGCGGACGCGCTCAGGTACACGTCCTTGTTGTTGAAGTCGATATCGTCGTAGCCACCGCCGTGCGGCCCGGTGCCGAGCTGATAAATCTTCTGCTTCCCGGTCTTCAGATCGAGTATCGACAGATTGGCGTTGCCATCCTCGTTCTGCACCGCCCAAAGCTCATTAGTCTGCGGATTGAAGCGGAGTCCATCGTTGTGGCCAACGATGGTAAAATTCTTGATCAGGGTTCCTTTGAAGTCATACTCGACGACATTACTCATCGCTCCGCCGGAACCATCCGGCTGCCCGCCATTGCCATATCCGATGAATACATTGGTCGAACTGAAGGTTACCGAATCGGGGGCACTCAGACCTGTCGGTGCGGTCGCGAAAGTTGTGACGGTGTACGGAGCGACTGCGACAACCTGGGCGCTACTGATAGCAGGTGCAATCGCTATGACCGCAGCGCATAAAATGATCGTACAAGCAGTGATGCGGAGCGCTTCGAGACAATCTGCGAAAGGGAGTCTTGACATGTGGTCATCCTTGGCCGGGCCATAAGGTTAAGGGCATGCTCCGGCGCGCGTAATGTATCGCAGGATCCGTGGATGCCTAGTTTCTGTTAGTTCAACGAATGGTTAAATCATTGTTACGCCGCGCCGTCAGTGTCGCTAAGCGCGCCTCGAGCCGTCGTACCGCCGCTGTGAGGGCGATTGAGGGAGAAAATAACGAGTCACTCGAGTCATTAACAATTCCCGCCCCATCTACGCTAAATTTAACTCGGCCGTAATGGTCTTGATGAATGGTTCTATCTATCCTCGCGCGCACTCACTCAACTTCGGGAGGATTTAGATGCAGATTTTGTCCAACAATAAGAGTACGGTTTCTTCCATTTATAAATTAACCCTAATCTTGCTGATCGGCGTTTTTTGCGCTCCAGCGTCCGCGTTCGATAGCAATTTTTTTATCTTCTTCCCGGGCAACCTGGTTGTCAGCCGCAGCGTTTACGACAATAACCCCGGCAACGTTCAAGTGGGACAGGTGCTGCCTCCGAATTGTACGAGCGGGTGCACGATGGCGACCAATGATGGCACCTATCCGGAAGTCTGGAACAACGATGCGGTTGACGGCAGCTTCGGTATAACTTCTAAAATTTATCTGGACCAAGTGAGCCCTAACGGATTTCTCATTAACTCACTCGAAGTGCCGAACAGTTCTCAGGGGAACATCGGATCGACGAGCGACCAGTTGGTTACGAGCTTCAGTTCGAAATCGGAGCTCGCTCTGAACCTCTCGCCCGATCGCAAGTACCTGACTTTTATGGGATACGTTTCGCCCATCGACGCGCTTGATGTGTCGAATTCCAATACCTCCGGCGCCTTCGACCCGACGAATCCGGTCGGGGAAAGCGTCTATCGCGCAGTAGCGAAAGTTAACCAAAGGGGAGTATTCCAGTTCACCGCCACCAACGCCTATAGTGGCAACAACGGCCGTGCCGCGATTTACAATGATCGCGCGGATCTTTTCTACACGGCGGGTAATGCCGGCAACGGCAGCAATCCTCAACCCGACGATATCATCCTTGGGGCTGGCGCTCAGGTCATGAGTCCCGCAACGCTTCCGCTGGTCTCGCAGAATCCGGAAACTCCCACGCCTGTCGGGAGCTTCTCGATCACGCAACTAGGATTTAAACCGGACAAACTCGGCAAGGACGACAACTTCCGCGGCCTGACAATCTTTAACAACGTGGTCTATTTTACCAAGGGTAGCGGCGGCAACGGCGTCAACACTGTCTACTTTATCGATACCACTGGATCAGCTTGTCCGAAGGGCGTCGGTCTTCCTTCCAGCACTGCGACTCTGCCCACGTCACCAATCGCTTACGACCTGGCGACGTTGCAGACCACTGGCCTGCCCAGCAACATGTGCGTCCTGAGCGGCTTCCCGGCGACACCCAATAGCAAGGCCAAAACAGTCGCTTATCCTTTCGGCCTCTGGTTCGCAAACGCCACCACTCTCTATGTCGCGGATGAGGGGGATGGCGTCTTAGCGGACGCGGCTGGACAAACTACGGCGGGATTGCAGAAATGGATTTTTAATTCGTCCTCAAAATCATGGAATTTGGCCTACACCATAAGCGCGGGACTCGGTCTGGGCGTGCCCTACACTGTTCCTGGCTATCCGACGGGAGACAATCCGGCAACGCAGTTGCCATGGGCTCCGGAAACTGATGGACTTCGAAATATTACCGGCGTCGTCCGCGGTAACCACACTGCGACTATTTACGGAATCACATCGACGGTGAGTGGAAATGGCGATCAGGGCGCAGATCCGAATCGGCTTGTCACCATCACGGACAATCTGGATGCCGTCGCCCTCCCTTCCCGCGAGAGCTTCAAGACGGTTCGCGCCGCCGGCTTCGGTGAAGTTTTGCGTGGAGTCTCCTGGACTCCTGATGGCGGATTCGGTGGATTCTAACTTTTGAAGTTCAACACCAGGCTCGGGGAGGCGGATCGTCATGCGATTATCTCCCCGGGTCTTCCTCTTACAAGCCGGCCAGGTTGCGATGGGAACGGAAATAGCGAACTCGATCGTCGCTTTACGCCGCGCCGTTCTCGACGGCCTTCTAACTAACTGCGCTGACGCCTTTGAAGAAGCGCAGAAACTGACCGGTCAGGGCAAGTTCATGGAAGCCCTCGAAGCACTCGACACGGTGTGCCGCGGCACCGCCATCCGAAAGGCTTCGGATGCTCACTCGCATGCGCATCGGCGAATTGATTCTCTCCAACAATCCCGCGGGCGAGTTGAGACCGTATTTTGCGCCCCTCCTTGAGACTATCGAGCGATACCGGCTGGAAGCCGGGGAACCGTCCTTGGCGGCTCAAGCTCTGGTTCTGATCTACAGGGTCTCGGCGCCGAATCGGACGCCGGATGCGGACTACCGCCGCGAACCCACGTACTCAAGCGGATCGCGCTGCTCGACTTCGGCCAGGCGCTGCGGCTGGCCGGCACCGGAGGGGTTGCTCGGTTCGAGGATTCCGCTTACTGATTCCCCGATCAGGGCCGTCCGAAGGAATTTACTGTGGCAAAAGTCAATCCCACTCGTGAAAATGCCGTTTGCGCGGCCTTTCTGCGTGTTCTATTCGGTATGACGCGGGCGGCGGGAACGTGCGATCAGAGCCAGCCACTACGCCCGAAACCAGATGAACATCCCGACCGGTAGGAATATACACGCGGCTATCTCGAGATAGAAAAGTGATTTGGAGTCGAACGGTAACGCGCTGAAGTTCTGCCCAAAAAACCCCGTCAGGAATGTCAGCGGCAGGAATGTCGACGCTAACAGGGTTAACTGTTTCATTATGATGGTGCTGCGATTCGCCATCATCGAAAGGTACGCGTCCATTGCATTGCCGAGCAGGTCGCGCTCGATGTCAATCTGCTCATATGCTCTCACCACGTGATCGTAGGCGTCGCGAAAGTAGAGCGAGGTCTTCTCGCTGATGCGCCGGTCGCCACGCCGCAGTAATATCGCCAGCATGTCGCGCTCCGGCGAAAGCACCCGGCGCATAGCAATCAACCACCGCTTGAGCCGCATCAATTGCATCAATTGGTGATTGTCAACGCGTCTAAGAATTCGCGGCCTCGACAGCCTCCAGTTGATCGGAGACGAGATCGATGAGCGGGAAAGCCTCACTAACGAATGCATCGACAATCAGGTAGTAAATGAAATCCATCCCATGCGCGCCGCAGGTCGCATCGGTAGCCACGCGATTCCACACCGAATCGAGTCCCGGGATTGGTTCGGGATGAACCTTGACCAGAAACCGACGACCCAGGAATGCATCCAGCTCAGCCGTCTTTATACCGTGTCGGCGCGGTCGGTGACGCTCATCGAGTGCGTGACTATAAACAGAGGATCTCCATACTCGTCGATCTTTGACCGTTGATTCGATTTGATGCAGTCTTCGATCGTCGGCGGATGAAACCCGAATCGATCTTGCAACAACCGAAGGCCCGATTCATCGGCAGCTGAAGATCGATCCAGCACATTTCGTCTTCGCCGGCCGCTGCGCGTGATCGGCACTTCAAACTTGTTAAATCGTGCGGAACATCCTGGGACCTCGAAACCGAGACTATGCAGCGCTAATATTTGCGATGTCCAAGACGATTGTATGAACATCAGATGAATTTGGACCTTCTGCAAGATACTAGCGGGCTCGGACTTGCTTTGTTCATTCAACAGGATAGTCGTCGGACCCAACCAAACCAGTGCAGTGGGAGAGAACCATGGAAACTAGCGCTTCCCTCAATGATTCGATCGCATCATTGAAGCTGAACAGGGGGTGGCTACTGACCCTCGGCATAGCCCTGATCGTCCTCGGCACCGTGGCGCTGGGCGATACCCTGACCGTCACAGTTGTTTCCGTCTTCCTTATTGGATGTCTGCTTATTGCGAGCGGCATCTTCCACGTGGTGCACCTGGTTCGCCATTCTGAAATAAGGTCCTTTTGGAATATACTAGGTACCGTCTGCGACTTTGGGGCCGGCCTCTATATGATTGCCAGTCCGACCCTTGGCGCTCTCACCCTTACGCTTGTACTCGCAGTCTTCCTCCTTGTGAGCGGCGTCACGCGGCTGATCGCGGTTTACCGCGCGAACTTGCCACATAAATTCTGGCCGTTTCTCGACGCCATTCTATCAATCGGTCTTGGGATTCTGTTGTGGATGCATTGGCCATGGACTGGGCTATGGTTCATCGGCTTTGCGATTTCGATCCAGTTGATTTTCCGGGGCTGGACCTGGGTGATGGTAGCGTTGGCACTCGGCAGCCGTATCCCCCAATCAGACGGTTCTCAGGCGTCGGCATTACAAACTCCGCGGCCATAATTTATGGAAATTCCTCCCCGTACATTCGGAGCCCTGAGAGTACGACGCCGCGACTCTCTGATGACGCGCGCGGTGGTAATCCCCATCCAGCAATTCATCCACATTCAGGGCATCAGCAGCGTTGTTTTGCTCGGAGCCGCTATAGTTGCGCTGGTTTGGGCTAATTCGCCTTGGCACGAGTCCTATCACCATCTCTGGGAGATGGATCTGACGGTTTCCAGGCTTCGCCTTTCAGTTCACGAATGGGTCAACGACGCTCTGATGGCGATCTTTTTCTTTCTCGTTGGAATGGAGATCAAGCACGAAATCGTCCACGGAGAACTCGCCGATGTGCGGCGAGCCGCTCTGCCGGTCTTTGCCGCACTTGGAGGTATGATCGTTCCGGCACTCCTTTATGCCTTGTTGAACCATGGACGGGACGGCCAAGTTGGATGGGGCATCCCGATGGCGACTGACATCGCATTCTCGCTCGGCGTTTTGGGAATGATGAAGGGCGTCCCGCCAGAGCTGAAAGTTTTCCTGCTTACGCTGGCGATTGCCGATGATATCGGCGCAATTACCGTGATTGCGATTTTCTATAGCGGATCGATCGACATAGGCGCACTGGTCGCGGGTCTTGTCCTGCTGAGTCTGATTTTTGTGCTTATGAGAACGGGAATTTCTCAGCCCATCCTATATGTCCTTTTGGCCGTCGGCTTTTGGGCGGCCATCCTGCGGTCTGGAATCCATGCAACTATCGCCGGCGTTATCCTGGGATTTGTAGTGCCAACGACTGCGACTCTCTCTCTCGAGGAATTTCAGGAGATGGGGTCAGATGTGGTCGCACGCTTCCGCGAAGCACTCGCCAACGACGATGAGAAGACCGCCAAAAATCTACTGGGCCGTCTGGAAGTGCTGGTGCAGTACACCGAGTCGGCGTCGGAACGCTTGACGCGTCGATTGAACGACTGGTCATCGTTTCTGGTTTTGCCGTTGTTCGCTTTGGCCAACGCGGGAGTCACTTTTTCAGGAGGCATCGCCCGTGAGTTGCTAACCAGCCCCATCGCATGGGGCATCATAGCGGGATTGGTCCTCGGCAAACCGCTCGGCATTTTAGGATTTTCGATGCTCGCAACTCGCTGTCGTCTGGCCCAGCTCCCTCAGGCTGTCAACTGGCGGCAGATCGGCGCCGTTGGCATGCTGGCGGGAATTGGCTTCACGGTGTCGATTTTCATCAGCTCACTCGCATTTCGGAACGATTCATATGTGGCGCAGGCGAAGACTGCCGTGCTGGCAGCTTCGCTCATCTCGGGTGTACTGGGCTACATTGCGTTGCGAGAGCAGCCAAAAGGTTCAATAACCGACAATGGCAGCTCCATTTGACGTCGTTAGCAACGCCAAATAGACGACGAGGGAGTCGTTCACAATTCAAGCCTATCTGAAACTTAAGCAATATTGGCTTAAGTAATACTGTCGTAACATTTGTCTGCTAGAGGATGCGAGGCTCTGACGATTTCAAATGGTTGGAAGAGGTATGCATGATCCTCGCGCGACGCAGTTCGATTGTCATTTCACTTGCGACAGGGCTGTCGTTTTTGGCCTTGGCTTTCGCTCAAACGCTAGGTCTGCAGGTTCGGACAGCAAGTGCTGCGGACAACCAGACCATTCAGGGATCCGGGGCGACTTTCCCCGCACCTCTCTATCAGCGCTGGTTTCAAGAATACAACAAAGTGCATCCAGAAGTTCAGATCAACTATCAGGCGATCGGAAGCGGTGCCGGAATCAAACAGTTCCAGCAAGGGCTGACCGATTTTGGCGCCAGCGACGCTGCCATGACCGATGAACAGATAGCAGCCACCAAGAATGGCGTGCAGCTTATTCCGATGACCGCCGGCATCATTGTGCTGACCTATAATCTGCCGGGCGCTCCCAACAACCTAAAACTCTCACGGGAGGCTTATAGCGGGATATTTCTGGGTAAGATCACCAGCTGGAATGATCCGGCTATCGCGAAATCGAATCCGAATGTCCAGTTGCCAGACACCAAAATAACAGTGGTGTCTCGTTCTGATGGCAGCGGCACTACCTTCGTATTCACTTCTCATCTCAGCGGCATCAGCGATGCCTGGAAAAGCGGGCCCGGAAATGGGACCACTGTCAGCTTCCCGGTCGGTGTAGCTGGCAAGGGTAATCCCGGCGTGACGGCACTCGTCAAGCAGACTCCCGGGGCTATCGGATACGTCGAGTACGCTTACGCATACCAGAACAAAATGCCGATGGCTTCGCTCGAGAACAAGAGTGGGAGTTTCGTAGCTCCCAGCTTGCAAGCGGGTCAGGAGGCTCTGTCCGGTGTTAAGCTTCCCTCCAATCTGAGAGCCTGGATTCCCGATCCTCCGGCAGCTAAGTCCTATCCGATAGTTACTTACACCTGGATGCTCTTTCATAAGAAGTACGACGATCCCAAGGTGGCTGCTACTCTGAAAGCGATCGCTCTTTACGGGTTGACCCAGGGACAGAGCTTCGGCGCCACGCTAGGCTACATTCCGCTTCCGGAGAGTGTCGTCACGGAAGATAAAAAAGCTCTCGCGAATATCTCATGAGTATGAGTAAGACGGACCCGGGCCCGGCAAGCGAAGAGCTTGCTCCGGCTCCTGCAGATCCCGGATCTCTTTTCGAAATTGGTATCGCACGTCCGCCTTCCAAGGGCGAGGTTGTAGTTGACACGGTATTTCGTCAACTTAGCTTCTCGGTAGCGGTATTTACAGTCCTGCTGGTGGCCTTTGTAATCTACGACATAGGCCATGTGGCGATGCCCGCTGTCCGCTCCTATGGATTTCATTTCCTGAGCGGCACCGCCTGGGACCCAAATCGAGAGAAATTCGGGGTTCTGCCCGCGATCGCCGGAACCCTGTACAGTTCGATTATCGGTCTTGTTGGCGGGACAATCTTCGGCCTCGCCATCGCGATTTTCCTGAGCGAGCGGTTTTTGGCCATCGGATTGGAATCCGTGCTGATATTTCTACACCTTGATGAGAGCAGGTTTTGGGCTCGCTGGCCCGATCGCATCGAGAACGGGCTCAGGACCACCATTGAATTGCTGGCCGCGATCCCCAGCGTCGTTTTTGGCCTCTGGGGAATCTTCGTCGTTATCCCGATTATTCGGCCACCTGCAAACTGGCTCTTCACCCATCTCGGATGGATTCCCATCTTCGGGACGCCGCTCAGCGGCCCGGGTCTTTTGCCAGCCTCGATAGTACTCGCGATAATGGTCCTGCCGACTATTTCTGCGATTTCGCGCGATGCATTAGTGGCAGTTCCTCCCAAGATCAGAGAAGCGGCATTTGGTATCGGCGCCACCCGCTGGGAGGCGATTCTTGGCGTCTTTTTGCCAACGGCGGCGACGGGAATTTTCGGCGCCATGATTCTCGGGTTCGGACGAGCCTTAGGCGAGACGATGGCACTCGCGATGCTCGCCGGCAATGCGAATGTTCTGAGCTGGTCGCTGTTTTCACCCGCGAATACTCTAGCGGCGTTGCTTGCAAATCATTTTCCCGAAGCGGACACCATCGAGGTCGGTGCGTTGATGTATGCTGCCCTGGTGCTGCTCGGAATCACCTTGGTCGTCAACATTGCAGGGACGCTCATTCTTCAGCGTGCGCAGGCCGGAGTAAAAGGTCTGAACTAATGGAATCGACCGAAACGCTCGAACGCAATAGCGAAGTCGACCTGCATGCCTTGGAGCGATCGCTCCGACATCCTCGCGTTCTGTTCAGTTTCGTGATGAGTTTCCTGACTGGAGCCGCAACGATAGCTGCGATGTTCCCGCTGTTCTCCGTCCTCTACATGTTACTCGAGAAAGGTGGCGCTGCTCTTAATCTATCCGTTCTGACGGAATTGCCTCCGCCTGCGATGATGCCCGGCGGCGGAGTCGGAAATGCCATCGCTGGCACGATTCTGATCGTTCTCATCGGCACCGCGATCAGCCTGCCAATCGGCGTTCTTGCGGCGATTTATACTGCTGAGATCGGTCCGGACACGCGAATCGCCCAGGTCGTCGCTTTCGCCGCGAAAGTGCTTACTGGGCTACCCTCGATTCTCGCCGGCGTTTTCGCATTCGCCGCCGTTGTGGCTGTGACGGGAGGGTTTTCCGCGCCCGCCGGAGGCATCGCGCTCGCCCTATTGATGCTACCGACCATTCTGCTTACGGCCGAAGATGCAATTAAGCGAGTTCCGACGCGAATGCGCGAAGCGGCCATTGGGATGGGCGCTACTCGCACACAGGTTGTTACAAAGGTTCTTCTGCCGACAGCCATACCAGGAATACTCACGGGCGTTATGCTGGCGATCGCGCGCGGCGCGGGCGAAACGGCCCCGCTCTTATTCACTTCGCTCTTCAGCGAATATTGGATCAGTCGCAACACTCCGGTCTTCCTGCCTCATTCATTCGCGGATCTGATGAAACCAACAGCCTCTTTGGCGGTTCTTATTTACAACTATTCGGGGTCGCCGTTCGAGAATCAAATAGCGCTGGCTTGGACCGCAGCGTTGATCCTGGTTGCCATGGTCCTCATCACTAACATTGCCGGTCAGCTAGTGGCGAAACGCTACAACCGGTAATCGTTCAAGAAAGCGAGAAGCTATATGTCTTTAGAACCAGCTACGACAAACGGACACGCGAGCATCCCGAACGGGGCATTGATTGATTGCTCCATCTCAGAGCTGCACTACGGCAGTTTCAAAGCACTGAGAGACGTCTCAATCAAAATCAGGAAGGGCACCATAACCGCTTTCATAGGTCCATCCGGCTGCGGGAAGAGCACCGCTTTACGATGCCTCAATCGGATGAACGACCTCGTGCGTGGCTTTCGCTTTAAGGGACACATCTTCTTTCGCGGTCAGGACATCTACGCAAGCAAGATCGATCCGGTTGCTGTCCGCCGCCATGTCGGAATGGTCTTTCAGCAACCTAATCCGTTCGCGATGAGCATCTTCAGGAATGTGGCATTCGGACTGCGCCTTAATCGCTACAAGGGGAAGGTGGAAGATAAAGTGGAGCAAGCACTCCACGGCGCCGCCTTGTGGGACGAGGTGAAGGACAAGCTGCACGCGAGTGGGCTCTCCCTTTCCGGCGGCCAACAGCAGCGCCTATGCATAGCACGTGCGATTGCAACGGAACCCGCGGTGCTGCTTATGGATGAGCCCTGCTCGGCGCTCGATCCCATTGCAACACACCGGATCGAGGAACTAATGCACGAGTTGAAGAAGAAGTACACCATTGCGATCGTCACCCACAATCTACAACAAGCGAAGCGAGTGGCGGATATGACAGCGTTTCTGTATGTCGATACCTCGGAAGGAGGAAGAACTGGTTACCTGGTGGAGTACTCCGCGACCACCGAAATGTTTGAGAATCCAAAAGAGAAATACACGAAAGATTATCTGAGCGGTGAATTCAGTTGAGGACTATGGTCGGAGGTCATCGAGCGCCTTATCGCAGCCTCCGCAGTTCTCCAAATAAGCCGGCACAAGCTCATGCCTTGGGGGCTTTTTGGATTGCTCTCTTGCATGCGTGACAAGGCGCGGGCAGCATTTGATATCGCTAAGTCGCATCGAATTCTAATCCGTTCTATCCTCGACGACCTACCGGCTAGCCGCGCTGTCTCCACCCCGGTTTTACTGGTTCTTCGATCTGAATTGCCATTTTAAGGCAGGCTGCTTCGGTGCCAGTTTCCGGGCAGTAGCGCATGCTCTTCCATCAATGTACAAGACCTCGCTGTAACTTAGTTACTTCGATTAAGCTTTGTCCTTTTATCGAATGGCCCACCCAATGACGATATGATTGATAGAAATGGGACGGGCTAGCGGTGGTCCGACGGAGAAACTATTGAAGATAGCAACCTTCAACGTAAACGGAATCGGTGCCCGCCTGCCGGCTCTGCTGCGGTGGCTCGGGGAATCCAAACCGGACATTGCATGCCTCCAGGAGTTGAAGGCGCCACAGGATAAATTCCCCGAAGCCGCTATTCGCGATGCGGGCTTTGGTGTGATTTGGCACGGCCAGAAAAGTTGGAACGGCGTCGCGATTCTCGCGCGCGGTCGGGAACCGGTCGAGCGTCGGCGGGCCTTACCTGGGGATCCAGACGACTTGCACAGCCGCTATATCGAGGCACAGATCGATGACTTACTGGTCGGATGCCTATACCTTCCGAACGGTAATCCGGCTCCTGGTCCGAAGTATGAGTACAAGCTGGGCTGGCTGGATCGGTTCATGAAACACGCCGAAGATTTGCTCACTACGAAGGCGCCCGTCACTCTCGCCGGCGATTACAACATTATTCCGACAGCATTTGACGTATATAAGCCCGAGCGGTGGGTCGATGACGCACTGTTTCGGCCCGAAGTGCGGGACGCCTTTGCCCGGCTCGTCGCGAGCGGCTGGACCGACGCGGTGCGCCAGATGCATCCCGGCGAGCGCATCAACACCTTCTGGGATTACTTTCGCGATGCCTTCGCTCGCGATGCGGGGCTGCGTATCGATCATCTGCTGCTCAGTCCCGCGTTGGCCCCTCGCCTCATCGCCGCGGGGGTTGATCGCGAAGTCCGAGGCCGTGAAAAAGCGAGCGATCACGCTCCCACCTGGGTGGAAATCGCAGATCCCTGATACTCTCACCTAAAGGGTGATTGATACCTGCACGGCGAGTACGAGCGCGTTGCTGATTAGGCCGGTGCCATCTGGCCGGAACACGCCCTGGATATCAGGTTGCACAGTAAGCGACGGCGTTAGGTTGTACATGTAGTTCGCCTCGACGATTGCTTCATGGGTCATAACCGGCTGATCGCTAGCGCGCTCCGACTCCGCAAGATCGCTCGAAAACTGGCCCCAAATTCCAAACAGGCCTATCTCATCCTTGGGCCGGCGCGGGATCAATCCGAAATACAACAACCCCGAATCCACGAAATACTCGAGCTCATTCATCTTCGGCGGTGCGTAGGTGAGGGCGAGGAATCCCCATAAGCCTTGATGAGAATTGACGGCACCCTCGGGCCGCCGCAGTAGCCGCTGCTGATCGGTCAAGTAGATTTGCCAGGTGCCGCCGCGCAACTGACCGGTTTCGAATTGCAGCCGCGGCTCGGAGTCGTACAGTCCGCCCAACTTGATCGTGCCTGGATAGCCGAGGTCTCGCAGCGGTGGCGGCGAATAGCCTAGCTCCTCCATTATCGCGACGCCGGAATTGTGCCGGATGCTGAAATCGACGCCATGAAATTTATTGTTGCGGAAGTTTGCATAGGTATTGTATGCGCCCGTCATCGAGTAGCACTCCGGCGAAAGTTGGTAGCGCGCCCGAATTCCCCAGGCAGCTCCGGGATAGCTCGGCACCGATGCGTTGACTGGAATACTCAGTGGATTGCCGCAGAAGCCCAGGTTCTGCGCATAGCAATATAGTGGCGAAGTTGCGAAATCGTCGAGCGCGTTGATACGGCCACCAACGATATCCAGCTTCTTGTCGAAGAACAGCTTTTCGAGCGCGAGATCCACCAGCCGTATCGTCTGATGGCCGTAAATCTGCTGCACCTGAAAGAAGTTCGGAATGTCGTTCGATAGGCTGTTGCCGGTACGATACGACGCGGACGCTAGCAAGTAGGTATCGCTCAGGCCCAGCAGCCTGCCGAAGTCCACTGCGATACCCAGCGCGATGTTGTCTGTGTACCTGAACTTATGGTCTTCTCCGCCGGCCGGATTACCCGCTGACTCACTCACGTACGATCCGAAAAAAGAGATTCCCGTCTCGGATAGCTGGCTGCGCAAGCCATCCCAATTTCCGGTGGCACCAGTTAGTTGTCCCCATGACGGAGGATAAAACAAGATACGCGGATCGAGGACTCCCCATGGCGTTGCCCAATCCCCCTGGTCGGAGTGCATCCAGGGCGTCGAAAATGTCTGGGCTTGCGCGAGCGCCGGCGTGGGGAGGCTTGTAAATATGCACCCGACAAGGAGGGCTCCGAGGATCGACTGACGCATGCCAGGTTCCTCCCCGTGACCAGCTAATGGCGCTCGACGATGCCTGCCGGTTCAGTCCGCCACTGACGCGAGATATCCTCGAGCGATTTGCCTTTGGTTTCAGGAACGTAACCGCCTATGAAGACGAACGCCGCCACGCCCATCGCGGCATAGAGGAACCAGAGCGACGGTCCCATCATCTCTCGCAACACCGGGAACGAAAGGCTGACGAAAAAGTTTGCCGTCCAGTTGGCTGCAGTCGAGATCGCGGCCGCGCGGGCCCGCGCGCGGTTGGGAAAGATCTCTGAGATCATCAACCATACGACCGGCCCCAGCGAAAAGGCGAAGCAGACGATATAGAGTCCGATGAATCCTACCGTCAGTGGGGCAATCAAATCCGGATTGACGCCGATGCTTGAACCGAAGCGTAGGGCAACGCCAAGCGCCGCCAGGCTCGCCGTCATGCCGACAAGTCCGGCCAGGAGCAGCGGCTTTCTTCCGATTCGATCGACCAGCCAGATCGCAACCAGTGTGGACAGTAAGTTAATCACACCGATCCCGATCGTTGCCGCCAACGCGGTTGCCGCGCTATTCAAGCCCGCCTGCTGAAAGATCTGCGGCGCATAATAGATGATCGTGTTGATTCCGGTCACTTGTTGGAGAACGGCGAGTCCGACGCCGGCCAGAAGTGCCGGACGAAGTCCCGGCATCAACAGTTCGGTCCACCCAGCCGGCTGATTGTGCTCGAGGTCATCATGAATTTCTCGCACCTCCGCGTCGATTTCGTCCGGAGAACGCACGAGCGCAAGCGCCCGCCGTGCGGCTTTTTCGAGTCCAGTTTTCAGCAGCCAGCGCGGGGACTCGGGCATCGCGAACATCCCCAGCACCAGCAATGCGCCGGGGATGATCGCAAGGCCGAGCATCCAGCGCCATGCATGCTCCGGCACCAAAGCTCGATCGACGAGGTAAGAAACCAGGATGCCGGCGGTAATCGCGAGTTGAAAAAGCGAGACCAGTTTGCCGCGATTGCGTGCCGGCGAGAGTTCCGCGATATACATCGGCGCAGCCACGGAGGTCAGTCCGATCCCCAGCCCGATGACCA
>Ga0302324_100002517_pt1 | contig 42170 bp, 35 predicted proteins | sample Palsa_T0_1_FD_201949 | JGI IMG/M metagenome (GOLD analysis project Ga0302324, IMG submission 201949) | Peat permafrost microbial communities from Stordalen Mire near Abisko, Sweden - Palsa_T0_1 | ecosystem: Environmental > Terrestrial > Soil > Palsa > Peat permafrost | place: Sweden: Abisko...
TCGGCGGCAAAGGCCAATGCGGTCGCCGCGCCAATGCCGGAGCTGGCGCCGGTGATGAAAACGATTTTTCCTTTCAGGCTCATGTTTTTATCTTAGAGCCTTGAAGGGAATAGGGAATAGGGAATAGGGAATAGGGAATAGGGAATAGGGAATAGGGAATAGGGAATAGGGAATAGGGAATGGGGAATAGGGGACTGGGCACTGACTGGCTATAGGTCGCTCCCTGTCAAAACGGCAAACCTCCGACTTAGTCGGAGGTTCGCTAACCCCTGATCCCTGGCCTCTGTCTTACTGCGGCTCGACCAAATGGTGCGCAATCGCAAACAGAGCCAGCTCCAGCCGCGTGGAGACGCCGGTTTTGTCGAAGATGTTAGAGAGGTGCCGCTTGACGGTTTCTTCGCTCAGCGTGAACTGCTTGGCGATGTCCCGGTTAGAGCAGCCTTCAACGATGCAGCCCACCACTTCCAGTTCGCGCGGGGTAAGTCCGTAGGTCTTGCGCTGCGGCACCACCGCTTGCTGCATCAGGTCGTGGAGCGCCGAGACGAGATTGACGACGCGCTTGCCGCCGATCCAGTAATCGCCACTGTAGACGGTGCGAATGGCGGTTTGCAGATGGCTGGCCAATGCGTCTTTAAGCACGATACCGCGCGCGCCGATGTGCAGCGCTTCAATGATCTGCTGCGTGGTGATGGTAGAGGTGAGCAGCAGAATCTTCACCGTGCCGGTGCCATTCATGATGGCGCGCATGGCTTCAAGACCGGGCAGGCGGGGCATTTGCACATCGAGCAGCAGGATGTCAGGCTCGAGTTCGAGAGTCTGCGTGATGGCCTCGTCGCCGTCAGTGGCGTCGCCGACTACTTCAAAGCCGTCTTTCTCGGAGAGCATGTTGCGCACGCCGATGCGGACTACAGGATGGTCGTCGGCCAGAACGATTCGGATGGGCTTTTCCACGGACAACGGCGAACCTCCAGTGCCTTGCACTTACTACGCTTTGATTTCAGCATCCAGAATACGCTGCAGGTTGTTGGCGGCGGCGCGCAAATCGCCGAGGATGATTGAACTGTTATCTGATTGGTTAACGCTGGCCTGCTCAAATGCTCCCGATTCAATCATTTCCCCGATGCGCGCAACCTGAATCGCGCCGGCCATGGAGCCGCCGCCTTTGATGGCGTGACCGATGCGCCGCGTCTCAGTCCATTCTTTTTTGGCGATGGCGGCTTCAAGCGCGCTGGTGCGCCGGCCCAGGTCGCTGATGATGGCTTCGTAAATCTGCCGGACGGCGGCGTCGGGCATCATTTCGCGAAGCTGCGCCATGGTTTCAAGATTGATGATGGTTTCTTTGGGATCGAGGCCGGGTTTGGTGGGAGGCAGAGAGGCTGCGTGGTGCTCTTCAAGCAGCTTGGTGAGAGTCTCCGGCGTAAAGGGCTTGAGGATGAATCCATCGGCCGCGGTGCGAACGGCCGGAGAGGGTTCGCTGGCGCTGATCACGTAAAGGCGAGCCTTGCTGCGTGCGCGCAGTTGCTCAATCAGCTCCAGGCCGCTCAGGCCGGGCATCTGCGCATCCATCAGGATGACGGCGGGCAGGCATCCGTTGCTGTCCAGCAGTTCAATCGCCTGTGAGCCGCCATCGGCCGTATGCAGCGAGTAGCCGCTCATGGTCAGGATGGTGGCCATCACCTCACGCGTCACCAAGTCGTCGTCGATGAGGAGGACCGTGGGAAGGTCGTTCTGGGTGATGAAGTCAAGCATAGATTCAGTTTGCCACTCGCGAGCAGCGGTCAAGCAGAAATTAAGCAAAAGGAATCCAACCAGTTCAGGGGGAAGGCAGCTGAAAGCTACGGCGGATTAGGAAATACTGTATCCCGGAAGCAGCACGCTGAAGTCGGCGCGACCCCAAGGAGCGACGACCTTGCACGCCATTGAAGACGGCTACATCTTTTCCCAATACGCCTTACTGTCCTGTCTCCAAAGTCCATAACATAAGATGACCTGTCATTCTGAGCGCACGGGGCCCCAAACGTACTTCAGTTTGGGGGTGGTAAGCCGAAGAATCTGCGTTTGTATCTTCTTTGATCTGATACGAACTTCTGGGACACCACCCCGGCAGCCGATAGATTGCGGCTTGCCGGCCTCAGTTGCCCACCACCAGCACCTGGAAGCTGCCGTTCACGGGATTCGTCTGCAGGGTGCCAATACCGCCGGGCTTGGAAAGGTCCATGCCCAGAAGGTCGGTGACCAGGAAGACCTGGCCGGTGTCAGGATCGACGGCCAGGGTGCGGGCGCGCTGGCGAGTGGGCAGAGTTTGAATCACGGCGTAGCTGTCAGATACGTGCTGGCGAATGATGGTGAGGCTGCCCGCTGGGCCTCCGTTGGCGGCGTAGATGAGGCCGTGGTTGGCGTCGTAGCCGACAGCGTCAACGTCAAAGCCGATGGGCAGCGTTGCCAGTAAATTGCCGTTGTCAGCGTCAAGGACCAGCAGCTTCAGGTTGTCGCACGCTGCGAAGAGACGGCTGTGAGCGGAGTCGATGGCCAGCGATTTTGGGGCGCATTGGCCATCCAGAGCGAAGGAGCGAACCGGCCGGCCCCGTTCAGTCCAGTCGATAATGACGGGCGCTGCGGATTCCTTGGCCGGCGTCGAGGACGGCGGACTAGGCGACGAATTGGGCGACGGCCCGGCTGATGAACCGGGTGCCGATTCCGACGCCGTTGTCGCGCCTTCCGGTGGCTTGGCCAGTAGCGCGGCTACGGCCTGCGCGTCGATGACCAGAATCCGATTGCGGTCGGGAGCGTTGACGTAGAGGTTTCCCCGTCCATCGGCCTGCGCAAAGCCGAGAGCTTCCGGTAGCAGAATCTGACCGGCCACACGCTTGGTCTGGGTGTCGATGACCGTAATAGAGGAGCCGATATTTGGTTTTGGCGGCGGAGGTGGCGGCGCGGGCCGCGGCGTGATGCGGGGGGTGGTGCGTGGGATGTTGGCCGGAGGAGGCGGCGCGGCAAGATCGGCGCGGACGGCGAACAGCAGCCGGGTCTGCGGCTCAAACACCAGCGCGCGCGGGCTGGGAATGTTTTCAATGGTGGCCACGGTCTGCAGGGTGCGGCGGTCGAAGACGATGACCTTGCCGCCGCGCCCATCGCTCACGTAGCCAAACTCGCCGGTGTCATCGAGCGCGATCGCGTGGGCGTCGGTGAGTCCGGCGATCTCTCCAGCGACCGCTCCGGTCGTCACATCCACCACCTGCACCACGTGGCCGTGCGCAATGTAGAGGCGCTCAGCGCGCGTGTCCATGGTCAGGTAGTCCCACGGCCCTGCGCCGCCGATGATCCATGTGTTCTTGATGGAGAAGGGATGGCCCGGAGTTTCAGTGGACGCGGCGGGCTCCTGCGCGTGGAGTGTGGCGACGAAGAGCAGGCAGGAGACGAGCAGGCACAGGATGAGCGGGGTGAGTGCGCGCTTTCGCTTCATCGTGAACGGTCTCCTTGAGCTATAGATGCGAAGTGAGCGGTTGGCGCTCGAAGATTCGGCGCATTTGGGAGGGAGCAGGGGCCTTCAGGCCCCTGAATCCGGCCGCTAAACCACGCGCCTTTAGGCACGGGCTCTCCCTGCTCAGTCCCGCAAATGCACAGGCATCGGATCCAACACATCGCATCCCGCCGAGCTGAATTGAAACGCCTCCGCCGATGAAGCCAACCCCCGCCGAACGGGATTCTCCTCGATATATCGCACACAACTAGCGAACTTCTCCGCCCTCAAGATCTGACTTTCGTTGAAGCTCCGCATCCACACATCCAGTTTGCTTTTCAGACGGAATGAGAATCCCCCTTTGATGAACTGCATGGCTTTTTCGAGCGAAACGTCCGGAGCGGGCGTAATCAGCGCGTGGAGATGGTCCGGCATAATCACAATCGCGTGCAGAAGAAATCGTCCCTGGCTGCGATAGTCGAGGATGGTTTGCCGAAGCAATGCCGCATTGTCCGTGACCTGAAACAGGCGGCGCCGCTGCGCTGTCACAGCCGTAACGAATTACGTTCGAGCCTCTTGTGGAGCGAGCCGCACTTCGGAAGCCTAAACGAAAAGCCCGGCCCACGGGAAAGAGAGCCCATGCCTGAAGGCGAAGAAAGTCGGGGAATAGAGCCACAAAATCCCACGGCGGGCACGTTGGGGCTCTGTACGTGAACGCGGAGGCATTTAGAATGCTGAGCTATGACACACCTCCAAGAGGTCAGGAAACAGATTGCAAACTGTGAGCAGCGGCTGCGGGAACTGCATTCAGCCTTGGAAGACTCGAAGAAGATTGCGGGGCTGGATATTGCCGACCCCATGATGCGCGAAGACGCCCGAATCCGGATTCCCCTCCTCCAAATTGAATTTGACCGGGCGCATGTGGCGTTGCGAAACGCTGAGGCTGAGGAACACCGACTGACGTGGCCGAGAATGCAGCGTCAGTCGGCAGGACGATAGAGGCAACCTGAGATGACCACCCTCGTTATCGACACCGGCATGGACATCGTGGGGATATTCTCTGTCGAAGAGAACCGTTACACCGCGTACCGGGGTGAGGAAAGAAAGACGGCGGTCGGGCTAATTCAGGCCGCTGATGAGGTCGTCACATTCAATGGGACAGACCACGGCCAGCGATGGTCTGATTTGGTGAAATTGGGAGAGATTGTCGGATTGGAATATGAGTTGCCCCTGAGGAACCACACCGACATGAGTTCGGTCTGTTGGAGTGACCGCATCCGGGGAAGCAGCCTCGAAAATACCTACAAAATACAATTCGGCGCTTGCCCCGAATTCCCGGACACCCACGAGGGGTCGAACCAACGGGATGTCTATATGACGTTCAAACTATGGGAGGCTTGGAAGCAGGGGACGCTCAGGATTATCGACGGGCACGAGCTAGTCTGACGACTTGACCCGCAGGAGCTTCTTAGCGGAGACCGCTACCACCCAACACTGATAATGGCAGTGTCGGCATTCCGCTGGATTCTCCGGGGTAGAGCCGTGTTGATTCTGTTCCGGAAGAATCACCGCCAGCATCGGGTGACCGCACATCTTGCATTTGAAGGCGACGTTGTTCCCCCACGCATCGGCGAGAACCCTGTTACCGTTTTCGTCTACTAAGCTGAACCCTGTGACCTTTGTCATACGCTCTGCTACTCGATGAAGGTTGCAATGAACCCATCGAGTCCGTCAGTTAAGAGATGCTCTGCCACGGTTTTGCAACCACGATTACATCGCGGCTTGCTGAGAAGCCAGAGGCCAATCACGACCAGAGCGGCGTAGATGAGAAGACTTCTATCGACAGCAGTCATACGAATCTCCTTTTCAGTTCACTGCCACTCAGTCTAGTCCCGATTTCAGGAGAATCGAGCACTCAAATCGGCATCAGAGGACAGTTTCGCGTCTCTCAACCGGCACGTGGAATCAACTTAGTAAACGCGAGACCGGGCGAGTCTAAACAATCAACTCATTTCCGCAGTGTGAACAAACGGGCATACAATTCCATCATGCCGGATAGCTCATTCGAACAGCAGGATAGAGACCATGCGCAATATATGGAGGAGCGCAAGGGGCTGATTGACGCTGCTCGGGAGAGCGCCCGCACATTCGACCAAGCGGCATTGGCATTCGGGTCCGCCGTATTCGGCGCTTCGATTGCTTTTCTCAAAGATGTTGCTCCGAATCCGCAGGCTCATACCTTGATATGGCTCGTGCTGGCTTGGCTGCTCTTTTCATTCGGACTGCTCGGTATAATGTTGTCCTTCTTATTCAGTCACAAAGCCTGCATGTTCGACATAGCAACCGGCATGGAAGAGTTGAAAGACAGAAACTATCAACGGCCTAAGAATCACTTTTCGCCAATCACTGACTGGTGCAATTATGTTGGGATTGGCCTCTTATTTCTCGGCTTGATTTCATGGCTGGTTTTCGCACTTGAAAATCTAGCCGCGCACTTGAAGCCCTAACAAATTGGAGGAGAGCCCAATGAGCGCACCGAATACACCACCACCCCCGCCACCGCGTGACACAGTACATAAGGGATATACTCCCCCGCCTCCACCGCCGCGTGCGCCTGCGCCTCCTCCTCCTCCGCCACCACCCCGAAAAAAGTGAGAGCACTATGACAAGTCCGCAGAAACCACCCCGAGACAACCGCATCCCGGCCTATGACGGCTATTCGACACCGCCTCCGCCGCCTCGCGCCCCGGCTCCGCCGCCGCCTCCACCACCGCCAAAGAAGAAGTCATGACGCACCCAAGAGACACGCCCCGCGACCGCATACCAACCAGAGACGGTTATTCGACGCCACCGCCTCCACCACGCGCCCCCGCTCCCCGACCGCCTGCCCCTCCGCCGCCAAAGAAGAAATGAGAATGAAATGAAACATCCCACCGATTCGCCACACGACCACCCTCCAATGACTCCGGGCTACACCCCGCCGCCGCCGCCGCCACGAGCGCCATCACCGCCACCGCCACCGCCGCCTTCAAAGAAAGCCTGAAGACACGTTACTGGGCTGAAAGGGAAAAGAGGTTCGATTGTATGCCTAAAAAACTTGAGGACGTAGGGTCTGAGCGCATTGCGGATTATTTTGTCAGCTACCTTTACAAGGAATACCCCGGCGATATGCATGTCAGGCGAGTTGCATCATGGATTGGACTAATTGTGCTCGGAATAGACAAACTCGCCGACCGCCGATATATCCCGAGGAGCCGTCAGCTTCTGTTTAGTTACAAGGGCCGCTCCTTCAAAGCTAAATTCAACCACCATGCGGGGAGTGGGAAAGGGTTGAAGCGGGGCGGCATAGACAATGTCTAGCGATAAATTTTCTCTATTCTACTGTCTAACGGAAACAGGCTGGTCACCCATAGAGGAGGGCTCACGTCCAGACGGGTGGGTTCGCATTTGTGAACTCAAGGTTTATCAGGGCTCTCCATTTGGCAAAGAGAGCCGACACTGGCAGACGCCTACAACACATCCGGACTGGACGGAATCCGCCGCAGACGAACTTGAGAAGAAGTTCCCGAGGCGGCGATCCGCTTTGAATACGGCTTTATCAATAAGCAGGCTGAGTTAGTCATCCGGCCGCAGTTCGAGCACGCGTATCCATTTTCCGAGGGCCTGGCATGCGTCATCGACCCTCGGGGGAAATACGGATTCGTCGATCAATCTGGCCACTTCGTGATCGATCCCAAATACGACATGAGCTTCTCTTTCATCAATGGGTTAGCGATGGTATCGCGCGGCGGAAAATGGAGTTCCGACCAAATGAGATCGTTCGGATACGAGGGAGAATGGGGCGATGTGAATAAGGCAGGCGCCGAGCTCTGGGAGGAACGAACCTCCGGGAACAAATCCGCAGGGAAAGTGCCGGCCGTCGATTCCAACGCAAGTGATCGATGAGCCCAACGAGAAGCGACGAAGTCTTGCACCCGCCCCCTCCGGAAAATCCGCCGCCCCGCCAAAAACAGTTGCAGTCAATTAACCTCCGTTGGCGCACAATTGAATTGATGAGCAAAAAGGACATGAAAAGAAGTCATCTCGCAGATGCGTCTTCCAGATATATCGAGAAGAGAAATGAGTACCCCACCCCCCATTTTTTGGACCACAATGTGGGAAGCAGCGACGCACCTTCGGGCTGCCGTCGATCGAAATTGAAATAAAAAACAAGCATCGCTTTTTGGGCAGTGATCTTGTGGAGTCCAATCGAAACCTCGATAAATCAGCAGTTTAATCCCGCCGATTCTGCGGTTTCACAGCACAAAAAGCGCCCAAATCGACTGTGGAACTGTGGACATCCGCGGCAGTCCCGCCGGGAAAACGCCGTCGCAGGATGGTTGAAAGCGTTCCCGTTCCTGCCGTCCTAACTCAGGACCAACTCGAAGTAGATCAGCGGGTCCTTCTTGTAGACCACGCGGGCGGTTTCGCGGAAGCCGCAGCTTGCGTAGAATCCCCCGGCGCCGGCATCGGCGTTGAAGGCGTCGAGGCGGATGGCGTCGGCGGGCCAGAGTTTGGCTTCGGTGATGGCCTGATGCATGATCTGGCGGCCGATTCCCTGGCGCTGCAGTTTGGGCGCGACGGCCATGCCGGTGAGATAGATCGCCTTCTTCACTGGCGTGAAGTAAGTGACGTCGATGGCCCAGGGTTTCTTGTTCGCCAGGCGCAGGGTTGCGACGATGGTTTTGCCTCTGCGCGCGATGAGGACCTTCGCGTATCTCATGCTGAAGAGGATTCCGCGTTCCGATGCGCCGTGAGACCAGAAGCCGGGGCCGTAGCGGCGGGTGAGTTCGTCAGCGACGGCGGTGTGGAGCGCGGCCAGTGCGGGTGCGTCGGCTTCGATGGCGAGTGTGAATTTCAGGTTCATGCGGAGCAGCCGGCTGGGTGGGGATTATTGCAGGCGATGATCATCGAGACGGAAGCTGGAGCGGGGTGTGTCTTTGGGGTCGGGACGGAAGACTAGCCAGGCCAGCGTTCCCCAGGGGAAGAACAGAATGCACGCGATGCAAACCAGGACTGGGGATTTGCCGCGGCGGCGGGCGTCGCTGATGCAGATGCGCATGGTGAAGGCCAGCAGGGCGAGGAAGCCTGCGAGGATGGCGACCAGGATCACTGGGCCGAGAAGGGCTGCTAGGTTGTCTGACATGGGCGGTTCTCGAAGAGAGGATAGCACCGCGGCGGTGCGGCGGGAAAGAGGGATCTATGCGCGGCGTCTTCAGTCGATGGCGGCGGGGACTTCGTGGAGCCAGCCGGGAGCTTTCAATAATTCTCTGGGGCGGCTGCCATCGGCGGGGCCTACTAATCCGTCGCGCTCCATTAGATCGATGAGGTGGGCGGCACGGCCATAGCCGATTCTCAGGCGGCGCTGCAGCAGCGATGTGCTGGCTTTGCCGAATTCGAACACTAACCGTACGGCGTCGTCGAACATGGTGTCGTTCTCGTCTGGATCGGGGTTGGAGCCGTCGAGCGAGACGCGCTCGTCTTTGGGCGATTCCAGGAAGCCTTGCACGTATTCAGCTTCGGCTTGCGACTTCCAGAAGTCGACTACGGCGGCGGTTTCTTTTTCGCTGACGTAGGGCGCGTGCAGGCGCATCAGGCGGCTGGTGCCGGGCGGCAGGAAGAGCATATCGCCGCGGCCGAGAAGAGCCTCTGCGCCGTTGGTGTCGAGGATGGTGCGCGAATCAACCTTGGTGGCGAGGCGAAAACTAATTCGAGTTGGTATGTTGGCCTTGATGAGCCCAGTGATGACGTCGACCGAGGGGCGCTGCGTGGCGAGGATGAGATGAATTCCGACGGCGCGGGCCATCTGCGCAAGACGAGTGATGGATTCTTCGACGTTGGCGCGGTCGAGCATCATCAGGTCGGCGAGTTCGTCGATGATGATGACGATGAAGGGGAGCGGCTCGTTGTCTTCGGGTTCGTCGAAGAGCGACGGCATGGTGCCTTCGAAAAGCTTGTTGTACTGGTCGATGTTGCGGACGGCGCGCGAAGCGAGCAGCTTGAGGCGGCGTTCCATTTCGCGGACCGCGTTGCGCAGCGCGTTCGCGGCCAGCTTGGGCTCGGTGATGATGGGCGTGAGCAGGTGCGGGATGCCTTCGTACATGCCGAGCTCGACGCGCTTGGGATCGACAAGGATGAGGCGAACCTGCGCGGGTGTGGTGCGGAAGAGCAGGCTCATAATCATGGCGTTGATGGCCACGGATTTGCCGGCGCCGGTGCTGCCGGCGATGAGCAGATGCGGCATGGTGGCCAGGTCGGCGGGGACGATGCGGCCGTTGATGTCCTTGCCCATGGCGATGGAGAGGCGGCCCTTGGCGCGGGCGAAGACTTCCGACTCTAGGACGTCGCGGAGGTGTATGGTTTCGCGGTCGTGATTTGGCACCTGGATGCCGACGGTGGATTTGCCGGGCATGCGCTCGATGAGGATGGACTCGGCGCGCATGGCCAGGCAGAGGTCGTCCGCCAGGCCGGTGACGCGCGAGTATTTGACGCCGGCTTCAGGCTTGAACTCATACGTGGTGACCATGGGGCCGGTGTTGATCTGCACAACCTGGCCGCGAACGTCGAACTCGCCGCATTTTTCGACCAGGGTGCGGGCTTCTTCGCGGAGCATGTCTTCGCGGACGGCTTGCGGGGCTTCTCCGGCGTGGAGCAGGGTGCTGGGCGGGAGCTTGAAGCCGGCGACATTTTTGGGAGCGACAGTGACGGTGCGAACTTCAGCGTCGGCGCGGCCGTGAATGGCTATGGGGCCTTGAGTGCGGTCGGGTTCGTGAGCTTCGGGCTTGACGGGTTTGGCGGCCTCCCAGGTCTCAAAAGCGAGACCCTTCGACAGGCTCAGGGCAGGCTCTGGGGCACCCATTTCCGCACGTGTTCTCGCGGCCGCCGATAGGTGAGGCTGCGCTGCTACAGCGGCCGGCATTGCTTCAAGTCCGATGGATCTGGGGCGGAGAATTGGGGCGCCGGATTGAGGGTTGGGCTGTTCGCCGGCGGAGTGCTCCCAGATGCTCGGTCTATGAGCGGCGATCTCGGCAGCTTGATCCTCGGCGCTGGGCATGGGGGCGCGCTGGAAGGCGGGAATGTCTTCGGGGGCGGGGCCGTAGAGTGAGCCTTCTTCAACACGTTTGCGGCGGAACAAGCGGGCGAAAAAGCCGGGGCGTTCTTCGAACTCCGCTGTTTCCGCGAGGTCGGGTTGCTCGGCTTCAAGCTGGGCCAGCGCTTCGGCTTTGCGTTCGGCGCGCTCTTCACGCCAGTTGCGGTAGCGATCGTGGAATGCCTGGAAGTGAATCCAGCGTTCGGCGACGCTTTCCATCAGGTCGCGGAAGCTGACGGCGGAGGCGAAATAAAGGCCGGTGGCGGCCAGGATGCCGGCGATCAGCCATGCGCCCTGAATGTTGACATAGCCGACAAGGAGGCTGGAAATGATGCGGCCCATGACTCCTTCTACGGGAAGTAGATGGAGCCAGCGCCAGTGCCAGGGGAGCAGTCCGAAGACGGCAGGGAGGAAGATGAGGGCGAGCAGGGTTCCGGTCCAGCGCAGCCAGAAGGAGCCGCCGGGGCGGGAGTGCAGCCAGGTCCAGCCGAGTCCGCCGGCCCAAATGGGAAGGAAGAATGCGGTCAGGCCAAGGGACTGCAGAAGCAGGTCGCTGAGCCACGCGCCGAAGAGGCCCACCCAGTTATGAACAGCGTGCGGGCCTGCCTCGCCTGAGGCCGTATTCAATGACGGATCGGTGGCATGCCATGTGGTGATGGAGAGAAGCAGGAGGAGCGACACGAGAATGAGCAGCAACCCGAGAAAGATGTTCAGGGGGCGGCTTCGCGTGGGCGAAAGAACGATGGATATGGGTTTCATGGCTTTTGCGCTCCCGCTCGATGACGCTCAGGGGTCTGCCGCGAGCGAGCCAAAGGAGCGGACAAAGAGTCCCAGAGCAGCCTTTATTATCCGTGGAGGCGAGGGGGATATAGGGGCAAAAGAGGGTGGGGGAACCTTGGTGTGGACCCCCTGCGAGGGACTAGGGAATAGGGAATTGGGAACAGTGACTCGGGACTAGATTCCCGCTGACCGGCCTGCAACTTTTCGGTTTGACTGCTAGTTCATTCTTCGCGGTAGGCCACGGGCAGTTTGGCGGGTGTACCATTGCTTCATCATTTCAGAGACAACTGAACGTGCAGGATGAGCATTCTGGTTTGGGAATGCTGTGCGCAATGTTGGGGCGGGAGGGAGTTGCAGTGAAGCGTCCGGTTGGTGTGGTTGTCGCGGCGGTTCTTTTGCTGTTTGGATCGCTGTTCCAGTTGTTGATGGCAGCCGTCATGGCGTTGAGCGGAGCCTTCATGCCCATGGCCGCCGTTGCTGGCGGCGCTTCCGGCGCGCCTGGTGGCGCGCCCATGCCGGGCTTTATGCATGGTTTCATGTTTGCGATCTCCGCAGTTTGTCTGGCCCTGGCGGTGTGGGGAATCGTGACGACGGTGGGGCTGTTCCGGTTGCGGCGCTGGGCGCGGTATTCGGTGCTGGTGATTGGCGGCATCATCGCGGTGATTGGTGGATTCTCAATGCTGACTTCGCTGATCATCCTCGCGATTCCCATGACGCCGACAGCGGGGGTGGATGCGTCGGACGCGTCAACCTTTGCGGCGATGAAGTACGTCATTTTTGCAGTGTCCGAGATCATGTACGGCATCATGACCGGGGTGGGCGTGTGGTGGCTGGTGTACTTCAACCGCAAAGGAGTGCGCGACGTATTTCAAGGCGGCGCGGCAGTTGAAGGCGGGACAGTTGAGACTGCAAAGAGCAAGCGGCCGGTGGCCATTACCGTGCTCGCGGTGCTGGAGATATTCGGGGCCGGATGTTGCGTGATGGTGGCGTTGCTTCCGTTTCCTGCAATTTTTTTCGGAATTCCCTTGGATGGATGGCAGAAGGCGGTGTTTCTTTTGCTCTTTGCCACGGCACAGGCAGCAATGGGTGTGGGCTTGTGGCGGCTGGCGGAGTGGGGCCGACGGTTGGGGATGCTGCTGATGGCGTTTGGCATCGCTCAATGTGTGTTTTCCATGTTGCGGCCTTCCCAGTTCGCCAGCGTCACTGCGGAGTTCAACCAGAAGATGGGTCTGCCGGCCTCGCCGCTGCCGGCGCAGGCGCAGAACATTATGTTTGTTTCGATGTTTGGATTTTCACTTTTGTTCTGCTTCGCGATTGTGGCGGTTCTTATCTACTATCGATCTGCGTTTGAGAAACCTGTCGAGTTGGCGGCTTGAATCGCGCGGCCCTGCGGAGCGGCGGCGACGTTGGGACTTGTCACCCAGGGCAAAAAAGTCAATCCATTCTTCGGTGACTGATTCGGCCTCCCGGTGCGATACTGCTCACGTGCAATAAATGCATTTCCGGAATCTACTTTAGGTTACCAGCCGGGCGCACAAGCGCGTGACAAGAGGAGTGTGCGGAGTGAGGATTTGTTTCGCAACAGAGAAGACGCAGCGGACCGCGGCGGTGATAGCCATTGTGGCCGCGATGGTTTCTTTCCAGGCGAGGGCGCAGCAGTCGAGCACAGGCGCGTCGACCGTGGAGCAGCCCGACAATTACACGTGGCTGGAAGACATCCACGGCGACAGACCCATGGCGTGGGTGAAGGCTGAGGATGCGCGGACCGCGGCGGTGCTGGAAAAAGACAGTCACTTCGCGCCGCTGGAGGCAGACGCGTTGAAGGTGCTCGAGTCTCCGGAACGGCTGGCGGAGCCGGACTTTCGCGGCGGCCTGGTGTACAACACCTGGCGCGATGCGGACCACGTGCGCGGGATTGTGAGGCGCACCACGCTCAAGGACTATTTGACGGCAGAGCCGAAGTGGGAGACGGTGCTGGACTACGATGCGCTTTCAAAGGAGGAGAAGCAGAGCTGGGTGGGGCATGGACTGATTTGCCTGCAACCGGAGGAGGAGTTGTGCCTGGTGGCGTTGTCGGCCGGCGGTGAAGACGCGGCAACACTGCGCGAGATGAACCTGAAGACCGGCAAGTTTGTGGAGGGCGGCTTTCAACTTGCGCGCGGCAAGCAGCGGGTGGCCTGGAAGGACAAAGACACGCTGCTGATTGGACGCGATTGGGGTCCGGGCACGATGAGCGGGGCGGGCTATCCGATCACGGTGCGCGAGTGGAAGCGCGGCGAGCCTTTGGACAGCGCCAAGGAAGTGTTCCGCGGGGATGTCAAGGACAACGGATATGGGGATAATCCATTCGTCCTGAGAGATGGGCAGGGACACCACGCAGCGATGATCGAGCGGAACCTGAGTACGTTTGAGAGCGAAATCTACATCATGTTGCCGGGCGGATTCAAGAAGCTGGGACTGCCACGGAAGGACGAGGTGGAGGGGTTGCTGGATGGGCAGGTGATAGTGACTCTGAACCAGGACTGGACACCGGAGGGACAGACGAAAAACTTCGCGCAGGGATCGGTGATTTCACTTGACCTGGCGGCGATTGAGAAGGATCCGGCGCACCTGAACCCCACGGTGGTGTTCGCGCCCACGGCGCAGGAGTTTGAGAAAGCGGTGGATATCACAAAGAACCACCTGATCCTGGCTGCGCTCAACCATGTGCAGGGGCGTGCCTATGTCTACACATTCGACGGCGATGGCGCGTGGACGCGCAAGCCGTTGCCTGTGCCGGACAATCAGACAGTCGATATCGCTACAGCGAGCCGTACGGATGACCGCTTCTTTATTGCGCTGGAAGGATTTTTATCGCCGCCATCGCTGTGGCTGGGCGACGCCGGGAAAGGCTCGCTGGAATTGGCAAAGACGCAGAAGCCGCTGTTTGACGCGAGCAACGATGTGGTGGAGCAGTTGGAGGCGACATCGAAGGATGGCACCCGGGTTCCGTACTTTGTGGTGCATCGCAAAGATATGCCCTATGACGGGTCGAATCCGACATTGATGACAGCGTATGGGGGATTCCAGATCCCGATTACGCCCGCGTATTCGCCGGTAACGGGCAAGCTGTGGCTGGAGCGCGGAGGGGTGTTTGTGTCGGCCAACATTCGCGGCGGCGGGGAGTTTGGACCGGCGTGGCATGAGGCCGGGCTGAAGACGCACCGGCAGCGGATCTACGACGATTTCTATGCGGTAGCCCAGGACCTTGTGACGCGGAAGATCACTTCGTCGCGCAGGCTGGGAATCGAGGGCGGGTCGAATGGCGGCCTGCTGATGGGCGTCGAGTTTACGCAGCATCCGCAGATGTGGAATGCAGTGATTATTGCCGTGCCGCTGCTGGACATGCTGGCGTTTGAACACCTTTCTGCCGGCGCGTCGTGGGTGGGCGAATATGGGTCCGCGTCGGTGCCGGAGGAGCGGGCGTTTCTGGCTTCAATTTCGCCGTATAACCAGTTGCAGCCAGGCGTGCATTATCCCGAGCCGCTGATTTTTACGACCACCAAGGACGATCGCGTGGGGCCGGTTCATGCGCGCAAATTTGCAGCGCGGATGGAGGAGTTTCACGAGCCGTTTTTCTACGACGAGATTACCGAAGGCGGACACGGCGCGGGCGCGGATAGCAAGCAGGAGGCGCGGTCGCGGGCGGAGTTCTACACCTATCTGACGATGAAGCTGATGGAATGAGCAGCAGCGCTCAGGGCAGGGGAATGCGGTAGAGATTGCGGCGGGTGTTGTCGCGCGTGTACGCGTAGACCGAGGGGCTTACGGCTGTCTCCACGTACAAGGGGATGGGGGCGTCGCCCTTCAGGGCTGTAAGGTCTTCGATGCGTGCGATTCCGGCGGTCGGGATCTTGGGAAGCCCCGTGGATGGGACTACTGGAATTGGGTAAGTTTTCGCACTGAACTCCTGGATGTAGACGTAGAAATGCTTCCCCGTCGTGTCCCAATGGGGCATGCAGTAGCCGTTGCATAGAGGCACAATTGCGCTTCCATCCGTGGCGAATGCTTTGGTCGCGGTCGTGTGTTCCTCTCCCGGAATTGGCATCTGCACGACAACCCAGCGCCCATCGGGCGATATCGCGATGGTATCCAGGATGCGCTGGGGCGAAACCTTGTGGCGGTCACTGCCGTCCGCCTTCATGCGGTAAAGGAAGCTTGAACCGCCTTCGACGGCGCGCAAGACCAGATCGCCGTTGGGAAGAAAAAATGGATAGTCCTCTTGAGCCGCGGAGGAGATATGCACCGGGGAGGAGCGATGGCTGGTTGGCGCAATCCACAGGTTTGAATGGCCGCCTTCATCGGTCACTGCAAATGCAACTTCTTTTCCATCTCGCGATACGGCGTAGTCGCCTCTGGGGAAGTCTCGCGATACGTGGGAGTTCTGCATTGCGGAATCTGTCAGGATCTCCTCGACCTTGCCGCTATCCAGGTCCTTGACCCAGAGTCCGTCCCCCCGCGTTTTGCCGCTGGTCATCAGGAAATAGAGCTTGTGGCCGTCTGCAGAAAACTCGGGGTCGGAAGTATTGCCTTCGGAAGAAATCTGGTGGTCGCCGTCTTTGTCGTGCAGCCAGACCGACCGGTCCAGTGAGCCGACGGATGTAATGAGCGACTTGCCGTCGGAGGCCATGGTAATCCCGTCCTGGGATGTTGGGCCAAAGGTGATTTGCTCCGGCTCTCCATCGGGAAAGCGCTGCCGCCAGAGATGAAAATCATCCGTCTTGGCGGAGAGGTAGATCCATTTACCGTCGGGCGACCATGCGCCTGAATGACACTCGCCGCCGGGAGGGCCAACCAGCTTTATGGGGCCGCCGCCTTGGAAGGGCACAATGCGGCAAGGCAGAATATTGGTCTGGCTGTCCATCTCCACAACCAGCACCCATTTGCCATCGGGGGAAAGGTAGGAGTGATGAGCCATGCTGCGTTTGCCGTCCGGGACGTAGACATCGCGGCTATTTCCCCGGTCCTCATCGCTGGTGACCAGGGCCAGGTGCAGGCCTTCTTTGATTTCGGAAAATAGGAGCTTCTTGCCGCCTTCAATCCAACTCAGCGATGAAGAGTTGGCCATCAGCAAATGAGGCTCGCCACCGAGAACGGGGACCTCCCAGGTGTCCCACGGCTCAATGACGCTGTAGACAATCTGGGAACTGTCTGGAGTGAACGACGGGGCAAGTTTGATCTTGCCGTCGTGGGTGAGCTGGACCGGCTCGCCGGTGGGCAGCAGCTTGACATAGACCTCTCCAACGCCAAGGAAGGAATCCTCTCCGCGAATGAAGGCGAGCATGCGTCCGTCCGGCGAGAGAGCGGGATAGACCGCGGAATCGGTAAAGAAGGTGAGCTGCTCCCACTCGTTGTTGGCGGGGAGAGGGCGCGGCGATGTGCGGTGCAGAAGAAATGCTGCAGCCGCAATCGCCACAATGGCGAATGCAGCGGCGATGAGAGCGTAAATTTTCCAGGCTTTTGCTTTCGGCGGAACTGCTTGCCGGGAATCGCTCTTTTCGATCGCGGTACGGCTTGAAGACAATGCATCCCGCTGGCTAGTGTCGCGCTTCAAGCGTTGCAGGTCGGTGCGCAGATCGGCTGCATGTTGATAGCGCAGATTGCGATCTTTCTCCAGAGCTTTGTTGGTGACTCGCTCCAGTTCCTCCGGCAGGTCCGGATTCAAGCGCACGGCGGAAACCGGATCGCGATTCAGGATTGCCTCGCAGGTCACCCCGACGCTCTCACCGCGGAATGGCAGTGTGCCCGTCGCCATTTCATACAACACGGCGCCGAAGGAAAACAGATCCGATCGCGCATCCAGATCTTTGCCCCGCACCTGTTCGGGCGACATGTAGGCAACAGTGCCCAGAATTGTACCTGGGCTCGTCACGTACTCCGCAGGCATGGTTGTCTGCCCGGCCGCCTCATTGCCAGGTTCCATGGCGCTGCTGGTCGCGGGCAGCATTTTGGCCAGGCCGAAGTCCAGAATCTTGGCATTGCCGCGCCGAGTGACAAAGATGTTTGCAGGCTTGATGTCGCGGTGGACAACGCCGGCCTCATGCGCGGCTTCAAGCGCATCGGCAACGTCGATGGCGATGGAAAGAAGCGCTTCCGTTTCCATCGGGCGCCCCGCGATGCGGTGCCGAAGCGTTACACCGTCAAGAAACTCCATCACGATGAAGGGCCGGCCATCTTCCTCGCCGATTTCGTAGATGGTACAAATATTCGGGTGGTTGAGAGCCGAGGCGGCCAATGCCTCGCGCTGAAAACGGGACAGGGCCTGAGCATCCTGGACGACGTCATCGGGGAGAAACTTGAGCGCGACGAAGCGGCGAAGGATCAGGTCCTCGGCTTTGTAAACAACGCCCATTCCGCCGCCGCCCATCTTCTCAACGATGCGGTAGCGCGAGACGGTTTGGCCGATTAATGAAGGGGGAGCTGGCATTCGAATTGGTTCAATCTTAGGGACGCGGTGCAATCGAGTCAACGGACCAACCGGCTGGCATGCAAAGTCTCTCAGGGCGCGGGGTCGCCATAGAGGATGCCCCGGCCGTGCGTGCCCACGTAAACGCGGCCAAAGATTCGTGGGTCGCCGGCGATTTGCAGAATCAAGCCGTACTGGTGCTGGTCGTCGTTGATGCGGACCCAGGTGCGGGCCTGGTCGGTGGAGCGGAAGATGCCGGGCTGGCCGTGGATGGTTCCTACCAAGTACAAAGCTGGATAGGACTCATCCGGGGCGGCTTTGCCGAAACCAAAAGCGTGGATCTCTTCGATGCCTGGAATGCGGGAGAACGTGACGGTCGGGCTCGAAAGCGCGACGGGATGCGCGGCGTGGTAGAGGCCATCGAAAGCAGGGAGCCACAGGTCGCCGGTGCGGCCGGGGGCGGCATAGAGGCGGTCCTGGCCGCCGCGGTTGTCGCCACGGCCGTTGGAGGGCTGGACGGTGGGTTCGTCTGGAAGCGTGAATGTCTCAGGGGCGAAGGTGGATCCGGCATCGGTGCTGCGGTAGAGGGTGCGGTCGGCAAGCGATAGAGCGTAGAAGAGCCTTGGGTCGACTGGATCGGCAATGACGCGGATGTCGGCGGCGAGTCCCTGCGCTTGTGTCCAGGTTGCTCCGTGGTCGCTGGTGACGTAGGCGGGCTGACGCTGGGGCGTCCAGATCCAGGTGGCGCCGTTTGCGGAGACGGCGATGGAACCGGCGCGGCTGGTGGGTGTGGGGTTGGTTTCGGTGGGCTGCCAGGTGTGGCCGGAGTCGAGCGAGTAGCCAATGTTCTGGCCGGGGCGGTGTTCGGCATTGTCGCCGACGCGGACGATAACCTCAGGCTTGAGCCGCGCGGAGAGCTGGGCGCTGGTGTTGCCCAGGCGCGGCGGAGCGGATGCGCCTTCCGGCGCGGGATGGTCGAGATCCCAGTGGATGTAGCTGCCATAGTCGCCGATGGCGGAGATGAGGTGCGCGCCGGCGGTGGGGCTGTCGAGCTGCATGGCTACGGTTTCTTCAATGCCGGAAGCAAGGATGCTCCAGTGGGTGGGCTGGCCGCGGTCGGATGCAGTTAGGTCGAAGGTCTCCCAACCGCCGTAGCCGGTGGTGAAGACGGCGTGGTCGGAGTTGAGCGGATCGATCTCGATATCGAAGAGCCAGTGAATAGGGGTGGGCTTGACGTAGGGGGCGAGCGAGTAGTCGTAGATGCCCGCGGTGGGGCCGACGCCGCCGTTGAAGATGGGCTTCCATGTAGCGCCCCCATCGAGAGACCGGAAGATGTCTTCGCTTCCGGCTGAACCGGGGCGTCCGAAAGAACTTGCGATGACGGTTTGCGGATGCTGCGCATCGACGGAGACGGCGGCGTAGCCGAATTGCTTGCTGCCGGCGATGGGTGGGTCGGGCGTGATGTTGGTCCATGCACCGGACTTTGTGTTGAGCTTCCAGACTGCGCCGTCGGTCATGCGCGATGGGCCGGGCGCTGTCCCGTAAGCGATGTAGAGAGTGCCATCGGTGGAGAGTGAGGCGCGGGTGGGTCGGTATTGCGTGGGGGCGTTGGCAACCGGCTGCCAAGTTGCGCCTGCATCTTCCGAAACGAAGAGATTCGGGCGGCCCATAAGCGAGACGCCGACATAGATGGTTTGCGTGGGGATGGCCGGCAAGCCTGGTGCGTTGGGGAAGAATTTTACGAAGACGATGCCGCTGCCGCGCACCGGCATACGACGCCAGCGCTGCTCGGGTGTTTCGCCGGGGACGGGCGCGGTCGGCGGTGGCGAGACTTCGGTCACATCGGGGAAGCTGACGACGCGGTTCCAGGTGACGGCCCTATCAGTGGAGCGCCAAAGGCCATCGTGCCGTGTTCCGAGGTAAAGAATGCGGCCGTCGCTCGGATCGACCATGAGGCGCTCGCCGTTGCCGCGGCCGTCTTCGTTGCCTCCAAATTTGAAAGGGACGTCGGTGCGCTCGAAGGTGTGGCCGTAGTCGTCGCTGCGCAGGATTGCGCCGTTGGGCGTGCGTGGGTTGGTGTATGTGCCGCAGGCGAGGTAGACGCGCTTGGGATCGTTGGGGTCGACGGCGATGGACTCGATTCCCATAAGGTTGAGATCTTTGTAGGGCATCCAGTCAAGCATGGGCTGCCAGCGTTTGGAGGCCTGGTCCCAGCGGTATGCGGAGCCCATATCGGTGCGGGCGTAGCGGACATTGGGCGCGTTGGGATGGAAGATGACGCCGTCAACGAAGCCGCCACCGACGATCTGGACGCTCTTCCAGGTGTAGGGGACTTGCTTGATTGTTTGCGCGGAGAGAGTGAACGCGGCGACGAGAAAGAAGAGGGCGGGAAGTTGAAGGTGTTTCATGGATGCAATCCTTTTTTGCCGCGACGAGCGATCGATTCGGCGCGTTGAGACTCGGGCTATCCCGGGTGTCAATGTCGAGACCGGGGCACCTTCCACGGTACATTGTCGAGCGGCCGGGGGCCTAGTGAGCTCCGGATGACACGTTAGCTTTCGTGGGCGCTCGCTTCGAAGTGAGCAGGCCGAAGGCGACAAGCAGCCACCATGCCACGGCTATCCATGTGACAACTGCGTGACCGATGTACAACCTCCAGGGCACATGGCGGATGTGCGCTACGAACTCCGGATAGACGCGGATTAGCGCTCCCAGCGTTGCAAGGACGATTCCGAATGAGATGATCGCCAGCTTGCGCGCGGGTGAGAAGCGTCTGCCTGAAGATTCACTCGATGGCGTCGCCGTCTGGAACCAGCGCGCCAACCAGGCCAGGACAAATAACGACCCGAAAATGCTGCTGATGTACATGAACAACTTGTAAGGCGCCAGCGGTCCGATGATCGGCCAGCGCATCGGTTGGCCGAGAAACGACCAATGGTGATAAAGCCATGTGCGCGAGTGGGTGATGGAGTCCCAAAGGAGGTGCGTGGCGATGCCCAGCAGAAGCGAGAAGACGATAAGGGCGAATCTTCTGCGCGGTAAAAATTGGAAATTGCCGAGATAAGGGACCAGGCGGCGCTGCATCGAGTCTGGCAGCAGCGCGACGGCGGGAACTTTGACGACCGAATGAAACAGCCACAGGACGACCAGCGAGACAGGCAGGATGAAGACCAGAGCGCCGACGATGGAGTGACCGAATCCGCCGCCCGGTGAGAGGCGAATGAAGTATTCGAAGTCGGGCGCGAAGGTGCCGATGACCAGGGCCGACAGCACCAGCCGCGTGCGTCGAAAAGGCAGCGCCGCGGCCGCGTGAGCTAGAGTGAAGGGCATTCCTTCATTATCAATCGGACATGCGGATGCAGCGAAACCGCCGCTCGCGCGGCTCTCTTCGCGGCGTGTCAGCACACACACAGCGTGTCTTCGGTGACACGTTTCTGCCGGTAAATCCATTTATAACCTATTTGTTTTCAATCGCCAGCGATTGGCAGCCGTGTTGCAGTTTGTCTGGGCACAGGCAGAGGTGCAAGGGGGTTGCGATGAAGACTTTGAGGTTCAACCTGGTGGTGATGATGGCAGCAATGGCGGCGGCGCAGGCGTGGGGACAGAGCGCGGCCAAGGTGGATGCGCCGCAATCGGCGGTGAAGGACCAGGCGCAGGAGACTACGACGGCAAAGCGAGTGATCGTGGTGAGCCTGGAAGATCGCAAGCTGGCGCTGGTGGAAGACGGGCAAGTGAAGAGGGTGTACAGCGTGGCGGTGGGCAAGCCCTCGACGCCGAGCCCGACGGGGACCTTCAGCATTGAGCGCCGCGTGAAGAATCCGACCTATCACCATGACGGACGGACAGTGCCGCCGGGGCCGGGAAATCCGGTGGGGACGCGGTGGATGGGGCTCAGCATTCACGGGTATGGGATTCACGGGACCAATGAACCGAAGTCGATTGGCAAGGCTGCTTCGCATGGGTGCATTCGGATGGCGCAGGCTGACCTGGAAGAGTTCTACGAGTTGGTTGCCGAGGGCGACACGGTGGAACTGGTGGGCGAGCGGAACGAGGAGACGGCGCAGTTGTTTGGGAATGAACAGAATCCGGGCGCGCCCGTGGCTCAACCGGCGTTGGTTGCGAGTGCGACGGCCGCGGTCCCGGTCGCTGCGCAGGATGCAGGCAATGCGGGGAAAGCGACCCTGGCGACGCCTGCGGTTACGGCTTTTACGGCGATGCGGTGAGGACGATCTTATGAGTCTGCTGACGGACGCGATGGGTGGATTGGGAGGAGCACTGCTGCCGGTGGTGGCGGGGCTGCTGCTTGAGGAACTGACGTTGGGAGGACTGGTCCGGCTGCTGGTGGCTCCATGGCCGAGGGCCGGTAAACGCGGGGCCCCCAGCGATGCGCAGAGGGCGCCCACTACGTCGCTGGGGTGCAAATGCAAGGAACGCAAACCGGAAAAAGGAGACGGGCAATGATCGCATTGAAAGTGTTGTTGACGTTCGCGGGAGTCTTGCTGGTGGCTGTCGCGTTGGGAATCCCACTGTACGGGCTGTGGGTTCGGTTGATGTTGATGCGGCGCAAGGCTCAAGGCGAAACAGAACTGCCGGAGCCCGCGGAGATTGCGTGGCGTATTCCGCTGGCGATGGTGTTGGTGGCTTGCCTGCCGCTGCTGATTGCTTCAGGCATTGAAGTAGTCCCAAGCGGGATGGGCGGAGTGCGCGTGAGCCAGGTGCGCGGAACGCTGCCGGGCACGCTGTTTCCTGGGGTGCATTTTGTGACGCCGCTGGTGGACAGCGTGCAGTTGTTCGATCTGCGCGATCACCTGTTTACTGCGGGGGTGGCGGAAGAAGGCGCAAAGGCTGGAGCGGTGAAGAACGGGCTGAGCGTGCAGTCGCGCGAAGGGCTGAATATCGGTCTCGCTGTCACGGTTCGGTACCGGCTGGATCCAAACAAGCTGGACAGCGTGCAGGCGCACATGCCGCAGCCCGTGGATAAAGAGCTGGTGCCGCCGGTGGTGGCCAGCGCGTGGCGCGAACTTGCGCCGGAGTACACGGTGCGCGAGATTTTTTCCACCAAGCGCGAAGAGGTGCGATCGCGGGCGGCGGCGATTATCACGCACAAGCTCGGTGGCGACGGAATTCTGGTGGAAGAGGTGATGCTTAGCGACATTCAACTACCAGAGGAGTACGCGAAGGGCCTGGAAGGCCTGCTGCTGAAGGAACAGGAAGACGACCAGATGGCCGTGACGACGGAAATTCAACAGAAGCAGGTGAAGATTGCGGAATTGCAGGCCGAGGCCGAGGCTGTGCAGAAGGTGAAAGCGGCGGAGGGCGAGGCGCAGTCGAGGGTGGTGGAGGCCAAGGGCGAGGCGGACGCGATGCAGTACACGCTGCCTCTGAAGCAGAAGCAGATTGAACAGAGCAAGCTGGAAGCGGAGGCGCGCAAGGAAGCAACCATCCAGAATGCGGAAGCCGATGCGCAAGCCAAGGTGATCGACAGCAAAGCAGAGCTGGAGCGGCGCAATCTGCTGGCCGATGCCGAGGCAAGCCGCGTGCGGTTGATGGCCAAGGCCAATGCGGAACGCATGACGAGTGAGGCGGAGCTGCTGAACAAGTCGCCGCTGCTGATCAACAAGATTATCGCGGAGCGGCTGTCGGACAAGATCCAGGTGGTCATGGTGCCGTCGGACGGGAAGTTTTTCTTCGCCAACGATGTGTTCAAAGGCATGGCTGCAAATCCGGTGATCAAGCAGGAGATGGATTCGCAGGACGATGCGATGCCGAAGAGTGGGCACTGAGGTTGGACTGAATCGAATGCCGAGCATTGTTGCGATTGACCATTGAGGGAGTGTGAAAGAGGAGGATCATACTCCCTCACTGGCTTTGAAGCTTTGCGATTGCTTGCCGAGGGAGGGCACTGATGAAGAGTCTGCATGGAAGTGTCTTTGGTTCGATTGTGGTTGGTTTTGGTTTGTGTGTTGTTCATGCGCAGGCGGCGCGCGCAGACGGATCGTGCGGCGCAATCGACCCGATCAGGTCGTTTGATCAGGTCGCACCTGGGACGGGATGGGCGGCGTCATTGGAGCATCTCTACTGGACGGCGGACAATGGGCGTCGATGGAGGGAGATTACTCCCCACCGCGTGCGGCCGGATGAGCTGATTCAAGTTGTCTATTTTTCCGACCGACTGCATGGATGGGTGCCGCTGATGTCGACGTCTCCGGACCGACCACCGCATCTGCAGGTGGCGACGACCAGCAATAGTGGTGCGTCATGGAGTTATGTTGCGGTTGATTTGACGCATGTCGACTACGTTCTGTCCGCGCCGCCAAGTATCGCTTCAATTAGCTTCAGCGACCGGATGCACGGATGGATGCTGATCGATGCTTCATCAAGTCAGTTGTCGCGGCGAGGATATTTGTTTCGGACGATGGACGGCGGCAGGCATTGGAGGCTGCTGCCGGCTCCCCCGATCGATGGCGGCATCAGCTTCGGCTCGGCGCGGAATGGAGTATTGACGGATGCGCTGAATCCTTACAGTGAGACAGCAATATGGCGTACTCGAGATGGTGGGCACACATGGGCGACGTCAAGCTTGCCCATGCCGGAGAGTTGCCTGAAGTGCGTAGTGGACCAGATTTCGCGTGCGTTTTTTTATGACGCCGAAGACGCGATGCTGACGGCGATTATCAGAGCGCCGGAAATAGACGATTTTGTCTCGGTTCAGTATGGAACGACGGACGGCGGCGCAACATGGAGCGTGAATGGCCGGTCGCCGCCGCGGGCCAGCAACGCCGGCGGCGAACTGATGGTTGTGGCCGACGGGCACACGGTGGGCTTGAATGCGGCGAGGTACAACCGGCTCCTGCTCAGGATCGACGACAAGAGGTTTGCCGTGACTCTTCCTGCCGATGTTACTCCGGGAGCCATCGACAAGCTCAGTGTCGCTTCGAATCTGACGGTATGGGCGCTGAGCAGTTATCCGCAGGCGGACATATTCAGCATTGATCCGCGCAGCGGGCGGGTGCGGCAAGTTACTCCCGCGAGGTGCGAATGGGGAATGCAGGCGGATGACCGGTGATGGAATGCGCCGGAAACACAGGCAGATCTGGGTGTCGTGCTGCTGGCGCACGAGAGGCGAAGAGGCGTCAAACGATATAATCCGCGCAAACGAGAATCTGAAGAAATGATGAAGCCAATCAAGGGTTGGGGTATGGTGCTGGGGCTGGCAGGATTGCTGATGGGGCTGGCGGCGAACGGCGCTGTCGCGCCCGACCAGTGGGAGCAGCCTGCCGCTGCATTGGCGGAACAGATTGCGGGAATTCTGGGGCCGGGTCAGGCGCGGCTGACGATTCGCAACAATTCTTCCATCGCTACCGGCGAAATTCCGGCGATTCGGCGGCTGCTTGAACAGGACTTGAAGGCGCATGGCGTGATGGCTTCGGGAGAAGAAAGTGCAAATGCGATTCGCGTTACGCTAAGCGAGAATTTGCGCGAGCGTCTTTGGGTGGCCGAGATTGTGGAAGGCAACGAGACGCGCGTGGCGATGGTGCATGTGGAGCGCGAAACCACGGTCACCTCCGTTACACCGGATCAGATTGTTCTGCGAAATGAGCGCATATTTACGTCACAATCCAATTACCCGATTCTCGCAGCCATCGAAACCAATTCAGGCATCATCGTTCTTTATCCTGAGAAAATTATTACCTACGTGCTGAATTCGACCGGCTCACGGGAGCAGGATCGTTTCGCGATCCCTGATCGCCAAACCCGCAAACGCGATCCACGGGGGGTGTTGCTGAGCGCAGATCGCGGTCGCTACTTCACCGCCATCGTTCCAGGCGTTGAATGCACCGGCACATACTCAATCCCGGCGGACCCAAACGCCGCCTATGCGGATGGGTCAGCGCACTGCCACGACAGCGATGACCCTTGGCCCATCGCTGACCCGGGCTCCCCAAACGGCGGGCCCAAAATCAAAGCCTTCTACAACGCGGCTCGAAACTATTTCACCGGCGTAGTGACGCCGAGTTTGGGTGTGGATCTGCCCCCTTTCTATACGGCTGCTCTGTTGCCGCGGCCCGATGGTGCCGGGTTGCTTATCAATGGGATTGACGGCAAGGTGCAGTTGGTGGAGAACGGGGCGCTGAAGACTGTGGCAGGCACGCGGGACTGGGGGAGCGATTTCGCAGCGCTGCATTCCGGATGCGGCGCGGGCACACAGATCACTGCATCCGGATCTGGCGAGGCGGTTACGGACAGCCTGCGGGCTTATGAGTTGCCGGCGCTGGAAGCGGTTCCGGCGAGCGCGCCGCTTTCAATGGACGGGACGGTGACCGCGCTATGGAGCGCGCCGGACGGGAAGAGTGTATTCGCGATAGTGCGCAAAGCAGCAGGGCAAGGAAAGCCAGACAGCTATGAGGTGGACCGTGTTACGGCGAATTGTAATTAGCTGGTTGTTGGCCGCGATGGCGCTGCATGCTGTGGCGCACACGAGGCCTCACTACGGCGGTACACTTCGCATTGAAATTGAAGGCGACCCGTGGCAGAGGCCGGATGGGCTGGCACGACGGCTGGTTCTGGATGGGCTGACTGCGATGAGCCCCGACGGAAGTGTGCAGCCGGCGCTGGCGGTGGAATGGAAGTCGGAGAATGATGATCATCGATGGCAGTTCCGGCTGCGCGCGGGTGTGCATTTTCACGATGGAACGGGATTGAATGCCGGTAACGTGGTTGCGGCCCTCACCGCGATCTGTGGCGCGGGCTGCCCTTGGACGTCGGTGCGCGCTGTCGGTTCTTCGGTGGTCTTTCTCGGTGATGCGCCGCTGCCGAATCTTCCCCAGTTGCTCGCGGAGGATGAGTTTCGCATCGCGCTGAGCGGCGCGGAAAGAAGCACTGCTCCGGCGGGCAGCATTGGTACAGGACCATTTCAATTTGCGAGCCTCTCGAACGGTGTGCTCACGCTCGCGGCCAATGAGAGTTGCTGGCAAGGGCGCCCGTTTCTCGATTCGCTGGAGATTCATCCGCACCGCAGCATTCGCGATCAATGGCTGGACTTGAGCGTAGGTCGTGCGGACCTGGTGGAGGTGCCCGCGGAACAATTAAGGCAGGGGCACGAACAACGGTTGAATTTGGTTGTGTCGACGCCAATATCGCTGCTGGCGTTGACTGTTTCGGATTCGGGCGCGCTAGGGAACCCCAATCTACGCGCGGCGATTGCGCTGGCTGTCGATCGCAGCGCTCTCTCGAATGTGATTTTTCAAAAGCAGGGTGAGATCACTGCATCGTTGTTGCCGGCGGAAGTGACGGGATACTCGTTCTTGTTTTCGACTGAGCGCGATTTGAACAAGGCGCATGAGCTGCGCGGCGGCGTGAGTCCTCCGACGCTCACTCTGGTCGCAGAGGCAGGACCGGTAATGCAGTTGGCGGCGCAGCGCATTGCGCTCAATCTTCACGATGCAGGTTTCACTGTCCAGGTGGCGAATGCGGGCGCACCACAGCATGTGGACCTGACGCTAAAGCGAATCACACTTGAGTCGAGTGAGCCGGGACCGGCGCTGGAGTCGGTCATGCGCAGGGCCGGACTTGCGACGCCGGTGCTTGAACAAAAGCCGGCAGGCCTTTACAAAGTAGAGCGCGAAACTCTAGACACACGCATTGTGATTCCGCTCCTCTATCTTCCCCGCGCGTATGGCGTTGGCGGGCGTGTACGCGATTTGCGATTGGGCTTCGACGGCACGCCGCAATTGGACGGTGTCTCGCTGGAGGATGAACCTTGAACCTGCGCCAAAAGCTGCTGCTGCTTCTCTCGCTGATGGTGGCCGTCATTGTCGCGGCGGTGGCGTGGACGGTGCTGGTGCGCATACGGCAGGTCTTCGAGCAGCGCGATCAGGAAGAGACGGCGCTTTTTGTGAGCCAGTTTCAGCGTGAGTTTCAGCATCGGTCCGCGGAGGTGGCTGCGGCAGTGGATCGCATCGCCGCGAGTGAGCGCGTTCGCAGTATCGCCTTTCAGCTTACGCAATCCGGGGATGGCGCGCCCTATGTCACTGAGGCCCAAACGCTCGCTCAGGACGCGCAACTGGACTTTCTCGAAATCATCGGCCCGGATGGAAAGATTGTCAGCTCCGCGCAGTGGCCGGCACGATTTGGATACTTTGAACCTATCGCCTGGTCAAATGAGTCGACCTTTCTCAAGACTGAGGATCTGGCTGACGGAAGTTCGGCGTTGGCGGTCTTTGCCATTCGTGCTCCTGGTCACTCCGATCCAACCTCCGCGCAGGTCGTCCGCCTCATCGGCGGCAAGCGCCTCGATCAGTCCTTTCTCGCCGATCTGCCCGCCGCTCCCGGAATGCAAGTTGCCCTGTATCGACACGCAGACCAAGCGCCGGCCGCCACGCAGGAAGGTCATTTAGGCCCTGACATGTTCCCCTTTGATCCCAAGCGTCTGATTGGCACGGCTGGTGAGGTGGCGCACGCCGATCGATATGAGCCATTGATTAGTTCCGCATTCCATACAGGTCAGCAGACGAGTTCCATCATTTACCCCACGATTCGGCGCGAGGAATCTGTCAACGCGACGGCGATTCCGCTCAAGAGCGACACCGGCGCTGTGCTCGCCGTGCTCATTGTGTCCATTTCGCGCAGCGGCATGGTGGAGGCACAACAGCATATTCGCAAAATTGCATATGGGGTTGCGGCAGGCGGAATTCTGCTGGCGATTATTGCCAGTCTGTGGATTGCCGCGCGCGTCTCGCGGCCGATTGAACAGCTGGCCCAAGCCGCCGAAGAGGTTGCGGGCGGACACTGGGAGACGCGTGTGCCTGAGCGCGGTCGCGACGAAATCAGCGTACTGGCGCGCAGCTTTAATCACATGACGGCCGAGCTGGTTGCACAGCGCGACCGCTTGGTGCAGACGGAACGCGTGGCGGCGTGGCGTGAGTTGGCGCGGCGGCTGGCACATGAGTTGAAGAATCCATTGTTCCCGCTGCAACTGACGGTGGAGAACCTGGTGCGGGCGCGCGAGCTGCCCGAGGCGGAATTCGACGAGGTATTCCGCGAGAGCACGCGGACGCTGGGGATGGAGATCGGGAATCTGAAGACAATCATCGGGAGGTTCAGCGACTTCAGCCGCATGCCCAAGCCGCAGTTGGAGCGAATCGATGCCAGAGACGTTCTGGATCGCGTGTCGTCTTTTTACAAAGCGGCCTTCTCGGATGGAACTGCAATCCATTTTGTCACCAACTCGCCCTCGGGTCCGGCGCCTATCGATGCCGATCCGGATCTGTTGCACCGCGCGCTCTCGAACCTGGTTCTGAATGCGATGGATGCGATGCCGGATGGAGGCACATTGACGTTGTCGGCGGAGTCGCGCGGTGACAAGGTGGAGATTCGCGTCGCTGACAGCGGCGAGGGGTTGACGCCGGAAGAATGCGAGCGGCTGTTTACGCCCTACTACACCACCAAGCAGCACGGCACGGGCCTGGGGCTGGCGATTGTGCAAAGCATTGTTGCGGACCACAACGGCGCCATTGCGGTGGAGAGCCGGACGGGCAGCGGTGCTACTTTTGTGATTACGCTGCCCAGGGCGGACGGGGAAGGATCATGACGGCAAAAGCGACCATATTGATTGTCGACGACGAGGCCAACACGCTGGCTTCGCTGTCGCGCGCTTTTCGTCTTGCAGGTCACGAGGCGGTGGTTTGCGACAATGCCGCGCGCGCGCTGGAACTGGCGCGGTCGCAGCCCTTCGATTTGATCCTGAGCGATGTTGTGATGCCGCGTCGTGACGGGCTGGCGCTACTGGAAGATTTGAAGATGGCGGGGATTGCGGCTCCCGTGGTGATGATGAGCGGACAGGCGCACATTGAGATGGCGGTGCGCGCCACACGGTTGGGCGCACTGGATTTTCTCGAGAAGCCGCTCTCGACCGAAAAGCTGCTGGTTACGGTGGAGAACGCGCTCAAGCTTACGCGCCTGGAGACGGAGAACAAGGAACTGCGTTTACGCGTGGGCAAGCACACGCTGGTGTTTGCGGGTGAGACCATGCGGCGAGTAATGGCGCAGATCGAGCGCGTGGCTGCGAGCGAGGCGCGCATCTGCATTTATGGAGAGACGGGTACGGGAAAGGAATTGGTGGCGCGTACTCTGCATGAGAAAAGCCCGCGTGCTAGTGGACCTTTTGTCACGCTGAACTGCGCGGCGGTTCCAGCGGAGTTGATTGAGAGTGAACTGTTCGGGCACGAGAAGGGATCGTTTACCGGAGCGGCACAGAGGCATACGGGAAAGTTCGAGCAGGCGCATCGGGGAACGCTGTTTCTTGACGAGATTGGCGACATGCCGGCGGCCATGCAGGCCAAATTGTTGCGGGTGCTGGAAGAGGGCGAGGTGGAACGTATCGGCTCGGACAAGCCAACCGCGGTAGATGTGCGCGTGGTGGTGGCCACGCATCGCAACCTGGAGCACTTGGTGGAGAGTGGTGGCTTCCGGCGCGATCTTTATCATCGCGTGGTTGTGTTTCCAGTGGAATTGCCGCCGCTGCGCAAGCGCACCGAGGACCTGCCTGCGCTGGTGAATCATTTTGTGCGGCAGGTGAGCGCGCAGAATGGATGGAAGCCGGTGCCGTTCAGCGACGCGGCGATTGATGCGTTGAAGAAGTATGCGTGGCCGGGCAATATCCGCGAGTTGCGCAACGTTGTAGAGCGGTTGCTGCTGCTTGCCGGGACGGAGGTTGGCGTGGAAGACGTGGCGCTGGCGCTGCCTGGCGCTGGCGCGAGTTCTACGGCTTCGGGCGGTGGCGCGCATGAGGCCGATGTGAGCGGCAACAGCGCGTTGTCCGAACGCGTGTTGCGATTTGAAAAGAACGAGGTGCTTAGGGAATTGGAGCGGCACGGGCGGCACATTACTCAGACTGCCAAGGCGCTGGGATTGGAGCGCAGCCATCTCTACAAGAAGTGCCAGCAGCTGGGGATTGACCTGAAGAGCTCCGAAGAGCGGAAGTGATTCCAATTTGCGGTTTTGTAATTCGTTGTTGACACGCGGCAAGAATTGATTTACTTTGCAATACAAAGCTGGATTGAGCTGGATTGAGCTGGATTGAGCTGGATTGAGATTGATATGAACGATCTGAACAAGGCCTTGGGCGACATCAGCAGCATTCGCAGGCAGGTGGCGCATAGCACGGAGTTTCGCGGCTATGGCCCGGCGACGCTGGCGTGCACGGGTGCGCTGGCGGTTGCGGCGGCCGGTGCACAGGCGATTTTGGTGCCGGATCCTGCGAATCATATTGCGGCTTACCTGAGTATCTGGATATGGACTGCCGCGCTGTCTGCCGGGCTGATTGGGACGGAAATGTTTGCGCGCACGCGTCGCATCCATTCCGGCATGGCGGATGAGATGATCCGCATGGCAGTGGAACAGTTTCTGCCGTCAGTCGGCGTTGGAGGCCTGGTCACATTCGTGCTGGTGCGGTTCGTTCCCGGCGCTCTGTGGATGGTTCCCGGAATGTGGCAGGTGATTTTCAGCCTGGGAGTTTTTTCGTCGTGCCGCTTTTTGCCGCGCTCCGTGGCAGTGGTGGGCGCCTGGTATCTGCTGACCGGACTGACACTGATTGCGCTGGCGGACAATCGAGCGCTTTCGCCATGGGCGATGGGCATTCCTTATGGAGCGGGGCAGTTGCTGGTGGCGGGGATTCTGCTGGTTGCCGCCAGGGAGGCAAGCGATGAAAACTAAGGCTACGGGGAGTGAGGGGCGATTCGCGTATGAAGGCCTGGACCGCGTGATTCATGAGCGCGCGCGGCTCAGCGTGTTGACCTCGCTGGTGACGAATCCGAAGGGATTGGCGTTCGGTGATCTGAAGCAGCTTTGCGCGCTCACGGACGGAAATTTGAATCGGCATTTGCGCGTGCTGGAAGAGGGAAAGTTGGTGGAGATCGTGAAGAAGATCGATCGCAATCGTCCGCTGACGGTGTGCCGCATTACTGCTTCGGGAAGGGCGCGCTATATGGAGTATCTGTCGACGCTCGAGCAGGTGGTTCGGGATGCGGCGAAGGGAACCAAAGACGCGCCGGACCGGGTTCACGGGCTGGCGACATCGCGGGCTTGACCTTTTTTTTCTGAATTAACTTTGCAATGCAAAGTTAATTCAGCCGAGATTAACGACCCACAAGGAGAAATCAAATGAGTGACTTTTCGATGCCGCAATCGGGCCTGCGCGCCAGGATTGGTTCCAGGTCCATGGGAATGAAACTGCTGGTCGTCTGCGCACTGGGGATGTTGATGACCATCCCATCGTTTTTTGTTGAAGGGTTGGTGAACGAAAGAAGCCAGCGAGCCGGGAACGCCGTTCAACAATCGAGCGTTCAGGCAGGAGGTCAACAAGCCATATTTGGATCGTCTATCAAGTTGGTGGATTCCTATCGATCGGTCACGCGGTCGTTGAAATACGTCCTGCTGTTTGTGGGATTGGTTTTTCTCTCCTACTTCATATTTGAGGCTACATCCGGAAAGCGGGTTCACCCGGCACAGTATGTCCTCGTCGGGACCGCTCAGATCATCTTCTTTCTGCTTCTCTTATCCCTTGCAGAGAAAATCGGCTTCGATTGGGCATTTCTGATTGGAGGCCTCAGCACGGTAGGGCTGCTTTCAGCCAACGCGGGATGGGTGTTCTGCAGTCGATTGCTGGGTGCCAGGGCTTTGGTGATTTTCAGCCTGCTGTACGTGCTGATCTACTTGCTCCTGAGGCTCGAGGACGACGCATTGCTGATTGGCTCGATTGCAAGCTTCATGGCTGTGGCGGCGGCTATGTACTTTACCCGCACCCTCGACTGGTATAGCCCATTTTCTACCGCAGGCGCACCTGAGCAGGAGATCACGCCTGTCGCTGCAAAGAACTAGACACGGGAAATCCATCTTCCGTGCGAAGGATCTAAGCGATGCAAAAACAAAACGATCGGGAGTTGCACGTGGCCATCATCATGGATGGCAACGGGCGCTGGGCGACGCGGCGGGGATTGCCGCGCGTCGCGGGGCATCGGGCTGGGGTCACGGCGGCGCGGCGGGTTGTGGAACATGCACCGGATATAGGAGTACGATTTCTGACGCTCTATGCGTTTTCGTCGGACAACTGGCGCAGGCCGACGGATGAGGTGAGGAGCATCTTCTGGCTGCTGCGGGCGTTTCTGCGGTTGGAGACGCAACGATTGAAGGAGCGCGGTGCGCGGCTGGAAGTGATTGGGCGACGCGACCGATTGCCGCGACCGCTGCTTCGCGAGATTGTGCGGGCGGAATGCGCAACCGCGGAGGGACGCCGGCTGCAGTTGCGCGTGGCCATCGACTACTCGTCCCGCGATGCAATAACGCGTGCTGCCGTGGTCGTGAGCAATTCGCTGCCGCGCGAGGAGGAGCGCTCGGCTGATGCGATGGGGCGGATGCTTGCGCAGGCTTTGATTTCGGAGAGCGGGGAGGTGGATTTGCTGATTCGCACCGGCGGCGAGAAGCGCCTGTCCGACTTCCTGCTGTGGGAGTCTGCTTATGCGGAGCTCGTGTTTACCGATCGGATGTGGCCCGACTTTGACGCTGTCGATTTGGATGCGGCGCTTCAAGAATTCAGAGGACGGGAGCGGCGGTTCGGCGGAGTGCCGGCAAACTCCGCGCGCTCCAATGCGGCGCCGGTGGGAGAGTTGCGATGATCCTTCCGGTTTCGCGCCCACGCAAGGTCAAATTCATTTTACCCGCGCTGACAGAGGCGACCAGCCCCCATTGGCGGCCGATCAAGTATTCGCTTTTTCCACCGCTGGGGCTGGCTACGCTGGCCGCGTATCTATCTCCGGATGACCGCGCCGTGATTGTGGACGAGCACGTGGAGTCGCTTACCGTCGATGACGCACCGGACCTGGTGGTGATCCAGGTTTATATTACGAATGCTTTTCGCGCGTACGGAATTGCGGATCATTACCGTGGCAGAGGAGCATTTGCGTGTTTGGGAGGACTGCATGTTACATCGCTTCCCGAGGAGGCCGCGGCGCACGCCGACGCGATATTTCTGGGTCCCGGAGAACAGACCTTTCCGCAATTCCTGAAGGACCTTCGCGCGGGGAAACCAGAGCGCGTTTATAGTTCGACGGCGGGGCGCACACTAGAGCGGGTTCCACCGATTCGGCGCGACCTTATCCGGCGCAACTACTATCTTGTGCCTAACTCGATTGTGGTGACGCGTGGATGTCCACAGCATTGCGACTTCTGCTACAAGGATGCGTTCTTTCAGGGCGGACGGGGCTTTTACACGCAGCGTGTGGATGACGCGCTCAAGGAGATTGAGCGGCTGCCGGGACGGCATCTCTATTTTCTCGACGATCATCTGCTCGGCGACAGGCGCTTCGCGGAAGAGCTGTTTGAGGGCATGAAGGGCATGAGGCGTGTGTTTCAGGGCGCGGCGACGGTCGATTCCATTTTGCGAGGCAACCTGATTGAGCGCGCGGCAGAGGCGGGGTTGCGCAGTATTTTTGTGGGGTTTGAGACGCTGACGCCGGGGAACCTGAAGCGAAGCAACAAGAGGCAGAATCTGGGTCGCGATTACAAGGCGGTCGCCGACCGGCTCCATTCCCTGGGAATCATGATCAATGGCAGTTTCGTGTTTGGCATGGACGATGACGGGGACGACGTGTTCCGGCGCACGGTGGACTGGGCCATCGACCACGGGATTACCACGGCAACGTTTCACATTATTACGCCGTATCCCGGTACGCAACTGCATGCACGCATGGTGCGCGAGGGGCGCATGCTGACCCGCGACTGGAATCTCTATGACACGAGACATGTGGTGTATCGACCGGCAATCCTCAAGCCGGAAGCGCTAAAGGCGGGTTACGACTGGGCGTATCGCGAGTTTTACCGCTGGGGGTCGATTGCGCGCGCATCGCTGCATCACGGCACGATAAAGCACCAGGCCAAACACTTCTTCTATGCGTCCGGGTGGAAGAAATTTGAGCCGTTATGGGATCTGGTTATACGAGCGCGGCAGCTTACACGGGTTACGCCGCTGCTGGAAGGGGTGCTGTCGCGGGTAACGGGCGGGAAGGCGGAAGGCGAGCCGGAGACGCTGGTTGAAAATCCCACGGAGATACTTACCCAGATTACGATGTGAGGATTTCGCAATTCGGCGATGAAGAGCTGGTTTTCGTGCATAGATATTGTTTGTCGAACCTGATCGAGGCACGGGTTTTTGAAGGCTTATACTAAAGTTGCCTCACACGGCGTAAAGCCGCGCTGCGCGACTGCAATTTCGAGTGAAGAACTCATAACCGCGGCAAAGCTGGCCCGTCCAATGAAACGGGGATTGCTTTGCGTCCGAGGAGCTCATGATGCTGTTGCGCAGTACCAAGCTAAAGAGCGGATCAGGGAGCATCTTTTGGTGCTTGGGCATCGCCATGTGCTCGCTTTCGTTGGTGATGGAAGCGCCGGCGCAGGACACCACGCAGACGCTTGCGGGTGACAACCAGCAGCCGACTACTCTCTCGATCACAACGCGCGAGGTCCTCCTGGATGTTGTGGTGACCGAGAAATCCGGGCAGCCGGTGCGGGGGCTCACTTCCGCCGACTTCGTGGTGACAGAGGAAGGCGAACTGCAGCACCTGAAGCATCTGGAAGAACATTTTCCGATGAGCGCCGAAGACCTGGCCAAGCTGAAGGCTGCGCCTCAATTGCCGCCAAACACGTTCTCGAATTTCACGCCGGTCGCCAGTACGAATGCCTCGACTGTAATCCTGCTGGATGCGTTGAATACAAATATTCAGGCGCAGATGGAACTGCGTGAGCAACTGATCGACTGCATGAAGCATTTGGAGCCGGGGACGCCGGTGGCCATCTTCCAGGTCGACACTGAAATGCGATTGATCCAGGGCTTTACCACTGATCCGCAAGTGCTGTTGGACGCGGCGAAGAGCAAGCGCGATATGCCCACGCTGCAGAAGCCGGTGACCGGAACGCGGGAACAGAATCGCCAGACGCGCCTCGAGATTCTGGGCAGCGGCTTTCAAATGATGGGGCGCTACCTGGCCGGGTTTCCGGGCCGCAAGAACCTCATCTGGCTGACTGGCTCGGTTCCCCAGACCTACATCTCCGACCCCCTTGGTAACGATTCTTTCGGCAAGCCGTTCATCGACGATTTCAATGTTATCGAGGACGAGCCTGGCGCCGCGATGGACGCGCTGACCTTGAGCCGGGTGGCTGTGTATCCAATTGATGCGCGCGGGCTGCAAACGCCGCCGCAATTCCAGGCCAGCAACAACGGCGGGGGGCCACGGGGGCCCGCCACCGGCCTTGGATTTGAAGGACGCCAGGCCGTGCAGCACATGACTCTGGATGCGATTGCCGAGGCAACCGGCGGCAGGGCGTACTACAACACCAACGGCCTGAAACAAGTGATTGCGTCCATCGTGAACAACGGTTCCAGCTACTACGCGCTGGCTTATTCCACAACCAATAAAACTTGGAACGGCCAGTTCCGCCATATCAAATTGAAGGTCGACCGGCCAGGCGTGCGGGTGCAATACAGGCAGGGTTACTATGCAGTTGATCACGCCAAGCAGGAGGAAACTCTGCTTGCCGCCATCCAAAAGAAAAAGAATCACGGGGAGAGCGGTCCGTTTGGCGAGGACGGCGCATCGAGTGACAATTCGCAGCCCGCGCCTCAATCGCAGGGGACCGGTGGCGTTCTCATCAAGCACCCTGCAGGCGGCTTTGAGGCCACGATGCAACTGGGAGCCGTTCCGCCAACCGAGGTGATCTTGACCGCGAGCCTGGCGATGGCCGACAAGGTTGTGAAGCTTGATAAGAAAGCGCCCCTGCCCACGGACAATTACCTGGAAGCGGATTACAAGGGCAAGCCGTTCCGCACTTACATTGTTCAGATCAAGGCAGACGCGCATGATCTCCGCATGACGCGGACGGCGGATGGCATGCACCATGGCACAGTCGAGTTTGTCACGGTTGTCTACGACCAGACCGGCAACCGGGTAAATTCGCTGATTACCACGGCGGTTCTGAACGTGAGTGAGGCGCACTACCTTAAGCTGTTGCAAATAGGGCTGGCGGCGCGGCAGGAGATTGCCGTGCCGGTGAAGGGCAATTACTTTCTGCGCGTTGGAGTGCACGATGTGGCGAGCGACCACATAGGCGCTGTGGAGATTCCGGTGGATGAAGTGCATGCGGGCGTAGCCGGGCAGGGTCTGCAGCGGCAGTGACGCCCGTCATAGTGCAAAGATGCGCCGTGACGATAGGCGCCAGGATTAAGCCGGGCCCATACATTCATTCGAGCGCTATCAATCAAGCCATCTAGCCTGATTCAGGCTAACTTCCGGGAAGCGGTTGGGGTAGCTTCTACCTGCGCGATAGTTAGAAGGATCGTGTGTCCGCGGTAACTCTCTTGCCCCGATCCAGCTATCGTTGAATAATTCTTTGAGCGGATAGCCGGACGAATGCGTCTAAGAGACGTCAAAAGAAAAAAGGCAATTCTCGTTTCACCTGTTATCGACAGGCCTGGAGTCTCCGGGTCTTGTTGCGATGGGGCTGAATGCGTATATTTGCGTAAGAGCAAATGACGCTGGGAAGGGTTGCATGGAAGATTCTCCTGCTGGGGTAGTTCCAAGTGAGTAACCCGGACGGTTTGCCTCGTGGCGAGTCGGAAACTGCGCCTGCAGATTCCGAAAGCCGTTCCCATCCAGGCTGGCTGAAAGGAGCCGTTTGGATTGGATTAGCCGCTGCTCTGGCTCTCTTCGCGATTCTGATTTTCCGAACCAAAGGGACCGGTCATGGAGACGGGGTTGGCACGCAAACCGCGGCGGCGCAGATGGGCGCGCTTCAAACGCTGCGACTCAAGGGCATGACGGCCGCAGTGGCGGCGCGATCGATTCAGGCGCCTCAACTGGCGGGCCAGCAATTGGGCTCGCTCACCATCACGAAACTCATTCCGAGCGGAACCCGCGTGAAGCAGGGAGACCTGTTGGTGGAGTTCGACCGGCAGGCGCAGCTGCGCGACTCTGTGGATAAACAAGCGCAGAGCGAAGATCAGAACGAAAAAGTAATTGAAGAGCAGGCCAAGGAAGCGGCCGCGCGCGCCACAGACGAGACCGAGATGACGCAAGCGGAGGATGCCCTGAGCAAGGCCAAGCTGGAGATGGAGAAAGTCGAGCTCATGTCGCGCATCGACGCCGAAAAGGCGCAGGAGGATCTGGACGAAGCGCAGGCCACGCTGAAGCAGTTGAAAGAGACATTCGAGCTGAAACGGAAGGCGGCGCAGGCATCGATTCGCATTCTTGAAATTCAGCGCGACCGTACGCGGGAGACGATGCTGCACGCGCAAGCAAACTCTGCGCTGATGGAGATTCATTCCCCGATCGACGGTATTGTTGTGTTCAACACCATTTGGAAACAGGGAAGCATGGGCGAGGTAAAGGAAGGCGACCAGGTGCGGCCGGGCGTTCCATTCATGCAGGTGGTTGACCCCGCGATCATGGAGGTTCATGTGCCGGTGAACCAGGAGGATGTGCTTGGGCTGAAGCTGGGACAAAAGGCGGAGGTGCATCTGGACGCGTACTCCGACCTGGTGTTTGAGGGTCAACTGGTGTCAATCGATCCGATGGGAATACCGGGCGATTTCTCTACGAAGCTGCGTAATTTCTCCGCCACGTTTTCAATCAAGGGCCACGATCCGCGACTTATGCCCGACTTATCCGCGGCGGTTGATGTGGATGCGGCTGGCACCGACGGGACCGGAAGCAGAATGACAGGGAGCGGATCGAGATGATGCAGTCGCTCAAGACCCTGTGGTTGAAGCGAAGGACGCTGATCGTGGTGCTGGTGCTGACTGCGGCGAGTGCGTGCGTGTATGGAGTGGTGCATTACTCGAACAAACCTCCGGTGGTTCCGACGTTTCAGGTGAATCGCGGCGAGTTTCTGGATGCGCTGCAATTTCGTGGACAATTGAAGGCCATGAAATCGGTGAGCATCACAGCGCCTGAGAATGCCGGCGAACTGCAGATTTTGAAGATCGCCGCGGATGGGACGCAGGTGAAGCAGGGCGATGTTGTGGTGGAGTTCGATCCATCGAAAACGCAGCAGGATCTGGCGCAGGATAAGTCGGTCTTGAAGTCGAGTCAGGCGGAGATTGAACAGGTGAAGGCGGACGGCCGTCTAACCGAAGAAGTGGACACAACCGCGGTGATGAAAGCAAAGTACAACGTGGAAGTGGCCAAGCTGGACGCGAGCAAGCAAGAGGTTGTTTCCAGGATTGAAGGGGCTGAAGCCAACCTGAAGCTTGCAGATGCGGAGCAAGCGCTGCACGAGGCACAAGAAAAACTGAAGTCCGATATTGCGATCGATCAGGCGACGATCGAGGACAAAAAGAACGCCAGCCGCAAAGCCGAATATGACGCGCAACGCGCGGAGAATGCACTGGCTTCAATGACCTTGAAGGCGCCGGCGAGTGGAACCATCAATCTCTTATTCGTTTGGCACGCGGAGGGCGACGGTCCATTCAAGGCCGGTGAACGCGCCTGGCCGGGCACGCCCATTGCGGAATTGCCCGATGCAGCCTCAATGCGCGTTGCGGCGCGCGTGGACGAGACAGAACGCGGGCGGCTGGCTGTCGAACAAACGGTAGCGCTGCAGTTGGACGCCATTCCGGACAAACAGTTCACGGGCAAGGTGGAGCGTATCGGCACCATTGCCACTTCTGACTTCTCGGCGGGTTGGCCTGTACCGCGCAATTTCGATCTTGAGATTGCCATCGATCAGCCGGGACAGGCGGACGCGCGGCTGAAGCCTGGTATGACCGTGCAAGTCACGGTGATTGTGGATCGTGTGCCGAATGCGATTGCGATTCCCGCACAGGCTTCATTTTTGAAATCAGGCCAGACAGTGGCGTACGTGTGGAGCGGGTCGAAGTTTGAGGAACGCGCAATCCAGATTGAACGCAGAAGCCGCGACCGGTTGCTGATCTCGAATGGTCTGCGGGCAGGTGACCTGGTAGCGCTCAAAGACCCGACGGGGAAGGAGTAAGATGGCGCGGATTCGACGGCGTCGCGTCCTCATCTGGGCAGTGGCCGGCTTGGGGCTGGCTGCCGGTATGGGAATGGTCGTGGCCGCAAGCCGTGTGCGCGTGCCCGCCAAAAGCGACGAGATCCCCGTAGCCGTGGTGAAGCGCGGCGCGATCGATCTCGAGGTGTATGCGACTGGTGAGTTGCGCGCGAGCCACACCATGATGCTCTCCGCCCCCGCGGTGGGCGGCGATTCATTGCAGCTCACGCGGCTGGCGCGCACTGGCGAGCCGGTGAAGAAGGGCGATGTTGTTTTTGAATTCGACCCCAGCGAGCAGCAATACAAGCTCGAGCAGAATAGATCGGAGCTGCTGCAGGCTGAGCAAGAGATCACCAAGGCCAAGGCGGACGCCGTGGTGCTTGCCGCAAAGGACAAGGTCACGCTTCTGACCGATCAATACAGCGTGCGCAGGGCGGAACTGGATGTTCAGAAGAATGAATTGCTGAGCAAGATTGACGCCGACAAAAACGACCTTGCGCTGCAGCAAGCGAAGCGGGTACTGGTAGAGGAAGAGAAAGATATCGAATCGCACAAAGCGTCAGGACAAGCCGCCACTTATCTGGCCCAGGAGAAATCCAACAAGGCCAAACTTGCGATGGACGCGGCGCAACGGAACCTGGAGCAGATGCGAGTTACTGCGCCGATGGATGGGCTGGTTTCGATTCAAAAAAACATGAATGCATCGGGAGGCTTCTTTTTTACGGGAATGACGTTGCCCACCTACCATGAGGGCGACCAGGTGCAGGCGGGAAGCCCGATTGCGCAGGTCGTCGATCCGCAGGGGATGGACCTTACCGTCAAGATCGGCGAGCAGGACCGGAGCAATGTGCAGGAGGGCCAGGCTGTTGAGGTCGTCTTCGATGCGTTGCCGGGAAGCACATTTCACGGAAAAGTGAAGAGCGTGGGCGGCTCGTCGATGCAGCAATTCTTCTCGAATAATACCAGCGGAAAATTTGACGTTTCCATCGCGCTTGCCGATGCCGATCCGCGGCTGCGCTCCGGTTTCACCGCGCAGATTGTGTTTCGCGGTGGGACGAAGAAGAATGTGCTCTTCGTTCCGCGTCAGGCGATGTTCATGAAAGACGGCAAGCGCATCGTCTATGTGAAGAAAGGCAATGGCTACGAACAGCGCGAGGTGAAGATACAGAGTCAGAACGAGAGCCGCGCGGCCATTGACGGCGTTGATGAAGGCAGCATCGTCGCGTTGGTGGACCCGACGGCGCCGCGCAAGACGGGCGGCGGCAGCGCCGAAGCCGGAAGCTTTGGGGGGACGCCCTGATGGCCTCTCTCGACCCGATGCTGCCGGAACGGTTCCTGCTCGTTTACCAGAAGTGGGCAAGAGACGTGCAACTCGGCATGCAGAACCTGCTGGTGCATGGACTGCGTTCGTTGCTAACGATGCTGGGAATGATCTTCGGCGTGGCGGCAGTAGTGGCCATGCTCTCAATCGGAGCCGGAGCGCGGCAGAAGGTGATGGCTCTAATTGAGCAAATGGGAGTCCATAATCTGATTGTCGAAGCAAAAGAAACACTAGAGTGGCAGGCTCACGACAAGATTCGGAATTTATCTCCTGGACTTACCTTGCAGGACTATCGAGTTATCCAGGACGACCTGCAGGGAGTTATCGCTTCAACTCCGCGCAAGAAGATGACTCCTTCGAAGATATTTCCCAAGGCGCAACAAGATATGCCCACCGTGATGGGTGTCAAGCCGAGTTACCAGAAGATTGCCGGCCTGCACCTGCTGAGTGGCAGATTCTTCGACCAGGGAGATGAGGACCGTGGGACGCCGGTATGCGTGCTGGGCGCGGCGGCCAAGTGGAGCTTGTTCGGCTCTTCGAATCCCCTGGACCAGTATGTGAAAGTGAACGAGCAGTGGTTTCGCGTGATCGGGGTAGTGAGTCCGCAGCTCAGCTCACAGGGTGATAGCGCGGTTACCGGCGGCGTGGATGTTAATAACAATATGTACATTCCCTTGCAGTCCGCCTTTCTCCGGCTTGAAGACAGTTACAGCAATGTCAGGGACGAGATAGACGGGATTTATCTGAATTTGGGCGACGGTGTGAATATGCCGGAAGCCGCGCAGGTGGTGAGGGCGATTCTGGATTCATCACATCACGGGGCGGATGACTTCAGCATTGTGGTCCCTGCTGAGCTGCTGGCGGAACAGAAGCGAACGGAACAACTGTTCAACACAGTGATGGTGGCGATTGCGTCGATCTCGCTGCTGGTAGGCGGGATTGGGATTATGAATATCATGCTGGCGAGCATTCTGGAGCG
>Ga0302324_100002519_pt1 | contig 42130 bp, 36 predicted proteins | sample Palsa_T0_1_FD_201949 | JGI IMG/M metagenome (GOLD analysis project Ga0302324, IMG submission 201949) | Peat permafrost microbial communities from Stordalen Mire near Abisko, Sweden - Palsa_T0_1 | ecosystem: Environmental > Terrestrial > Soil > Palsa > Peat permafrost | place: Sweden: Abisko...
ATTGGGCGCGTTATGCGTGTAGACCTCGGGCAGGGCGTCCAGTTGGAAAACCTTGCTGATCGGTTTTAGCTCTTTCCAAAATTCGGTAGTGGCGGTTTCAGGCATAGGCGTATCTAAAATATCACGGTTGCCGCGGGTTTAACCGCTTTTCAAGGACTCCATCGGATTGGTCCGCGCCGCTCGCCACGCCGGCAAAACACAAGCTAGCACGCCAGCCAGCAGGACTCCGCTCCCGACCGCGAGCCAGGTGATCGTGTCATAGAACCCCACTCCAAAAAGCTGCGTGGCAACGTAGCGATGAGCGGCCACCGCGCCTGCGCATCCTAGCGCGGATCCCAAAATCACCAGCCGGATACCGCTGAAGCAAACCAAGCCGGCGATGGCCCGGCCGCTCGCGCCTATCGCCATGCGGATTCCGATTTCCCGGCGTCTTACGGCAATGGAGTAGGAAAGAAGACCGTACAGCCCCAGCGCCGCCAGCACGATGCCCGCAGCACCAAACAAACTGACCAGGAACACCACAAAGCGGCGCGTCTTTAGCGAGTGGTTCACGTAAGTCTCGAGCAGAGACACTTCGTGAACGGGCTGGTCCTTATCGATCTCGGTCACGATCCTCTGCACGTCATTCGTCAGCGGGCCCATCGGGAGCTTGCTGCGAATCACAAGCGTCCCCGTGCGCGAGCCGAAGTAGATGGTGGGCGGCCCCTCGACATCCAGACCAGTGGTCTTCACGCTGCCCACTACGCCCACGATCCGATAGGTTGCGAGCGGCGTCTTCAGACGCTGGCCGATCGTCAGATGTTGGCCGATGGGATCTTCGCCCGCGAAATATCGTTTCGCAAGCGTCTGGTCGATCACCGCGACCGATGGCTCGCCCACCGTCTCCTCGCCTTTGAAGAAGCGGCCGCGCAGCAGCGGAATCTCCATCGTCTTTAAGTAATCGGCGGAGACGTAATTCAAATTGGCGTACCGGGTCACGCGCGGCTTCGGCCGGCCCGCGATTTCGAAGGTACTGACGTTCTCTCCGTAGCCAAATGGCAGCAGCGAGCATGCCGCAACCGACTCCACGCCCGGAATCTCCGTCGTGCGTTCGAGCACTTGATCGAAGAAAGCAGACCGCGATTCGCGCGTTGGATAGCGCCGCGGAGGCAAGCTGATCTCCATCGTGAGGACATTGCGCGGATTGAATCCGAGCGGAGCCTCGATCAATCGCAGGAAGCTCCGAATCAACAGCCCACCCGACAGCAACAGTGTCGTCGCGACGCCTACCTGTGCCACGATCAGCGCTTGTTGCCAGCGGCGTTTGCCCGCGCTCGCCGCGCGCGTCGCCGCCCACGCGGGATACAATCCGCAGGCCATCCCGGTGGCAAGCGTTAGTCCCGCGCCAAACCAAAACACCGCCGCTACCATCTCAGGTCGTCCCGCGGGTGGTCCGTATTGCGTCAGCGCTCGCAGGCCTGCTTTTGCGATCAACAATCCCGCCGCCCCTCCGCCCAACGCCAGCAGCAGCGTTTCGGTCAATGCCTGCCGCGCGATTCGCCATCGGCTCGCGCCCAGAGCCATGCGCAGCGAAAATTCGAATTGCCGTTCAGCGGACCGCATCAGCAGCAGCCCGGCCACGTTCGAACACACAACCATGAGCAGGCCGGTGACTGCCGCGAACAGCATCGTCATCCAACGCCGCACCGATCCGTCGTCGTCGCGGGCCATCGGCAGCAGGAAGAATTGCCAGCCCGCACGCTCGCGCGGCGATCCATCGTGTTGCGCGGCCATGCTGCGGCTCGCCTGATCGAGGCGCGTGGAAGCCTGCTCTACGCTCAGCCCCGGCGTCAGGCGCGCCACCATGCGCAGGTAGTAGTAACCCGGGTCGGCTCGCGATGCCAGCTCCTTGGGCTGAAACGCCACCGGCGTCCACATCTGGGTTACATCATTCGGAAACCGGAACCATTGCGGCATCACGCCAACGATCCGATATTCTTCGCCGTTGAGCTGCAGCGAGCGCCGCAGAATTTGCCGGTCGCCCCCGAACGCGCTTCGCCAAAACGGCTCGCTCAATAGGACGGCGTGCGGTCCATTGAAGCGTTCTTCGTCCCCAGTGAACACGCGCCCGATCAGCGGCTTCACATCCAAAGTCCGAAACAAGCTGGATGTCATCGCCACGGCGTTCACCTTCTCCGGGCGTTCCACGCCAGTGTGATTCAGATCCAGGAAATAGTACAAGCCAACATCGCTGAACAGTTCGCGACGCTCGCGGAGATCCACGTAGTCGAATGGCGAAGTCCCCAGCCGCTCGAGTGGAAGCTGAGCAAATCGATTGTGAACCGCCACCAGTTGATCGGGAGCGCGATAAGGCAGCGGGTTCAGCACCACCGCGTACAATTCTGAGAACACCGCCGTGCTCGCTCCCAGGCCCAGTGTCAGCGTCAGAATGACGATCACGGCGAACATCGGCTTGCGCCGCATCTGCCGCAATGCATACGCCAGATCGTGTCTCATCGCTCACGCCCATTCTCTCCCGAATCCGCCGAAACCAGCGCAGCGCCTCCTTGCAATACTAGAAACATCGTGTCCCCCAGGAGCCCGCACTCATGAAAACTCTCGCTCTACTCATGTTTCTTTCGTTCGCCGCCGGCGCGCAGACCGTCACAGTGGAGGTCGGCGCCAAGCCCGTGGGCACGCGGGCCAGGCTGAATCTGGAATCCGGCGCTGGCATTCTGGAGACTTGCCGCGATGAAGGCCCCGCCAACAATCGCGTCACCTGCGTGCCTTCGCTCAACTCGGCTGTCGTCTCCACGCACGATAGCGCTCACAACAACGAGAACTATTGCTTCTCCACCAACGGCACCGCGCAATATGTTTGCCGCATGCCCTACAAAGCCATCACGGCCTATCAAACCGGCATGACTCTTGTCCTGGTGGCCGACGTGGCGTGCAGCGCGGCTTGCTCTCTGAACATCGACAACGTGGGTGACATCAGTATCAAAAAAAGTGACGGAGCCAACGATCCCGGAGGCGCGCTCATCGCCGGCGAGCCGCAATGGGTGTTCTACGATGGCAAGGTCTTTCGTTTAATGGGGGGCGGCGGTTCGCGTCCCACCGGCGCTACGGATCGCGAGCGCGATTCCATGGCCCGTCGATTCATTGCCTCCATGGAGACCATGACCTATGCGAAAACTGTGACGCTCGAAACCACGGCCGGCGACGTACACAAAACCACCACGAACAACGCCGTCGGAAATGCCACCATCAACGCCGCTACGGCCGGTATTGCGGGACAGCACATGTGGGTCATCGTCGTGAACGATCAGCTGAGCGGAAAAACCATTAGCTTTGGCGGAAATTTCAAGAGCGCGGGCGCGTTGGCCGGATCGCCCGGCAAATCCGCGACGCTGCAATTTATTTCGGATGGCAGCGCGTGGTACGAGGTCGCGAGAACGACAAATCTCTGAACCGTGACCGTGAGGGAGCGGTCCTAGGCGTTAGGCCGATCCATTGGCCGCCATCAGAAGATCGAACATCCGCCCCAGCACCGCGGTAGCCTGGCTTTGCGAAATGGTCTCCGGATCGTAAGCGTGTTCCAGCACCAGGCCGTTGAGCACTGCCTCCAGGGCCACTCTGCGCACCTCGCGCGATTCCCGGCCGTCCTTCATCAGCTCCGGAATTAAATTGCCGATCATCTCCAGCTTCAGCGATTCCCGGATACGGCGGTGCGTTCGCGCCAATCGAGCCCGCAGTTTGGAATGGCGCAAGGCAAATAGCTTAAACTCCAGCGCCAGCATCACCCACTGCCGGTCCGTTGCCCGCGCCACATAGAACTTGCGCAGCGCGCGCAATTTGGCGCCGGTTTCCCGGCAACGTTCCAGGGCGGATCGCAAGTCCCGCAACCGTTCGCCGGATTCCTGCTCGAACAGCGCGAAGAAAAGATCTTCCTTGGTGTTGAAATGAGCGTAAAAGGCGCCGCGCGTGTGGCCGGTGGCGCTGGCGATGTCTTCAATGCGCGCAGCCTCAAATCCGTCCCGGGCGAAAATCCGCTTGGCGGCGTCCAGAAGCGCGCGGCGAGTGGCCTCGGTTCGCTGCTGGTGCTTGGTCCGTTCGCCGTTCTTCGCGCCTCGAACCGCTGTGCCAACGCTCATGCCTCCTACATTATATACATGCAGGTATGTATATGATAGTCGGCCGAATGTGATAAATTGTAGGATGTGTTTCGCTTCCATCGTGCCATCATTCTAGGCTGGCTCGCCGTTTCGTTGGTCCCTGCGCTGGCTTGGGCCCAATTCGGAGGCACTGGAGCGCAGCGCTCCACCCCAGCCGTCCAATTGCCGGAATCAGGACGCCTCGCGCCAGGTACCGTCACCACCCAGCAGCAGGCCGCGCCCAACCCCGGCGCGAATGTGGTCAACAGTTCTATCCAGATCGGCGGCGATTTTCAAGGTAGCGTGCCGGCCGACAAGCTTCCGCCCGGTCCCTTCCATGTCACCCTCGCCGATGCCGTAAAGCTAGGCCTGGCGGCGAATCTCGGGGTGCTTACCGCCGACGATTCCGCCCGCGCTACGCGAGCGCAGCGTCTCTACGCTCTCAGCAGTCTTCTGCCTTTCATCTCCATCGACGCCAGCGAAACTAGCACGCAGATCAACCTCGCGGCTTACGGATTCAAGTTCAGCTTGCCTCCCGGCACCGGGTTCTCGATTCCTACCGTCGTCGGCCCGTTCCAATATTCGCAACTGCTCGCTAATTTGAGCCAATCCGTATGGGACCCTGTGGCGCGCCGCAACTGGCACGCCAGCCAGGAAAGCGAGCGCGCGTCAAATTTATCCGCTCGCGATGCGCGCGAAGTGGTGGTCCTGGCCGTAGCCGGCGCGTATCTCGAAACCATCGCCACCGCTGCCCGCGCCGTATCGCAGAGCGCTCAAGTGGACAATGCGCAAGCCGTCTATCATCAAGCCGAAGTTCGTAAAGAAGCCGGCACCAACGCGCGCATCGATGTCACGCGCACCTTGGTCGAATTGCAGGGACAACAGCAACGCCTCAACGCCCTCGAGTCCGATCTGCGCAAGCAAAAACTCGCACTGGCGCGGCTGATCGGTCTCCCGCTCGATCGCGAATTGATTCTGAGCGACCAGCTCGCGTTTAATCCGCCGCCTGTGCCCGAAGCCGCCGGCGCCGTGCAGCAAGCCTTCCAGAAGCGCTGGGATCTGCAGGCCGCCGCCAGTCAGGTCCGCGCCGCCGAAATCGTGGTGTCCGCCGCGCGCGCGGAACGTCTTCCTTCCGCTTCGCTGACCGCGGATTACGGAGTGCTCGGCCCCAGCCCCACCAACAATCACGGCGTTTACACCGTCACTGGCGCCATCAATGTGCCCGTGTACCAAGGCGGCCGGGTGAAGGCCGACGTAGAACAGGCCGAGGCCACTCTCCACCAACGCCAGGCGGAACTCGCCGACCAGCGCGGCCGCGTCGAACAAGACGTGCGCACCGCGCTCATTGAATTGGAAACGGCGATCGGCGAAGTCAAACTGGCCGAGAATAATCGCGGCTACGCCACCGAAACCTTGCGTGAGGCGCGCGATCGATTTAATGCCGGCGTCACCACCACGGTCGAAGTGGTCCAGGCGCAGGAGCAGGTTGCCAGCGCCGAGAGCGATTACATTTCCGCCTTATTCGCCTTCGACTTGGCCCGCATCTCACTGGCCCGCGCCATGGGAGAGGCCGAGACCGATCTTCCCACTCTATTAAGCGGAGCTCGTCCATGAGTACCACGACCACCACGCCCAACCCCCCATCCCTCACGCCGCCCGTGCCGCAGCCAACGGCCCAGAAGAAGCCCGACCCCGTCACTCGCGGCCGCGGCCGCGCGTTCATCATCTTCTTTGTGGTGCTATTGATCGCCGCCGCTGTGGGCATTTACTTTTGGCTTCAGTCGCGCCAGTTCGAATCCACCGACGACGCCGAAGTGGAGGCTCACTTGAACTCCATCAGCTCGCGCGTGGACGGCTCCATCACGGCTGTTTATGTGGATAACAATCAGATCGTGAAGGCCGGCGATCCGCTAGTGGATCTCGACCCGCGCGATTTCCAGGTCGCCATCGACCAGGCCCGCGCGCAAGTGGCGCAAGCTCGCAGCCAGGTGGTTGCGCAGCAGCCCAACGTTCCCATCACGCAAATAGAAAACAGCACCAACATCAGCGGCGCCGAAGCCGATGTCGCGAACGCCGAAGCTGGCGTGGGAGTCGCCGAGCGCGATCGGGAATCCGCCGTCGCCCGTCTCGCCGAAGCGGAGGCCAATGCGGCCAAGGCGAAAGCCGATCTGGCGCGCTACACCCTGCTCATCAAGAACGAAGAAGTTTCGCAGCAGGAATTCGATCAGGTGGCCGCTACTGCGAAAGCGCAGGACGCCACCGTGACCGCCAATCGCGCGGCCGTTCAGGCGGCGGCCAGCACCGTCCAACAGCGACAGGCCCAGCTGGCGCAGGTGAAATCCCGTTTGTCTCAATACCAGAGCAACGCGCCCGCGCAGCTCGCCATCCGGCAGGCCAACGTGCAATCGCAGCAAGCCAACCAGCAGACCGCGCAAGCCATGCTGGAGCAGGCCGAATTAAAACTCAGCTATACGAAAATCGTCGCCCCGGCCGCGGGTATCGTTCTCAAACGGTCCGCCGAAGTCGGCGAACGCATCAACGCCGGCCAGCAGTTGCTCATGATTGCCCAAATCGCCGATATCTGGGTGACGGCCGATTTCAAAGAGACGCAACTGCACAACATCCATCCCGGTCAATCGGCCCGCATTCACGTCGATGCGCTGCGGCAGGATTTCGAGGGCTACGTCGAAAACATTGGCGGAAGCACCGGCGCAATTTCCAGCGTCTTGCCTCCCGAAAACGCCACCGGCAACTACATCAAGGTGGTGCAGCGGATCCCTGTCCGTTTGCGCTTCAAGCCCAATCAGAACGGGCTTGATCGCCTGCGCCCCGGCATGTCTGTCGAACCCGACGTCCGCATCGGGGGGTAAATCGAGGAGCCGAAATGACCCCCGCGCTATCGCATCAGGATTGGAAGCCGTCGCACAACCCCTGGGCCGTCGCCCTCACGGTCACCATGGCCACCTTCATGGAAGTGCTCGACACTTCCATCGCTAACGTCTCGCTTCCGCACATCGCCGGATCGCTGGGCGCCACCTACGACGAAGCCGTCTGGATCCTCACCAGCTACCTGGTCTCCGCCGCCATCGTACTCCCGGTCTCCGGCTGGCTCTCCACCGTCTTCGGGCGCAAGCGCTTCTACATGACCTGCGTGGCGCTGTTCACTATCTCGTCGTTCCTGTGCGGCATCGCCCCCACGCTGCCGTGGCTCATCGTCGCGCGTATCTTCCAAGGCGCGGGCGGCGGCGGCCTGCAACCTTCCGAACAGGCCATCCTCGCCGATACATTTCCCATCGAGAAACGCGGCCAAGCCTTCGCTGTTTACGGCATGGCCGTCGTATTCGCGCCCGCCATCGGTCCCACGCTCGGTGGCTGGATTACCGACAACATGAACTGGCACTGGATTTTCTTTATCAACCTGCCGGTCGGCCTGCTCTCGCTCTTCTTCACCAGCCGCCTGGTGGAAGATCCGCCCTGGCTCAGGGAAGAAAAACGCGGTGGTATCAAGATCGATTACATGGGACTCTCGCTGCTGGTCCTGGGCGTGGCCTGCCTCCAGTTCGTGCTGGACAAGGGCCAGGAATCGGACTGGTTCGCGTCGCGCCTCATTACCGGGCTGTTCATCATCGCGGTTCCGGCCCTGGTCGCGTTTTTCCTCTGGGAGTGGTATCACCCGAACCCCATTGTCGATGTACGCCTTCTGCAGAACCGCAACTTCGGCACCGCCGTCTGCTTCTCGTTCGTCCTGGGCATGGTCTTGTTCGGTTCCACCGTCTTGATTCCCGAGTTTCTGCAAAGCAGCCTCGGCTACACCGCCGAACAAGCCGGCCTCGCGCTCATGCCCGGCGGTTTTGCGCTGATGTTCATGATGGGCGTCGCCGGCCGCCTCACCGGCACGAAAATCGATCCGCGTCTGCTCATCTGCATCGGCTTCCTGGGCACAGCCTTCGCGCTACGCCTGATGACCAACATCTATCTCGAAATCGGCTTCACCACCATTGTCCTGCTGCGCATGTTCCAGGTGATCTTCATGCCGCTGATCTTCATTCCCATCAGCACCCTCAACTATGTCGGCGTGCCGCGGGAAAAGAACAATCAGGTCTCGGGTATTTCCAGCTTCATGCGCAACATCGGAGGCAGCATCGGAACCTCCGGGCTCAGTGTCTTTCTGACGCGCCAGAACCAGACCCACCAGGTCGCGTTCGCGTCGCACACCAGCATGGGCGACACGAATTTCAGTCAATATCTGAACGGCCTCACCGCCATGTTCGTCTCGAAAGGCTACGACGCCGCCACGGCCGCCCAGAAAGCGCTCGCCATGGCTTACTTCACCGTGCAAAGCCAAGCCGGCGCACTCAGCTTCAAAAACGCGTTCTTCGTCATGTCGGCGATGATCGCCTGCTTGAGCCCGCTGCCGTTCATCATGCGCCGCCCCAAGGCCGGTCAAGGCCGGGCGCCCGCCGGCGGCCATTAGGTCAGGTTGTCGTTGCGCCTGCGACACGCCGCGAGACATCCTGTCCCAGCCTTACCGTAAACGATTGAAAATACGACGCCGCCTTATTGGCATCGGACCTGCATTAGAAGGGGCATGACTTCTGAAATGAACCTCCTGCTTGACCGGCTTCAGGAAGCGATCGATGAGGCAATCTCGGGCTCTGACCGCATTAGCGGCATCGTATCCGAAATGCAAAAGTCCGGCTACGACTTGTGCCTGATCGTGGAGTCCAGCGCAGCCATCAGCCCCATTGAAGACGCCCAGATCCCTGATTCCGTTTCCGCGCCCAAGTCCGCGACCGCCGCGGAAACCGAGCTGACTAGCGACGATCTAGCGTTTCTGCGCGAAATGAAGATCGCGGCCTGACAGTCGACCGCGCCTGCCGGTGCTACCATACGGCAAATGAAAAGGCGCTCTTTCTTGACGGCCGCCGTCACTGGCGCGGCGGCTTCGCAAATAGCCTGTCAATACGTCCCGGCCTCCGCGAACCCTTCCTCCAGCGCGCCCGCCGATTTTGAATTAGACGAAATCAGCCTGGCGGATCTCGCCGGCGGCCTTGAGCGCGGCAAGTGGACCTCCCAGCGCCTCGTCCAGCTCTACCTCGGTCGTATCGAAGCCGTGGACCGCAATGACGCCCGCGGCGGTCCCAAACTCGGCGCGGTCCTCGCGCTCAATCCCGATGCCGCCGCCATCGCCGCCCAACTCGATCGCGAGCGCAAAGACAACCGCGTGCGCGGCCCGCTCCACGGCATTCCCATCCTGGTCAAGGACAACATCGAAACGCGCGACCCAATCGCTACCACCGCCGGTTCGCTCGCTCTCTCCGATTGGCGCAGTCCTCAAGATGCATCCGTCGCGTCGCGACTGCGTGCCGCCGGCGCCATTATCTTAGGCAAAACCAATCTCAGCGAATGGGCCAACTTCCGCTCCACGCATTCCACCAGCGCATGGAGCGGCCGCGGCGGTCAAACCAAAAACCCCTACGCGCTCGATCGCAATCCTTCCGGCTCCAGCTCCGGTTCGGGTGCCGGCGCCGCTGCCAATCTCTGCGCCGCGGCCATCGGCACCGAGACCGACGGATCGGTCACCGCTCCCTCATCCATCAACGGGCTCGCAGGCCTTAAGCCCACCGTCGGACTCGTCAGCCGCACAGGCATCGTCCCCATCTCAGCCAGCCAGGACACCGCCGGGCCCATGGCGCGCACGGTTCGCGACCTCGCGATTTTGTTGAGCGTGATGGCGGAACCCGAAAGCAAAGCCGCCCCGGACTACACTCGTTTCCTCGATCCCCACGGCCTGCGCGGCGCGCGCCTCGGAATCGCCCGCAAATTCTTCCAGAACAACGCTCCGCTCGATGCGTTCCTCAGCGGCTGCGTCGACGCGTTGAAGAAAGCTGGCGCGGAAGTCGTCGATCCCGCCGATCTCGCGACGCATGGTCAACTGGACGGGCCCGAGGGAGAAGTGTTGTCGTACGAATTCAAGGACGGCGTCAATCGCTATCTCGCCCGGCTTCCTTCCAATAGTCCCGCGCGCACGCTGGAAGAGCTGATCGCCTACAACGAAAAGAATCGCGACCGTGAAATGCCGTTCTTCGCGCAGGAGCTTTTCATTCAAGCGCAGTCCAAAGGCCCGTTGACCGACGCCGCGTATCTGAAAGCCCGAGCCGATTGCGTCCGCCTCTCGCGCCAGGACGGCATCGACGCGCTGCTGGCCAAACACAAACTGGATGCGATCGTGTCGCTGACCTCCGGCCCCGCCTGCTTAATCGATCATGTCAACGGCGATCAGGACACCGGCGGCTGCACCACGCCCGCGGCCGTCGCCGGCTATCCGCACATCACCGTCCCGGCCGGATTCTATAGCGGACTGCCCATCGGGCTGTCGTTCTTCGGCGCCGCCTGGTCCGAGCCGACCATGATCAAACTCGCCTACGCCTGGGAGCAACAAATGAACGCCCGCCGCAAGCCGGGTTTTGCCGCAAGTGCGGTAGGATAATCGGGCCAGCGTCAGAGGGCGCTAGTCGGATCCAGGCAGGCCAGCCCCTCTTTCTCTGCCGCCTGAAGCAAGTGTTTATCCGAACAAACGAAGCTCGGCTCATCAGTGGCGGAATTTTCTTTGAGCATCAGGCAGCCTGCTAACTGAACGGCATCGTAGGCGCGCAAAGCATTCCGCTTCACTAAACTTGTTGCGAGATCAATGAGCTGATCGTTCAATACTTGCTTTATGAATCGCGATTCCAGATGCTGCTCGAATTGACTCAGCAACCGGTCCGCAATCGCCGCGTCGATGTCACCTTCGCGCTGCCGCCTGCGGATCGCAGAATGCATCTCCACACGCGACAGCGCCAGTACAGCAAAGCGGTGATTATTGACGCGAGCGGCGAGCCGCAGCAAGTGCTCGGAGCCCGGCTCTCGAACGTACAATTTGACGAGAGCGCTGGTCTCCAGATAGTAAAGGCCCAACGGCTAACGCCTCTCGCGCAAAACCGTCGCTGACAACTTCTCCCCCCGGATGTCCACTGGCCTGAAATCAGAATCCGCGACCTGCTCTCCCAGAATCGCCCGGATCTCCGGGAGGAGCCGGTTCAGGCGAATCGCCGTTACCGGGAACTGAGGGGACTTCGGATTTGGCACCTTGCTTATCAAAATCAGGCGCCTTTCGATGGCCTCACGCAAAATGCCCTGCCGCGCAGAGTCCGACTGCGCCCAGCCGAAGCTCTCCCCGGCCAAAGCAACATCGCGGAACCACTTGAGCGCGACAAATTGATAACCCGGTCTAGACTCGGCTCGATCGAGGGTTCGAACCAAATCCGGTATCGGTTCAGACGCAATGGCGTCGCTTGGCTTCGCGGGCGATTCAGCCGATAATTCCGATTCCTGTTCGGCTACTAAAATATCCGGATTCGTAACATCGGGTTCGAAGTTAACCCGCACCTCACCAAGATCGGGAGACCAATTATCTGCCGATGCATTCTTGCGCTTCTTGCGGCCATTCTTGTCCACCAGGGACACGTGAACCCGATAACCCTTTGGAATGAGCGGTTGCAGTAGGGTTTCCAGTGGTTTGTATTCGGGTGATCGCAGTTTCGCGAGACCCTGCTCGAGGCGCGACTCTACCTCTTCAATTGTCATCTAGTTACCCTTTCTTATATATAGATAAACTTCAAGAGGCCTTCACGGCCCATTTATATTATATATATTATAAGACCACCATGTCAAGTCTCTAGTTCCGCGTCGCCTAAACCGGACTCCGCGTTCACCAGCCTCCACCACCCTTCGTCTCCTTTCCCGCCAAATACTTAGCCGCTGGCAACACTCGCATCGCGGCGCCCGCGCCCTTATACTCGGACTGAAAAACCATGCCTTCCTCCCCCCGCAAAATCGCCTCCGCCCGCGCCAACGCCGCCAAACCGCGCGGCCCCGCTACCGCTACGCCCGGCAAACAATCTTCCACCCTCAACGCCCTCGCTCACGGACTCACCGCCCGCAACGTCGTCCTCTTCAATGAATCCGCCGTTGAATACCAGGCCCAGCTCAGCGATTATCTCGATCACTTCCGCCCGCAAACCAAACCCGAAACCGATCTCGTCCATCAACTCGCCGCCGCCCATTGGCGTCTCGCGCGCTACGCCGGCGTCGAATCCGGGCTCCTCGAACACCGCATGCAGGCTCAGGAAGAGCGCCTCAGCGAAGATTACGAGGAGATGCCCGAGAATCACCGCCTCGCCATCGCCTTCGACGCCCTCTCCGGCTCCCACAGCTCGCTCGCTCTGCTGAACCGCTATCAATCGCGCCTCCACCACGAGTACCACCGCTTGTTGAAAACACTCCTGCAAATGCAATCCCCGCGCGGCGCAACACCGAAATTACCAAACGCAGCGAATCCCACCAATGAACACTCGGGCGATGCGCAAGTCGCCCTCTTCCCACAAGTCACCAACAACCAACAACCAATAACCAACAACCAATCCCCAACCCCGTCCCCACTTTTGTGATTTCATAAGATATGCGGCAATTCCTACTCAGCCTGACAAGTGCCCTCGCGTTCGTGGTATCGCTCCCCGCGGCCACGCCCGCCAATGTGTTCAACGCCTCCTTCGACAGCCCCAACCCCTCCTGGACCACACTGCGTGGAATCGCCGTCACCGATCCCGCAGTCACGCACGATAGCCAAATGTCGATGCGGCTCGAATCAGGCCCCGTCGCCCGCGACGCTCGCGTCCAATCCGCACCCATCACGCTGACCATTGGCAAGCCTTACGAGCTCTCAGGCTGGATCCGCACCGAGAAGCTCACCGTCCGCGATCTCGACCGCTCGCCCATCGCCACCGGCGCGGCGCTCAGCATGGCGTCCATGCCGTATGATGTGCAATCGGAATCGCTCGCCGGCTCGCGCGATTGGACCCGTGTCCATCTCCGCTTCATCGCCACGCGCGCGCAGGATAATCTCGTGCTCACCGTTGCCTACGGCGGCACATTCGATGGCAAGGCCTGGTTTTCTGGAGTAACGCTGAACGAAACGCCGGCGAACGCCCCCCTCGATCAATGGCCCGCTCCCTCCGCCGTCACAACCTACGGCCCGGCGTATCGTTATCCGATTGGCGGATGGATCTATGTCCACATCGAAGGCAAACCATACGAACGCGGCTATCAGCACGGCCGCCTCATGGCCAAGGAAATCCCACAGTACATGCAGCGCTGCGCCGCCGAGCTCGATCCCAAGAACAAGAACAAAAGCTGGGATCTGGCCCGCACCACTGCCAGCGCGCTATTCCTGCGCGGCTTCGATCAGGAAATTCTAGAGGAAATGAAGGGCATCGCCGACGGGGCTTCCGACGCGGGCGCCCGCTGGGAAGGCCGCGCCATTGATCTCACCGATATCGTCGTCGTCAACACCACCGTCGAGCTCGGCGAACTCAGGGAAGCGCTGCCCGTCACACCCAACGGCCTGGAAGGCTTGCGTCTCTCTGCGCCCGACTATGGTCATCGCAAGCGCGAGGCCCTGGACCACTGCAGCTCCTTCGCCGCCACTGGCTCCGCCACTCGCGATGGCCGCATGGTTATCGGGCACACCACCTGGTGGCCGCTCACTCTCGCCGAACAGACCAACGTGATGCTCGATATCCAGCCCGCCACCGGACACCGCCTGCTGATGCAAAGCTATCCCGGCGGCATCGAGAGTGGAACCGACTGGTATCAGAACGACGCCGGCATCGTGCTCACCGAAACAACCATCGATCAAAGTCCGTTCAACATCAACGGCACTCCGATCGCCTATCGCGCGCGCAAAGCCATCCAATATGGCGGCGACATCGATCAAGTGGTTCAGTATCTCAGCACCAAGAACAACGGCCTCTACACCAACGAATGGATCTTAGGCGACGCCAAAACCAACGAGATCGCCCTCTTCGAGCTGGGCACTTACAAAACCCGGCTGTATCGCAGTTCCAAGAACGATTGGTTCGGCGGCACCGAAGGCTTCTATTGGGGCGACAACAATACCAAGGATCTGAGCGTGCGCCTGGAAGAAACTCCCGACCCGAACGCCCCGCCCTCCTACATCCCTTACGTTCCCACCGAACGCGATCTGAAGTGGCAGGATCTTTACCACGAGTACAAAGGCAAAATCGACGAACAGTTCGGATTCATGTCGTATCACACCGCGCCGCTCGTCAGCTCCTCCGCGATGGATGCCAAAGTCATCACCTCGGATATGGCTTCGCGCATGATGGTGTGGGCCGAGTTCGGCCGTCCGAACCAGACCGAGCGCCTGCCGTCCAAATCGGACCGGGATGAATACGCCGGCAACAACGGCCTGTATCCTTCCGGCTACCGTCTCATTTCCGCGAATCAGGTTCCCATCTCGAAAACGGAAACGGCAGTCGCCAAAACTTTGGCCGCGGATCCTCCTAAACAAGAGTATGGCGATCGGTTATGGAGTGGCTGGATTCTTCCGGCATCGGACGCCGATATTTGGTTCGTATCCGGCTCGGCGGCCTACTACCAGGCTCTGGATTCCAAGGATCTGTCCAAAGCCATGGCCGCGCATTGGGCCGAGTATCGATCCTTGAGTCTTGCCACAATGAATCCGAGGCAGCAGTTCGAGCTGGAGACGCAAAAGGGCGCGCTCTTCCTCGACCAGTTGCGGCGCGACATCGGCGACGATCGTTTCTTCAAGCTCATGTCGGACTTCTTTGCCTCTCACCAGACCAAGGCCGTTACCGCGCAATCGTTTCTGGACGCCGCCGGCGTGAAATTTGTTATGCCCGCCGATCATGGCGGTGCGACATATCTGGTGTCCGATGTCCGCCACCGGCTCGGCTCCGCGATGCTGGTGTACGGCACCATGGCCGAGGCTGGCGCCAACCGCTACGCCGCCGAGGAATTGCAGAAGCGTTTTTACCGCGGACTCGAAACGGCCGTGCCCATCCGCAAGGATTTCGAAGTCACCGATGCCGACTTGCGCGCCCACGACGTCGTCTTCGTTGGACGCCCCGAAACCAATTCGGCTCTCGCCGCTTGGCAGTCTAAGCTTGGCTTGGACTCTTCGGGCGGCCTCTTCCGCGTCGCCGGTCAGGACCATGCTTCTGAAACCGAGGCGCTCGCGTTCGCCGCGTCGAATCCGCTCGACCGCCGCCGCATGGCCTTGGTCCTGGCTGGCAACAGCGCGCTTGAAACCGTGCTGCTGACCAAAGCCAATTTCGGAGAAGCCCAATACTCCGTTTTCGACGCTGACAAGGAAATCGCTTCCGGGTTTCTGAAGTAATCAAACACGCGGCGTTGGCATTCATTGGTGAGATGATGGTCGTATGTCGTCCTCTCCACAACCGCAGGCCCCGTCGCCTGGCATAGTATTCGACACCTTGCAAGCCTATCAGCGCAGCGTCGCTCTGCGCGGCGCCATCGACCTGGATCTGTTCACCGCCATCGCCGATGGCAACCACTCCTTAAGTGCGATTGCGGCCCGCATTAAAGCCTCCGAAAAAGGCACGCGCGTGCTCTGCGATTATCTGACCATGCTGGGATTCCTGGTGAAGCAGGGCGGCGACTACACGCTGACAGCCGACTCCGCCGCTTTTCTGAATCGCCACTCGCCGGCGTATATGGGCACTATGGCAAAGTTCCTGATGAGTCCGCAGATCGCCGGGTTGCTCGAAGACATCACCGGCGTCGTCCGGCAGGGCGGCGCTCTCCCCAGCGATGACGGACTCTTGGAGCCGGATCATGCCATCTGGGTGGAGTTCGCGCGCTCCATGGCGCCCATGATGCAGATGCCGGCCGAATTGATCGCGAAAATGTTTGCCGGCTCAAAGCCCATCACCGGTGAAACAAAACCAATCAAGGTCCTCGACATCTCGGCCGGTCACGGCTTGTACGGAATCGCTTTCGCGAAGCACAACCCGAACGCGAAGATTGTCGGGCTGGACTGGGCGAACGTGCTCGAAGTTGCCAAAGAAAACGCGAGCAAGGCAGGCGTTGCTGATCGCTATTCAACCATCGCCGGCAGCGCGTTTGAGGTCGATTTTGGCTCCGGCTACGATATCATCCTGATCCCGAATTTCCTGCATCATTTTGATGTGGCTGCCAATGAGAAGCTGCTCCGCAAGGTTCACGCGGCTCTGGCGCCTGGTGGCATCGCCGTCACACCCGACTTTATTCCGAACGAAGATCGCATCTCGCCGCCGCGTGACGCCATGTTCAGCATGCAAATGCTGAGCACCCCGGCCGGCGACGCCTACACGTATTCCGAGTTGGAAAAAATGTTTCGCAACGCTGGATTTGGGCGCAATGAAATGCGCGAGCTCGCGCCCATCGGGCAACGCTTGGTGGTTTCTTACAAAAATTGACCAACAAACTGGTTTTCGAAAACCTCAAGCACCGTCCCGTGCGGACGATGATCGGGATCGTGGTCATCGGCATCCAGGTGACACTCATTCTGACACTGGTGGGCTTGCGGGAAGGAACGTTGAGCGATCAAGCCGCGCGCGCCAGTGGCGTGGGCGCGGATGTAATAGTCAGGCCGCCCAGTAGTTCCGTCATCACCATGAGCGCCAGCATGCCCGTCCGCATCGCCGGAAAGATTGACGAGCAACCGGGCGTGAAGCTCTCCACCGGTGTCCTCCAGCAAGGAACCGACCTGTTCAATTACGTCACAGGCGTGGATCTGGCCCAGTTCGATAAGCTCAGCGGCGGATTTCATTTCGTCGCCGGCGGCCCGTTCCAGGGTCCGGACGATGTTATGGTCGATGAGTTTTACGCCAAACAAAATAAGCTGCATGTCGGAGACACAGTGAAGTTGCTCAACCGGCCCTGGCATCTCTCCGGTATCTATCAGCCCGGAATGCTGACACGCGTGGTGGTTCCGCTGGCTACGCTGCAAGAGCTGACGGCCAATACCGGTAAAGTGAGCTGGGTCTATGTGAAGCTGGACGACCCTAGGAAGACGGACCAGGCCGTGGCGCAATTGCGGAGCGTTCTGAAAGACTATCGAATTTACTCCATGGAAGAATTCACGTCGCTCTTCTCACCCAGCAATATCCCGATGCTGCAAGGATTCATTTGGGTCGTGATCGGGCTCGGCGTGGTGGTTGGATTCCTGGCGATCCTTTTGTCCATGTATACCGCGGTGCTGGAGCGCACTCGCGAGATTGGCGTGCTCAAGGCGCTGGGCGCATCACCGGCCTACATTTTGAACATTCTGTTGCGGGAGGCCGCGCTGATCGCCATAGCCGGAGCGATTTTCGGCATCCTGCTTTCTTATGGAACGCGCTTCGTGATTCACAACGTGGTCCCGGCATCGCTGATCCAGTCGATCGTTCCTATGTGGTGGCCCATCGCCGCGGCGATCGCCATGGCCGGCGCGCTGCTGGGAGCGCTGGGTCCGGGGCTGAAAGCGGCTCGGCAAGACGCGATCGAGGCTCTGGCCTATGACTAACGGCCAGCCGATCATCTCCATTCGCGGCCTCCGAAAAACCTACCATGCCGGCGAAGTGGATGTGCAGGCGCTGCGCGGCGTGGATCTCGACGTTCAACCGGGCGAATTCGTCTCGGTGGTTGGGCCATCCGGGTCCGGCAAGTCGACCCTGTTTCACATCGTAGGCGGGCTCACGCCGCCGACCTCGGGGACCATTCACATCGCTGGCCGCGATCTGCTGGGGATGTCCGAAGCCGAGCGCACGGAGCTGCGAAAGACGTCGGTCGGGTTCGTTTTCCAGAAGTACAACTTGCTGCCGACGTTGACCGCTCGCGACAACATCGAGATCGCGCGCGACATTGCCGGGAAAAAAGGGGCGCATAAGAATGGCCCGCTCGATCCTGAGTTCCTGGATATGCTGAAACTGCTCGGCATCGAAAGCCGTCTGGATCACAAGCCGCGCGCCTTGTCTGGCGGCGAGCAGCAGCGCGTTGCCATCGCCCGGGCCATCGTGAATCGACCAGCCATTTTGCTGGCCGATGAACCCACCGGAAATCTCGACACGGAAAATTCGAACGCCGTGCTCGGGTTGCTGCGCGATCTGAACCGGCGCGCCGGCCAAACCATACTAATGATCACGCACAATCCCGAAGCGGCCGGCTATGGAGACCGCATTGTGCACATGCGCGATGGCCACATCGAATAGTCCACATGGAACGGGTTACTGCAGCAATACACATTGAGTCGCGATAGTGACGCCGGCCTGGCTGGCCGCGCCGCCGATCGACAGCACCACCGGCTGAATGCCGGGCGCCAGGAAGCCTCCGGGAATTTGCGCATTGATCTGCATTAATCCGGGGAAGCCGGGAGCGGGTCCGGCATACAGCAGTTGAGCGGTATATCCGCCAATAGTGATGTTGACCGCGCCCGTGCTGGTACCCTGGCCGGTTGCGTAGAGAGACACGATGCTTCCGCAAGTAGCCGGGTTGGATTCCGAATTCAAGGTGCCTCCCGGGTAATTGACCGCGGCGGCTTGGCCGGTTCCGCTGGCAGTGGTGAAAATCCCAGGCGCGGCGCTGGCCACGGGCGTTGAGGATTCGGCCACGGTAGTCCCATTCACCACGACGCTCAACATGCTGCTGGAGTTGGCCGCCAAACTAGCGGGCGCGAGCGCGTTGATTTGCGTGGCGCTGGTATAGAATAGCATCGCTGCCGTGCTGCCGAACAGGAGCTTGGTCCCGGTGGCGCCGAAGCCGGAACCAAATACGGTGACGATTTCGCCCGGCGCAATGGATCCCGCACCGAGGCTAGCTGCGTTTACTACTGAGAGGCTTCCCGTGGTGCCCGTGCCGGAAGTGCCGGTGATCGGCGTGAGCGATCGGACGCGGTTATTAGCGGAATCGGCCACCCAGAACACGCCATTCGCGCCAATGCCGATGCCGGCCGGCCCGTTCAATTGCGCGGAAAGCGCTGGACCGCCATCGCCGGTAAATCCGGCTGTGCCAGTTCCGGCAATGGTCGCGAGCGAGCCGGATGCCCACTGTTGGATGACGTTCGCGCCGGGTTCCGCGATCAGAACGCTACCGTCGGAGGCAACGGCGATCCCCGCGGGCGAGTTCAAACCCGTGATCATGCTGCTCGCCGCGCCGGCGGGCGTGACGGTCCAGATTTGAGTGGAATCCGCGACCAGGACGTTGTTAGACGAATCGACCGCTACGGCTTGCGGCCCGTCGATTGTGGCGAAGGTACTGGTGGTTCCCGCAGCCGTCACCTTGACGATGCGGTTGTTGCCTGAATCGGCGATGTAAACCGATCCCTGGGCGTCGGTTGCCACGGACCGAGGATTGTTGAGCTGAGTAGCAACCGGCAGAATCAAACCGGCCGGCGTGATTTTGCGCACTTCGTTATTGCCGGAGTCGGCGATGTACAGATTGCCGGAGTTATCGATGGCCAGGCCGCGAGGAGCATTGAGTTGCGCCGCCGACGCAGGGCCGTTGTCACCGGAGGAACCGGCTGTTGCAGTGCCGGCGACGGTGCTGATCACGCCTGCCGCGGTCACCATCCGGATGCGATTGTTGGACGTGTCGGCGATGTACCAATTGCCGCTGGAATCCATGGCAACGCTGGATGGCGCATTGAGCTGTGCGGCGGTCGCGGGGCCGTTGTCGCCGCCGAAATTCGGCGCTGCGCCGCTGCCGGCAATAGTTGTGACAATGCCGTCGCTGGCGCCAGCCGGAATCTCCAGAACGAAAGTGCCGCTGGTGGCGAAGAGATCGCCGGCCAGATCCACGGTCAGGTCGACGGCCGAGGGGATCCCGGGAATCTGTTGCGAGACGGTTCCGAAGTAGCTGGAGGCGGCGACATAGAGCGCGCCCCCGCCGAACGCGAGCCCAGTGGGCGAAGGGGTGTTGAACACTGTAATGATGACGCCGTTGTAAACTTTGCGAACGCGGTTGTTGCCACTGTCGGCGATGTAGAGCGCTCCCGTGTAGTCGATGGCGAGACCTGCGGGCGCGCTGAGTTCGGCCAGCAACGCGGAAGTGGAATCGCCCGAGAAGCCGGCCACGCCAGTCCCGGCCACGAGGATGAGCATGCCGTTACCCGAGACTTCGTAGACCTGGTTTGCGCCGAAATCGGAGATGTACAAAATGCCGCCAGGGGTGAGCGTGACGTTGCGGGGCTGCATTAACTGTGCACTGGTGGCCGGGCCGCCTTGCCCCTGGCTGGTGGCTGGGAAAGGGCCTCCGCCTGCGACGGTCTGAATCACGCCGGCGACGGAGATTTTGCGCACCCGGCTGTTTCCCAAATCGGCGATGTAGAGATTTCCGTCAGTATCGAACGCGAGCCCGTAGGGTTGATTCAGCTGAGCCGCGGTGGCCGGACCGCCGTCTCCCGAAAAGCCCGCTACTCCCGTTCCGGCGAAGGTCTGGATGGTTCCATCGGGCGCGATGATGCGCACGCGATTGGCGGCGGCGTCGGCGACGTAAACGTTTCCCTCAATGTCGATGGCGACTCCTTCGGGCTGGCCCAGCGCAGCCGAAAGAGCCGAGCCTCCATCGCCCGCATTGCTCGCGCCGGCCACGGTTTGGATGGTGTAGGTGGTAGCGAAACACGCCAGCCCCGACAGAGAAAGGAGAACGAACCGAATCAATCGAACTACCACGAATATTCCTATCGGGAATAGTGTGGCGTCCCGGACAAAAACTCTCAGAAACGTTTAGAGCAAACTGGCGAGGCGGGAATTTTCGATCAGGATGGTCTCGTCGCGCTCGGGCCCGGTAGAGATACAGCCGATTTCGACGCCGGTCTGATCGCTGAGGAAGCGGAGATAATCGCGGGCGTGGGGCGGGAGGTCGCGTTCGCGCGAAAGGCCGCGCGTTTCCGATTTCCACCCCGGCAATTTTTCATAGACCGGCTCAACTGCTTCGAGACCGCGGAACGTGGCCGGCATGGCCGTGACATTCTTGTAGCCGGTGCACACCAGGATCTCATCGAATTGATCCAGCACATCCAGCTTGGTGATCACCAGGCTGGTGAAGCCGTTGATCATGGCGGTGTAGCGCAGCAACGGAACGTCAAACCAGCCACAGCGGCGCGGGCGACCGGTGACAGCGCCAAATTCGTTGCCGGCTTTTCGGATTCTTTCGCCCTCGTCGCCGACGAGCTCGGTGGGAAACGGGCCACTGCCGACGCGAGTTATGTAAGCCTTGGACACGCCGATCACGCCCTGGATCGCGGTTGGCGGCACGCCGGCGCCGGTGCAGGCTCCCCCGGCGGTGGCGCTCGAGGATGTCACAAACGGATAGGTTCCGTGATCGACATCGAGCATGGTCCCCTGAGCTCCCTCGAACAGCACCCGCTTGCCGGCGCGGATCGCGTCGTTGAGCAATTGAGCTGTATCGCAAACCAGCGGCCGTATGCGCTCGGCAAATCCGAGATATTGATCGCGAATCAATTCGTAATCGATGGCTTCCTGGATATTAAACGTCTGTGCCAACAGTTGCTTGTCTTCAGCCAGAGCGGTGTACATCGCGCAGAAGCTGTCATGCTCATAAAGATCCGCGATACGGATGCCACGCCGCCCGATCTTGTCTTCATAGCAAGGCCCGATGCCGCGCGAAGTGGTCCCAATGGGCACTCGGTCCTGGCGGTTCTCGGACATCTTCTCCACGATTCTGTGGAAGGGAAAAATAACGTGCGCGCGATCGCTGATGGCCAGTTGCTTGCGGACGTCGATGCCGGCCTGCTCCAGTTTCTCCATTTCCTCGATCAGCGCGGCCGGATCGATCACCACGCCATTGCCGATGACGGCCTGGATGCCGGGCCGCAAGATACCGCTCGGAATCAGCTTAAGCACGAACTTCCTGGGGCCGATGAAGACGGTGTGTCCAGCGTTGTGACCGCCCTGGTAGCGGGCCACGATGGAAAACTTTTCCGAGAACAGGTCGACGACCTTCCCCTTGCCCTCGTCACCCCATTGCGCGCCTAATACAACGATGTTGCCGATGTTACCCATGGAAAGAAACCAAAACGTCTCATTGTACCCTGCGCCGTGTGCTCTAATGGCTTCGCGGGAGATCCCGCGGATGAACGCCGGGTAATCCATTGAACAACGCTCTGGCTTACAGCAAGCGCGAGCAGCGCGGCTGGTACATGTACGACTGGGCGAATGCTACGTTCCATAGCACGGTGGTTACGCTCTTCCTAGGCCCCTACCTGACAGCGCTCGCGAAGGCAGCCGCCGGCCCCGATGGGCGCGTGCATCCGTTGGGCATTCCGGTGGATCCGCGGTCATGGTGGGGCTATCTGATTTCGGTGTCGGTGGTGACTCAGATATTCACACTGCCCTTGGCGGGGACGATCGCCGATTTCAGTCCCAACAAGAAGCAGTTGCTCGCGCTATTCGCCTACACGGGCGCGTTCGCGACCGCCGCGATGTTCTTTCTCCATGGCAGCGAGTATCTAGCGGGTGGGATGCTCTTCCTGATCGCGAATCTGGCGTTCGGAGCGGCAATGGTGGTGTACAACTCATTTTTGCCCGACATCGCTCCGCCGGAACAGCGGGACGCGGTATCGTCTACCGGCTGGGGGATCGGATATTTGGCGGGGGGGTTGCTGCTGGCGCTCAATTTGCTTTTGTTCATGAAAGCCAAGGCGCTGGGGCTATCGGAATCGATGGCGGTGAGGATCAACCTCTCGTCGGCCGGCGTGTGGTGGGCGGTCTTCAGCGTGATTGCGCTGGTGGCGATCCGCCGTCGTCCCGCGGCGCGGAGGCGCGCCCCCAACGAAGGGATTCTGGACAGTTTCCGTGAATTCGCGGGCACCCTACGCGACATGCGGCACTATCCACAAACGCTGCGATTTCTGATAGCGTTTCTGCTCTACAGCGATGCCGTGCAGGCCGTCATTGCGCTGTCCGCCCAGTTCGGCAGCGACGAGCTGAAAATGTCCATGACCGACCTGACTGAGATGATCCTGATGGTTCAGTTCCTCGCGTTTGCCGGATCGTTTCTGTTCGATTGGATCGCGAAGGCTATTGGCGCGAAGCCGGCGGTTATTGTGAGCCTGCTGATCTGGACCGGCGTGTTGGTGGCGATGTATGTTTCTGTTCGCACGGAGACGCAGTTCTTCGTGGTGGCGGCGGTCGTTGCGATGGTGCTGGGAGGAACGCAGGCGCTGAGCCGTTCGCTATTCTCGCTGATGATTCCGAAGGGCCGCGAGGCCGAGTATTTTGGAATCTATGAGATCAGCGATAAGGGAACCAGTTGGATGTGCCCGCTGCTGTTCGGGCTCGCGCTGCAATTCACGGGGAATTATCGGCTCGCGATTCTGTCGCTGATCACGTTCTTTGGAGCGGGGCTGCTGGTGCTGCTGACGGTGAACGTGCGGCACGCGGCGGCGGAAGCGGCGGACTGAGGCGGCCGCTCCCTCACGGTCTCGGTTCAGTAAGTCCAGCGGATGTTTTTTGCTCGGCGAGCCGCTCCAGGAACGCGTGCTCCTGGATGTCCAGTTCGTGCTTGTAGCCCTCCGGATCGATAAACGGATTCGGACCTTTGCCGAGCTTGGGATATTTCTCCGCCAGGTTGTACATCGCCGGATGGGAGCCGAGCGGAACATCGCAGGGCAGCGATCGCAGCAGTTTGAAGCTGCGCATGTACTCGCCGGCCATGTCGGGAACCTCGGTGTTGTTCACTAATTTGAAGCCAGGGTTGACGCCCACGCTGCCGATGATTACGACATCGTAAGTCTTGCCATCTTCCCGAGCCTGGGTGGTCCAGGTGGTGCAGCCGCGCGTGTGACCGGCGGTGAGATGAGCCACTAAATTGGCGCCGCCGAGCTCGACACGGTCGCCATCGTGCAGAGTTTTGTCGAGCGGATGCGGCTTGTTCCCGGGACGGATTTTCATGAGCGCGGGCACGTCTTCCGCCATGGCCATGACCTGGGCGCCGGTGAGTTCTTTCACCAAGGCGTCGCCTTCCATGTGGTCGGCGTGGGCGTGGCTACCGAGCAGGATCTTGACGTCGGCGAACTTGAAGCCCAGCTTTTCAACCGAGGCTCGAATCACGGGGACCGTAGCCTCGAAACAACTATTAATCAGGATGTTTCCTTGCGGAGTAACGACCAGAAACGACGCCAGCGATTCGGAGCCGACATAGTAGATGTTGCCGATTACTTTGTGCGGGGGGAACGGTTTGTTGAACTGATCGGGCGTGCCGATGTTGCGCCGGAACAACTCGTCGGCGGTTTGGCCGCGAAGCGGAGCGAGCAGCGGGGAGGCTGCCAGGGCGGCTAATTTCACCAAATGTGCGCGCCGGGATTCCATACTCAACAAGTATATAGCCAGGCACGAAGCGCGGCTAAAATCTCGCGCTAGGCCAGCAAGCCGCCGTGCCCGAGGCAGGCGACTTCCCATCCGGACACGCGATAGCGGGCCAGCATGGGGGGCAGCATCAAGTCGACGACATTGGGCTTGGCCGAGCGAAAGCAACCGGGGGCGGACATGACGGGGACATCATCCTTGTAGCTCAGCAGAAACAGATTGCCCGGCTCGACCGGCGCAAGAAAGCGCTCCACCTGGCAGCCGGCGCGGAGCATGGCGCGGCCGATGACATCTTCCGGACCCGCCGGGGCGGTGGTAGAGGCGACCAATACCACGGTTGGTTTGGCGCGCAGCAGATGCAGCAGGCTGCGTGCCACCGCGCCTTCCTCTTCAATGGAGGAGAGCACGAAGCTGGAGGCCGCTCCCAAGCGCTCCAAACGCTGGCGCATGATGTTTTCAAACAGCTGGCGCGCGCGTTCTCCATTGCCGGGGTCCGTGTAGAGCACCGCAACCGCCGGAGCGCGAATGGGCCGGGCCTGCAAGATGGGCCCGCGTTCCTTGACGATGGAGATGACGGCCTCCAGCTCTGGCTGCGCCACAGCGAAGGGAGCGCTTTTCACCGTGGCAATGCGATTGCCGGCCCGCGCATAAGAAAAATTGGGGGCAGTGGCGATGGCCATGCTCACGGTACAGTTGATTTGCTTCAGCAGCTCATCGTCCACCAGGACGCAACTCGATTCCGTGGCGAATAGATTCGCTCTTCCTCCCGCCGCGAGACGGATTTCGAGCGTTCCACAGCCAATTTCGCTCGCGACCTGCATAACAGCGTCGTCCTCTCCGACCTCTCCCTCCTCGAGCTCAGTGACCCAGACTTCGTTCATGCCTTCGGTCTCGAGCATGCGAGCGTCTTCTTCGCTAATCATATGGCCCTTGGCGAGCAATTTCTTACCGCCGGCCCGGAAAATGGTGCAGCAAAGAATTCTTCCTGTGGCTTGCTTGACGTCGATGGTCTGCGCCTTCATAACGACTTGCAATCCTCCCTCCCAAGTTCTGTCAAGTATGCATTCAAATTATACACAGCCCAAGTGAGAAATCCAGGAAAAACTCTCACACAATCCAGTTTCTTATAAAGAAATTATAAACAAGCAACGGCGCTTCGCGATCGAATTCAATCGCGCTTGGGATGAGGCAGCTGCACCAGCTCGGTGGGGGAACATAGTGATACTGGTAGTAATGGATCAGGCGTAAGGCTTTTAATTACAGCGATTTCGTCGCAGCACTCGAACTTAGGACAGGTAAGGCAGTCTTTCCATACTTTGAGAGGCAGCAGACCGCGATCCACCTGATGAAAGCCTACTTTGCGAAAGAAATCGGGCACATAAGTGAAAGCGAATATTGCATGCAGATCGTTGTGATTCGCTTCGATCTCCAACGACTCAACCAGGAAACGGCCGATGCCGCTGGCCTTGCTCTGGGGGGCGACGGCCAGGGATCGAATCTCTCCCGAAACCGGCGTATAGAAGTGGAGCGCGCCGCATCCGAGCAGTTGCGGGCCGGAGTAAGCAACCGTAAAATCGCGGATATTTTCCGACATTTCGAATTCGGTTCGAGGCAACATGATGCCTTGAGCCGCATACCCGTTGATCAACTGCAGCAGGTCGGGAATGTCGCGCAACTTGGCCTTGCGAACGATTCGGCGTTCTGTATCTTCTAGTACTTCGGCCGGCAAATTAGCCCTCATTTGATTAATCATTGCTTAATCAGTCGCGTGCCGAGTGCAGCGCCCGCAAGCAGTTGAGCCACGATATCCAGCGCGGCGCCGGGCGCGATGACGACCTCGGGGATGCCAGCCTCAAGGGCTTCGGCGGCGGACTCCAATTTGGCTCGCATTCCGCCGGTCGCGACGCCATTATCGATAAGAAGGCGGCATTCCTCCAAACTTAATGCAGGGCATACTTGATTATCCTGGCCTCGGACGCCATCGACATCGGTTAAAAACAGGAGCTTATCCACCTTGAGCGCGACCGCCACCGACGCGGCCATTTGATCGGCGTTGACGTTGAAGAAATGTCCCTCTCGATCGCCCGCCACGCAGGCCACCACCGGCAGATATTTGAATTCAATCAACGCGTTTAGCAGCCGAGGATCGGAGCGCACAGGCTTTCCCGCAAAGCCGAGTTCGTCGCTGATGGGCCCGGCAGTGGTGAGAAGCGCATCCATTCCGCTCAGCCCAACCGCGGGCGCGCCGCACGCAACAAACGCCGCGACCAATTCCTGATTTACGGAACCGGCCAGCACTTTCAACACGGCGTCCAACACCTCGGGCGTGGTAACGCGCAGTCCATTGATGAAGCGGCTCTCGACGCCGCGATCGGCCAGGTAGCGTGTCATCTGCTTGCCCCCGCCGTGAACGACGGCCGCTTCGAGACCGTCCGCGAAGGCCCTGGCGATTTCTTCCGCCAGCCGGCGCCGGGACTCGGGCGTGTCCAACAATGTGCCGCCCAGCTTGATCAGCGCTTTCAAGGCGTCCTCACAACAGGCCCGCCGTTTCCTCGCAGCCGAGCATCAGATTCATGTTTTGGATGGCTTGGCCTGCGGCGCCCTTCACCAGATTGTCGATGGCGCTAACGATGATCGCGCGCCCCGTGGCCGCGTCGAATTTGAGCCCGATATCGCAGAAGTTGGTCCGGTTGACCGCGCTGACATCCGGCAGGCTCCCGAGCGGATAAAGGCGCACGAATTTCTCGGATTGATACTGGCGGCGGTAGATGTCGAGCAGTTGCTCACCGTTTTCGATATTGCGCGTGCGAACGTAAATGGTCTCCAGAATTCCGCGCTCGATGGGAAGCAGGTGAGCGGTAAAACTGAACTCCGCTTCATCCAGACGGGAGACCATCAGGACTTCGGGCACGTGGCGGTGATCCAGCACGGAATAGACGGAAAAATTCCCGGCGACTTCGCAGAAGCTGGTGGTGAGGTTGGCCTTGCGCCCGGCGCCGCTCACGCCTGATTTGGCGTCGCAGATGATTCCGGCGGCGCGATCGGCCACGCCTGCCGTAATCAAAGGCCGGATGGCGAGATTGGCGGCCGTGGGATAGCACCCGGGATTCGCGATCAGGCGCGCGCCTCGAATCCGTTCGCGGCAGAATTCGGGGAGCCCATAAACCGCTTCGGCGAAAAGGCGCGGGGCGCTGTGCTCTTCCTTGTACCAGCGTTTGTAGGTGGCAGTGTCACCCAGTCGAAACGCGCCACTGAGATCGATGACTTTTGCGCCGGCTTCGAGCATGGCGGGCACGAGTTCCATGGAAACGGAGGGAGGCGTTGCTAGGAAAACGACAGCCAAACCGTGCGCGCGAACAGCGTCCAGCGTGCAGGGAATGCGGGGGGGCTGCGAATGGTCGAGCGGCTGAGGACGGCCGGCGGAATCCTGCCGATGTTCGAGGAGGACGGGTTCGGCGTGCGGATGCGAGGCCAGGAGCCGGACGAGTTCGACTCCGCTATAGCCGGTGAAGCCGGCCACGCCTATCTTATATTTATTCATCGTACTGAATAATTATACCCTACTTCGATTAGGGTAGTGGATACTTTCAACAAAGGACAGTTTGTTCCTTTGGTCGTTGCTGGAACGGCGGTTCAGCTAGCGACAAAGATATTTCCAGAAGATAACAAAACCAATGTATTTCAAATCAACGTTACAGCCCCTAATGGATTGTTCACTGAAACGCTCACCATGACGGGCTCCGGCAAAGCCGTCACCGGACGGCAGCAAAAGAGACATATAGTTGATGCTCGTGGGCACACGGTCGAGGATGACCCGCCAAAGCCCCACAAGCGCAACGCTCGGTGAAAACCTCGGAGGTAGTGGGTAGGTTGACCATGCCGTTCGGAGACTCGGCATTGCGGGTCAACAGCCGAGGTCGGTCACGTCAAAGGTCCGTAGATTCGTTGTCGCCGTCTCCGATTAGCAAGTTCGGCTCCATAGAACATTTGCTATCACTTATGTTTTCTGCTAAGCTCAATTTCAATTTGATGCTTTCTTACATCGACCGCATCTCTCCCTGCGGAAAGGTCGTTGTAGTTGCCGACTGCCCAAGAAAAGGCTTCTGTTACAATGGGGGTCTCGTTTTCGATGACCTCTACTCCAACTCACCTAGCCGAACTTCACGACATCCTCAAACGGAAGTCTGTACAGTTCGGTACTTTCACTCTTGCTTCAGGCCAAACCAGTGATGTGTATGTAGACTGCAAGCCTACTACGTTCGACCCGAGAGCGATGCGCCTGATCGGCCTTCTTTTCATCCAAAAGATGGAAAGCGAAGGATGGTTCCCAGATGCGGTCGGCGGCTTAACAATGGGTGCGGACCCAATCGCCTTTGCTATCGCCAGGGAAAGCGTCGATCGTCAGCCAACCATTGATTCCTTCGTCGTTCGAAAGGAACGCAAACCACATGGGATGCAAAAGGTCGTGGAGGGCCTGGAACAGACGGAAGGGCATAAGGTCGTCATCATTGATGACGTTTGCACGAAGGGCGAATCCACTGCCCTAGCCATAGAGAATGCCAGATCGGCTGGCATGGAAATCCTCGGGGCCGTCTGCCTGATTGACCGCGAAGCGGGAGCGACAGAGCTGCTACGGGATAAGTACGGCGTCCAATTGGCTAGCATTTTCAAGCTGTCGGATTTCAGACAGTAACTTCGCACCAACACAACCTGGAGCCACTACCTCGGATCATATCCAACTGGATTGGCGCACTATCTCTTCAGTTAGCCCCGTTTCTGCTCCGGAATCGTTAGCATCCAACAAAATCAATCGCTTACGGGACCGCTTCCTAGTGGAAACAGAACTGCTAGTACTCAGCCGCTGGGAGGCGATCGGAACCAACCCCGGGGCCCCGTGCCATCGAGTGCCCCACCACCGGCCGCGCTCCCAGCACACACGCCCAGCACACATCAGATGCTAGCGCGTCCCGTTCTGTGCGCCTTCGCCACCAGCTCGGCGACAGCGTGCCGATGGCAGGATTCGCCGGGTTCGCCTTCGCGGTAATGCAAAACGGTCCAGTCCGAGAAGAGCGCGCGTAATTCACCCGGACAAGCGCGCCGAGGCGTTTCTCGCGGCTCGTCGGTGCTGGTGACGTGCACAATCATGATCAGCAGGCCGCCGGGCCGCAGCGCGGACTTTATCCGCGGGATCAAACTGCGCTGGAAATAATAGCAGCAAAGAATCAGGTCGTAGGTCTCGGGCGCCATGATGAATTCATCAATCGCGAAGTCGGCCTCCAAGTCGGCAAGGTGCGCATCGATGGATGGATTACTTCGGCGTAGCAGGTCAATGGCGATTGACGAACCGTCGACGGCCGTGACCTGCCAACCGCGTGCGGCGAGATACAAAGAGTTGCGTCCGGGGCCGCTCGCGAGATCGAGCGCAATGCCGGGAGTTAAGCCACGGGTAAATTCAACCACCAACGGCGCGGGCGTCCGGAAAACTTGTTCGCCGGCGAGATAACGTTGGTCCCACTGTTCAATCGGCGTGGGCATCGCCACGTTTGACCGCGAGCTTGAAAACGCGCTTGAGGATCGCAACGGCGCGGTTAATTTCCTTTTCAGTGGCGATGTAGGGTGGCAGGAAGCGCAGCACGGTTTCGTGGGTGCAATTGATGAGCAACCCCTGCTCCAAGGCATCCAGCACAATCTGCTTGCCCGGGAAACTCAGTTCCACGCCGATCATGAGGCCCTGGCCGCGGACCTCGCGGATGAAGGAAAACTGTTTCTGCAGCTCCTGCAGCTGGGCGCGGAAGTAGCGGCCCATCTCGTCGATGTGGGGCAGCAGGGGGTCGAGAATATCCATGAACTCGAGGGCCACGCGGCAAGCCAGCGGCCCGCCGCCGAAGGTTGAACCGTGCATGCCGGAGCCGATGGATTGCGCGGCTCGCTCATTCGCGACAATCACGCCCAGGGGAATCCCGCAGGCCAGCGGCTTGGCGGCCACCATAACGTCGGGAAGCACGATGGGATCAAAGAGCTGATAGGCGAAGTGCTTGCCGACGCGGCCGACGCCGCATTGAATCTCGTCAAACACCAGCAGAGCATCGTAGCGGTCAGCCAGTTCGCGCGCTTTCCGAATGTACTCGCTGGACATCGGGAAGATGCCACCCTCGCCCTGGATCAGTTCAAGGACGATACCGGCCGTGCGGTCGCTGACAACCTGCTCGAGCGCTACCTCATCGTTGGGCGGAACGAAGCGCGCGCCGGGGAGGAGAGGCTCGAAATCCACTCGATATTTTTCCTGCCCGGTAATGGACAGCGCGCCCAGCGTGCGGCCGTGAAAGGAATTGTGGAGCGCGACGATTTCGTACTTGTCCGGATGGATCTTGTGGCCGTGCGCGCGCGCCATTTTCATCGCGCCTTCCATGGACTCGGCGCCGGAGTTGCAGAAAAACGTACGCTGCAAGCCGCTGGCTTTGGCCAGGCGCTCGGCGAGCGGGCCCTGGTAGGCGTGGTAATACAAATTCGAGCTGTGCAGCAGGCGGCCAGCCTGCTCGCGGATCACCTTCACCAGGCGCGGGTGCGCATGGCCCAGCGCGTTGACGCCGATGCCGGTGATGAAATCCAGATAGCGGTGGCCTGAGGGATCGAAAACGTAGCAGCCCTTGCCGCGATCCAGGACCAGCGGATAGCGCGCATAATTCTGGAGGAGATATTCGTTCTCCAGATTGCGGACGCGGTTGAGAACGCTGGTTTCGTCATGGTCCGGTAAAACGGTGACCGGAGAAGCGGTGGACATAGCATCATGATAACCCGGCATATCCGGCGACACGATCGCTTCTGTAACACTGCGCTAAAATGGCCGGTATGCGCAGCTCATGGATTTCTCCCCGATTGAACGATCCCATCCGCACACAAATACATTACGCGCGGCGCGATGTCGTCACCCAGGAAATGGAGTACATCGGCAAGCGCGAGCACGTTACGCCGGAGTTGATCCGATCGGAGGTGGCGCGGGGCCGCATGATCATTCCGGCCAACATTCACCACACCAATCTCGAGCCGATGTGCATCGGCGTGGCGTCCAGCTGCAAGATCAACGCCAACATCGGGAACTCGTCCACCACGTCGAACATCGAAGAAGAAGTGGAGAAGCTGCATTACGCGGTGAAGTACGGCGCCGACACGATCATGGATCTCTCCACCGGCGGCGATATCCCGCGCATCCGGAAAGCCATCATCGACGCATCGCCGATTCCGGTGGGCACCGTGCCGATTTATGAAGCGCTCGGCCGCGTTCGCCGGGTGGAGGATTTGAACCTCAACGTGATGCTGGAAGTGATCGAGGAACAAGCCGAGCAGGGCGTGGATTACATGACCATTCATGCCGGCGTGCTGGTGCAATACGTTCCGCTCACCACCAAGCGCATCACCGGCATTGTGAGCCGCGGCGGGGCCATTTTGGCCGAGTGGATGGTCAAGAATCACAAGCAGAATTTCCTGTACGAACACTTCGATGCGATCTGCAAGATTTTCCAAAAGCACGACGTCAGCTTTTCGCTCGGCGACGGATTGCGGCCGGGCTGCGTGGCCGATGCCAGCGACGCGGCGCAGTTCGCCGAATTGAAAACCCTCGGCGAGCTGACCCGGAAGGCCTGGGAATACGATGTCCAGGTGATGATCGAAGGTCCGGGCCACATTCCGATGGACCAGATCCAGATGCAGGTGGAGAAGGAAGTGGAGATGTGCAACGAGGCGCCCTTCTACACGCTGGGACCTTTGGTGACGGACTTCGCGCCGGGCTACGACCACATCACATCGGCCATCGGCGCGGCCATGATCGGCTGGTACGGCGCGTCGATGCTGTGCTACGTGACGCCCAAGGAGCACCTCGGGCTGCCGAACCGCGAGGACGTGAAACAGGGCATTATCGCGTACAAAATCGCCGCTCATGCCGCCGATATTGCGAGGCACCGGCCGGGCGCGCGCGATCGCGACGATGAATTGTCGCGGGCCCGCTATCGATTCGATTGGCGCAAGCAATTCGAGTTGTCGCTGGATCCCGAAACGGCCGAGGCTATGCACGATGAAACGCTGCCCGAGGAGGGCTTCAAGGACGCGGCCTTCTGTTCCATGTGCGGTCCGAAGTTCTGCTCGATGAACCACTCGGCCAAGACCGAACAGTTCACCGCCGAAGAGGCCGAAGCGGTGCTAGCGGCGTCGCAGCCGATCGTGACAATACAACAGTAGAGTCCGCTTCCTGACGGTCGCGGCTCGGAATGACTGTTCGAACCGAATATGTCCGAGATCAAGAAAACCGATGAAGAGTGGCGCAAGCAATTGACGCCCGACCAGTACGCTGTTACGCGGCACAAGGGCACGGAGCCGGCGTTCACCGGCAAATATTGGGACAATCACGATCCCGGCGTCTATCGCTGCGTGTGCTGCGGGACGCCCTTGTTCAAGTCGGAAACGAAATACGATTCGGGCACCGGCTGGCCGAGCTTCTGGTCGCCCATCGGGGCAGGCAGCATCAAGACCGAGACCGACAGCAGCCACGGCATGCGGCGCGTGGAAGTGCTGTGCGCCAAATGCGACGCACACCTGGGCCACCTGTTCGACGATGGGCCACGGCCCACGCATCAGCGCTACTGCATGAATTCGGCCGCGCTGGATTTCGAGAAGACCAAGTAATCCGGCCGGCCGCTGGCTGCCGGTCACGGGTCTGAATCAGCGTTCGGCCGAGCGCGCGGGTAAAAACTCGTCGCCGGCGTGCCAGGTGGGCAACTGCGGCTCGTTCGCTACCGTGATTCCGATCAGCATTCCGAATTGCGCGGCTTCCTGCATCCCCGCGAAATCCCAATCGTCGTGGTATTCGTCGGACGGCTGATGGTAGTGCTTGTCGTTGTACTCGTCGAAGACTTTGTCGCCGAAACCGGCGGGCTTGCCGTAATAATCCGTGCCCAGGTCGATTGAAAACGACGGCACGCCGGCGTGCGCCAGCGAGAAATGGTCGGACCGGTAATAGACGCCCTGCTCGGGATGCGCGTCAGGCTTTATCGCGAGTTCCATGCGGTGCGCGGCCTCTTCCACAACCGGCCACGCGGTGGTTCGCTCGGCGCCCGTGACGGAAATATCTTTGGTCCGTCCAAAGGGCGCGAACGCGTCGAAATTCAAATCCAACGCCGTCTTCGCGAGCGGGATCACCGGATGCTCGGCATAATACTCGGAGCCGCGGAGCCCGGCTTCCTCCGCCGTCACGGCCATGAAGATGGCCGACCGTTTCGGCTTGTGTTCGAGCGCCGCCCAGGCGCGCGCCATCTCAATGATCATTGCGCAGCCGGTGGCATTGTCCACCGCGCCATTGTAAATCGAGTCGCCATTCACCGCCGGGCCGATGCCCAGATGATCCCAATGCGCGGTGAAAATCACGGCCTCGGATTTCAGCCGCGGATCGCTGCCTTCGACCTTGGCGATCACGTTGCTCGATTGAATCTGCCGGATCTCGGTCGGGATATTGGCGCGAATGCGAATGCCCAGTGGAATGGGCCGGAAGTCGCGCGAGTTGGCGGCGGTGAGCATCTCGCCGACCGTCTTGCCCGCCAGCGCGAGTAATTTTGTTCCAGCATCCTCGGTGACCCATCCCGCGAAAGCCAGCGCGGGTTGGCCTGGCCCGAGCTTCAACTGCGGATCTTCCTTGCCCCAGGAGCTGCGCACTACGTCGTAACCGTAGCCGGCGGTGGGGGTGGTGTGAATGATGAGAACACCCTTCGCGCCCATGCGGGCGGCCTCTTCGTACTTGTAGGTCCAGCGGCCGTAGTAGGTGAGCGCGCGGCCGCCAAAGAATTTCGGATCTTCGGAAGGCGGCTCGTTGGTGAACAGCACCAAAACCTTGCCCTTCACGTCGACGCCCTTGAAATCGTCCCAATGAAATTCGGGTGCGACAATGCCGTGGCCGACGAAGATGGCTTCAGCGTCGAATTGATCTTCGGGCTGTTGCAGCTCGCTGACGCCGACGTAATCGTCCAGCCATTTGAACGAGACGGTTTTGTTTTCAGGTCCTATGGCATCCAGCGTGGCCTTGGACGAAGTAGTGACGCCCACCATGGGCACCTTTTGGAAATAGGTGCCGTTTTCGCCGGCCGGCTTGGCGCCGACTACCGCGAATTGCGACGCGATGTATTCCGTCGCCAGGTCGCCGCCACGCGTTCCCACGCCGCGCCCCTCCAACAAATCGCTTGCTAGAAACTTCACGTGCGCGCGCATGCGTTCGCCCGAAATGTCGGTCTGGCTGGATGCCAGAGCTGTTACCAGCAGTACCAATCCGAATCTCTTCATGACCCCAGTGTTGATTTTTTCGGCCAATGGTGTCAAAACCAATGTGTATGCCTATCGCAACCACCAACCCAGCCACCGGCGAACTGATCCGCGTTTTCGATCCGAACTCGAGCGCGGAAGTGGACGCCAAAATCCAACAATCGTATGACGCGTTTCGCGCGCACAGGCGCACGCCGTTCGCCGATCGCGCCGCCAAAATGCTCCGGGCGGCGGAGATCCTTGAAAAGGAAAAGGACCGCTGGGCTCGCCTGATGACGCTGGAGATGGGCAAAACCTTGAAATCCGCGGGCGATGAAGCGCTGAAATGCGCCTGGGCTTGCCGCTACTACGCGGAGAATGCCGAGCGCTTTTTAGCGGATGAAGCGGTGGCGACCAACGCGGGCAAAAGCTTCGTGGCATACCAACCGTTGGGCGTTGTTCTGGCGGTGATGCCGTGGAATTTTCCGTTCTGGCAAGTGTTTCGCTTTGCCGCGCCGGCGTTGATGGCGGGAAACGGCGGACTTCTGAAGCACGCATCCAACGTTCCGCAGTGCGCGCTGGCGATCGAAGAGATTCTGTGCCGCGCCGGTTTTTCGGAGGGCGAGTTTCTGACGCTGCTGATCGAATCGTCCCAGGTGGCGCGCGTGATCGACGATCCGCGCGTGGCCGCCGCCACGCTCACCGGCAGCGAACCGGCGGGACGGCAAGTGGCCAGCCAATGCGGAAAGCAGATCAAGCGAACGGTGCTGGAACTGGGCGGCAGCGATCCTTTCATCGTGATGCCCAGCGCCAATCTGGAGGAAGCCGCGCAAACCGCGGTGAAGGCGCGCTGCATCAACAACGGACAATCCTGCATCGCAGCCAAGCGGTTCATCGTGCACGATTCCATCTACGCCGAATTCGAGCGGCGCTTTGTCGAGGGCATGCAGGCGCTGAAAGTTGGCGATCCCATGGCTGCGGGCACCGATGTGGGACCGCTGGCAACGGCGCAGATCGTCGGCGAGCTGGACGATCAGGTGAAACGGGCCGTAGCGGGCGGCGCGCGATTGTTGACCGGCGGCAAGCGTGTGAGTGGTCCTGGCAATTTCTATGAGCCGACTGCGTTGGGCGAGGTTCCCGAGAGCTGTCCGGTGTACTACGAAGAGATTTTCGGCCCGGTTGCGATGTTGTTCCGGGTGAGCGGGATCGAGGAAGCCATCAAGGTGGCCAACGATTCCGATTTCGGCCTGGCTTCGAGCGTCTGGACCAACGACAGCGCGGAGATCGAGCGCTTCACGGCTGAAATCGAAGCGGGCGCGGTGTTCGTGAACGGCATGGTGGCGTCCGATCCGCGGCTGCCCTTTGGAGGCATCAAAAATTCGGGCTACGGGCGCGAGTTGAGCAGTTTCGGGATTCGGGAGTTTGTGAACATCAAGACGGTGTGGATTAAGTAAGCTACGGTGGCGCACGCACTCGTGCGTGCTGTGTTCACACTCGTGTGAACATCCCGGCCAGCCCGTGGAAACAAGTGTCGAGATGAGTCTCGACACGGCACGCAAGAGTGCGTGCGCCACTAGGTTATTTCGGCGCCATGCGAATGGCTCCGTCCAGCCGGATCACTTCGCCGTTCAACATCGGGTTCCCGATGATGTCGCGTACGAGTTGCGCGTACTCGGACGGCCTTCCCAGGCGCTTGGGGAAGGGGACCATGGCGCCCAGCGCGGCGCGCACATCGTCCGGCATGCCCGCGAGCATGGGCGTCTCGAAGATGCCCGGCGCGATCGCCATCACGCGAATTCCGACGCCCGAAAGATCGCGCGCCAGCGGCAGCGTCATGGCAGCGATCCCTCCCTTCGAGGCGGAATAAGCGGCTTGGCCGATCTGCCCGTCGAACGCCGCCACCGACGCCGTGTTGATAATCACGCCGCGTTCCTTTTCGTCATTGTCCGCATTCGTTGACATGGCCCACGCCGCCAGGCGCGCCACATTGAACGCGCCGATCAGGTTGATGCGGATCACTTTCGAAAAGCGCTCAAGATCCGCCGGACCGTTTTTTCCGATCACGCGCTGTGCATCCAATATGCCGGCGCACTGGACGGAGATGTGGAGCGCGCCGAAGGCGTCCAGCGCGGTCTTGACGGCAGCTTCGGCTTGGGCGGCGTCGGTGACGTCAGTATGAACGAAGCGCGCGTGATTGCCCAATTCCTTGGCGAGCCCCTGGCCGGTCTGATCGTTCACATCGGCGACGACGACGTGGCCGCCTTCCTCGACGATCATCCTCGCCGTGGCCGCTCCCAAGCCGGACGCTCCGCCAGTGACGACCGCAACTTTGCCCGAAATCTCCATCTGCTACCTCCGGCTTTCGAAGAACTTCTTCATCAGCTCCACGCACTCCGGCGCGAGCACGCCTTCCACAATCTCCACGCGATGATTCAAGAGCTCGGAATCGGCGATGCGGAATTTGCTGCGCACTCCGCCGAACCGCAAATCGCGCGCGCCAAAAACCAGCCGCCGCACGCGCGCGGCCACCAGCGCTCCGGCGCACATTGCGCAAGGTTCCAGCGTAGCGTAGAGCGTGGCTGCTTCCAATCGATAGTTGCGCAAGCTGGCGCCGGCTTCGCGCAGAGCGAGGATTTCGGCATGCGCGGTCGGGTCGGATTTCGCGATGGGCGAATTAAATCCACGCCCGATGATCTCGCCATCAATGACAACAACGGCGCCCACAGGCACCTCGCCCGCTGTCTCCCCCTGGCGAGCCAGCACTAGAGCTTCACGCATGAACGATTCATGCGCCGACATGCACGGCCAACAATCGCTCGAAGATCACGGGTTGCGCTTCGAAGGTACGCAGCACGCGCGGACGGACGCGCGGAAACCGGTGGAGCATCAGCATCAGTTGAGCCATCAACGCCGGACGGCGCGCCAGCCGGCGATGCGCGATTTGATATTGGTCCAAGTTATTCGCGGCCAGCGCGTCCCCGAGCGCGAGCGCCTGTCGAAACGCCAGCCCCATGCCTTCGCCGGTGATCGCGTCCACCGAACCCGAGGCGTCGCCGATCAGCACCGTGCGATCCCGATAGACCCGGCGCAAGCGGCGGGTGATCGTAACCGCCCCGCGCTCGTCGCTGAGCGTAGCTGCTCCTTCCAGCCGGCGCGCCACATCGGGAAAACCAGCCAGCGCACTCCCCAAGCGAAGATGCGGGTCGCGCGTGAGCAGCGCGATGCACATTTCGTCGCGGCCAACTCCAGTGACATACATCTGGCTGCCGGCGCCCCAATAAACCTCCATGAAATCGGTCCAGGGGCGGACGCTGTAGTGCCTGCGAAATCCATAGCGTTGGGATTCGCTGCGCACAGCCTCGAGCGCGGCCCAACGCCGTACACGGGAGTTCGCTCCGTCGGCGCCGACGATCCAGCGCGCGCGCAGGTCGCCCAGGTCCGTCACGTGAGTGCGCCAAAGGAGCCTGATACCCAGCTCTTGCGCGCGGTCGATCAGGTTTTGGTGCAGCCGGACGCGGCGTATTGCGATACCGGGCTCGCCTGGAAAATCCGCCGCCGCGCTGCCGCCCGCGCCGAGAAAACGGATGCCGCGAAACACGAAGGATTGTTCGGGATCGATCGCGACGCCCAACTGCCGCAGCGCCTCGAGTGAATCCGGCATCAAGCCTTCGCCGCAGGCCTTATCGATGGGCGGTTCGGCGGCATCGGCAACCGCTACGTCGAAGCCTTTGAGCCGCGCCGCAATCGCAGCCGCCAATCCGGCGGGTCCGCCTCCGACGATGAATACGTCCGTGTTGGGCGTCTTTGGTTGCAACTCACCACCTCAACAGCACGAGCTCAGAGCAGAAGCCGGGGCCCATGGCGGCCAGAATGCTGTAGGTTCCCGGCGCGGGCCGTCTCTTGGTCATGACTTCTTCCAGCACCAGCAGCACGGATGCCGACGAAAGATTTCCGGTTCTGCGCAGGCACTCCCAGGAGGCCGCGAGCGCGCCTTCGGGCAGCTCGAGCGCCGTAGCGGTGGCTTCCAGTACGCGCGGTCCGCCGGTGTGCAGCACCCATGCTCCGATGTCCGTCCGCGACAGGCCCTGCTCATCGAGGAACGCATCCACGTCGGACGCCAGATGGTCCTGCACCACTTCCGGGACCTCGCGCGAAAGCACGATGCTGAAGCCCTTTTCGGAAATATCCCAGCCCATGACATGTTCGGAATTCGGATAGAAGACCGATCGCGTGGCCAGAATCTCGGGGCCGTCGGCGGTTCGCTCCGCGCCCGATACCAACACTGCCGCCGCGCCGTCGCCAAACAATCCCGACGAAATAATGTTCGCGATGGAGATGTCTTCCCGTTGCAGCGTGAGCGAGCAAAGCTCCACCGAGATCACCGCGGCAACTTGCTTGGGATAAGCAAGAACATAATCCGCCGCGCGCGAAATTCCGGCCGCACCCGCTACGCAGCCCAGTCCGAAAATGGGTACGCGCTTGATGTTCACCGGCAGGTTCATGCGGTTTACCAGCCGCGCGTCGATGGAAGGGCTGGAGATGCCGGTTACGGAAACAAAGAAGATCGCCCCAAGGTCGCCGGTGGAAAATCCCGACCGCGACAACGCGCAGCACAGGGCTTTTTGTCCGAGATCCTGCGCGACTTCGATCCAATGATTATTCGCCGCGCCCCACGTGAGGCCGTAATACTCCTGGATCGGAAGCGCCAGGTAGCGCGTCTCCACGCCAACGCGGGCCTGCAAACGCTCCACGAAAACGGGATTATCCAGCTTCGGTCCCCAATGCTTTTGCAGGGCCGTTAACAGCACCCGCTGATCGTATTTGTGTTGAGGTAAAGCGCTGGCAACTCCGGCGATTCTGGTCACAGGCAGGCGCTCCGGGTCATTCGGGTATTCTACCGGAGCTGGGCCAGCTCTTGCGCGTACAGCCGGTTGTGCGGAAACTCGCGCGCCAGCGCACTCAGCAAATCGCGGGCCTTGGGAATATCTTTGTCGCGTAGCGCGGCCACGGCCAACAGCAGCCGGGCATAGGGATTGAGATAGACTCCCTTTTCGGCCGTCAAACGCAAATCTTCCACGCCGCGATTATGGTCGGTCTGCGCGCCGCCGGCCTGCAAAATCCAGCGCATGGGCGCCGGTTTCAGGCTGAACAGATAGTTCTCTACTCCGATGGCAAGATACGCGTCGTAGTAATTAGGCTGGATCATGAGGAGCTTTTCCGCGGTGGCGCGGCTGCTCTTGATCACCTTCAATGCGTCGAAATCGCGCCGTTCGATCAGCGCCTCATAGTCGGCGCGCAAGCCGAGCGTCAGGATTTTCGCGAACAGAGCGTCGGGATCGTCGGGCATTTGCAGCAGGATCTTGTCGGAGAGTTTTGCGGCCTTATCCAATTCCTGGTCGAAGGCCTGGCGCACGGCGGCATCCGGCGTCACTTTTGGCCTGCGGTGAAACATACTGCTGTCGACAAAAAACTCCGAGTGCAGGATATTCAGCCGGTCGAATTCGGCGAACAGGTATGCGGCGGCGTTCGAAGCCGGTCCAATCGGGTCGCCCGGATGATCGCGTTCCCATTGCGCGAAGGTGTTGTGCGCTTCGTTGAAGTCGAGGTTGTACATCTGCCGGTAACCTCGACCGATCACCGGATTCGCGATCAAATCCGCAATGCCGGGAGCAGCCAAGGCCGCGGAGGCGCCGAGAATCGCGATAATCACAAGGCGAATGGTCATTCTACCTCTTAGCCAATTTACTGTTAACCAGCGGCTGGGACTTCAACGTCACTAGTTACCTGGACGTCCGGAATCTCGATGCCGGTACGCGTTCCTTCACCTGGCTTACTGTCGATCCACATCCGATAATCCGGCCCGTAGAGCACTTTCATACGTTCATTTACGTTACTCACGCCGATGCCTTGCTCGAACAACGTCGCGAGGCGGGCTTCCGGAATACCCACGCCATCGTCTTCCACCACCAGATGCAGGCGCCCATCGGCCAGGTAGCTGCGGACACGGACCAGGCCGCCATCCACCTTGGTGGCGAGGCCATGCCGGATGCTGTTCTCGATCAAAGGCTGCAATAGCATGCTGGGGACCAGGCGGTCCAGCGTTTGGGGATCGATTTCCTTGACGAATCGCAGCTTTTCGCCAAAGCGCACCATCTCGATGGTCATGTAATTATCGATGAACGCCAGCTCCTCGCGCAGCGGCGTGAGATTGTCGGTATTGCGGAGCAGCCGGCGCAGAATACTCGAAAGCCGGTACACCACGCCGCGGGCCTGCTCGGGATTGGTGCGAATCAACGAGGACACCGAATTCAGCGTGTTGAACAGAAAGTGCGGATTGATCTGGCTGGTGAGGGCCGCCAATCGTGCTTCATTCAAGCGCAGTTGTTGCGCTTCCAGCTTCTTCTCGTTGCGCGTATTGTTCCAGATCTTGAGCGGCAGCATCACCGCAAACACGGAGCTGGCGTAGGCGGCCAGCACGGTGGCCCAACCGGTATCGGTCCAGATGGGCGCGAGAAATACGCCATCTTTCAACGGAAAAAGAAACTTCATTTCCACGCGCAGCAATCCGCTGAAGATGATGCTGAACAGGCAGCCCAATTGAAACAGAAGGCGCAGTTGGTAGGGACGCTGGCGCAAGCGGCGCGGGTTCAGGCTGAAGATCGGCGAGAAGCGCCAGACGTCTTCCTTTTCGGGCGCAAGGTCGCGTAGCAATCCGCCTAGCACGCCTACGCCGGCGAACAACAGCATAGTCATTAGCTGGCCGCGGGCGACGGCCGGGATCGAAATCAAGATGCCCGAAAGCAGGCCCGTCACGTAGCCGCCAACCATGCCGGATAGCAGACTGCCTTCCAATCCCAGGTCGACGGCGTCGTACTTAGCCGGATTCAGAACACGAAAAAGGACGCTGCCCCCGTAGGTAGCCCAGAACATGAGGGCCAGCTTGACGCGTTGCACCAAAGTGCGGTCTTCGCGCATCAACATCAACTGAAACGCGCTAAACCGCGACAGGATGCTGGCCAGCGACGCCGCCACCGCCACCCGCAGTAGCAGGGTCAACAGTTGTTGGTGTTCCATGGGGCGCCTGTCGATCATTATAATGAATGCAAGCTCGTTCCTCAGTTGCAGACCCATGCTTAGCAAAATCGCCGAAGCCAATTTCCCAAGCCGATTCGGCCATTTCCGCATTTATGGCTTTGAAGGAGCCAATCACGGAACCATGGAGGAATGCGTGGTCCTGCGGATGGGCGAGGTGGCCTCGGGGAGCGAGCCGCCGCTGGTCCGGATCCACTCCCAATGCCTGACCGGCGACGTATTCCACAGCTTGCGGTGCGATTGCCGGTCGCAACTGGAGCTGTCTCTGAACCTGATCGCCGAAGAGGGCCGCGGGCTGCTGATTTACGAGCACCAGGAGGGGCGCGGCATCGGCCTGCTGAACAAACTGCGGGCGTATGAGCTGCAAGACGGGGGCGCCGACACCGTCGAAGCGAACGA
>Ga0302324_100002520_pt1 | contig 42123 bp, 33 predicted proteins | sample Palsa_T0_1_FD_201949 | JGI IMG/M metagenome (GOLD analysis project Ga0302324, IMG submission 201949) | Peat permafrost microbial communities from Stordalen Mire near Abisko, Sweden - Palsa_T0_1 | ecosystem: Environmental > Terrestrial > Soil > Palsa > Peat permafrost | place: Sweden: Abisko...
CGCTCTCCGCGGTTGTCGAGGACCTGTAACCCTTGCACCTGCTCCTGTTGAACCATCGGCACCCAGAGGTCGGCAGAGAAGAACAACAATGTTCCCCGGAACTCGCGCGGCGCTACGCCGAGGATGCTGAACGGATGTTTGTTGACCTGGACAACGCGCCCGACGATGCCGGGATCATCCCGGAAATGGCTATGCCAATAGGCGTAGCTGATGACGATATAGGGAGCGCTACCGGGTCCATGCTCATCGGCAGCATGGAAGAAGCGGCCAAGGAAGGGCTGAATGCCGAGTGCATCGAAGTAGTTGCCCGTGACCTCGTAGCTCCAGGCCTGGGATGAATTGTTGCCTGTATCGAGACCTATCGGGGCCAGAATGTAAGCGGTGAGGGCCTCGAAGCTGCGGTTGCGATCGCGCAGATCGAGGTAGTCGGGGTAGGATGCGCCCTGGTTCTTATCGGATCCGCGCTCGAGTGTATAAAGGGTCTGCTCCTTGGGCACATTGAGTGGGCGCAGGATCAGCGCGTCCAACACGCCGAAAACAACTGCGTTTGCGCCTATGGCCAAGGCCAGCGTCAAAACTGCGGCAATCGTAAATCCCGGAGACTTGCGCAGCACGCGGAGGCTTACGCGAATATCCTGCCAGAGAGTCCCGAGGAAATTCCCGCCCAGCGATTCGTGAATCTCTTCCTTGTACTTTTCGCGGCCGCCAAACTCGATACGCGCGCGGCGTTCGGCTTCGACGCGAGGAAGGCCGGAGCGCTCCAGATCGTCAGCGCGAAGCTGGATGTGGGAGCGGAGTTCATCGTCGAGGTCGGCGTGGAGTTGCGAAGGCTGGAGGAGCGCTGCGAAGTGAGAGCGAAGGTTCGTCAGAAGATTCATCGTTCCCTCCTTGCTGATGTGGAAAGCTCATTCCAACGCCGCGCGTTCACGCCCATGACGACAAGCCAGAGAAAAACCGACGCTTCTCCGGCAAGACCGCAGATCACGTTCCAGGGTGACAGAAGAGTTGCGAACGGTGTGAGGGGGTAGGTAAGCCATGCCAGGCCGCCAAGGGCGATGAGCCCGCCTAGAATCCGAGGCAGGAAGGCCGATCCCCAAATGAGGTAGCCGACAAGGATGCAAAAGACTCCGTGAAACGCCATGGCGAATTCTGAGCCATGGGCATTCATTTGGACCGCCTCCAGTGTGATGCCCGCGAGGTTAAAGACCGCCGCGAGCAGGGAGAGGCTGGAGTTCACCGGCTTAAAAAGGAGATAGAGCATCAGGGTGACCGAGAGCATGCCCGCGATCTCAATCAGGTGCGCTGCAAAACTCCACCTTTCGGGAAGGAGCATCTCGAGGAGTTGTGAGATCAGCAAAGTGGAGAAATAAAGGCCGCCGGCAATCCTGGCCCTGGGGTGCGGTGAGGGGCGTCCAATCGGTTTCACCAGGACTGCTGTGCTCACTTTATCCCCTCCTATTGCGGCCTATTGAATCAGCTGCCTGCAATTCGATCTGTTCAAGAAAGCTCAAGTGGTGGATTGCTTCGCCGGTTGACAGCGGCACTCAGGCCGCAGTTGCTTGCCGGTTCCAGCGTTCGAGGTTACGCCTTTCACGATGAGCCAGAGCATGAGTGCAGCCTCGGCGAAGATACCGAGGGCCTCGATGTAGATGGTTAAATGCAGGGCGACCGCGGGGATGAGAAACGCGAGCCACCCGACGCCGGCTAAGACCATGAACAAGCCGAGAATGCGGGGCAGGAAAGTCGATCGGAGCACGAGATAGCCGATCAAAAGGCAATAAGGCCCGAAAAACCAAAGAGGGCTGATGGGCATGAGGGTGGGATAGAAGAGGCCCACCGTCATCACGATGCACCCACCGAGATTGAATAGCGCCGCGAGCAGAGAAATGCTCCTGTTGACCGGCTTGAACGTGGTGTAGAAGAGTAGCCCCAGCGCAAGATAGAAGCCGATTGAGACGAGGTTGGTCGCAGTGCCGGCGAAGACGAGATTGCGGCTGCTTAGGAGTTGGGCGAGGATAGCCGTGAGAAAGAAGAGCAGATAAATGACACCTGTTAGCCGGCCTCGTGAGGTCGATGAGGGTTCCAGCGTGAGATGCGGGATTCCGACTGAGCTCATACCTCCTCCGCCTGTGGACCAAGAGCCGAGGCGATGGCGCCGGCGAGCAGGTTCCAGCTCTTGGTTTCTTCGCGCAGGCGCTTGCGGCCCGCGGCTGTGAGCTCGTAGAACTTGGCGCGGCGATTGTTGTCTGAAGTTCCCCAGTTTGTTTTCAGCAGCCCCTGGCGGACGAGGCGAAAGAGACCGGGATAGAGCGCGCCCTGCTCGATGAGTAATGCATTGCCGGAGATTTGACCGATGCGCAGCAGGATGCCATAGCCGTGGAGCGGGCCGAGCGAGACGGCCCGCAGGATGAGCAGATCGAGAGTGCCGGGAAGGAGTTGGGCCTGATCGTTCACGCGTTCCCCCTAAGGTAATTAGGAGAGTATGCCGACTCTCCTAAGCTGTCAAGGGGAAAGTTTTCCGAGGAACGCACCGGTGTCGATGAAAACTTTGGTCACGCCGATCAGAGTTGAACTGGCATCCGCGCCTTGAAAGGGCGCTGGCCTAGCCGTTAGCCTACGGCGTGAAGTGCTGTTGGCGCGGCCGACCGGATTCGAACCGGCATCTGCTCGATCGACAATCGAGAGCTTTGGCCGATTAAGCTACGGCCGCGCAGTTGGTCGCGGGAACTGACCGCTTCGTGGCATTTCGATCCTGCGGCGAGGACGATTTCTGGTGGGTGTGGAAGGATTCGAACCTTCAAGTGCTCCGAAGAGCTCCGGGGTTACGGCCCGGCAGGGCTACCAGTCGCCCCAGCACACCCAACACATTGGCGGAGAGGGCGCGAGTCGAACGCGCAAGTCCCGAAGGCACGCCCCGCTTCAAACGGGATCGGCTTGCCGAATGCCGAACCTCTCCGTAACTAACGCCGCACTATCGGGAAGCGGAAACGTCAAACTCCTGGAAATCGACTTACGAGGCTTTCACAAACGTTCCGTCGACGAGTGCCTTGCGGATGTATCGCATCAACGTGATCGCCTTGAATTCCGCCGTCAACGTCGCGCCTCCGATGTCCTCTAGAGACACCGGAAATTGATAGGTCTGGCCGCTCACTTCGACGGTGTAGAAGATATTGCCGGCCCGGTAAAACGAGAATCTGGCTGTATTGTTCTTTACGATTTGCTTGATACTTAGTGTCATTTGATTCAGTCCTCTCTGATCTGAAACTGCCAAAGCTAATCGGCGAATCGCACACGTTAATTGGCGGTAGCGGCGCGAGTCGAACGCGCAGGACCCGAAGGTACGTCCCGTCTCGAACGGGATGGGCTTTCCAAATGCCCAACGCTGCCCCTATCTACCGCAGCAATATCTCTATTGATCTTCTGGTGGGGATGGAGAGATTTGAACTCTCATGCGCGAAGGCGCTGGTTTCTAAGACCAGTGTGTCTCCCAATTTCACCACATCCCCACGACTTAGTAACAACTTGCCGCCTTGATACACGTCGAGCTAGCAGGTTGATAAGTACAAACCTGTCGGCAAAGTGGTGGCCTCTCAGGGACTCGAACCCTGAAGGTGTCACGGCTCTTGAGGCTGCCGCGTCTGCCAATTCCGCCAAAAGCCCGCCAAAAATGAAAAGCCCCTCGATTTTCGAGGGGCTTTTGTGATTCCAGGAATTCTTCCTAAATCAGCCGCACCCCTCCATGCCCAGCAAATCGCTGAGTGATTCGGACAGATACGAGCTAGATAGGTTCTTCACGAAAATGAGAATACCTCACTTACTCATGAAATGCAACTAACATTTTGGTAACTTACCTTTTCAGGGTGGGGATGGATTCCAAGCAGGAAGGCCGGTGCCGGGCGACGCTCGAATGTGAGCAAATTCGGCACGCCTATGCGCGACCGGCAACTGCGAGGGCTGTGAGCAGCGAAGAGATGAGTCGCGACGTGATTGAATAGGATCGATGAGCGCAAAGACTCTGGTTGTGTTGGCCGCTGGAATGGGCAACCGCTATGGCGGACTTAAGCAGATGGACCCTGTTGGCCCAGGCGGGGAGACGATCCTGGAGTATTCGGTCTTCGATGCCGTGCGCGCGGGATTCGGAAGAGCCGTTTTCGTGATTCGCAGGGAGTTTGAGGGGGCGTTCAGGGAGATGGCGGCGGAGCGGTTTGGGGAGCGGATTGCGGTCGAGTTTACGTTCCAGGAATTGGGTGATCTGCCGGATCGTTTCTCATTGCCGCCGGGGCGAACGAAACCGTGGGGCACGACGCAGGCGGTGCTTGCGGCGGAAGGAGCGGTCGGGACTCCGTTTGCGGTGATCAATGCGGACGACTTCTATGGAGCGGAGAGTTTTGAGGTTTTGGCGCGGCATCTGGATATGTACGGGGGTGCTGACCGCGAGAAAGACCCTGGCGCAAGCGCCGCCGACGGGACAGTTCAATTTGCGCGGACAGGCGAATACGCGATGGTGGGGTTTCGCCTGCGGGAGACGCTCTCGGACTCAGGCGCGGTGGCGCGCGGGTTGTGTCGAGTGGGCGAAGACGGGCTGCTCGAAAGCATTATTGAGCTGACCAGCGTGGAACGAGAAGGGGCTTCGGCGAAGAGCACGGACCGCGCGGGCCAGGTGACGACGCTGACTGGGGACGAGACGGTCTCCATGAATATGTGGGGATTCACGCCCGCTGTGTTTGGGCAGTTGCGGGAGCAGTTCGAGCATTTCCTTGAGACGCGGGGTGGGGACGTGAATGCGGAGTGCTACCTGCCGAATACGGTGAATGAGATGATTCGAACGGGGCAGGCGCGGGTGAGAGTTCTGAAGACGGGCGCGCGTTGGTTTGGCGTGACGTATCGGGAGGACCGAGCGCAAGTGGTGGAGGAGACTCGGCGGCTGGTGGCGAGCGGGGCGTATCCGGCGAGGTTGTGGGCATGAGGGCGAGTCGCGGTCCAGATTACGACCCGGGGCAGGCAGCGCGGGGGTTTGCTGTTGACGGAACTCTGGAAAGCGTTGCGCCTTATGGGAGCGGTCATATTAATGTCTCATACTGCGCGGTGTTTGAGCGGGGCGCGCGGCGGGAGCGGTTTTTACTGCAGCGGATCAATACTCATGTTTTTCGCGATCCAGTTGCGCTGATGGAGAACATTGAGCATGTGACTACTCACTTGGGAAGGAAAATTGGGAGCGTGGACGGGGGCAGGCGCGTGCTGACGCTGGCGCGTGCGCGCCCTGGACGGCCCGGGCAAAATGGACGGCCCTGGCTGATGGACGAGGACGGCGGATTCTGGCGGATGTACGAATTCATTGAGGGGGCGCGAAGCTACGACGTGGTGGAAAATGCAGCGCAGGCTTATGAGGCGGCACGAGCATTTGGGGAGTTTCAGGGGATGCTGGCGGACCTGCCTCCGTCGCGCCTGCGCGAGACGATTCCGGGCTTTCACAACACACCGAGGCGACTTGGAGCGCTGAAGCGGGCGATTGAGACTGATGCGCTGGGGCGGTCCGAGGGAGCAGAGCGTGAGATTGCGTTTGCACTGGAGCGGGAGAGCGTGACGCGTCTGCTGGTGGAAGCCGGGCTACCGGAGCGCGTGACGCACAACGATACGAAGATGAGCAACGTGCTGCTGGATGAGCGGACTGGCAAGAGGATTTGCGTGATTGACCTGGAGACGGTGATGCCGGGCCTGGCGCCGTTCGACTTTGGCGACATGGTGCGGACGATGAGTTGCCGCGCGGCAGAGGATGAGCGCGACCTCTCGCTGGTGCGGATGGAGATGGAGATGTTTGAGGCGCTGGCGCGGGGATATCTCAGCGTTGCCGGGGGTTTTTTGTTGGATCTGGAAAAGAGAGTGCTTGTGCAAGCAGGCCGGGTGATCACGCTGGAGCAAGGGATTCGCTTTCTCACGGACTATCTCGAAGGAGACACGTACTTTAAGGTGCATCGGGTGGGGCAGAATCTGGACCGTGCCCGGGCGCAGTTCCGCCTGGTGGAGTCGCTGGAGGAGCATGCAGCGGCGATGGAGCGTGTGGTGGAAGCGGCGGAGGAGTGGTAAGTGAGGGAGTGAGCGTTTGCACACGCTCGACATGCATTGTCCGCATTTGCCCTCTCGTCGTTCCCATTTTTTTCGTCCCGAGCCTTCCATTTCCGTTCGCTCGGCGAGGATTGCGGAGGGAGCGTCTGCGCTGGCGAGTTTTCAGGTCAGCGGCCAACCGGCTGATCAGGCCGTGGAAGAGCAGGCTGGCGCTGGCCTATGTCGATCACCGCAGCTTCGCGGTCGACCTGGGCCTGATTCTGCTGACGATCATGGCGATCGTTTCGCGGCCGGCTGCTCTCTCAGGGCACGGGAAGTTGCTAAGCGGCTGGGACCTGCATCCGCTTCTGATCCGGATGGCCGCGCGGCAGGAGCCGCTGATGGCCTATCCGCCGCCCGGGCGCCGAAGCGGCTCATCAGCACTCGTGAGATGCCGAACGCGGGCGTGGGCCGTGGACCAATTTGAAACTACGGTGAGGGCGAGTCCACACCCTAATCAGTTTGGGGGTCGCACCGAAGCGGCCCGATAGTGAATTCTAATCAAAGACGACGAGATAGCCAGATGCGTGAGGCACCGAATGCGTGAGGCAGGTTATCAGACAATGCGAAATCCAACGGAATCCATCGATCGAACAAGGCTGATGCGAAGGGCGCTGGTTTGGGCGGCGCAGATCGGGCTGTTCGCGCTGTCGGCGGGAGCGGCGTTTCTTGTGCGCTTTGACTTGAGCCTGCCCAGCTCGTACCTGCGGCAACTGGCGTTTGCGCTGCCGATCTGGGTAGTGGTGAAGGTGGTTGTGTTTCGCCTGGCCAAGCTGGACCGTGGCTTATGGCGGTATATATCGGCGATGGACTTGGTCCGTCTCGCGTTCGCCAACCTGGCGGCGTCGGCGGCAGCATGCGCCCTGATTCTTGGCTTCGGCCCAGCCGGATTTCCGCGATCTCTTTATCTTTTGGACCTGATGATCTGCATCCTTCTGACGAGCGGACTGAGGCTGGCGGTGCGCCTTGGCCTGGAAGCGACGTCGGACCGGTGGCGGAGCCGGGAGCCAGAGAAGCGGACGCTTATCTACGGTGCGGGCGGGGGAGGCACGGCGATGTTGCGCGAGATTCGCAGCAACGCAAGGCTGGCCTACCGGGTAATCGGCTTTGTGGACGATCTTGCAGAGCGGAAGGGGACACATGTGGCGGGAGTGCCGGTGCTGGGGGGTGGAGATGCAATTCGCTCACTGGTGGCGAAGCACCGCATTGAGATGGTGCTGATTGCGATTCCATCGGCCACTGGCACAGAGATGACACGGATTCTCGAGTTGTGCCACGCGGCCCGCTGCGACTGCAGGACGGTGCCCGGGCTGGGCGAGATGATTGAAGGCTGTGGACTCACCGGGCAGATCCGGGAGGTTGCGGTTGAGGATCTGCTGGGGCGGACGCCGGTGCGGCTTGAGGAAGGCAGAATTCGCTCTACGATCGAAGGGAAAATGGTGATGGTGACCGGCGCGGCGGGGTCGATCGGCTCGGAGCTGTGCCGGCAGATTGGGCACTTTCATCCTGCGGGCATTGTGGGATTCGAGATCGCCGAATCGCCGCTGTTTGAGATCGACCGCGAGATGAAGCTGAACTGCCCTCACGTGCCCTTTTATCCGGAGATCGGCAGCATTCAAAATCGATCTCGCGTGGAGGAGGTGCTGCGCAAGTACCGGCCGACAGCGATCTACCACGCCGCTGCGTACAAGCACGTGCCCTTGATGGAAGCCCACGTTTTTGAGGCGATCGAAAACAACGTTTTCGGCACATACAATGTGGCCGCGGCCGCGGCCGAGAACGGCGTGGAAGATTTTGTGATGATCTCCTCAGACAAGGCGGTGCGGCCGACGAACGTGATGGGGACGACCAAGCGGATTGCAGAACTGATCTTGCGGGCGCTACAGAACGGACGTACGAAGTACGTGGCGGTGCGCTTTGGCAACGTGCTTGGATCGAACGGCAGCGTAATTCCGATCTTCAAGAAGCAGATTGCGGCCGGAGGGCCTGTGACGGTGACGCATCCGGAGATGCGCCGCTTTTTCATGACGATTCCCGAGGCATGCCAACTGGTGCTGCAGGCCGCGGCCATCGGCAAGGGCGGCCAGATCTGCGTGCTCGACATGGGGCGGCCAGTGAAGATTGTCGACCTGGCGCGGAATTTGATCCTTCTCTCCGGGCTGAGGCCGGACGAGGACGTGAAGATCGAGTTCACCGGGATGCGGCCGGGCGAGAAGCTTTACGAGGAGCTCAGCTCGCTGCTTGAAGACACAGTTCCGACCGAGCACGAGAAGGTTCGGATCTTTGTGGGCGACGCAATTGAAGAAGAGGACATCCAGGGCTGGCTCGACACGCTGCGCGAGATCTCGGAGGCGCGCGACATGGGGCGGCTGATTGTGACGCTCAAGGAGATCGTGCTCGACTACAACCCGAGCACGCACCTGCTGCGGCGGGTTCTGAAGCCCCGCGGACGGCTCGATGCTCCGGTGCCGGTGGATGTTTCGCGGTTGGTCCACAAGGCCACGAGCACTCCAGTCGCTAAGACGCCCTCCGGCCTGAGCGCCTGAGAACAGCGCGGAGAAGGCGGAGTGAACGGGCAGAAAATCAAGGAACAAGCCAAACCTTTTGGACAAGCGTGGGAGATGGGCCTCCGGCGATGCCGAAACGGGGGCTGTCTCCCTCGTTCTGCGTTTGGGGGGACTGTAGGGTGTCGAATATGAAGTGTGGGGTATGGACCGGCGACGTTGCTGTCATTGTCGCGAGTCCGATGGGACTTATACTTGTGCGAGACGATGGCGACGCATCTAGACACAATTCTGGCAACAACGCGGGCTAAAGTTGCGGCCGCAAAGCTGGTGAGTCCGACGGATCTGGAAGGCCGGGCGGCCGCGCACACGCCGCGCGGCTGGGCTCGTGCGCTAAAGAAGAGGGCTGCCCAAGGTCCGGCTGTGATTGCCGAAGTGAAGAAGGCTTCGCCGAGCAAGGGACTCATCCGCGAGAACTTCGACGCGGCTTGGCTGGCGCAAAGGTTTGAGGCGGGTGGGGCGGCGGCGCTTTCAGTGCTCACCGATGAGCCGTATTTCCAGGGCAGTCTTGGAAATCTTGAGCGGGCTTCGGCGGCGGTACATCTTCCCTGCCTGCGCAAGGACTTCATGGTGGATGAGTACCAGCTGGTTGAGGCCCGGGCGCACAGAGCGGACGCGATTCTGCTGATCGTGGCAGCGCTGAGCGGGACGGAACTCAAACGGTTTTCGGCCGCTGCGCGAGGACTGAGTCTCGACGTGCTGGTAGAGGTGCACACGGCGGGCGAGCTGGATCGTTTTCTCGATGCGGTGGGAGCGGAGGGCGCGGATGCAATTGGGGTGAACAACCGGGATTTGAGAAGTTTTGAAGTCCGGTTGGAGACGTCGCTGGAACTCGTCGATCGAATTCCCAACACGGTGGTACGGGTGGCGGAGAGCGGAATCTCGACGGCGGAGGAGATGGCGCGGCTGCGGAGCGCGGGGTTCGATGCATTCCTGATCGGCGAGAGCCTGATGCGGGAAGCGGATCCGGGGGAAGCGCTCAAGGAACTGCTTGAGGGTGTGGCGGCGCTGCGATGAGCCTCTGGATCAAGATCTGCGGCAACACTTCGGCGGCGGATGCGCTGCTGGCGGTGGAGGCAGGCGCGGATGCGGTGGGGTTTGTGTTTGCGGCGAGTCCGCGACGCGTGACCGAGAGCGAAGCGGCGGGGATTATCAAGCGACTGCCGAGGACAGTTGAGAAGATTGGCGTCTTTGTGGAGGCGCGCGTCGAGGAGATTTACTCCGCGGTGCGGATATGCCACTTGACGGGGGTTCAGCTGCATTGGGATGCGGCGGCGGATCTTCCGGCGCGGCTGAAAAGCCGGTTGGGGCACGAACTCCGGGTGATGCGGGTGCTGCATTTCGGCGAGGGCGCGGTGAAGCGGGCGACGCAACAAGTGGCGACCTACGCAGAGAACCCAAGTGTGAACGGGCTACTGATTGATTCGCGCACAGCTGCGGCGATGGGCGGAACTGGCGTGGCCTACGACTGGAAACGTGCCGCGAATACATTGTTCAAGAACGCGGAAGCGCGCAAGCTCGTTGTTGCCGGCGGGTTGACGCCAGAGAATGTAGGCGAGGCAATTGACGCGTTGCAGCCATGGGGAGTGGACGTGGTGAGCGGCGTGGAGACCGAGCCCGGGCGAAAGGATCCCCTGAAGGTGCGGGAGTTCGTGATGCGGGCAAGGGCGGCGACAAAAAAGTGAAGCGATTTCGGCCACATTTTGAGCGATTTCGCGGGAGGTAACCTTTCAGCACCGGAAGACGTAGATCAAAGATGGGTGCAGCTGCAAGTTCCGCTGATTCCTCGCTCTTCTTAGTGAAGGCTGCACTAAATTGCATCCGTGGAGGTTTCGAAATGGACACCTATCTTGCCCCGATTGAGAATCCTCATCAGCCGATGATGAAGCTGGTGTATGCACTGACGCGCCGGCAATTCGGCAAGGTGCTCACACCGCTCAAGGTCTTTGCCGCGCGGATGCCGCTACCATTCGGGCAGTTCTACGGCAAAATCTCCGCATTGGACAAGAAGCTCCTTTTGGCGAAAGAGACCGCGATGCTGATTCGGGAACAGGTGGCGCGAACAAACGTTTGTGAGTTCTGCATCGATATTGGGCGATCGTTTGTGATCAAGGCTTCGATGAATGAAGCGAAGTTCGATGCGCTCGGGGAATACAGGGCGAGCCCGCTTTTCAGCGAAGCCGAGCGCGCCGCTCTGGACTACGTGACCGAGCTGACGCGGGACAAGAAGGCCGACCCTGCTGTATTCGCGCGGATGGCGAGCCACTACTCCGAGCGTGAAATCTGCGAGATCGTCTGGCTGGTCGCGAGTGAGCATTTCTACAACATGACCAACATTGGCCTGAATATTCACTCGGATATGCTGTGCGATATCAGCCGGAAGAGAAACTGACTTGAGTACGTTGAGGTACTGTTGGTTCGAAACCAGTGGGAAGGCCGACGGTCCGGGCGTTGCCGCGGGCTAGTACACTGAAAAGTTCCCCGATTTCGCGGCAGCTGCGCGCAGGAGGCTCAAAAAATGGCGTCGGTGATTCTTCCTTCCATCCCTTCGGAATCGCGGCCGGGACGGTTTGGCATTTATGGCGGGCGGTATGTGCCGGAGACGCTGATGGCGGCGCTGGTCGAGCTTGAGCATGAGTACGATGCGGCCAAAAACGACGCGGCATTTCAGGTAGAGCTAGCCGGACTGCTGAAGGATTATGCGGGACGGCCGACGCCGCTCTACTTCTGCAAGCGGCTGACCGAGCAACTGGGCGGGGCAAAGATCTACCTGAAGCGCGAAGACCTGCTGCACACCGGGGCGCACAAGATTAACAACGCGCTTGGCCAGGGGCTGCTGGCGAGGCGCATGGGCAAGAAGCGGGTCATTGCCGAGACGGGCGCGGGGCAGCACGGAGTGGCGACGGCAACAGTGTGTGCGCTGCTGGGGCTTGAATGCGTCGTCTACATGGGCGATGTGGACATGGAACGGCAGGAGCTGAACGTGCTGCGCATGCGGCTGCTGGGGGCTGAGGTACGGGGAGTGAGTTCGGGATCGAAGACGCTGAAGGATGCGATCAGCGAGGCGATGAGGGACTGGGTGACGAACGTGAGGACGACCTACTATCTGCTGGGGTCGGCGCTGGGTGCGCATCCGTATCCGACGATGGTGCGCGATTTTCATCGCTGCATCAGCATCGAGATGAAGGAACAGATTTTGGAGAAAGAGGGACGACTGCCGACGGCGGTGATTGCGTGCGTGGGCGGCGGGTCGAATGCGATTGGCGCGTTTTATGAGTTCATTCCTGAGAAACAGGTGAGGCTGATCGGCGTTGAGGCTGGTGGGCGTGGGACTGAGCTGGGCGAGCACGCGGCGCGATTCCAGGGCGGGGCGCCAGGCGTGCTGCAGGGGACGTTCAGCTACGTACTGCAAGACGAGGACGGGCAAATCGCGCTGACGCACTCGGTATCGGCCGGGCTGGATTACGCTTCGATCGGGCCGGAGCATGCGGCGCTGCACGATTCGGGACGCGCGGAGTATGTTTCGCAGGGCGATGAAGCGGCACTGGCGGCGGTAGTAACGCTGGCGCGGACCGAAGGAATATTGCCAGCTCTCGAGAGCGCGCATGCAGTTGCTGAGGCGCTGCGGATTGCTCCTGCGATGGCGCAACGTGACATACTGGTAATCAACCTTTCTGGCCGCGGCGACAAGGATATGGGCATACTGGCGCGCGAATTGAAGCTGTAATAGTGGGTTGGGATTGGTTGATTCCCATGTCTCAGAAACGAGACATGGGGCACCCGAGTTTAGAGTTTTGGTATCCCACCCTAGCCGCAAAGACAAAGACGCGGCTAGGATGCGGTACCCGGATTTTGAGTTTGATGGTTTCCCACCCTTTTCGCAAAAGCGCGAAATGGATGGGGCACGGGGCAGTTAGTCTGATGGCGATTCAGTTTGATTTGAAACCTGGACTTGTGGTGTACCTGACGGCCGGCGATCCGAGCCTCAAGGCCACGCGGGAGATTGCGCTTGAAGCAATCGACGCGGGCGCAGCGGTGATTGAGCTGGGTGTGCCGTTCAGCGATCCGCTTGGGGATGGTCCAGTAATTCAGCGGGCGATGGAGCGGGCGGTCGCAAAGGGTACGCGGCTGGTGGATGTGCTGGCGCTTGCGAAGGAAATTCGCGCGGCACGGCCGTCGGCCGGGATTGTGATCTTCGGCTATCTGAATCCGATTTTGCGGCATGGCCTGAGCAAGTTTGCGGACGAGACTGCGGCGGCAGGCGTGGATGGCGTGCTGGTCATAGATCTGATTGTGGAAGAGGCTGGCGAGTACCTGACGGAGATGGAGCGCGTGGGTCTGGCGTCTGTTTTTCTGGCTGCTCCGACTAGCCCGGATGAGCGGCTGCAGGCGATTGCGGCAGCGAGCAAGGGGTTTATTTATGCGATCTCGCGGACGGGAACTACCGGCAAACAGCAGAGCATGACCGCGGATGCCAGGGCGCTGGTTGACCGCATACGGCGATGGAGCAAGCTGCCGGTGGCCGTGGGATTTGGCATTTCAAACGCGGAGCATGTTGCCCAGGTGGGCGAGTTCGCGGATGCGGCGGTGATCGGCAGCGCAATTGTGGAGCTCATAGAAAGCTCCACGCCGGAAACAGCGCCAGGGGCAGTGGCTCGATTTATTCGGGGCCTGCGCTTGAATGAAGCGGCGCTGGCCCGGTAATGCAGCTTTCAGCTATCAGCTATCAGCTATCAGCTTCTTGATTGGCAGGATGGGCCGACCAGACTCCTCCAACACGACAGAACTGGAAGCTGAGAGCTGAAGGCCAACTCTGGTTCCCACGCATACCGGCGCAAGATTGGCTAGAGGTTGAAAGCTAAAAGCTGACAGCTGGGTTTGCAATACGAGGATGGAATGACGCTCGAAGAACTACGCGATCAAATCGATGCCCTGGACCGCAAGCTGGTGGAGCTGCTGAGCGAGCGAGCACGCGCCGCGCAGAAGATCGGCCACCTGAAGGTGGCGACCAACCTGCCGGTGTATGAGCCGGCGCGCGAAAAGGTGATCTACGCCAACGTGCGCGCGGCCAACAGGGGTCCGCTGCCGGACATCGAACTGACGCACATCTACGAGCGCATTATCGACGTGATGCGTGCCTTGCAGCGGGACGAGTTGGCATCGGAGAGGAACGCCCTGGCGCAAGCCGAGGGCCATGGCACGGTCGCAGAGCTACCCCAACGACAAGGACCCGTCGTTGGGGACCCCAGCGAGACGCCCGAGACAGGGAAGAAGCAATGATTGTAGCGATGCAGGAGAAAGCCACCGAAGAGCAGATCGATGCAGTGATCGATGCGATGGTGGAAGTCGGAGTCAACGTTCATCGAACTACCGGCGCGAGCCAAACGATTCTGGCCGGCGTGGGACCAACCGCCGGTGTGGATCTCAGGAAGTTTGAACTGCTGTCGGGTGTGCTCTACGTGCACCGGATCACAGCACCGTACAAGCTGGCGGGCCGGGCGTTTCGTCCTGAAGGAACGGTGATTGAGTGGCCGAATGGAGTAACGATTGGCGGCGAGCGCGTTGCGGTGATGGCAGGTCCGTGCGCCATTGAAAGCCGCGAGCAGATTTTTGCGATCGCCAAGCGAGTGAAGGCCGAGGGGGCGACTTTTCTTCGGGGCGGAGCTTTCAAACCGCGCAGTTCGCCGTACGCGTTTCAGGGGTTGGGAATTCCGGGGCTCGAGCTAATGCATGAGGCGGCGAAGGAGAATGGACTGCTGACCGTGACCGAAGTGATGGAGATCGCGCAGATTGAGGCGATGCTGCCTTATACGGATTGCTTCCAGGTGGGTGCGCGGAATATGCAGAACTTCAACCTGCTGCGCGAACTGGGGCAGATCAGGAAGCCGATTTTGCTGAAGCGCGGAATTGCTGCGACGATTGAGGAGCTACTGCTGTCGAGCGAGTACATCATGTCGGGCGGCAACTATGAGGTGATTTTGTGCGAGCGCGGCATTCGCACGTATGAGACCTCGACGCGCAATACCATGGACATTGCGGCGATTCCGGTGGTGAAGAAACTGTCGCACTTGCCGATGGTGGCCGATCCTTCGCATGGAACGGGCCGGCGGGATATGGTTCCGGCAATGGCGAGGGCGGCTGTGGCTGCCGGAGCGGACGGAATCATTGTCGAAGTGCATCCGAATCCGGACAAGGCGGTCTCGGATGCCGCGCAGACGCTCGATCTGGAAGGATTTGCGAAGCTGATGGCGGAGTTGAAGACGATTGCGGCGGCGGTGGGAAGAACGATGTAGTGCAGCGAGGCCAGCGTTGTTAGCGGAGTCAGGCTGGACGCATGCTTGAGGCCGAACCATTTGCGAAGCCCCTTCGCTTCGCTAAGGCCATTTCGTCCACAGGTATAGGGAGCACAAATACAAGCCATGATCGAGCGCATCGCCATTCTGGGGACGGGGCTGCTGGGGACATCGGTGGGACTGGCGCTGCGCGCGGCGGGATTTGAAGGGGCCATCACGGGCTGGAATCGGAGCCCGGAGCAAGCACAGTTGGCGCTCAAGGCCGGCGCGATCGACGCGGTCGCCGCTGACCCGTTGGAAGCTGCGTGTGGTGCCCAAGTGACGCTGCTGGGGATGCCGATCTACGCGACGCTCGATTTTATGGAGAAGCTGGCTGGAGTGCTGGGGCCGGAGCACCTGGTGACGGATGTGGGCAGCACCAAGGGGCAGATTGCCGTCGCGGCGGGGCGGCTGTTCAACACGCCGGAGCAGGCGGCGTTTTTGCCTGGGCATCCGATGGCGGGCAAGGAGCGCGGAGGCGCGGAACTGGCCGAGGCGGATCTGTTCCGCGGGGCGGTGTGGCTGTTTACAGATGACCCTGAGTGGCAGCGGTCGCCGAATGGGGTTGCGCTTGTAAAAGGCTGGCGGGAATGGGTCACGGCGATGGGCGCGAAGACACTGGACCTGGAGCCGGCACGGCACGATGAGCTGGTTGCGTGGTTGAGCCACCTGCCGCAGTTTGTGGCGACGGCGCTGAGCGCCGTGCTGGAAGACGAGGTAGGCGACGCGCCGGAGTTGAAAGATGTGGGGGGGCGCGGGCTGCGCGAGATGACGCGGCTGGGAGCAAGCCCCTGGTCGATGTGGCGGGACATTGCATATACGAATACCGAGGAGATTGAGCGAGCGCTGCAGACGCTTGAGCAGAGACTGGCGCACATTCGGGAGAACCTGCGGACGGCGGAGTTGCGGGATGAGTTTGAGCGGGCGAATCAGTTCAGGCGGGAGTAGTAGCGAGATCGGGTGCTCGCATACTTTGATTCCCACCCATTCTGCACGAAACGCGAAATGGCTGGGGCACGGCACCTTGTCGTGATTTACAGCCAAAGGTCTGTGTGATAGAGTCCGTCCCTAAAAGGGGAAATCATGAAAACCGCTGGCTTTCTAGCTTGTAGTGTGTCTTTTTGCCGCTCGATGATGCTTTGTATCATCATTGTGCCTCTGTTCTTTGGAACCATTCGGGCAGTTTCGCAGTCCAGCCTTGAAAGTGACGTGGACAATAGCCGCATCGTCGAAATGACCCACAAGGGGCTTGGCGACGACGTGATTATCGCCAGAATTAAGGCAAGTGCGACGAGGTTTCAGCTCTCTGATGACGATCTGGCTACCCTCAAGAAAGCGGGAGTATCTGATTCCGTTGTCGCGGCGATGATTCAGTCAACGCAGTTGACGAGCCCTAAGGTCACAATCGACGGGAACCCCGTCGAGGTGCGGATAATTGGCGAGCAGAAAGTAGGCGGAAGGCTCGGGCACACTGTTTCTTTAGGGATTATGTCGGTCAAAAACAAGGCGTACCTACAGGGCCAGCACGCGTCGATAATCGCCTCTCGGAAACCAATGCTTGATATTCAACTACCGCCCAACGACAACATCGACAACTACATCATTGTTGAGATGGACGACAAAGGGGACCGGAGAGAGATTGAAATAGGTTCAGTCCTCGGGACGGTGGGGGAAAAGGTTGGCATCCGCGCAGATAGGATCGTGCGGACTTCAGCAACTTCAGTTGGAGGTCGGAGATTCAAGGTTTCACCCGTAAAGGACCTGAAGAAAGGTGAGTACATCTTGTATTCAGTTGGTTCAGCCGATTTTCCTCACGGCGTCTATGGGCAGGGCTACGATTTTACGGTTCAGTAGTTGACGACCATGCGCACGAATGGGCTATTCTCCGCGGTCTTCGTTGGCCTCACTGCGCTGGCAGCCGTTCTCGCCCTTACGCCGGTGCAAGTCTGGTGTCAGGCGAAGGAGGATGGGAAGGCCGAAACGGTTCTTTTGATTGATGGGACGCCAATCCACCTTGTACTCATGGACGACCTGCTGGGGGGAGAGCTAAAGGTCAAGCAGACGGTTCATTTCAAAGTGCGCGAGGATCTCGTCGTGGATTCCAAGGTCATTGTAAAGACCGGGGCCGAAGCGATTGGACACGTTGAATCCATTTCAAAAAATGGCCTCTTGGGAAAATCGGGGAGGCTTGTTCTTCAGTTCGACTATGTGTCCACAGCTTCAGGAGCACGGCTTTTATTGCGAGGTGGAGCGGGCGTGAGCGGTGGAAAAGGTGGCGCTCTCACCTGGGAATCGGCCCTTTGGTACGGCCCGGACGCCCGAATGCCGGTGGGAACGATGATCAATGCATACGTTGGCCAGGATCAACAGATATCGGTCCCTCATGGGGTCGCGCAATAGCGGAGATACCAAGCGCGAGCAATCCATAGATTGGATCGTGCGTTCCGCTTGAGGCCTAGCGCGGGCCACGGCCGCCTTAGTTCAGGTTTTCATTTGATCGTTGGATCGCTAGAACACCTGGACCTTTTCGACCTTGCCGTTGAGGAAGCGGACTACCCAGCGGCGGCCGTCACGCATGTAATACCAGGTCTCGTGCAGACTGTCGTCGGTGGTGTCCTCGACCTTCTTCTGATCGGGCTCGCCGGCGCTTAGAAGCACCAGCTTGTAGGGCATGCCCTTGACAATGTCTTTGGCGCGAACTGCATCCTGAAACTCGGGGTCGACGTCATTGAGCGCGAGAGATGCACCGATTTTTCCGGTATCGAGGACGCGATTGAGGAGGGGCAGAATGGCCGGTAGCTGGAGGTCGGCGTCGGTGACTTCCCGGCCAAAGCGGAAGTTGATGCGTGAGCCGCCGGCACGCTTAAAGCCCGCCCCCTTCTTCTCAGCGTTTTTGCTGGCGCCGCTTCCCTCTCCGCCTCCGCCAAGCTGGACTTCTATGCGGTCGCTGTCGACCTTGACTTCGGTTACAGTGACCCATTCATCGCGCTCGACGCCCACACCTTTTTCCTTGAGGAATTTGGCCAGGTCCTTCATGTCGATGCCGCGGTCGTCGAGCCGTTTATCGGACTTTGGATTGATGTAGAGATCGAGGCCCTCCTTGTAGGCGGGCAGATCGAGCAAAGACTTCACGTCCTTGCCGAGGAGGGTCTTGCTGAAGGCGACTTTTGCCTTTTCGGAGGTTGCGGCGTGGAGTTGCACAACGTTGACCGAGGCAAGCGCAAGGAGCACGGAGGCAGCCAGCAGTGCGGATCGGCGATTTTGCGGGATAACGTGCATTGTGGTCGCTCCATTGCGTTCTAACTTAAGGTAATTGGACGTGGTTCTCCCAACTTCGATTGGGCGGAACTCGCACACCCCATGGGAAATTGGTTGAATGAAACTTGGGGCGATTATTGAAAGCCGGCCAATGCGTTGTCAATCGCACTGAAGTGCAATCGAGGCCGGGCTTCTGACTCCGGGATTCGACTGCTGATGGATTCCGCGACCCAAGAACCCGGTCAGTCTGGCTCCCGGGCGGGATCGAGGGTGTGAAAGCCCTCAATTTTGGCGGATTCGAGCAGCGCAGAAGAAGAGGACACGAAGACTACCTCGGTGCCATGAAACATATCGCGGGCAATCATGGCCGCGGCGAGTTGAAGAGCCTCAGGCCAGCGCAGTGTTGTGCGGTCGAGAAGCTGGCGCGCGGCCTCAAGAACGGCGGGATTCAGCGGCTCCTGAACCATGCGGGCCGCTTCAACGCGAAGGGTTTCCAGTGCGGAAGTGGCGTCTTCAGAAGAAATGTCTGCGGCACGTTCGCTGCGGCGAATGGCGGAATAGACCTCGAGGGGCGTGGAAGCGGCAATGAGCTTGCGATTGTCTTCAACGGCTTCCATGAGGCGAATGAGTGCGTCGGTTCCCTGCCCTCGCACAAAAAGCCGTACGAAGGCAGTGGACTCGAGAAAATAACAGCTCACGCGTTGCCCCGTTCGTCCTGAACTCGTTCCTCGTGAATCCGTTCCTCCTGGATGAGTTCTTCCCGAATCCGTTCTTCCTGGGTCCGTTCCTTTTGGATTGCCTCGGCAATGGAGTCGCCGTGGACCTGGATGGGGTGGAAGCGCTGCGCCTCTTCTGGAATGCCTGCCTCGGCGCGGTTGAGACGAATGGTGGTGGTGGGATAAGCGGGAGTCTTGGGATTGGCGATCTTGCTGGTGACCACGACGCCGCGCTGGATTGCCTCAGCGAGGACTGCCTGGCGGGACTCGGGATGCTGATTCCAGCGGAAGGCCTTGCGCGGCAGAAAGGAGTCGCGGAACCACTTGAGGGCGATGAAGGCGTGACCGCCCCGTTCGGCCTCAGCAAGGGCAGCGCAAAGCTCTTTGACGCGCGCGTCGAGGTCAGCGGGGATAATAGCCTCCTGACCATCGTCGTCGTCCTCGTCGTAGAGAGCTTCGCCGTTGTGATGAGAATCCTGATTGCCTGAGTGGCCGGCGCCGGGATTTGCCGGATGGCTAGCGAGTGCGCGGGGAGGGCGCGCCTGGCGCGCAACGCCGTCGCCGTCGCCGGCTGGCTCAAAGTAGATTCGAACCTCATCTTCTTCAGGAGACCAGGTGCCTGCGGAAGCGTTGCGGCGCTTACTGCGGCCGTTTTCTCCACAGAGCTCGACGATAGCCTGATAGCCGGGAGGAGCCAGAAAACGGAGCGCGCGGGCAAGGCCCGGGTCGGACGAAAAGGCCAGCTCGTTCAATGCGTCTTCAACAATCTCTTCGGCTTCAGGGATGCTCATGTGGTTCAGGTCGATGCCGCTGTCTTGAGTTTTTGACGATTTCATTTGTCCCACTCCGTATATGCGAGATGAGGCAGGCCTCGGCCGCATCCGCGCCTCAATTGAACCGACGACGTTGCGGAGAGAGACAACTCCGCACAGGAACAGCCGAACCACGCGGCGAGTAAAGCTAGAAGCGCCGGGGACTAAAATCGCACGATCGATTGAGGATAGTTACTGATTTTCGTGCCGGAGCAACCCAGAGCTACCGGCGTCGGGGTTCAACTGCAAACTAACTTGGGTTTTGCTAATTGCGAATCTCGATGAACTGTAAGGGCTTGCGCGATCATTCCATGATCTTGGCGGGGCCTTGATTGAATTGAAAGCTAATCTTTCTGCTTCGTTTCTACCTTACAGAAGAGCCGAGAGACACTCTAGCTAATCCCTTTTGTCCTAAAGCTAATCAGGCATCAGTGTACCCGATAAAGCGAGAAAGCGCGTTTTAATTAAGAAAAGTGCTACGAAAGAAGCATTGGCATGAGGAACTCATGAATAAGCGGTGGCTTGGCCGGGCGTCTGCGCGGGACCGGCAGACGAGACCTGCGGGCGCTGGGCTTCGTACAATGGAATTATGCGCCGTTTCCTGGCATTGCTGCTTTGGTGTTTTGTTTCGACTGGACTTCTGGCAGATAACAATCCGGCATTCGATCTGACTGGACCCAGGATCGACGTGCACGTGAAGCGCGGGGAGGTAACCCTGCCGATCGGACAGGTGCCCTCGCTGCTGCCTGGAGATCGAATATGGGTGCATCCGGACCTTCCCGAGAGCCAGTCAGAACATTTTGTGCTGGTCGTAGCGTTTCTGCGCGGGGCCACCAACCCGCCGCCTGCGAATTGGTTTACCAGGGTGGAAACCTGGACCAACAGCGTGCGCGACGAGGGCGTGTTTGTGGTGGTGCCCGCGGAAGCGCAGCAGGCGTTGTTGTTTCTTGCTCCGGAGACGGGCGGTGATTTCGCCACGCTGCGCAGGGCGGTCCACGATCGGCCAGGCGCATTTGTGCGCGCCGGCCAGGATCTGCAGGCGGCCAGCCTGGACCGGATGCGGCTCGAAGCCTACCTCGCCGAGGTGAACACAATCTCGCAGACCGATCCGGCGCTGCTGAAAGAACGGACGGAGCGGGCCGCGCGCAGCCTGGGAATCCGGCTGGATCAGCAGTGCTTTGACAAGCCGACGGACCAACAGGCGCCTTGTCTTGTGCAACACTCCGATGGGCTAGTACTTGACGACACGAACGCTCAGTCGCTCGTATCGCAGCTGATGAACGGGTCGACGGCTGACCTGATGAACCAGATCAGCTATTCCTCCCTCGGAGGAGCGGGTGCCTATAGCCCGTATGTCGGCGCAATTGTGGATACGGCGCGAATTCTGGCATCGCTGCATACGGCGCATTTCCAGTACATCCCGGCGCTGGCTCTTCCCACAAAGGACATACTTAGTCTGCGCCTGAACACGCCGCCATCTTTCCGCGATCCAAAATCCGTGGTGGTGGTGGCGCTGCCTCCCGTAGGACCGGCAAAGCCACCGCCGTTGCATCCGACGAACTCCAGTGCGGAGTACTGCGCGCAGCAGCCAGGGCTGGTGTTGCCGGTGGAGGGTGCGCCGCTGGTGTTTGCCACGCAGATGGCCACGGGGTTGGCGTTGCACGTGGAGACGCACGACAAGGGCAAGCCCGCCGCGGCGGGCAAGGCGACGACTTTCGATATCCCAGTGAAAGCGGATTCTTCAGCAGGCGGACTGGTGCTGATGGAGACCGCGCCTCTGCTGGCCGAAGCCTACGTGAATGCGGAGCTACGCGGCAAGTGGGGTTTTGACGAGTGGAACGGCCCGCGATTCCACCTGCATTCGGCGCAACCGGGCATGTGGGCTTTGGATGCGAGCGAACAGTCGGCTTTGGTTGTCGGCCGCGAGGACAAACTCCACCTGAAGGGCGACAACTCACTCTGCATGGATCGCGTAGAGATGCAAAGCGGAGACGGGAAGCCGTTGAAACTGGCGTGGACTTCAGGCAAAGACGATACGGTCGAAGTCTCGGTTCCGCTGAAGGACGCGGTTCCAGGCGCGGTGCACCTGGCGATCTATCAGCATGGGCTGGAGAAGCCGCAAGTGCTTACGGCTAAATCGTATGCCGAGGCTGCCTCGCTGGAACGGCTGACGCTAAGTGCGGGCGAAACAAATGCAACGCTCGAGGGAACGCGGCTGGACGAGGTGGCAAAAGCGCGCCTTGACGGAATTGAGCTGAAGCCAGCAGGGCTGAACCGAGTTGGGGATAAGGATGAACTTGGAATGAGCGCCAACGGCTCCACGGCAGGACTCGTGCCAGGGAAGCGCTACGTTGCCAAAGTTGAGCTGGAAGATGGTCGCGAGGTGAGCGTGGCGGCAACGGTGATTTTGCCGCGGCCCGCAGTGACGCTGCTGAGCAAGGGAACGCAGGAGGAAGCGACGGCGACGCCATCGCCGGTGCACCTGAGCAGCGCGGACGACCTGCCCATTAACCAGCGGCTTGTTTTTTTCCTTAAGACGCGGGTGCCGGCCATTTTCCGGCGCGACGAGAAGGTTGAGGTGGGCGCGGTGGATGGGAGTTTCGAGACCGTGCTCACGCTGGCAGATGGGAGCCTGATGCTGGAGGACGCGACGACCGCGATCGGCATGGTTGAGCCGCTGGCACGCTTTGGGTCGTCGGCGTTTGGACCGCTCGAGGCGCGAGTGACCTCGTCCGACGGATTAGCCGGCGACTGGCTGCCGCTGGGAACGCTGGTGCGGCTGCCGGGATTCAAGGAGCTGCACTGCCCGCGGAATCCTACCAAGGCCTGCACGCTGATGGGGACCAATCTGTTCCTGGCGGAGTCGATTGGGGCTTCCCCTGTCTTGGACAATGCGACTGAGATTCCTGCGGATTTTACGGGGACTCAGTTGAGCGTGCCGCACCCGGCGAATAACCTGCTCTACGTGAAGCTGCGCGACGATCCGGCAACGGTGCAGACGCTGACGCTGCCAGTGTTGCCGGCGCTTCCGGGAGGAAGCGCACCTGTTCAGACGACGCCGGCACAAGCGACGCCGGCACAAGCGGCTCCGGCCACAGCTTCACCAGGCGCTGGCCCTAGTTGAAGTAGGCCTTGTTTTTCTCGGCGAAGTGTTCCTTGTCAGCGGGAAGATCCTCGATGGCGTAGATAGCGTGCTGCGCGCAGAGTGCGGCGCAGTTGCCGCAATCGATGCATTCGTCCGGGTTGATGAAGAGCTGGGTGACGACTCCGGCATTCGGGTCGTCGACCGCTGGGGCGATGGATGCGGTGGCGCACTCGGCCACGCAGACAAAATCCTTCGTACAAGCATCAGTAATGACGTAGGCCATGCGGATCAATCCTCTCCTGGTTCATCGCGCATTTCGCAGAAAGCATGAATGCCCTCTCGGGCAAAATGTTGAGCGATGAGTCTTCAACACTGAAGTTAGCGAGCACCCGGGAAATCAACTGTGACTCGAATCACAAGGCGAGGAGAATCTACCTGATTACGGTACGCAGGGCATTACGAGAGGGGATTTTCATAGAGGCTTGATGCTGGAAGGCGCGTAGCAGGTCACCATGAAGGCATGGCGCAAACAACGTCTTTCTGTGCGCAGGCGTTTTCCTGCTGGAACTGGAAGTGTGCACTGGTGAGCGCAAGCGCGCGATCTGCTGTGTACCTCGTGGCAATGGCAGGAACCGGCGGGCGAAGCGGAACCCGGGGCAGCCTGGGCGTCGTGCTGGTGGAGATGGCTTATGTGACGGTGACTTCCGGTCTATATGCGGGGATCCAGCAAAAGGCGTTGGGCGTTCGGTCCCGGCTGCTGGGCAACGGGATCATCGTTTTCGGAATTCCCTGGCTGGCGCAGGCCTTTGACTGGCTGGCGCATCGCGCGGCAGCTGCGCCGGCACCGCGGAAGGCAACAGTCGCCGTGCTGTTCTACGCAACGCTATCGGCGCTGTTTCATCTCTATGCGATGCGGCGGGGGGCCTTCCTTACTGGACGCGAAGGGCGGCCGTTGCGCAACGATTTTCGCCGGGTGCCGCGGTTGATTGGCGGGTTTGTTCTGGCGCCGGTTGTGTTGATTTCGGCGGGAGCAGGCCGGTTGGTGCGGGTTAAGGGTGCCGAGGCGGCGTATTAAGGGCCCATTCTTAAATTGGCTCTTGAAGTAGGGATGTGCGGGTCAGGAGACCCGCACGACAGCCGGTCTGGAGACCGGCGCTACCGTTCGACCACTACAGAGTTGCACGGTCTCCGTGCCGGGGCGCCCTTTTTACAATCGCGAAACGGTTGGTAGTTTAATCTGCTGCAATGCCGCAGACCACTGATTTTTCTCTTCTCCGCTTCCCTGCCCGAATCCCGGCCCTGGCCATTGTCGGAGCCGTCGCTCTTTCTGCCCAATCTGGAAGGGCACAGCAAACAACCTCGGATTGGACGTTTTCCGTGAGTGGGGACAGCCGCAATTGCGGCGACTTCGTTGTGCCGGCGATTGCCGCGAAGGTGAAGGCAGAGAAGGACGCCTTCTATTGGCATCTGGGAGATTTTCGCCTGATGTCCGACCCAGACGAGGATCTGCAATCGATGCAGCCGGCGGGTAAGCAGCTCACGAAGGAGGAATATGTCCCGATCGCTTGGGATGACTTTCTTACACACCAGATGGCTTCTTTTCGGGACTTTCCGGTGTTTCTGGGGCGTGGAAATCACGAGGCGGTGAAGCCGATGACCCGGGAGGGATACATTCAGAAGTTCCAATCGTTTCTGAACCGGCCGGAGATCGTGGCACAACGTAAAGCGGATGGCACGAGTGCAGTGGAGAGCTGGTATCACTGGACGCAGGGCGGCGTGGATTTTGTGACGCTGGACAACGCGAGCAAAGACCAGTTCTCGGACGCGCAGATGGGCTGGCTGCGCGGCGTCCTCGATCGCGATCTGGCGGCGGGCTCCGGGATCAAGACGATTGTTGTGGGCATGCACGAGTCGCTGCCGCATTCGAACTCTTCGGACCACGCCATGGACGACTGGGACCTGGGAATCCGCTCGGGCGAGATCGTGTACCGCTGGCTGTTCGATGCGCAGGCGGCGGGCATACACGTGTACGTTCTCTCGAGCCACTCGCACTACTACTCGCCGAATATATACAACACGCCGTTTTGGAAGCAATATACGAAGACAGTACTGAAAGGCATCATCATCGGGAGCGCGGGCGCGCATCGCTACGCGCTGCCGCGGGAGGCCGACAAGGAGTCAAAATCGAGGGTCTACGGGTTTCTGCAAGCGACCGTTCATGCAGACGGAACGATCGACTTCAAGCTGCACGAGCTCAGCGAGGATGATTTGATTCAGGTGAAATGGCCGGAAGCGCCGCTCGGAGAGATTCACTGGTGCTATGCGCACAATAACGACCTGGACGACGCGCCGAAAGCGGAGAAGTAGAGTCTTTCCATGGCGGAAAGGAAAACATCCCTCAGGGGCTGAGGCCCACGTCTTTTTGGGACGTTCTGCGGCATGACTGAAGTCGTGCCCTGACTCAAAGTTGATTCGCGATACATTTGGCACGGCTAAAAGCCGTGGCCTGTCACAAGACGGGCTTGTACAAGGCTTCTCTAGAAGATGCGGACGCGGAAACCGGCGCTGATGCCGAATGATGACCTGGCCGCGTAGTGGAGCTGTGGCCAATACTGGTACTCAACATCGGCAAGGCGAATGTGGACACGCGGGGAGATATGGTAATCGACACCACCGCCGGGCGCAGCGACAAAGTCGTTGTCGGTACCGAGGCCATATGTGTAGTGGAAGACGCCGAAACCGACCAGGCCTTTTGCATACAGCTGGAATTTATCCAGATTGATCCGGTAGCGAGGGCCGCCGAGATAGGTTTCGGCATGGATATTTTGCGGCTGAGGCTGATTGAATTCAAGGAAGCGAGCTTCGGCTTCAATGCCGTAATGACGCCATATGTCGATGTCAGAGAATGCCGTGGGTCCAAGCACCCGGGTCTGGCCGTACTGGAGGTAATACTCCGAGGCGGTTCCGCCGGCGGAGATGGAGATGCGGTCCTGAAATCCGGCGGGCACCACCTGGGCCGAGGCAGTGACCGCACCTGCAAAGCAGAGTGCCGCGCCCGCGGCCAAAAAGGCTGCGCGACGAAGAAAAGGCGGCATCGCGCAAAGTTGAATCAAAGTAGGATGAAAGCTCTTCACTTATGTCCTATCGGCGAACATTCGGGCCCGCGTTACTTTGTAATCGTGATGGTGACGTTCTGGTAGTGCACAACATCGCTGTTAGCCCCAGTACCGGTCACCTGGATCACATAGGTTCCCGGGGCGGCGCTGACCTGGGTAAAGCCTGAGCAGGCGGTAATGGCCATGGAAACCAGGCCAAAGAGCACGACTGCGAGGCAGGTGAAGACGGCGCTTTGGCGCTTGCGGAGTCTCCAGAAGAGGCAGCCGAAGAACAGGCTCAGGGGCAAGGTCAGGCCGGCAAACAAGGCTTTAGTACCGCCCGGACGCTGCACGCTGGAGGTGGAAGCGCCACCGCCGAGTGGATTGTTGGTGTCGATGGTCAATTGCACATTCTGGGTCCCGTTGGCCGTAAGCGGCTGGCTGATCGTGGAGAAGTGGCAGTTGACGGCGGCAGGCAACGATGCGCAACCGAGACCGATTGTGTCAGTAAATCCGCTATAGGACGTGAGAGAAACATTGAGTGTCGCGCTTTGCGTGGTGGCGATTGAGATGCTTGGCGGGGTGACGGTGACGGAGAAGTCGATCGGAACATTGGAGACGGTGACAGCCTGGGACTGGGAAGCAGCATGGATAGTGTCGCCGCTGTAAATGGCAACTATGTTGTCGATCCCCGCCGGCAGGTTGGGCGACAGGATGGCCACGCCGCTTGAGTTGAGCGGAGCAGATCCAATGACCACGTTTCCCATCTGGAATGTAATAGTGCCGGTGGGAGTCGGACCGCTGGCTCCGACGACCGTCGCAACCAGGATGACCTCAGGGGAATTACCGCCGGAGGTGGCAGACGCGAGGGCGGTGGCGGTGGGAATGGTGCTGACGGTCTGGGTGAGCGTACCGTTGCTGGGAGCGTCGTTGGTATCGCCGCCGTAGGCAACGGTGATGGAGTGGGAACCGACGGTGAGATTCGCGTCGCTTAAGCTGGCCGCGCCGGTGGCGCTGAGTGTGGCCACACCAATCGAAACGCCATCGACGCTGAAGGTGACCGTACCCGTGGGGATGCCGCCGTTGCCGCTGACCTGGACCGAGAAGGTGACCGGCGACAGGACTACGGAGGGATTCAGGTTAGAGGCTACCGTGCTGGTTGTTGTTGCAATCTGTACCGTCAGCAAGAGCGGCGCGGAGGCGCTGGCCATATCGTTTGTGTCGCCCGGGTAAGTGGCGACGATGGACTGGCTTCCCGGCGGGAAGGTAACGGTGATTGTCGCGGTCCCGTGGGCGCCAACCATCGCGGTCCCGAGGGTGGCGGCGCCGCTGGTAAACGTGACCATTCCTGTGGGAGTGGAGACGCCCTGGGTTACGGTAACGGTGGCCGTGAGCACGATTGGACCGCCGGCGATTGCGGGCGAGGGGGACGCGCTGAGAGCGGTGGCAGTCGCTGCCATTTTGACGACTTGCGAAACAGGATTTGAAGTGCCGGAACCGTTGTAGTTGTCGCCCGCATAGGCCGCAGTGATGGATAACGTTCCTGCGGGAAGAGCGGACGTGGTGAAGACCGCCTGGCCAGCAGCGTTGAGGTTGGCGGTACCGATTTGCTGCGCTCCGTTAAAGAAGTTGACGGCGCCCGTGGGCGTCTGAGTCGACGCGGAGGTGACTGCAGCCGTAAAGGTGACGGAGTTTCCGAAGACGGACGGATTGGACGACGAGGCCAGCGCGACGGTGGAAGGAAGAAGCACAAGCTGATTCACAGGGCCGGACGTGGCCGACTGAATTCCCTTTTGCATGTCGCCGTTGTAGGTGGCAGTGATGACGTGGAGACCGTTGCTAAGGCTCCCGGTGGTGAAGCTCGCAATGGCTGCGCCCACAGCTCCGGAGGGGGAAAGTGGGATTGTCCCGAGAATGGTGGAACCGTCGAAGAAGGTCACGTTTCCGTCTGGGGTCGCGCCGCCGGCCGCACCGGAAACAGTCGCAGTAAAGGTGACATTTTGGCCAACCGCGGAGGGATTCAAACTGGATACAAGCGTTACGCCCGTGCCCTCAAGTACCGTCTGCACCAGAACGGCACTGACGGGGCTCATCAGGTGGGCGCCATTGGTGTCCGTGTACTGGGCCGAAATGTCGTTGGCTCCCACAGGGAGCGTGGTGCTGGTGAATGTGGCAGTGGCTGAGGCGCTTTGGGCGGAGTCAATGACTGGGATGGGCGTCTCGAGCACGCCGTCCACGGAAAAGGTGATTGTGCCGTCGAGCGCACCGGTGCCTGTTCCGGTGGTGACGGTTGCGGTAAACGTAACGGATGTTCCGAGGGTGGATGGATTGAGGCTGGAAGTGACGACGACGGTAGTGGAGTTGGCGGGTATGGCGTCGCCGACCAGAATAATGTCGAGCGGCTGGTTCACGGCGGCGCTGGCCACATCAATATTGCCGAACTCGGGGCTGGTGGGCGGGACCGAAATAGATGGCGAGAACTCGGCGCTTACGATGCATTGCGTGTCGACGGCGAGCGGCATGCCAGCCACACAGGTAGTCCCGGCTGCGTCGATAGTAGCGTTCTGGTCCGAAGTAATCGCAGTCGGATTCCAGGACTGGTTTCCGTCGTTTTCGATGATCTGCTTCTGAGGTGCCGACTGCTCACCCTGGCGGATGGGGATCGCGGTGAAGTTGAGCACCGAAGCGTTGCTCTGAATCTCCTGAATCGAGTTGTTCAGGGTGTCAGCAAAATAGAGATCGCCCAAGCCATTGAGATAGAGCCCAGTGGGACCGTAGATGCTGAGCTGGGCTGGGTTTGAACCTTGAAGAATGAATACTCCGACGTTGTTTACAGCGAGTGTGAAGATCAGCCCGGTAGAGGACATGATCTTCCGGATGGCGGAGTGTTGAGTGTCGGCGATATAGACGTTACCCGCCGCGTCGACGGCGACGCCGGAGGGCCCCCAGAGTTGAGCGCTGACTGCGGGGCCGTCGTCGCCTGAGTAATCTGTCGCGGTACCGGTCGAGCCATTTCCTGCAAAAGTAGTGATTGTCCCTGAGGTGCTGACCAGCCTCACTCGATCATTTTCCTGGTCGGGAATGTACATGTTTCCCGCAGCATCAAAGGCGACGGGGTAGGGAAAGTTCAATTCAGCCTTGGTGGCCGGGCCGTTGTCGCCGGAGAATCCGCCATCACCATTTCCCATGATGAACCCGTTTCCGGCCACGGTGGTGATGTCGCCGGCTGCCGGGCAAGCTGTTCCGTTGATTACGGTGCCGGGCGCGACGGCGCAGATCATGCGGATGCGATGGTTAGAAGTATCGGCGATGAAGATGTCGCCCTGTGCGTCAACTGTGACTCCTGTGGGTGAAAAGAGCGTGGCCGAAGTTGCCGGGCCGCCGTCTCCGGTGCCTCCCTGGACCCCGTCCCCGGCGATGGTGGTGATGATGCCAGTTGCGGCCCAAATGACGCGGATGGCGTTGTTGCCTGTGTCGGCAATATAGAGGTTGCCTGCGCCGTCAAGAGCCGCACCCGAGGGCGCGGCAACGGTCGAGTTCACCGCAAGCTGTCCTTCTCCGGTGTAGGCCGGGTTTCCGTTGCCAGCAATGGTGGTGATGATGCCGGGGTTGGGGTTCGCGGCCGAGCAGACAGTTCCGCTGATGGTCGCGGCGATGCCTCCACAAACCATCCGGATCCGGTTGTGATCGGTGTCGGCGATGTACATGTTGCCCAAGCCATCCAGAGTGACGCCAGAGGGCAGGTAAAGCCCCGCGGTGAGCGCGGGACCGCCGTCGCCAACCCCCCCGAGGTAGCTGTCAAACTCGTTCACCACGGGGATGACGTTACCGGGGACCAGTTCACCCAGCCCTCCCTGTCCGGTGCCGGAAATTGGCGCGGTTGCAAGAATGTTGCCGTTGCCGCCGACCAGGACGACTGCTCCGAGCCGGAGGCCAGGCACGCTGGGAGTGAAGGTGACGGATTGGACGCAGGTTGAGCCGAGACTGAGGCTTGCGTTGGCGCAGGTGGATGCGCCACCCGCCGCAGCGGTAAAGTCCAGATTCGGAGCGCCCAGGGTGAGGACCTCGACTGTGGTCACGGTTCCGGCGGCCGAGGCCGTTACGTTGACGTTTTGTGGCCCCGAAGCAGTACCGACCGGCTGAAGACCGAAGGTGGCTTGCGCTTGCGCGCTGGCACCGAGAATGATGAGAAGGAGGGAAAGCAGCAGAGCCGGGATGCAGGACCCCAGTCGTCGACTCCCGGCGAGGGAGATTTTGCTTGGCTTGCTGTTTATTAGTTTGAATATAATTTCAAGTCGATAGCGGAGGACGGACGAAACTCGGCTCATGTACTGCTCCAGAGACAATAGCTGCGTGCTTGGCATCGTTCGCCAGCCAAAACCATGCCGTGACGGAGTCGGGCGGAGCCGAAACTCCAACTGTGTACTATTTGGAACATCATGGGATCAACTCAATGGAGTATACGTTGCCAAGGAGCGACCCTGAGTGACATAGGTCACATTGAACATAAACTAACTTTGTAGTAAAGACGATTCGACATTGATGAGCAACAAGAACGGCGTTCCAAGAGCGAAAACTGCGAATCGGAGAGGGAAAATGGCCAAGAATCTTGTTTCGGAAACTTTTTTTCAGATATTTATTTACCCGATTGGTTACCGGTAACTGTCAATGAAACATTTTGGTAATGAACGATGTTGCTGTTGGTACCGGTCCCCGTCACCTGAATGGTGTAGGCGCCAGCTTCGGCGCTGATCTGCGAAAACCCACCGCATCCGTTGAATAGCAGGGCCCCGGCGGCGAGGAGCAGGAAAGGCACGGTCCGCGAGAAGAAGCGGGAGCGGCGACGGAGCCTCCAGAAGACTATCCCAAAGAATGCAGTGATGGGCAGGGTAAGGCCGGCGAGCCACACACTTGCAGCTCGGGTTGCGGTGTTGCGCGAGGTTGAGCCTCCACCACCGAGTGGATTGTCGGTATCGAGCGTCAATTGAATGGTTTGTGTGGCATTGGCCGCCAAGGCGACACTGGCCGCGGAGAAGTGGCAGTTGACGACGGCGGGGAGGGTGGCGCAGCCGAGACCGACGGTGTCTGTGAATCCGTTGACGGAGGTGAGAGCTACGCTGACCGTGGCATTCTGGCCGGCTTGGATGGACAGGGTAGCAGGGGTCACGGTGATGAGGAAGCCGATGGGAACTCCGGTGACCTGAATGGACTGCGAAACGGACGTTCCATGGATGGTATCGCCGCCATACGAGGCGGTGATGGTCTCTGTGCCGGAAAAGGGATTCGGCGCAAAGGATGCAACGCCGCTCGAGTTAAGGGGCGCTGAGCCGAGGACGGTGGTGCCGACGAGGAAGGTGACGGTGCCAGTGGGGGCAGGGCCGGCTGTGCCAACGACCGTCGCAACCAGAAGGACCCCGGGGGCTGTGCCGCCCGTGCTCGACTCACCAAGCGCCGTGGCAGTGGAGATGGTGCCGACCACCTGGGTAATGGCGAGAGAGGTTGCGGGAGCGTCGTTGCCATCGCCGGAGTACGAGACGGTGATGGAGTGGCTGCCAACAGCGAGGCCGGAGTTGCCGAGGCTGGCGCTTCCCGTGGCGTCGAGAGTCGCATTCCCAAAAGCGGTCCCGTCCGCGGCGAAGATGACAGTTCCGGTGGGAACGCCTCCATTGCCTGAAACCTTGGCGGAGAAGGTGACGGGCGAGAGCACGACGGAGGGATTGGCGCTGGAGGTAACCGCGGCTGTGGCGGTTGCGATGAGCACCTGCAGGGATAATGGGACGGAAACTGCGCCGGTCGTGTTCGTGTCGCCCGAGTAAGTGGCGACAATCGATTGCACACCGGGAGCGAAGACGGGGCTGATAATGGCGGGACCCGCGGAGACTGGCTGCGATCCGATGGCCACACCGCCGCTGGCAAAGGTGACGGTTCCTGTGGGGGTGTCGACTCCCTGAATAACTGAAATGGCGGCAGCAAGTGCGACGGGCGCGCCTGCGATGGCGGTGGCAGGAAGCGCGGAGACAGAGATGGCGGTCTGGGTCTGGCTCACGGTGAGAGAGATGGGAGCCGAGACGCAGGGCTTGTAGTTGGCATCGCCCTGATAGGAAGCCGTGATGGAGTGGGAACCGACCGCGAGCGACGATGCGGTGAATGAGGCCTGGGACTGGGAACCGGCGAGGGTAGCGGAGCCGATTCGCTGAGTTCCGTCGAAGAAGGTCACAGTGCCGGTGGCTGGAGCCGTTGCGGAACCGCTGTTGGCGATGCTTGCGCTGGCGCCGCCTGCCGTTACGGTTGCAACGATGGTGACCGGGTTGCCGTAGAAGATGGCCGTGGTTGACTGGGCCTGAATTGCGCCGAGGGAGAGCTGGATGGTGGATCCGGCCTGAACGTCGAGACCGAGGATGCCAATGCTGGGTTGAATCTCGGCGGTCGAAGCGGGGGTGTAGGTGGCGGTGAGCACATTGATTCCCTGGGTTAGGGCTGATGTGGAGCAGGTGGCGACGCCGGAGGCGTTGATAGCCTGTGTGCAAAGGATGGTGGCGCCCCCGGTCAAGGTGACCGAACCGTCGAGCGGGTAAGCGCCAGCGTTGGCGGTGGATACGGTGGCTGTGAAGAGGACTGTGTCGCCGACAGTCGCGGTCTTCTCACTGGCCGTGAGAGTTGTAACAGTTCCTTCGAGGACCTGTTGCGTAAGCGTTCCCTGACTGGTGAAGTGATTTGAATCGTTGGTGACGTTATAGACCGCGGTGATGGTGTGCGATCCGACAGAAAGAGTTGAGATGGTAGCAGCGGCTACCCATTGACCGGCCGTGGCGGTCTCCACCATTGGAACCTGGGTGGCAAGCAGCGTGGTGCCGTCATAAAAGTCGACTCCACCCGTAAGGTCGCCGGTTCCTGTGCCTGTGGTGACAGTTGCGGTGAAAGTGACAGTCTGTCCAAATCCGGAGGGATTGGGATTGGAGGCGAGCGTCGTGGTGGTGGAGTTGACCGGCGTAGCGATGCCGATGACTTCGACCTGCAGCGGGGAGTTAGGGGAAGCGAGGCTGGAAGTGGAATTGGCGGTAATGTTGATGCCGCCCAATTCGGTTTGATTGCTGGTGAGCGGCGGCGTGGCGGCGGGAGCAAAGACGGATTCGATCCAGCAGTCGGCGTCCGGTGCGAGATCCTGACCAGTGGCAGCACAGGGTGAGAGGCTCGGGTCGAGGGACGATTGCTGCAGCGCTGCATTGGCGCCGGCCACGATGGAGACGACGTCGAGTGGTGCGTTGCCTTCATTCTCGAGTTCAGCCGGAATCTTGGCTGGGCTGGACTGGTAGCCCTGACGAACGGGGTTGCGGGTGAAGTCAACCGGAGAGACATTGCCCTGAATCTCGCGGACTCGCAGGTTGAGGAAGTCGGCGAAGTAAAGATTGCCCTGACCATCGAGGGTCATGCCCCAGGGCCAGTAGATGCTTACCGGGTAAGGGCCGCCGCCGTTATAGAGATAGATCCCGACGTCGTTCTGAGCGATTGTCGTGATGATCCCCGAACCGGAGACTTTTCGAATCGCCGAGTTCTGCGTGTCCGCGATGTAGACATTGCCGCCAGCATCGGCGACGACGCCTGAAGGGGACCAGAGCTCTGCCGCTGCCGGCGCGGCACCGTCGCCGGAGAAGCCAATAGTTCCGTCTCCCGCAAAGGTGCCGATGATGCCGGACTGGCTGACGATGCGGACGCGGTTGTTGGCCGAGTCGGGGATGTACATGTTGTGGGCCGCGTCAAAGGCCACGGCATAGGGTACGTTGAGTTCGGCAGCGGTTGCCTGAATGCCGTCGCCGTTGTACCCGGGGACGCCGGTGCCGGCGGTTGTTTCAATCGCGCCTCCCTCAATGTTCACTCTGCGGATGCGATGGTTGAAGGTGTCTGCGACGTACATGTATCCGAGATCGTCGATTGTGACGCCCCACGGAGTGTTGAGCAAGGCCGCACTGGCTGGGCCCCCATCGCCGCCATAGCCGGCCGTGCCGGCACCTTCGGCGTTTTTGAACCCGACTATCGTCGCGATGATGCCCGTGGCCGCGGTGATCTTGCGAATGACGTTGTTGACACTGTCTGCGATGTAGAGGTTCCCAGCGCCGTCGAGACAAATGCCGGCGGGAGTATTGAGCGTTGCACTTACGGCCAGGCCGCCATCGCCCGTGTATGCCGGGATGCCGTTGCCGGCAATGGTGGTGATGATGCCGGCCTGCGGTGCGGAGCAGACCGTTCCGTTGATGGTGGCGCCGAGGCCCCCGCAGACCATGCGAATGCGGTGGTGGTAGACGTCGGCGATGTAGAGGTTGCCGAGACCGTCGAGAGCGACGCTGGCGGGCTGATCGAGTTCGGCGATCCCGGCCTGGATGCCGTCGAGAACGGGAATGGATTTGCCTTCACCGTCACCGGCAAAGGGAACGATGTTGCCGGGGATGAGCACACCGAGGCCGCCCGAGCCGATGCCATGAATGAAGGCGGTGCCGAGGACGGTCTGCTGGTCCGCGTCCATGAGGACGATGGCGCCGACGCGAAGCCCGGGCGCCGTGGGCGTGAAGGTGACGGAAACGGTGCAGTTGCCAGGAAAGGATGCGGAGACGCAGGTACTCGCGCCGGCGGGAACAAAGTCGAGGCCTGGCGCTCCTGCGGTGAGGACCTGAACGCTGGCCACGATTCCCGGAGCGCTGAGGTTTACCGTGACGTTCTGCGGGTTGGACGCAACGCCAAGCGCCTGCGTGCCGAAGTCGGACTGGGGGAAAGCACAGGCCGGAAGAAGAAGCAGGACTGTGGCAACAAGTGTTGACGCGACGTGAGCTAGGGCGCTGCAGCGCGAGTGGCGACGGGTAAGGGAGGCCGCACGGAGAAGGCAAGAGATGAATCGATCGGGAGAGCTGATTGCATCGATTACACGAAGGTAGACAGCGGCGGCGGAACGAATCATGGCAACTCCCTGGGATCGAACGAAACAGTCGCCCCTTTGCCGGCGTTTGCCTGGGCGGACACTCGGCGCGCCGCAAGGACGGGAGTCTCGCGCACAGTCGATGGCCAGCAGAGGGGCTCACTGGAATCTTCGGCCAGTGCGGGCCCTACCAATCGGCTTGAGATGCGCGAAAAACCTGCGTCGTTCAGGAACAGTCAGGGTGTGCAGATTTGGGAAGGTAAGAGCGGAGACGAGACAGTTTCACGGATGTTTTTTTCGAGTGGACGCGCGGGGGCAGGATGAGAAAACTCTCATGCCGCGCAAATGTGGGAAAGCACTGCGGCACGGGCGCGAAAAGCGCAGCTCCTGAAGGATCAAAAGGATTTCTTTGGGGGTTAGTACGGGGTCTTGTTGGGCGTTTCGAGCCAGGCAGCGAAGCTGGACCATGCTTCACCGGCAAGAAGTTGGACGGCGGGAAGCGTGCGCGCGGCCTGCTCTTTGCGGAACTCTCCGTAGAGGAAGGCGTCGTCGAAGCCTGCGCGCGCGGCGTCGGCGTCGCTGGCTCCGTAGTAAATGACGTCGACGCGAGCCCAGTAGCTGGCTGCCAGACACATCGGACAGGGCTGGCAACTGGTGTAGAGTTCGCAGCCTTCGAGCGTGAAGGTGCCGAGGGCCTTGCACGCGGCGCGAATCGCATTGACCTCGCCGTGCGCGGTTGGGTCGTACGCGGAGGTCACGGTGTTGACGCCTTCGCCGACGATCATGCCGTCTCGGACGATCACCGCTGCGAACGGGCCTCCAGAGCCGGAGCGCGCATTCTCAGTTGCGAGCGCGATGGCGCGGCGCAGGAACTCCGGATTGGGCTCGGTGCCGCTGATCAACTTGCTCACAACCTCCCTCAGGGGCGAAAGTAATCACAGTATGGCACAGGTGTTTCGCTCAACTCGCGTACTGACGGCGAAGGGGCTCGCGCCCGCAGCGCTTGTGGTGGAAGGCGAGCGGATTGTGCGTGTGGCGGGATGGAATGAGGGTGCGGAGGGGCCTGGCGCAAATGCTGACCTGACTGATTTTGGCGATGCTGTTGTGTTGCCGGGGTTGGTCGATTCGCATGTGCATATTAACGAGCCGGGGCGCACAGAGTGGGAGGGATTTGAGACAGCAACGCGCGCGGCGGCAGCGGGCGGCGTAACTACGCTGGTGGATATGCCGCTGAATTGCGTGCCGGAGACGATCGACGTGGAAGCGCTCACGGAGAAGCGCGCCGCGGCGCAGGGGAGGACATTTGTGGATTGGGCGGCATGGGGCGGCGTGGTACGCGGGAATTCAAAGGCGCTGAAACCGCTGGCGGGCGCGGGAGTTCCGGGGTTCAAATGCTTTCTGATTCACTCGGGAATTGATGGATTTGCGTGGGTTGATGAAGCCGATCTTCGACTCGCATTGGCGGAGTTGCGCGGGACGGGGTTGCCGTTGCTCGCGCACGCTGAGGTTGCGGGGCCGGTTGAAGCGGCGACGGGAGAGCTCGATCGAACGGGCGCGGACTGGCGGAGTTATGAAACTTATCTTCGTTCGCGGCCCGACGCCGCGGAGTTGGAGGCACTCGAACTGCTGGTGCGGCTTGCGGAGGGGTTTCAAACGCCGATCCACATTGTGCACCTGTCGAGCGCCGAGGCTTTGCCGATGCTGGCGCGGGCGAAGCAGCGCGGCGTACCGATCAGTGTTGAGACTTGCGTGCAATACCTGTGGTTTGCGGCAGAAGAGATTCCCGATGGGGCGACGGAGTTCAAGTGCGCTCCGCCGATTCGGAGCCGAGCCAATCGCGAGCAGTTGTGGGGTGCGTTGGAGTCGGGACTGATCGACCTGGTGGCTACAGATCACTCGCCCTGCCCGCCGGAGATGAAGGGGCGCGAAGAAGGATTATGGAATCGGGCTTGGGGCGGGATCGCGAGCCTCGGACTGGCACTCCCTGTGATGAACACGGCATTGGCACAGCGTGGAGTTGAGACGGATGCGGCGATGGCTAGGCTGTGCGCGTGGATGGCCGCTGGACCTGCGAAGCTGGCTGGCCTTGTGGGGCGAAAAGGAGCGCTTACGACGGGCGCGGATGCAGACTTTGTGGTGTTCGATCCAGAAGATGCTTGGAAGGTCGGCGAGCCGGATCTCAATTTTCGTCATAAGCTGTCGCCGTACCTGGGGGCTGTGTTGCGCGGGCGTGTGAAAGAAACGTGGCTGCGCGGGGAACGGATCTATTGCGCAGGCGATTGGGGCGAAGGAGCGTGGGCGGAGAAGGCGCGCGGCAGAGAGCTGGTGCGGCGATGAAGGAGCGGGCCGAACGGGCGATTGCCGGTTGCAGACGGATTGCGCTGATGACCGAGGAGATGGGGCGGACGACGCGGCGGTTCCTGACCGAGCCGACGCACGCGGTGCACGCACTGCTGCGCGAGCGGATGGAAGCGCTCGGCATGAGGGTTGCGGTGGACGCAGTGGGCAATCTGCGCGGGCTTTGGCTGCCGAGAGGCGCGGGCGAGAAAAGGCTGATGCTCGGCTCCCACATCGATACGGTTCCCAACGCGGGTGCGTTTGACGGTGTGCTGGGTGTGATGTTGGCGATCGAGTGGGTGGGTATTGCAAAGGAGCTTCGCCTGCCGCTTGGGATCGAAGTGACTGCATTCTCTGAAGAGGAGGGCATGCGCTACGGTGTGCCTTTTCTCGGCAGCCGGGCTGTGACGGGGACGTTTGACGCCACGATGCTCAAGTGGCGCGATGCGGATGGCGTGACGATGGACGCTGCGATGCGCGCATTCGGCCTGGATCCGGGAAAAATTGAGGACGCGGCGATTGGGGACGATGTGATTGGCTTTGTTGAGCTGCATATCGAGCAAGGGCCAGTGCTGGAGGCTGAAGGGATTCCGGTGGCTGTTGTGGAGGCAATTACCGGGCAGACCCGGCTCAACCTGCGCTTCACGGGGCAGGCCAATCATGCGGGAACAACGCCGATGCACTTAAGGCGCGATGCGCTGGCTGCGGCGGCGGAGTGGATTACGAAAGTTGAGAAGCAGATTCGCAAAGCAGCGACGACGACTGATCCGGGGCTAGTGGCAACGGTGGGGCGGATTGTTGTGGAGCCCAACGCGGGCAATGTGATTGCGGGGTCAGCGGAGGTGGGCTTCGAGATTCGCTACGGTTCGAGCGCGGCGAGGCACCGATGGACAAAGAAGCTGGTTGGCGATGCGGAAGCGATCGCGAAGAGGCGAGGAATCGGCTTCGAGTGGACCGAAAGGCTCGACCAGCAAACGGTGCGCATGGACCGGCGACTCTCAACGATGCTGAAGGCTGCAGTGAACGGGTGCGGCTATTCGGTGAGGACGATCCCCAGCGGCGCGGGACACGATGCGATGGTGATGGCCGCACACGTGCCGACTACGATGCTGTTCTTGCGCAGTCCGGGAGGGATCAGCCACCACCCGACGGAGAGCGTGATTGAAGCCGACGTCGAGGCGAGCCTCAATGTGGGGCGTGAGTTTCTGATGCGGCTGGCGAAAGAAGTTGGTTAGAATCGAGCAACTAGCAACGAATCGCCGGGAACGAGGTTGATTGTGCAGCATTCGCAACTGATTCATTTAGGCTCGACGCGCAGCAGCCTGAAGGACGATCACCTGCTGCAGACGCCGGACACGTTTGTTCGCACGCCTCTGCCAGGCGCGGAGGGCGTGGAGTTTGTTGTGCACATCGCACCGCAGCGGGGTGCGGCATTTACGCAGATGACGGCAGAGTTTGCCACGGGCGGAATGCTGGGGCCTGCGCCGGGGCAGCGATTCATCTATATGCTTGAGGGAAAGCTGGACCTGCTTGCGGCTGGTAAGAAGCACGTTCTCGCTCCGGGCAGCTTTGCATATTTGCCTCAAGGCGCAAAACACACGGTGCGGGCCAGGAGCGACGCGCGCGCGGCAATCATCGAGAAGATCTACGAGCAGACGCCAGATGAAACCGGGGAAATACCACGGGTTGTGGTGGGCAAAGAGGCAGATGTGACGGCGACACCGCTGATGGGAGATGAGGCTCTTCGCGTTCGCGCGCTCATGCCCGATGGACCGGAATACGATTTTGCGGTCAACACGATGACCTACGATCCGGGCGCGGCGCTGAGCATGGTGGAGATCCACGTGATGGAGCATGGGCTGCTGATGCTTGAGGGCGGAGGTATCTACCGGCTTGGCGACTCGTGGTATCCCGTGGAGGCCGGCGATTTTATCTGGATGGCGCCGTATTGCCCGCAATGGTTTGGTGCGCTGGGGAAGCGGCCGGCCAAGTATTTGATCTACAAGGATTGGAGCAGGCATCCGCTGGGAGTATGAAGACGATGGCAACCGAAAGTTCCCAATTGAGCATTGACGGGTTGATTGCAGAGCTAATGACGCTGGCGAAGATTTCAGAGGCAGCGCCGCCGGTAGTGACCCGCGTGGTCTTCAGCGAAGCGGACCTGCGCGCGAGGGCTTATGTGAAGGGGCTCTGCGAGGAAGCCGGACTCACGATCCGCGAAGATGCCGTTGGCAACACATTCGCGCGCTGGGAAGGGACCGAGGCCGAACTTGCGCCCGTGGGTACTGGCTCGCACATCGATGCGATTCCAAATGCGGGGCTCTATGACGGATGTGTCGGTGTGCTTGGAGGTCTGGAAGCGATTCGCGTGTTGCAAAAGCTTGGTTTCAAGCCACGCCGATCGATTGAGGTGGTGATCTTTACTGCCGAGGAGCCGACGCGGTTCGGCATTGGCTGCCTGGGCAGCAGGATGATGGGCAGCGTACTTTCGCCGGCCGATGCGCTGAAGTTGCGCGACAAAGATGGTCGCGGGCTGGAAGAGTTGCGGGCAAATGCTGGATTCGCGGGTCCCCTCGAGTCGGTGGCGTTGCCTAAAGGGCGGTTTCATCAGTTTGTGGAGCTGCACATTGAGCAGGGGCCGACGCTTGAAGCGGAAGGAATCGATGTGGGCCTGGTGACGCATATTGCAGCGCCGGCGAGCCTGCGGGTTCAGGTGGAGGGCGAGGGGGGACACGCAGGCGCCAAGCTGATGCCCGGACGAAAGGACGCACTGGCAGCGGCGGCGGAGCTGATTCTAGCGCTCGAAGCTGCGGCCAAAGGGACGGGCGCAATCGACTCCGTGGCGACTGTGGGCATCTGCGAGGTTTTTCCTGGAGCGGTAAACAGCATTCCCTCGCGCGTGAAGCTGGAAACGGATATTCGCGATACAGACGGCGCGCGGCGCGATCGCGTGATCGATGCGCTGATGAACGCGTGCGCGGAGATTGCGCAGCGGCGCGGTGTTTCAATTACGACGGAGTTGGTGAACGCCGATCCGCCTGCAAAATGCGATGGGGCGATTCTGGATGCGCTTGAAGAGTCGGCCAAGGCCGCCGGCAAGAGTTATAAGCGGATGGTGAGCCGCGCGTACCACGACTCATCGTTCATGGCGCGTATTGCGCCGGTTGCGATGCTCTTCATTCCCTGCCGGGGCGGCGTGAGCCACAGGCCAGATGAGTATGCATCGCCGGAGTGGATTGGGGCCGGGGTTCACGTGCTGGCGCGGACGCTGTCGCTTCTGGCAAGCTAAAGGCAATTTTTTGGCAATCGGGGCAAGGCGATGTATGCTATGCCTCAACCTGTACGACGACTCAACGCAGCCAAAACGATGGTTACGAGCGAGAAAACCCGCATCGTTGGAACAGCCGTCCCCAGAAAAGAGGGCGTCGATAAGCTGCTGGGACGCGCCCGCTATCTAGACGACATTCAACGCCAGGGCATGTGGTATGGCGCGACAGTGCGAAGCGCGATTCCACGCGGGCTGATTCGATCAATTGGTTTCGATCGACGGATTGACTGGACTGAATTCACAGTTGTGACCGCGGCCGACATTCCCGGCAAGAACCATATTCACTTGATCAACACGGATCAGCCTGTGCTCGCCGACGGCATGGTGAACCACTGCGAAGAGGCCATTGTGCTGCTGGCGCACCCGGACAAGAACAAGCTGCGCGAGGCGGTGGATGCGGTAAAAATCGAATATGAGCCGTTGCAGGCGGTGCTTTCGATTGAGGAGAGCGAGCGGCAGGACCCGATTGTCTGGGGCGCGGACAATATTCTGAAAAGCTTTCTGCTGGAGAAGGGGGACGTGGATGCGGCGTGGGCGCAGGCTGCTCACATCGTTGAGGGTGAGTATCGGACCGGCGCGCAGGAGCACCTCTACATTGAGAACAACGGCGTGATCGCTGAGTGGAGCGAGGAGAGCGGCATCACGGTGTGGGGCTCTCTGCAGTGCCCATACTACGTGCACAAGTCGCTGCTGGCGGTGCTTGACTTACCGGAAGAAAAGGTGCGCGTGATTCAAACCGAAACGGGCGGCGCGTTTGGCGGCAAGGAGGATTACCCTTCGACGCTGGCTTCGCACGCGGCGCTGCTGGCGGTGAAGAGCGGCCATGTGGTGAAGATGGCGTATGACCGCATGGAGGACTTGGCAGCGACCACCAAGCGGCATCCCTCGAGGGTAAGGCATCGGACCGCACTTGATCGCGATGGCAAGCTGCTGGCGATGGACATTGAGGTCTGCACGGATGGCGGCGCGTACTCGACGCTGTCTTCGACGGTGCTTTCGCGCGCGACGCTGCACTCGCCGGGACCTTATGTTTGCCCGAATGTACGGGTGAACTCGCGGTCGTGGGCGACGAACTCGGTTCCCTACGGAGCGTTTCGCGGGTTTGGCGCTCCACAGGCCATCTTTGCCATCGAGCGGCATATGGATGAGATTGCCGCGGTGATCGGCTTGGACCCGATTGAATTGCGGCGGAGAAACTTTCTGCACGACGGCGATACGACGGCGACGGAACAGGTAATGCGCGAGCCGGTGATTCTGGATCAACTCCTTGATCGCGCGTTGAGGGAGAGCGACTACTACGCGCGGCGTGAGCGGTTTGCAAGCGAGAATCCCCGAAGCGCGGTCAAGCGGGGATTGGGGATTGCTGCTTTCTATCACGGTGCGGGATTCACGGGTTCGGGCGAGCGCTATTTGAATTCGCTGGCGGGCGTTGACGTGACGCCGGAAGGCAAGGTGCGCGTTTTGGTTGCGAACACCGAATTTGGCCAGGGGACAAACACGATTTTGAGCCAGATTGCGGCCGAGACGATCGGGATCGATTACGACGACGTGGAAATGGCCCCGGTGGACACAAATGTTGTTCCGAACAG
>Ga0302324_100002524_pt1 | contig 42076 bp, 47 predicted proteins | sample Palsa_T0_1_FD_201949 | JGI IMG/M metagenome (GOLD analysis project Ga0302324, IMG submission 201949) | Peat permafrost microbial communities from Stordalen Mire near Abisko, Sweden - Palsa_T0_1 | ecosystem: Environmental > Terrestrial > Soil > Palsa > Peat permafrost | place: Sweden: Abisko...
GGAATCGCGGCGCGTGTTGAAGGCCCGGGCCGCCTCGTTGTATCGCATGCGCTCGACCGTGATCCGGTTCTCGGTACCCTCGAGCTGTGCCTGAAGCGTCGCGAAGTTGCTCGTCGCCTTGAGGTCGGGATAACGCTCGACGACGACCAATAGGCGCGAAAGCGCGGCGCCAAGCTGATTCTGTGCCTGCTCGTATTGGGAGAACGCCTGCGGATCGTTAGGCGCATTTTGGACGGTTTGCGGTGCGACTTGGCCGACTCTCGAGCGGGCCTGCGCCACCGCCACGTACGTGCTCTTCTCGAAATTGGCCGCACCTTTGACGGTCGCGACCAGGTTCGGCACGAGGTCGGCACGGCGCTGGTAGACGTTCTGCACTTGAGCCCACTGCGCGTCGACGGCTTGCCCGAGCGAGACCAGCGAATTATACGTTCCGCCGATGACGCCGGCGATGACGAGAATGATTAAGACCAGGATACCGACCCCGGCGAACGAGCGGGATTGCATGCCTTCCCCTCCTTGCTCGCGTCATTCGACCGCAGATTACCGGTTTCCGTGTAAGACGCTCAGCAAGCTCAACCATCCTTTACGGAAGGAGTACGACCCGAGCGTAGCAGCGTGTGGGTTCCTCCCGATTCAGGAGCGATTCGATGCTCAAATCGTTGCTATCAGGTTTCGTTGCCGCCGTGATGTCGGCGCTTTTCGTCGTCGTCGCCGTCTGTGTGCCGACAGGCGCCGTTTCAGGTGATTTTCTGCGGCCCGACGCGAACCGTTCGGCGCCGAGCAAACGCGTCGCCGCGATCGGGCCGGAGAAGCGCGGCCAGATCACGCTGTACCCACTTTTATTTGGCGATCCCGTGGCGGCGGGCATCACGGCCGGACCGGACCGCGCCATGTGGTACGCGGATTTCGGCGACAACTCAATCGGCCGCGTTAGCCTCGCCGGCAAGATCACCGAGTATGCCGACGGGCTCAACAACCCGAACGGCATCGTGACCGGACCCGACGGAGCCCTGTGGTTTACCGAGACGACCGGCCAGCAGATCGGACGCATCACGACGAGCGGCAGCATCTCCCACTTTGGGAGCGCCGAGCGATATCCGCAAGCCATCACGAACGGTCCCGACGGTGCGCTCTGGTTCACGGCATTCGGGCGCGTTGCACGCATTACGACGAGCGGCTCGATCACCCACTTTAAATTGGGGGGCCCGGACGGCGCGCTGTGGCTGACCGACAACGGCGCCGGAAAGATCGGCCGCTTCGCAACGAACGGTCAGCTCACCGAATTCCGGCTGCCGTCCGGTCTCTCGCCGGTTGGGATCGCCGCCGGTCCCGACGGTGCACTGTGGTTCACGGCTGCGCCATACATCGGGCGGATCACGGTGTCGGGGCGCACCGCGCTCTACGCAATGCCCCCGAGCAGTTGTTCCCCGCAGCAAATTGCACCGGGTCCCGACCGCGCCATGTCGTTTACGTGTGGTGACAAGATCGGGCGCATCACGACGGAGTAATGAGGTGCGTCACCTTCGCTTCCCCCGTCAGAAGCCCGGAGACGTATTGCTGCAGAACGTGGTCGGCATTGGTGACCCGCTCGTGCTGGCGCAGATGCTCGGTCCAGGATTCCACTAAGAACGTCTCCAAGAATCGGCCGGGGTCGCCAGTATCCTCGAATATGCCCCACCGGTAGGCGCCGTCCCGCAGCCGTTCTTTCCGCAGCCGATGCAGGGCCTTAAGAAAGAGTTCGCGGTCTTTGTCGTTGGCGATTCGATATTCGACCGTCACGAGAACCGGTCCGTCATTGGCTTTGACCGCCCGCGATACGATCGGCGCCGGCCACCGCATCGAGGGCGTGAGATCGAGTTTCTCGCTGGTCTGCAGTTTCCAGCGTCGTGTGAGCGGGATTGCAAGAAGCATGCCCCCGGCGGCGGCGAAGTGCGTCATGGGCAACCCCGTCATGGCTGCGACTTGTCCCCAAATTGCGCCGCCGAGCGTCATCGCTCCTGAGAAAACTGTGATGTACATTGCTAGTCCGCGGCCGCGTACCCAATCGGGTAAAGAAACCTGGGCGGATACGTTGAGGGTCGCGACGACGGCGATCCAGGAAATGCCCGCGCTGAAGCTCGCGATCAGAGCCACGACCGGTTCGTGTGCGAGCCCGAAAAGGGCCAACGCGACCGCCGTGCCGGCGCTTGCGGCCGCGACAAGCCGGTCCGGTCCCATCTTTAGCTTCAAAGAAGGCATGACAAAAGCGCCCGCAACCGCGCCTAGCCCGATGGCCCCTAGGAGAATGCCGTACGTCCCGGGGCCCCCGCCGATATGGGTTCGCGCGATCAGCGGAAGCAGCGCCCAGTAGGTGCTGGCGAAGAAGAAGAAGGCAACCGATCGTATCAGCGTCCCTTGCAGACCCGGATTGTTGATGGCGTAGCGAAAGCCGATTCGAATCGCGCTCCCAAAGGGTTCTACCGGCAATGCACTGGTCTGTCCCTTCGGTTCTCGCCACCAGACCAACGCGCCGATCGACCCAAAATTGCTCACCGCGTTAACGACGAAAGGTGCGGCTATCCCGAGCGGGCCCACCATCGCGCCGGCGAGCGCGGGACCCACCGCGCGGCTGATGTTGATGCCGACGCTGTTGGCCGAAACGGCGGCGGGGAGCACTTTCCACGGAACGAGTTCGGGAACCACGGCTTGCCAAGCAGGAGCGGTGAGTGCATTAGCGACGCCTATGAAGAAGGTGAACCACAACAGCGAGGCGGACGTGATGCGATTCTGCCAGACCATCGCGGCGAATATAGCGGAGAGAATGGCTATGCTGACTTCGCTCGCGATAAGAAAACGGCGCTTGTCGACGATGTCCGAAAGGACGCCGGCGACGAGTGCAAACATGAACAACGGCAGAGTGGTAACGACTTGAACGAGCGAAACGACGAAGGCATCGGACGTTAGATTCGTCATCAGCCAGCCGGCAGCGGCGTTGTACATCCAGTCGCCGATATTTGAAAGGGTGGTGGCGGTCCATACGACCGCGAAGACCTCGTACTTGAACGGTGCCCACGGCGAGACTGCCTTCGGCTGCATTTCAGGCCAGCATGTTGCGAACGAGTGGAATTACTTTACCGCCGTAAAGCTCGATGCTATGTAAGAGCTTATCGTGCGAGAGCGGTCCGGCGCTATATTTCAAGTCGAAGCGCGCGATTCCAAGCGTCTTCGCGGTTGCGGCGATCCTTCGAGCCACGGTATCGGGCGAGCCGCAATAGAGCGAACCTCGATCTGCTTCTCGATCGAACTCTGCGCGGCTGATCGGTCCCCAACCGCGCTCGGCTCCAATCCGATCGCGCATGATCTTGAACGCGGGCCATAGCTCGTCTTTTGCCTGCGCGTCCGTTTGGGCGATATGCCCCGGCGAGTGAACGCCGACGGGGAGGGCGGGTTTGCCGAGTTTCTCGAGCGTGTGTTGGTACAGTTGGACGTAGGGCACGAATCGCTTCGGGTCGCCGCCGATGATCGCTAGCATCATGGGCATGCCATAGCGAGCGGCACGGACGACGGACTCCGGACTTCCGCCGACGCCGATCCAGGTCTTGAGCGAGCCGGACTCGATCGTGGGAAAGACGCGTTGCGTCGTCAGAGCCGCGCGGGTCCTGCCGTGCCAGGTCACGGGCTCCTGCGTGATCAAGGCCGCGAAAAGGTCGAGCTTCTCTGCGAATAGTTCTTCGTACTGACTGAGATCGTATCCAAAGAGCGGAAAGGACTCCGTAAACGAGCCCCGTCCGAGAATGACTTCAGCTCGGCCGTGCGAGATGGCGTCGAGGGTCGCGAACCGCTGGAACACGCGGACTGGATCGTCCGAGCTGAGCACCGTAACGGCAGAGCCGAGACGGATGCGATTCGTACGCCCCGCAATTCCTGCCAGCACAACTTCAGGCGATGATATCGCGAAGTCGCCCCGATGATGTTCGCCGACGCCGATAAAATCGACGCCTAGCTGGTCGGCAAGCACCGCCTCTTCGACCACGTCCCGTATGACCTGGGCATGCGGCAGCAACTGGCCGGCAGCATCGGCGGTCACATCGCCGAACGTGTCCAAACCGAGTTCGAGATGCTGTACCATAGCGCGCTCTTCCTTAGCCTCTAACCTCTTTAAGCTCGCTCGTATGCCAAGCACGTCCTGCCGGCGGCGCCAAGGTTCGACAGGTCGGCGACCGGCGAATTCAGAAACGCCCGGAGATTACCGTGGACAATGAGATAGACGGCATCGATCCGTCGGCTAAACCGAGCGGCTCCGGCTGCGTCGAATGCCTGGCAACAAAGGGCTGGTGGCTGCATCTTCGCCGCTGCGCCGGATGCGGCCACATCGGCTGCTGCGATAGCTCGCCTAGCCGGCACGCAACGAAGCACAATGAGACGACCGGTCACCCGGTCATTACGAGTTTCGAGCCTGGGGAACGGTGGTTCTACGACTACCGTAGCGGAAAGTTCCTTACGGGGCCGCGCCTGGCTCCGCCGCATTGGCGTCCTTTGGATCAGCCCGTGCCCGGGCCGGCAGGTCGCGTACCCTCGCATTGGCAGAGTCTTCTTCACCTATAGAGCCGTTTTGCCGAACGTGCCGAGCGGCTGATTCGGGATCGCGAGCTAGAAGTGCGGTGACGGTTCCGGACTGTTCGGACCCACTACCTGCACGCTACAGGTACCCAGTTCCGCACCGTATCCGAGGACGAGCGGCATGGTGGTTCCGTCCAGAACTGCCGCATCCTTGCCGTGGTGGAAGTAGTCGTAAATGCCGGCTGCGGTCCCGATGTAATATGGCAGATATCCGATGATGCCGGCATCGCTGCTGCCCGCGTCGATACGCGCGAACGACCGTCCGTTGGTGGCAGGCGCGAAAGCGACGGGTACGTAGGTGCCGTTGGCGAGCGACAAAAAGCGTGCATCGAGAATCAGATAGCCAGCCCGTCCGCCGCTTTTCGAATGGTCCATTACTTCAATCAAACCTGCGCCGGGAGTGCCCGCGGGTATAGCCTGGTCCCCGAGCATGGCGGCTGCGGTCGTTGCAAATCGGAACACGTCGCCCGACTTCACGATCTTCGTGTCAAGGGTACCCCTCAGCGCGACGTGCACCATCGGGCAAGGCGGAAGGGTTGCGCTCGGGAGCTGCGCCTGCGCCGGCTCGCCTAAGGACGCTGCGAGAAACGCGCTGGCGAATGCGCTGAAGGCGCGACACGTGCGCAGTCGGTTCATAACGTAGACTCTACCCATTCACGCGGCTCCTCGCGCTGCCGGGCTCGTGCCGGCGCATTTAGGGCGCGTCGGGCCGTGGGTCGTGCTCGATGAACCTCCCGTGGTTGGGCATGACGACCCCCTTTAGCGTTCGCGCGTTCATCACGGCGCCCGGCGCGACGATTCCGTTCTGATTGAGCAGATACGCGGTGACCGCATAGACCTGGTCGTTCGTCAGCGTTCCCGGACGATCGAACGGCATTGCGCGGCGGATGTAGTCGAAGATCGTAGTCGCGTAAGGCCAATAGCTGCCGATGGTCTTGACGGGCGTCGCGGTATTCAGGGTCCCGCTGCCACCGACGAGCCGATCCATCGGGCCCCCTTGGCCGTTGGAGCCGTGGCACTGTGCGCAGGTGCTTGCATAGACGCGCAGGCCATCGGCGACGGAGCCCTGTCCCGCCGGGAGCGAACCCGAGGGCGCTACGTCGACGTTCCACGCGGCGACATCGAGCGTCGCGACCGGCTGGCCGAACCCAAACCGGTCATCCGCGAAAGCGGCAGTCGCAAGGGCGGCCGACCACGCGAGCGAGGCAAAAAATCTCGCGCGCGCGCGGCTACGCATGCACGTTTTCAACCGCGCCATCGCTTGCAACGTGCCAACTTTGGACCGCATTGAGATGGTACACCGAGTTGAGGCCTCGCGCCTGCGCGAGCTCGGCAAGCGTCGGCTGCACGTACCCGGTCTCGTCGGTGCAGCGGCTCTGTAAAACGCACTCGCGACCATCCCAACTCCACGCATAACGGAAGCGGGTCAGGCACTTGCTCGCAATTGGATCCTGCAGGTTCGCAGCGTTCCAGGTCTTGCCGGCATCGGTGGAGACATCGACCCTGGCGACCTTACCGCGACCCGACCAAGCTAAGCCGCTGATCTCGTAAGAGCCCTTGCCGTCGAGGCGCATGCCGCCCGACGGGCGCGTGATAACCGATTTGGCTTCCATCACGAAGGTGAACATGCGTGCCTCTCCACCTGCCATCAGGTCGGTGTACTTGGGGATGTCTCCTCGCGCGAGTAGAACGGCTCCGTGCCGACCTTTAAACGCCTCAGCCATTTGATGCTCATGTTCCCCTCGAATCCCGGCAAGAAGAGCCGCACCGGATAGCCCTGCTCGGGTCGAAGCGCTTCACCGTTCTGCCCGTACACGAGCAGCGTGTCGTCCATCATTTTTTCAAGCGGAATGCTCCGATCCATGAGCGCGGCGTCGGCCCCTTCCGCGAGCACCCACTTGGCGGACGGCTTCACGCCGACGTCCTTGAGGACCGTGCTTACGCGCACGCCCGCCCACTCGCAGCAGCTGAGAAGACCGTGAGTGAGCTGCACGGTCTTGCCGGTCGGCTTCTTCCATTCGGTCATACTGTTACCGGAGCATTCGAGGAAATGCATCACGCTAACCGACGGGTAGCGCTTGAGGTCGTCGAGCGTGAACGCGCGCGCGGCGTCGACGAGTCCGTGCACCACGAGGCGGTGCTGCGCCGGATCGATCGCGGGAACGCCGGCGTGGTTGCGCTCGAAGACCAGGCCGCTTGGAGTGATCGTGCCGCTTGAGTTCGCGAGCGGCGTAAAGTTCCACGACGAAAGTTTCGTCGGCGTCAGGTCGGTGGGTACTCTGACGACATTCTCTTCAAACGGCGACGGCTCGCCGTAGGGACGCAGCGGCGCGCCGAGTTCGGTCGGACGCGTGGGAAGAGCTTCGCCGGCGCCGGGCCGCAGAACGAGCGCCCCCGCGGAGGCTGCGAGAAAGCGGCGGCGGCCGATCGAAGGGGTGGGGTTCAAGAGTGAATCCTCGCGAAACTGCGAAGCACGACGTCAGCGACATGGTGCGTCTGCCGTGATACCGGGCAGACGCGACCCGGTCCTGGTACATTTCTCGACGCCTCGGTCCTCGCACGGGTGGTGTAAGCCGGCAAGGCGTATAATGGGGCCTTTGACGATGCGCCTGCTATTCCGCTCCGGCTTGATCCCGGCGCTGGCCGTGGTCCTCGCTGGGACGGCCTCCGCACAAGTTGATGATAGCCCTCAAGCCGTGCAATCACCGCGCATCGTCTCAACGGCCATCGACCCAATGCCGGTGCATCCGGGAGATACTGTGGACGCGACCGTGCTAACGACCCCCGACGTCGTGTCGGTCGAAGCTTACGTCGCGCACGTTACGATTGCGATTGCACGGGTCGAACCCGGTACGTTCCGGCAAACCGCACGCGTTCCGAAGATCGCTCGCTTCTTTCACGGCACGTACGACGTGACGTTCGTCGCTCGTCGCAGCGACGGTCGCACCGTCGAAACGCACGAAGACGTCGTCGTGAACTGAACATGGAAAACCACCCGGAAATCCAGCGGGCGATCAACGCCGGCCGCAAGATCGAGGCCATTCGACTCTATCGCTCAGCGACCGGAGCTTCGCTAAGAGAGGCCCGTGACCGGATCAACGAAATGCAGCAGCGGTTGAGCCCGTCCGGCCCGCTCCCGCAGAGACAGCCCGGACGCTGGGGGCCGCGACTTCGGTTTATTGGTTTCACACTGCTCGTGCTGGTCGCTCTCTTGGTGACGATCGCACTGTGGAGCGCACGCAACGCTCCACTCCGTCCATAGCTTGCGGGCGTTCTCGCACCGGTTGTTAGTTGCGGTAAGCCGGCCGGTTCGGCGCGAGCGCGTCGGACACGAGCCGGTCGCCGCGCCGGTTCTTGCGTTTCATCACGTAGAGTGCGCTATCGGCTGCGGTTCGAAGCGCTTCGGCGTCGTCGCCGTTTTCAGGGAAAACGGCGATGCCGATGCTGGCAGCCGCGAAAACGTCCGCGCTGCGCAGCCGGATCGGTTCCGCTAGAGTCGCGGCTAGGTCCCTCGCTAGACGCTCGGCGTCGGCGTAGCCCTCGATCCCGTTCGCGATCACAACGAATTCGTCGCCGCCTAGGCGGGCGCAGGTGTCGGACGTGCGGATGCGTCTCTGGAACCGCTGCGCGACGACCCGTAGGAATTCGTCGCCCGCGCGATGCCCGAAAGAATCGTTGACCGCCTTGAAACGGTCCAGATCGATCGCCAGTAGGGCGACTTGCGTTCCGCTGCGGCGGGCCCGCGCGAGCGCGGAGGCGAGATGGTCTTCAAACAGGCGCCGATTCGGCAATCCCGTGAGCTCGTCGTGCAGTGCCAGGAAGGTCGAGCGTTCCATTTGATCTTCCAGCAGCGTGAGAATGATGCCGATCGCGACGACATACTTCGGGATGTTCCAATCGGCAGCATCGATATGCAGGTTCGGCGCCCAGGCAGCGAGTGCGTCGCCGATTGGCCAGACCAACCCCCAGGCGATGAAACCGAACACGAGCGTCAGCACGCCTGCGGTCGCGCGCTGGTAGCGCCGCCAATACAGGACCGCCGCCCCCAGGAAGAGCCAGCTGAAAATGCTGTCGGCGCCGTCCCAGGGATTGCTATCGAAGCGAACCACGACCAGTATTGCGATAGCTAGGAGCAGGCACGCGAGCGTCGCGAGCAACCGCTCTCTCGGGGCTGCGTGGATGATGCGCCAGAAGACGATCGCCGGCAGGATGACGATCGCACCCGCTAGCGCAAGCGCGAGGTAAGCACCGTTGGGCTGAACGTTGGCCACGCCGAGTGCAATGAAGGCCAGTTGCGGCACGGCAAGCGAGCAAAAGCCGAGGAAGCCTTCAAATGTGATGCGCTTCGATACCGCGGCCCAAAGGAAAAGGAGGCCCGCTAAATCGAGGCTGAGGGACCGAACCAAAGTGGCGGCGAGGTTCCGGCCGCTCGCATCGAACATTACCGCGCCGAAATGCACCACGATGAGCGCCCAAGCGACCAGTCCGAGCCGTAAATCGCTCCCGGGTTTGCGTAAGAGCGAAGCAAATACTGCGACGAGAGCCGTCACGGCGAGAAAATTCGGAAGGGTGTTCCAGTCCATGGCTCCGAACGCGCCGCCTCGCGCCAACTTAACCTTGGCGTCGAACGGTGTGCCGGAGATACGGAGGGCGCCGCGCTTCGTCCTCTTTAAACCGCGCGTTTAAGCCGCGCAGGGCCGGTCGAGACGACGCCTGGACGCCCTCGCGTGCGGCGGGCTCAGGCCGCGTTCTTGCGAAATGCCTTCCGGCCGCGAGCGAGCAGTGCCAGAGCTTCTTCGGCCTCCACCGCCCCATGTAAGTCGATGTCGTTACCCTCGCCCTCGGAGTAGCCGCACAAGAAACTTTCGATCTCGTGGCGCAGGTCCGGCGGCAAGTCGGTAACCGTTTCGTACTCGTCGGTGAAAAGCTTGCGGCCAGGCATCAGGACGGGCGCCCCGATCAGGCGGTCGTTTTCAACGCCGTTTTTCGACATGCGGATCGCCCCGAGGATGCGAGCCTTGAGCATGCACCCCGAGAACGTCCCCTCGGAGAGAAGCATCAGAATGTCGAGCGGATCGCCATCGTCGCCGAGCGTCTGCGGAACGAATCCATAGTCGAAAGGCCAACGGAAGCCGGCCGGCATTACCGCCTTTAGCGCGATGATGCCGTGATCGTTGTCGAGCGCATACTTGTACGGGCTGCCGCGCGGCGTCTCGATGATTGCGTGAACGGTTCCTCGGCGGCGGTCGTCTTTCGACGGGTAGGTCGGGATCAGCTCGTAATGGGTTGCGTTCAGCGTTTTCATGCTTCGTCTCCGTCCAGCTGCCGTTTCGTGTAGCCCAAAGGGCTATACCCACACCGCGGCCGCGATCGTTCGCTCGCTCGCTCGTTTGAGTGCTTGCGTTTCGCGCTGCGCGCGCGACGCCCTGGACGAGTCACTCGTTTGCCCGTGCGAGTTTCAACCCAGCCGAGCGCGGTAATCTGTACATGATGAAGCGGAAGGATGCGCCCGCGCGCCGCGCCACCGCGCCGCCGTTGCGTCGCAAGCTGTTCGCGGAATTCGTCGGAACGTTGTTTGGAACGCTCGTGCCGACCGCGGTCGACATCGCCTACTACACGACCGGGCACGTGGACGACGTCGCGCGCTGGCTCGCTCGCGGCTTTATCGTCACCGCGCTGATCTACGCTCTCTCGGAGATATCAGGTGCGCATATCGACCCGGCCGTTTCACTTGGCTTTTTAGCACGCGGCCTGCTTCCGCTTCGGCAGTTCGGACTCTACGTGCTGGCACAATTTGCGGGCGCCTTCGCCGCGTCGTGGCTGATGCGGCTCGAGTTTGGCGGTGCGCTCGTTCTCGGAGCGAGCCATCCCGGCAGCGGCGTGTCGGCAATACAAGCGCTGCTCGCCGAGGTCGTCATGACGTTTCTTCTGATGACGGTGATCCTGGCCACCGCCGACGCCGAGTTTGCGGTCGGAAAGCAGGCGGCGGTGGCTGTCGGCCTCACGGTTGCCGCCTGCGGTTTCGCCGGTGGCTCGATCAGTGGCGCATCGATGAATCCGGCGCGCTCCGTCGCGCCGCAAGTCCTGGCCGGAGCCTTCGGAACGTCGTGGATCTACCTCATCGGACCGAGCCTGGGGGCGTTGCTCGCGGTCGCCGCCGCGCCGCTCCTTCTGCCTGCGCCGGGTCGGGGCGAACGTAAAGCTGCCGAAGGTGAATGAAAGGCTGCGGCACGGCACTGCCCAGGGCACGAAAGGCCGGGCGCCTGCCAGCTCGCAGGTCGCGTGCTAGAATACCGATCTTGGGTAAGTCTAAGAAATGATGGAAAAACTCGAGCGCAGGTGGCGCATTGCAAGGAACGATCAGCGTGGCGGCGCCGAGGCGAGACGCGAGTTCCGCAACCACCTCCTACGGTGTCGGGCACCGGATGATAGTGGCCTTCATGAAGCCCTCGTCGTCTTCGGCGAACTGGTGACCAATGCGGTCCGTTGCGCTCGCAGCGAGGTTTTGGTAGAGCTCGCTGCCGACCATTCGACGATCTTACGCGTGATTGACGACGGGGACTGCTTCGGTGTCGGCCGCGTGGGGCAAAGCTCGACGGAAGCTGAGGGTGGTCGCGGCCTTCATATCGCCAAGGCCCTTAGTCGAGAGCTCACGGTGGAGCATAAGCCGCCCGGTTGCGTGGTGACCGCGGTCCTCCCGCTGAGCAGCGCAGCGCTCTGAAAGCGCAGCCATTAAGCGCGCGCCCAGGGCTGTGCCGCTTCGCCCGCGGCAGCGGTCTTCCCGAGCGCAGCCTTGATTCCGACGTATCGCACGCTTAGGATCGCGGTGTCATCGAAAGAGCCGTTTCGCAGCATCGCCTCGTAAACGACGTGGGCGGGATTCAACGCCGACCCGACCTCGGCGGAGCCCACGACGGAACGCAAATGCCGTTCACCTTCGAGAACGTCGCGGGTTGCCTCCGTCAAACCATCGGTGAACAGGAGCAACAGCGAACCCGGCGATAGCGTCGTTTTTGCCACATGTGACGACTTTGGATGCGGGATGCCGAGCAGGGGACGCCGGCCTCCCGTTAATTCTTCGACGTAACCGCTTGGCGAGCGCACGAGCGGAGCCGGGTGACCGGCAGAAACGTATTCGAGCTTTCCGGTGGACGGCCAAAGGATGCCGATGAAGGCCGTTGCGACGGTATCCGGATACTCCTTTGCCATGAGTGAACGCAGCAGAAACATCAATTCGCCCGGCGACCCCGTCGTGAGCGAGAGCGCGCGCAATGATTGGCGCAACATGGCCATAATCGTGGCCGCCTGAAGGCCGTGGCCGGCAACGTCGCCGACGGATACGAGGAGCCTTTCGTCATCGATCTGAAAGACGTCGTACCAATCACCGCCAACCGTGGCCTCCGTCTTAGCCGCCTCGTAAACGGCGTCAAATTCCAAACCGGGTAAGTCGGGGAGGACCGTCGGTAACGCTGCTTCCTGAAAACGCCGGGCGACGAGTCGCTCGCGCTCGTACGCTTCCGCGTGATAGATAGCGGGCGTCATACGCCGAGCGACTTCCTCCACGAGCAGCAAATCCTCGCGGTCAAAGTTCACTAGATTGTCGCCGCGAATGACGTGGATCGCACCGATGATCCGCTCCCCGCGCCTGAATGGGACCACGATGGCCGAACGCAGTCCGAGGCGCTCTAGGTGCCCGAAGTAGTTGGACTGGATCGCTCGCGCACGCAGGTCTTCTGGGTACCGTTCCAAGAGCATCGCCTCTCCGGTTCGCAACACTTGCGCGGTTGCGCTGCTCTCGGTGGTAAAGGTCGTTCCGATCAGCTCTTCCACGATGGGCCGACGGCGTTCGTCCCAGTGCCGCATTGCGATTACCTCGAATCCGTCGCGTTCCCGTTTCTCGAGATAGACGGACATCCAATCGGCGAAATCTGGAACTATCGCGCCCAACATCACCTCGATGGTCTCGTCGAGCGACAACGCTTCGGAGAGCCGCTCGCTCAAACGACCGTAAAGCCTTTCGCGTATGCTAACGCGTTCGTGCAATTCGGTCAGCGTGCGAAGGTCTTCGCGCCTCTTTCGCCCCGTATCGATGTCAAACGCCGCGCCTGCATAGCCCTTGAGCGTACCCGATGCATCACGGACAGGAACGGCTCGGTTTAGAAATACGCAGAACGTTCCATCCTCTCCACGAAGGCGCATTTCCGCGACGTAAGGGACACCCGCCGCGACCGTGTCGAGCCAATGCTCTCTCACGCGATCCCGATCGTCGGGATGCACGCTTTCTATCCACGCGGCTCCCGTGATGACTCCGTTTTGATCCGACGCATAGGTAAGGACCGGCAAACGATCGAGTATGGCCTTATCGGAAGACGGCCGGCCCGGTTCGGAGACCTCCACGGCGCGATCCTTCGCCACTGTAGTTGTTGCGTCCCGCGAGCTTGCCGCTTTGCCTAGCTCGCACCGTTGCTGCGAGCGCGTCGATCGTTAAGCGATAGCCGCCGGGGCCAACCGCAAGAAAGCTTCTTCGAGAGAAGAGACGATCGGCAATACTGATTGGAGGTGAAGCAGACGAAAAAGCCTTTCCACCTGGCTCTTCGCGGCGACGACGATCTGAAGCCGATCGCCGAACCTCTCGTACGCGCGAAGTAGGGGGTTGATGGCCGACGTGTCGATGTAGCGGCATTGTGAAAAGTCGATGACCACCGGACCGTGCTCGGTCGGCTTTGCAAGCTCAGCCTCGAACTCCGCCGCGGTGGCGATGTCGACCTCATGAAAGACGTTGATGACGTGCGTGCAATCGTCGACGTCATGGACGAGGATGAGCGGAGCGACGCAAGCCGGCCACCGGCTCGGCGAAAAATATCCTGATAGCATCATACGCCATGTTAGAGCGAAGAGGCCACCGATACAAGTTGTGGCTTGACTTGTCGATCGTCGTGGGCGCTAGATTGGGTTGAGGGCTGTTGTATCGGCTGTGGTCGAGCGGATTTCATCGCGCGCCGCAAACGTACGGGCGGCCGCGAGCAGTTGCCCTTGAATTTCAGCCAGCGGCCGGCTCCGGAAAAGAACGATCGGCGTCTCGTCCATCAAGCCCGGGTTACTTCCATGGAACCACGCACGCGCTATATCCGGCTGGTCGCGCCGCGCGACCATGCTTACGAGCTGGAGGGCAAAACGTAAGAGGTGCGGCTGTTGCGGTTCCCGATCCGCCATCCACTGCTGGACGGCGCGGGTTTCTTTGACGCCAGCGATCGCGGCAACGGTGGTCGCGCCCAGATACCCAACCAGCTCTTCGACTACTTGGCGAATGGGTATTTCCATCGCGTGGCTGTGGGCATCGATGCTGTCTCGAGCCCCGCCCGGTCGGTGCATGGCCGTCATCGTCGGGGGAAACCACCTTTCTTTACAATGGAGAACGCACCCAATATAACGTGTAAAATCACACCGTGCAACCCCTCTGACGCACGCGTCGCTCCCTTTTGAACCGCCCGCTCCGTACGCTTTCGTACATGGCAGGTGTGCGCGCGGTAGGTTCCCTTGGCGAACGGGAAAGCGTTGTGCCGGTTCTGCAACCCGTCAGTTCGCGCGGTCCCGCCGGCACAATTGACGTGCGCTCTGCGGAGCTAGCGCCGATCGTCCGTAAAGCGATTCGCGCGCACATCGACTGCGCAATCTAGCGTGCGCCGCCGCTATCGAGCCGCGCGTTCGGATGGCGCGATTTGGGGTATGAGCGGACCATTCGGATGCAAATTCTATCACGTAGCTTGCAAGCAATCGTCCACCGTCGGGGTCGCTTGGATGCTTCTTGGCTGACGCGCACCACCGACAACCTTCGACGCCATTACGATGGGGAAAAATGTTTCTACACAACAAGAAAATGATGTACACCGTGCGTGTGGACGCGCCTAATGCCAGGTTCGCGAAGATGCTGCTGGAACAATTTGGCGGCCCGAATGGTGAGCTGGGTGCCGCCCTTCGATACTTTTCACAAGGCTGGGCAGAATCCGATCCGGGCCGGCGAGATATGCTGCTGAACATCGCAACCGAAGAACTCTCGCACCTCGAGATGGTGGCTCAAATGCTCACGATGTTGCTGAAGGGCTCTCCTGGGGCGATGGTCGATCAAGTTGAGGGCGGCTACATGGCGGATCTGCTGGACGGCAAGCACGACCGCTATACCGAAATGTCCCTCAACAGCTCGCAAACGGTTTTGGGTGGGCCGGGACCCCGTTTCACGGATTCGATGGGGAATTCGTTCACGGCGGACTGGGTCGACACGATCGGAAATCCGACAGCCGATCTTCGTTCGGACATTGCTGCTGAGGCACGGGCAAAGATCACGTATGAACGCTTGATCAAGCAATGCGACGACAACGGCGCACGCGATACGCTCACCTTCCTGATGCAGCGAGAAGTCGCACATCAAAAGATGTTTGAGTCGGCGCTCGCGGCGATCCCTGACAACTTCCCGCCAGGCAACATCGTCTTGGATGATTTTGCTCATGAATATTTCGTAACGTCGACCGAAGCTGCTTCGCCGGCCTCTAACGGTAGCAAAGCGAGCACGGAAGGTTTTACGCTCGTCGACTCCCAGGGGTTATGGGATTTCAAACAACTGTCGGGCACGCCGCGCGGCGGCGATCCGGAACTTCCGCCGAAGGATCCTGACGTCGCATCGGACATAAGCGCGCCCGTGAGAGCGAGAAGGGCTAAGAAGTAACGCGATGCCCTCGCCTGCCCAGGCACATCGCACATTTCGCCAAAACGTCATACGAAAGGGATAACGTGAAATACTTATTCGTCCCGGCCGCCCTAGCGGTGCTCGCGATTGCGTTCGCCGCTCCGGCGTCGAGGCCAATGCCCGCCAGCGCTCAGGTCGTTCCGTCACCGGTTGCGACTCCAACTTCACCCGGCTCGCCTGGCGCCGCTCAGGTCGTTCCATCACCGGTTGCGACTCCAACTTCACCCGGGTCGCCTGGCGCGGCTCAGGTCGTTCCGTCACCGCTGGCCACACCAACTGCAGTCGGCCCAGGCTCGCCAAGGCCGTCCGCCACGCCTCCGAGCAGCTAGAGTCAGCGAGCCGGCGAGTCGGGCGCCTCGAGCGTTCGGCTCGCCGCCTCTTGAACGCGCGCCTTCGCGAGTCTGCACCGACGAGCAGAATCATCGCCGAAAGAGAATAGCATTTCCCGGAAATAGTGACTAGGCTAGAGGCGACCCTCGAACGGCTGTTGTGAGGTTTCGTTGCTGCGGGGTATACCAGTGTGGCAAGCGGCGTAAGCCGCGCACGATCGAGTGATTAGAAAAAGGACGTGAGACTTGAACGACTTGGAAAAAGGCTTCGATCAAGCCAAAGATGCTGCCGGAAAGATCGTCGATAAGGCGTCCGCGCACGCCAAGGACCTCACCGGCCAACTCGTTGACACGGCCGCGGCTACCGGTAAGGAAGTTGTCGCCGCAGTCATCGATGCCGTTGCGGGGAAAACGAAAGACGCCGCGGGGCAGGTCCTCGACAAGACGGCGGACGTGAGCCAAACGCTTGCGGCGAAAGCTCAGGACGCCGCCGGAAACCTAGCAGATCGGGCGCACAGCATGGCCGGGACCGTCACCGCTAAGATCGCGGGTTCGAGCGCTTCGAATGATTCTCAGGAGTCCGAGGGCGACGAGCGGTAGAGGAACCGCCTCACGGCGATTGCGGCGGCAGCCTTAGGTTGAATGAGCATCGTCGAGAACTCGACGTCGTCATCGTGGGGGGCTCGACTGCGGGGTTGAGCGCGGCCCTCCTGTTGGGCCGGGCCAGACGCAGCGTTCTCGTATGCGACGAAGATCGGCCGCGCAACCAATCCGCTGAACGCGTTCAGGGGTTCTACTCGCGCGACGCGATCCCGCCGGCAGAGCTCAAAGGGATCGCCCGAAGGCAGCTCGAGCCCTATCGGAGCGTTCGATTCGCAGACGTTTCGGTAAGCGCCGTTCGGAGGCAAGACGGTGCGGGCTTCGTGGCCTCGCTTGCTGACGGAACGACGTGTGCGGCGCGCTATCTCTTGTTCGCGACCGGTTTGTATGACGACTTACCTCCGATCGAGGGCCTCGCCCCGCTTTGGGGCCGAAGCGTTTTCGGGTGCCCCTATTGCGACGGATGGGAGGTTCGCGATCAGCCGCTGGCAGCGTACGCACGCGGCCGTGGCGGCTTCGACCTAGCGCTGTTGCTCCTCGGGTGGAGCGCCGACGTGGTCGTATGCAGCGACGGGGATGCTCAATTTTCACCTGACGAACGGCGCGTTCTGGAGAAGAAAAGCGTCCGTTTGATCGAGACGCCGGTGGTGGGCTTCGAAGGCTTTGGTACGAAGCTGAAGGCAATTGTCTTCAGTGGCGGCACAACGCTGGCCCGTAGCGCGGCGTTCGTGCGCGTCCCGCTGCGTCAAGCGTCTCCACTGCCCGAGCGGCTTGGATGCGCCCTCGACGCCGAAGGGTCGATCGTGGTATCGCCGGATGGTCAAACCAGCGTTCGCGGCGCCTATGCGGCGGGCGATGCCGTTACGAGCCTGCACCAAGTTTCTCTTGCCGCAGCTAGCGGCACGCGCGCTGCGATCGGAATCAATACGGCTTTAGTCGGCGATGGCCGCGAGCGCCTCTTCGAAGCGGCTGACATTAGCTAGGTGGTTTTCTTCTGAGCGATGGACCTCGGTTTCGCGGTAGGCTTTCTGCGGGCAATATGCAGCATGACGAACACCGTACGACACGGCGACGCCCGGAACTGGCGACGCGGTGGTCTACTAGCCTCGGGCTGAGGCGCAGAAAAGCGTGCAGCCGGCGGAGGCGCAAGCCGCTGCGCGCGCGGCGCTAAGGTACGTCGACGACGGTTCGCCGGGCATCCGGCGCCGTCGAGTCGGACGGGGGTTCGTCTACATCGATCAGCATGGACAACCGGTCCGAGACAAAGCAGAGCTTCGCCGCATTCGCGCCCTCGCCGTGCCTCCGGCGTACGTGGACGTTTGGATCTGTCCGCTCGAAAACGGTCACTTGCAGACGACCGGCCGTGACGCGCGAGGCCGCAAGCAATATCGGTACCATAAGCGCTGGCGCGAGGTACGCGACGAAGCGAAATACCGGCGCAGCATCGCGTTTGCGCGTGCGCTCGGGGCGCTTCGCAAGCGTGTCGAAAGCGATCTCGTGAGACCGGGCCTGACTCGGGAAAAGGTGCTAGCGACCGTCGTGCGTCTGCTCGATACGACGCTCGCGCGCATCGGCAACGAGGCGTACGCGCGAGAAAACGACTCGTACGGGCTGACGACGCTGCGTTCCGAGCACGTCCGGGCGCGCCGGGGTGAATTGCATCTTCGCTTCCGGGGCAAGAGCGGCATCGACCACGTCATCAGAATCAGCGACCGCAGACTTGCCGCGGTCATCAGGCGCTGTCGCGACCTGCCCGGCCAAGAACTCTTCAGTTACATCGACGAAAACGGGCAGCCGGTGCCGATTGGCTCGGGCGACATCAACGCATACGTTCGCGAGGCGACGGGTGCCGAATTCACCGCAAAAGATTTTCGGACGTGGCACGGGACGATGCTGTGCGCGATCGAACTGAGCGCGGCGCCGGCGGTCCCCACGACGGTAGAACGGCGCCGCGCCGTCTCAGCAGCCGTCAAAGTCGTATCCGTCCGGTTGCGTAACACCCCGACGATCTGCCGCACGTGTTACGTACATCCGGCGGTCATCGATCGCTTTCTGCTCGACGGAAAGATCGTTCTGCCGAAAAGGCCGCGTGCCGTGACGCCTGCCGAGCGCCATCTCTCGGAGAGCGAGGCCCGGGTCCTTCGCTTCCTGGAACGCGAGAGCCGCCGCGACGAGCGTGCGGATCTGCGGCGAACCCTTCGAAAGTCCCTTCGCCTAGCGCGACAAGGGCGCGCGGCCCCTTTCCGCCGATAGAGCGAGGTGACGGGCGTGGGCTGCTATCGGAGCGTCTAATACATGCGGCTAGGCGGATGGCTCGCTAGCCGTCAATTGATCGTGCTGCTCGGCGGGATCTTTGCGGTCAAGGCGATCGTCCTGTTTGCGTTCTCCTGTTACGAGGTCGCGCATGGCGCATTGGGCGGAGACTTTGCGGTCTTTTTTCAGGCTTGGACCCTCATCGCTCGAGGCGACTTCAACCCGTTTTCGACCGTGACCGGTCAACCGTTCTGGAAAGATCACTTGGCCACGGCGCTGTGGCCGCTCGCCATTGCCGGCCTCGTGACCCGGTCACCGCTTTTTCTCAAGGCGGTGCAAGATATTGCCGGTGCCGGCGCAGACTTCATCGGCGTTCTCTGGGCAGTCGACATTCTCCGCTCGGCAAGGGTCCGTCCACGAACGGCCTGCGCGCTCTTGATCGCTGCGACCGCGTCCCTTCTGTTCAACCCGTGGACCTTCTATGCAAACGCCTTCGACTTCCATTTTTACACGATCGGCGCGCTGTTCTTGATGGGCTCCCTGTGGTCATTTTACAAGGGAAATCGATTGGGGGGCGTGCTGTGCGCGCTCGGGATTTGCACCGGTGGTGATGTGAACGCTACGTATGCCGTCGGAGTCGGCGCGACGGTTGCGCTCGCCGATCGGCGGCTTTGGAGAGAAGGGCTCTTCATCGTAGCCGCATCTTTCGCCGCCATTGTCGGCATGCACGCGTTTGGCGCAGGTGTTGGTTCGAGCATCTCGGAGGCTTACGGCTACTTAGCGGACGGACGCCATGGTTCCGTTACGAGCGTCGTTTCGATCGTGCGCGGGATGGCAGGGCACCCAGCTCTCGTCCTTCGTGTCCTCTGGGATCAGCGTCTGCGCGTCTATGCGAACCTAGGGCCGGACGGGTGGATTGGTTATTTCAGCCCTTGGGCGATCGGGCCGTGGAGCGTCTTGCTGCTGGAAAACCTGCTTCACCGTGGCATGTCCGGCACCGGGCCGTCGCGATTTGCATTGCCCGGTTTCCAGTTTGCCGCCGGATATTCGTTGCTCGTCCCCGGCGCCACCGGGGTCATCATTTGGCTGCAGCGGCTGCTCCGCAGCGAACGAGTCGCAGTCGCCGCAGCAACTCTTCTGACGGCAAATGCGCTCGGGTGGGCGGTGGCGTGGTTGCCGGGTCTACCAGCGGATTGGGTCAGCGTACCGGTCGGCCTGGCCGACCAGATTCGCCAACTCGATCGATCGACGGGCGACGACGTCCAAGTAATAGCGTCGCAGGGCATCGTGGGTGGTGTCGCCGATCGACCGTTCGTCGAGCAGTTCTTCGGCCGCTGGGACTACAAAGTGTACTCGGAGCGGATGCGAGTCGTCTTGACGACGTACTCCGGAATTCAGGTCGCAAGCGTTGAGGAAAGTGCCGCTGCGATCGCTCGGTTGCTCGACTCCAGCCGTTCCCAAGTTGTTAGCACCTCAAACGATATGTGGGTCTTCGACTATCGCCCGGACGATCGTTCCGGTCAGCTTTCCCTCGGCTATCCGCGCGTTACGCTCCCCGCATCGGCGTTTCCAACGGACGTCGGACGGCGTGTCGTCGGACGAGATTCGTCACACACCTCCCTCGAGGTCGACGGAGGAAACCTCGCGGCCGGCTTCTTGCTGCGAAATGCGTATTTCCGGCGACCGCCAGGCGAATACGATGTTTCGCTTTCGCTTGCCGCTCGAGATGCGATCGTAATCGAAATTCGCGACGCTTCGAAAGACTTACTCGTCGCGCGCAAGGAGTTTCTCAGTCCGCTGCCTCGACGGTTGGACATTGCGGTGGTGCTGCCGTATTCTGGAGGGGACCGGCTCTACGATGGACTCGGGCCCTTCATTTCGCCTGCGTGGAGGTCGTCGCCCTACGATGCCCTTGAGATTCGCATCTGGGTGCGTCCGCATGCGCACGCGCGAATCTGGACGCTAGCCGTGATCTCCAGTCCGCCTGCTCAGAACAAAACTCGCTGACCGCCGGCGAAGGACGCAACATCTACAGCGAGACTTGCGGCGGGGCCGGCTCCGAGGTTGCGCTTCGAACCGCGTTCCCCACGTCGTCGAAACACTCGATCGAATCGCAGAGTCCTGTGATGTGAAAGACTTTCAACGGCCCGAAAGCTGACGGAAGGACCAGCAGAAGCCGGCCCCCCTTGTCTCGCCGCCGGTTGTGTTCGCGAACGAGTATGCCGAGCCCCGTCGAGTCAATATACGTGACATCGCGCAGCGACACGATCGTGACCGGTTCTTGGCGGGCTAGGTCAATTGCGTCTCGGAACACTTCGGCGCCCGACATGTCGATTTCGCCGGACGCTTCGATCATCTTCAGGCCATGAACCTGAGAAACCGTAACGATGAGGTCGCTAGAGTCGAGCATCCTCAACGTGCCCTCCCTACCTGACTCGCCAGTGCGGTTCCGAATTTACCTCCGGGGCCGGGGCCAGTCTGTCCGAAAACGTACGGTAGTTTAACAAAGTCTTGGAGTCCGTCGTGCGATCCCTGCGGATGTATTCAAATCTCGCCTCCCTCTCCGGAGGCTCCGCCGATCGTGAAGCCAAGGGACTCAAGCGCGGATTGGAGACCGTCGGAATCTCCTTTGCCGTTTGCTTGTGCTTGTATGAGCCGCGCCCGCTCGAGGTCCGCCTCGGATACCACGCGCGCAGCAGCAAGAGCGTCGTCGGCGTCGGAAAGAGCGTCGGCAAGGTCGAGCACGAGGCCACGTACCGCACCGATACCGGGTTGCGCGGCAAAGTCTCTCGCCTCAGCGATGAGCTCGGATCGGTCAGCACGCATGACTTTTTGTACCCAGAGCCGGGCGCTATCGAGCAGCACGAGGGACAGTGGGCGCGCCGGCCACAGCTGATGGTCGGAAGCCGGTCGGCAACGCCTCCAGCGGGCGTCTAGAAGGCGCCGATGCCATCGGGCGTGCCCCAGCCCGTTGGTTCGTCATACCCCGTGGGAGGTATGTCGTAGAGGTGCGGATGGTGCTGGTAAAGCGACTTGGCCGCGTAGAGTGTACCGGCATTCCCTGCGAGACCGTATACCGACGCGACCAGCGGCGCAGAAACGCTCGTGCCGCCGATCACCGCCCAGCCGGTTTGTTCGTAAGAGTCATAAACGGCAACGCCGGTACCTGGATCGGCGACGGCAGCCACGTCGTTTGTCGTGCGTGTCGTGCAGAACGTGTCGTGCTGCCACGCCGGCTTTGGGAACGTCGTACAACCACCGGTCCCAAATGCCGTTTCCGTCCAACCACGCTTCGAGTGTTGGTCGACCTTCAACGTGGTACCGCCCACCGCAACGACGCTCGGAAACGCAGCCGGCGCTTCGGGTTGGCTCGAGCCCTCGTCCCCGGCTGCGGCCACGATTATCGCGTCGTGGTGAACGTAATACTTTTCGTCGCCTTGCGAGGGCGCACCGCTATACGAGTTGCTCGCTACGACGGCGCCGAGCGCAAGAGCCTCATCGAGCGACTCTCCGAGATCCTTGAACGACGACGAGTTCGCCTCGACGATCAGAATGTTGCACTTCGGGCAACCTGCCGACACCATGTCGATGTCGCTGGATGTTTCGACCGCCCAATCGGCGTTCGGAGACGGATAATTCCCAGCTTGGCCCGTCTGGTTTACCTTGGCGAAGCAGCCGTTCGAAGCGCTGCACGCCGGTAGGCCAAACGTTTCCCGGTAAACACCGAGATCGGCTTCCGCATTCGGATCGTCGTAAGCCTCGACGACGGCCACCGTCTGCCCGGCGCCGTCGGTCGACGACGGCAGGTTGTAAGCGGACTGCAAGTCGGCCGGGCCGTACCCGCTCGGCCTCGTGGCGTCGACGTCGGTACGAATGACGGTGCCGCAGCGTGCGAAACCGATCCGATCATCGCGCGGACAGGCTTGACGAACGCCGGCTGTGGCGCGGACGGCATTCGAACGGTCGTAGGCTGAGCCTGCGAGCGTCCCAAAGGGCCCGCCCGGGCTGCCGCGCTCGGAACACGCCGATGTTGCAAGCATCCCGCCTACCAGCAAAGCGAATGCAAGCCGCGCCGTCATGGCGAGCGCTTTCGCCACGACGGCGCTCCTCCTGCTAAGGCCGCCGGACTCGACAGAAACCCAGGAGCAAAGAAAAGGTGCGAGACGAACGCCCGGAAGAGGAGACTACAACGAAAAGCCCGCGTGCCGTCGCCCCACCGAAGTCGATTCACGGCGACGACAACCCGCAGCAACGAAAGTGTTTCTCGAAACGAAGCGTTTGTTCTTCCGGTCGCACGAACCCGGGGATGAGGCGGCATTCGTGCGCATGCAAGGCGATGTGGACTTCCGGCGCTATGTCGGCGGCACTGCGTGGCCCGCCCAGAAGGCGCGCAAACGCTTTCGCGAACAGTACGTCGGACGCGAGCGCGAGCCGTATGGTCTTTGGGCGACGATTCTCAAGGAGTCCGGCGAATATATCGGTTGCTGCGGCCTCGTCGGCGACGCGCCTGCCCCGCATCTGGCGTATTACATTGCGCGACCGTTTTGGGGGCGCGGCTTTGCGACGGAGGCGGCCTCGGCGCTCGTAACGTTCGGGTTTGAAGATCGGGCCCTGCCACGAATCGTGGCGACGGTGGAGAAAGGTCATCGCGTTTCAGAGCACATCCTTGAGAAACTCGGCTTTCATATCGTTCGGGATGAAACCATTGCGCATAGCGCACGCATAATCTCGTACTACGAGTTGACCTGTGGCTCGCCTCAGCGCACGGAAAATTGACGTAGCCCCGAACCTTGGTTCAAGCTACCTTGAGGCAGGCTTGGGAGGGGGGTACACCGCGACGCCAGACGCGGCCGAGATACCGGAGCCGCCGTTGGGACTGCACGGAGGGGCTGCGGAGGAGCTGCAGGGCAGCGTTGCCTCGATCGTACCGCTCGGATATTGCGCGACGTTAACGACTCCGGTATCGCCCTCGGCAACAAACAGGAGGCTGTTATCTGCACTTAGCGCTAACTGGTACGGATCGCCGCCGAAGCCGAAGAGCGTCGTTTGGACGTTGCTGTACGGGTACGGAATGATCAGGATGTCGCCCTTCACCTGCTCTTCAACGACGAGGTTGCCTTTCAGGTCTAACTCGAGGCCGCCGGGGTAGTAAACGGGGACGGGGCGTTGACCGTAATTGCAATTGCTCAGGGGCGGAGTGTATTCGTAGATGTAGCTTGGCCCGCTCGGACCCGCGTCGGGGGCGATGAAGACGTCGCCCTTCTTGTCGACCGTCACGCCTGCTACGGAGCCTCCATTGGGTGAGGGGCATTGGGCGAGCGGCGTACTGGATCCTTGCGGAAACTCGACGACGTATGCAACGTCGTCCTGCGCATAACCGACATAGACGTTGTCTTGCTTGTCGGTCGTAACGGTCACCGGACCCTCCGTGAGACCGTTTACGTCGCCGGGGATCGAGTACGTGAATGATGGGCCACCCGAGCTCGGCTCACCGGGCGAGTACTCCGTCACGGTCCCGGGGAGGTTGGCGGCGTAGAGGTTTTGCTTAGCGTCGATCCAGACGCCGTCGGTTCCATTGAGTCCGCTGACGATCGTCTCGGTCAGCCCGTACTTCTTGTTGAAAAGCTCGATATTGCCGGCGCCGCTGCCCGCCCCGTAGTTGGAAACCGCCAACTCCTTGAACGCGGCGGAGTCGGGCTTCAACCACGCCGCCCCCGCCGGCACTTTCTGTCCGAACGATGCTTGCGAACGGTACGCCGCGTCCATTGACGACCCGCCGTTCGCATCGGCAGCCACCGGTACGCTACCGGCCGCACCCCTAGAGCAACCTGCGAGTATTACGCAACATAGGAGAAGATCGTAGGCTCGGATAGCTTCAAATCCGCCGAAAGCGCGTCCGCGAGAGGGGCGGTTGCGACGGTTGGGGTCAAGAACGCCTTGGAAAGCGCGCACGATAGTGCTCCTTATCAAGAAAAGACGCAGCCCCCGGGAGCGGTAGAGCGAGCTCCGCCGGCGACCCACGCAGCGATATGGACCGTAAACAGGATACGCTCGGCCCATCGCCTCGTCTATGGGTAGAAACACCACCTCGCTGGGCGGCCCGCGATCGGCGTCGGGGCCGAAGTCTGCGCGCCGGTGTTAACGTAGTCCGGAGACGGCGCGCTCTCCGAAGAGACCCCGCAGATTTGCCGGCTGAGCGCGCCAGTACGGAGGCGGCGCTTCAACCGTCGCGTGGAGCTCGGCTGCGGCGTGCCACGGCCAACGCGGATCGTAGAGCATGCCGCGCGCAAGGGCGACGAGGTCGGACTTGCCGCTTGCGACGATCTCTTCGGCTTGCTGCGCGCCCGTGATGAGGCCGATCGCGATGGCGTTGACGCCGGCCGTCCGTTTCACGGCCTCTGCGAATGGTACCTGATAACCGGACCCGAGCGCGATTTTCTGCAGCGGAGACACGCCTGCCGAAGATGCGGTGATCCAATCCGCGCCGCGATGCTTGAGTTCTTTCGCAAATGCAATGGTTTGTTGAAGATCCCAGCCCCCCTCGACCCAATCCGTCGCAGACACCTTGACGCCGACGGGTCTGTCCGCCGGAAATGCGGCCCGAACGGCATCGAAGATCTCGAGTGGAAAGCGCAGACGATTCTCTAGCGATCCGCCGTACCCATCAGTTCGTCGGTTTGCGATTGGGGACAGGAATTCGTGGATGAGGTATCCATGCGCCCCGTGAAGTTCGATGCCATCTAGGCCGAGCCGTGCCGCGCGTTCTGCGGCCGCCGAGAAGGCGGCGCGTACGCGTGACAATCCGCGCGCATCAAGCTCGAGCGGTTTCGTCTCGCCGGCCTTGTACTCGACGGCCGATGGGGCGGATGTCAGCCAGCCGCCGTCCGCGACCGGAATTTGCTCGCCGCCTTCCCATGGCACGCGGCTCGAACCTTTGCGCCCCGCGTGCGCGAGTTGCAGCGTCACGGGAATCTTCGAGTACGTGCGGACGGCCGCGAGCACGGGCACGAGCGCGGCTTCAGTGGCGTCGTTCCAAAGACCGAGGTCACTCGGCGTGATGCGTCCTTCGGGTTCGACCGCGGTCCCCTCGATGCAGAGCATCCCGGCGCCCGAAAGGGACAGCGTTCCCAGATGAATCAAGTGCCAAGCGTTGGCCTCGCCGTCGTTCGCCGAGTATTGGCACATCGGCGCGACCACGATTCGATTGGGGAGGGTGATGCTTCGCAGCTCGAAAGGCGAAAAAAGGGCGCTCACTCCGTCAGCAAATCATGACGCGGCGAGCCGTGAAGCAGCCATCTGAACGGTGCACGGACACGACTGAATGGTTGACATGCGGGGTGCCTTTAGTGGCGTTGGCGTTCCATCAGGATTTCTGCTACGCACGGAGTGCCGCCATATTGATTGACGTTAGCGCTTAAGCAGACGAGGCCCACCGCCCGGTACCCCTGAGTGCCGTTGGTGTTTAAGGTCTGAATCAACTCGTTTGGGGATATACCCGCGGTCACCAACCTGAACTCATACGTTGGATATGCCGCAGCCGTCGCGGGTCGGACTTGATGCAGCCAGGCGCCTAAGAGGGCGAATGCGATCAAGGCAAAAGTGGCGATGCTAATTCTGTTCAACGAATCTCTCCAAGATTGGATAAGCCCGGTGGGGCGACCGAGCCGGCCACCGTCGCGGCCGTTTTCGCGAGCCGGTTTCGGAAACATTTCGGCACACCCGGCCCACGTACGGGCATCCGCCCTCGCTCGCATTTACGAGCGGGTCCGGGCGTTATGTGCAGCCGAGCTTGGGTCCCGGCGGGATCACGGTCTCGTGCAGCAGAACGGACTTCCAAGCTCGATTCTTCCAAACGAGGACGTCGGTTTGGCGCTCTTTGACATCGAAGCACTTACGAACGAGCTTTCCGTTAACTTCCGCAACGAAAGGCCCTGAAGCGCGCAGGTGCGTCGTTACGAGAGCGGTGTCTCCGTAAAGCCGAACGCGCGCTTCCGAAAGGGTCATCGTTTTCCGCGGACCCCCTTTGCGAATAAAGTCGATGAAGCCGCTTTTTTCGGCAATGCCGCCAAAGCCGCTGACGACGACCCAATCGTCAGCGAGCAGCGTTTCTAATGCGTCGGTGTCGTTGACTAATAACGCTTGATTGATTGCCTCGTCCGCGCTCAGGGCCCCTTTAGCCGTCGGACCCGACGTTGCGCCATCGCCGTCGCCGGTAATCGCCACGCTTGATTTCGGCGATCGTAGCTGCGCTCGCACCTGCGTCTGGGTAGCTAGAGGTCGGGCCGATCTCCGGGGGTGACGGAAAAGAGAGCGGCGTAGCCCGAGGTTAGCTTACAACCCACGGAGACTACGCCTTGAAAAGAGTGTACCCGCAAACGCCGGCGCTTGCCAAGTCGTCGCGCGAAGATTTTCTGTCCACCCTCGAGGAACTGTGCCGAGCGAAGGTCGGCGAGCTGGTCCAAGCCGTTCTGATCGCCGAAGTCGATGAGTTCTTGGGCCGCCTGCGCGGCGAACGCGCTGGTGGACAAACGGGCTATCGCGACGGCTACGAAGCTGAGCGTACGGTCACCTACGGCAGCACACCGGTCGCGATCCGGCGGCCGCGAGTGCGCGGGGGCCGGGCCCGCTTTGAATCGGAGATCTTGCCGCCGTATCGGCGCCGTTTCGAAGACGTCGATGCGACTTTGCACGAGTTGTGGATTCAAGGTCTATCGACGCGCGATTTCGAGCCATCGCTACGCGCCTTACTCGGCGAGCAGACCCCGCTCTCGCCGTCAACGATCTCTCGCGTCAACAAGCAATTCCACGACGACTACGAAAAGTGGTGCCAGCGCTTCATCGCAAACGAGTTCGTCTACTTGTGGGCCGACGGCGTCTATCTGGGCGCTGGCCCGAGCGACGAGCGGCGAGTGATGCTCGTGGTAATCGGCGTCGATCGCAATGGAGACAAGGCTTTGCTCGCGATCGAGGACGCATTTGCCGAGAGCGAAGAAAGCTGGACGGCCGTCTTCGAAAGCCTCAGGAAACGCGGGCTTAAAGACCCCGCTATGTTGGTCGCCGATGGCGCTCAGGGCATCTGGAGTGCGTTTTCCAAAACGTACCCGCGAGCGAAGCAGCAGCGCTGCTGGTTGCACAAAATGCGCAACGTTCTCGACAAGCTGCCCGAGCGCATGCGCGCGCAGAACCTCGGGCCGCTACGCGAGATCATGCATGCGGAGAGCCGCGCGCACGCCAAATCGCTGATCGACTCATTGGCTCGGTCGCTTGAGCGCGATTACAGCAAGGCTGCAACCTGCCTACGCGACGACCAAGAACGAATGCTGGCGTACTACGCCTTTCCCAAGCCGCACTGGAAGCATTTGCGCACGACCAACATCATCGAGTCGAACTTCGACCCGGTACGATCGCGCACCGATGTTTGCAAGCGTCTTCGCTCAGGCACGTCGGCGACGTACTTGGTTTACGCGTTACTCGTGCGACGCACCGAACATTGGCGCAAACTGAGTGGCTATCAACTTCTCGCGAAAGTCCATCAAGAAATGTCGCCGCGGCGTATTGCAAGGAAGAAAGCTGCATGAGATAATCTACGAAACCCGGCTAACGTCTATCTCACGTTTCCCCGGAAATCGGCACGACCTCGGGTAGCTAGCGTAACGAGCGTTAATGCTAAGGCTGAAAAGCCGCGCACCGTCCAAGCCTTGCGTGCCACGTGGGTACCTCCTAGCCGGCTGATGGCTTGCGTCTTCCCGGTACGGCCCTGCGGTCTTTCTGCGATCGCTTGTGAGGGATACTATCACTTTAACTTGCAAAAAACAAGTACTAGGCGAAAAAGCAATGTCCGTGCTATAATGGTGCCATGGTTTCCCGCTCCTACGGCCAATATTGCGGCTTTGCGCGGGCCCTCGAGCTCGTCGGCGAGCGATGGGCTTTCCTCATCGTGCGCGACCTTCTCGTCGGGCCGAAACGCTTTAGCGATCTCCAGCGCGGCCTGCCGAAGATGCCGAGTAACATTTTGACCGGCCGCCTCAAGGAACTCGAAGCGAACGGCATCGTCTGCCGGCGGGCACAGGCGCGGCCGCTCGGTGGCGTCGTTTACGAACTCACCGAAGACGGCCGCGATCTCGAAGACGCCGTGATTGCGCTCGGACGCTGGGGTGCCAAGCATCTTGGTCCTCCGGGACCCGATGAGATCGTCACCGATGATTCCATGGCGATGGCGCTGAAAACGATTTTTCGCCCCGATGCCGGCGCGCACGACGATGTCGCCTTTGAAGTGCACGTCGGCGAGATCGTCGTTAACGCGCAGGTGCGCAACGGAGAGGCAACGATCGGGAGAGGAACCCTGCCGGCGCCCGACCTCGTAATCGAATCAGGGCCTGCCATCCGCGCCTTGCTGTCGCACGAGATGAGCCCGAAGGAAGCATTGAAAAACGGCGTGGTACGCATCCGCGGCCGCCGAGCGTTGCTCGACCGGTTCGTTGCCCTCTTCCGCATCTAGCTACGGCCTTGCTACCGCCTCCGTCGCCCCGTATGCTCGCCCTCGATGCTAGCGGGAATCCCTTGCGCGAACCTGCAAAGTCGTGGAGAAAGCGGCTGACATGAGTAAGGAGCACAACGTAACGTGACGCGCGAGGAGGCAGATGCTGCACTATCCCGGCACATCGAATTACTTCGGGAAGCATATGCAGTAAAGGTAGGGATGACGGCCTCGAGCGGGGTTGGTCAGGAGGACGCCCAGCAAGCGTTTGCCGAGCGCATCGCGGTCATTCGGCCCGAACTAGAAAAACTGCAGCACGAACTTTTCTGAAGGTCGATGTTGGGGATTGCGCGACGGACTGCGCAATCCCCAACATCTCGGCTCGCGTGTCTGCCTACTCAGTTTCGTCAGCCTACAGCGGTCAGCGCGGGTTGGTCGATCCAACGCGTAGCGCCGGGTCGTTCGAGACCGCTTCGGCCGTCAAGCCGATGGTTACGTCGTAGCCGACGAGAAGCACCCCGGCCGCGCTGAGCCTGTTGTCGACGATGCCCCACTGGCGCCGGTCGATGTGCAATTGCGCGCTGTATCCGACGCGCGTCCCTCCCGTTTCGTCGGGAATGCGACCCTCAATGTGCACTAGAAAGGTTACCGGTTTGGTGACGTTCTTGATCGTTAGGTCGCCCGACACGGTGAAGTCGTCTGGGTCTTTCGGCGCGATTTCGGTCGAGCGGAAGCTCATTGTCGGATAATGCGCGATATCGAAATACGTGGCTGAGCGCAGATCGGCGTCGCGGTCATGGTTGTCGGTGTCCTCGTGCGCGACGTTGAGCACGGCCTCGATTTGCGTGGGTATGGCCGAGCCCGGTCGCGCGCCCAGGCTCATCTCCGCGATGGGGATGTGGCCCCAAACCTTGGAAACGACGAGATGCGAGACGGTGAATTCAGCGCGCGAATGGACGAGGTCGGCAGTCCAAGTGGGCGCGGAGGCCGCGAGGGCCGGCGCACCTAGCGCCAGCCCGGCGGCGACGAGAAAAGAGAGTCGCTTCATGAGTGATAACCTATCTTGTTTGGATGCTGTAGTTGAAGAAGATGCTCCGGTATGGTAGTCCGAAGAGCTCCGTTGCGTTGGCACCAGTATAGGGAGCGTAGTCGGCGGCCGTGGCGTACTGGTTGAGCGGTAACGGGACGCCTTCGTAGCGGAGGCCTTCGATGAACGCGTTCTGATTGAACAGGTTCTGGATGGTCGCGCTGAATTTTCCGTGAGCAAGCGGCGTACTCGCGGTGAGGTCGCTGTAGTTGTACGCAGGCAGGCTCTTTGTGTTGTTGACCGATACGGTATGGATCGTGTAACGTGCATCGACGCCGCCGCCGAACAGGTGGTCGAGCGACGCATCGAGCGTATGCAGCGGAACCCGCGGAATCTGGCCGTTGAGAATGAGCGTGAGGTTCGCTTGCAGCAGCGGTGCCGGCGCCGACTTGAGCACCGTCGAATCGAGGTCCCAGTCGTAGTCGATGAAGGTACGCCGGTCGAGACGCTGGCGACCGCTGAGGGTAAAGCCGCGGGCCTGAAGTTGTCCGACGTTTACGGTGCCCGATAATCCGAGAAGGGCCTCTGCGGCGGCGCTGTTGACCCCGCACAGCGACGAGACCTGCGTGATTTCTTGTTGCAAGAACGAAGATGGGATAAAACCGGTACCGGACTGCGAGAGCGGTATAAGCGAGGTGTACAGCTTGTCGTACACGTTCACATTGTACAACTCGAGCTGCACTTGGGAGTCGCCGAAGAAGCGGTGACCATAGGCCAGCTCCGTATCGACCCCGTCTTCCGGTTTTAGGATCGACGATGGTGCGCTGCCGATCGAGTTGAGGCCGTGGCAGTCGATCGGTGCGCCGCCGCCCGCTCCCCCGAGCTGCGATTCGGTGTAGAGGACGCCGAGCTGGTTTCCGGCCGGTTGGGTCGTCGTGCCGCCTTCGGAAAGCCGCACGACGTCATTCGGCGTGGCGTTATAAACGACGGAAACGCGCGGGTCGACGTAGTCGGTGTTGGTGGCCGATGATTCGCGGAAGTTCAGGTTGGTATAGACGGCCAACGGCGAATTCACGGTGTGAAAGACGTCGCGCAAGAATGCGGCGCCTTCCGTGATGTAGGGCGCACCGCGAAGCTCGGCATTCCTCTCAAAATCGTACGACGTATTTAGATAAGAAAAGCCGTAACCGAACTCATTGTTTGGGCCGGTATTGAAGTCGTCGCTCGCGACGATGCCCATTTCGCTCGTCTCGTAGTTCCGCCACGACGCCTGGTCTCCCGGAACGCTCTCAAAGGGCAACTCAAACGTCCGGTCGACGGTATTGAAATAGCGGTTCGTAAAGACGTCGAGACGAAAGTTCTGCCTGCCCTGCGACGAGTCAAGCTCCAGGTGCTGATCGTTGAAGTTAAACGACTGCCAGGCGGTGCCGGCTCCATCCCAACCGGTATTATATCCGGCCCACTGCTGAGGCGTCTCGCACGGCACGCCGCCGTCCGGCAGGCCGTTGGGGCCGGTGCCATAAGGGACGCCGAACTGGTTCAGGGGCTGGAATTCGCCGGCCGGGCACGGGTCGCTGGCGGTCTTGCTCATTAAGAGTTGCTTGCCGAACGCAAGCGCTGCCGGGTAGGGAAGATAGTCACCGTCACCGTTGCCGGTCTTGTTCTCCCAATACGATTCGTTCGTGCTGGTGAACGTCACGCGGGTCACGGGGCTCAACTGATAGCGTAGTTTGAAGACGGCGTCGCGGGCAACGGCGCCCGAATCGTCCGGATAGAGCTGATATGCGTACGATCCCGGCGGGGCCGACGGATCGAAGGCCGCACCGGGTTGCGGGAAGATAGAGTTCTTAATTGGCCCATCGAGACCGGCCGTGCCGAGATCGATGGCATACCCAAGACGATCGGTCGTTCCGGTATACTTTAGGTCAGTCGTAAGCCGATCGAACGTCCCCCAACCTTGCGAGAACGTGAAATGGTCTTCGGGCGTCGGGTCGAGCGTCTGAAAGTCGACGACGCCGCCGATCGCGTTGACCCCCAGTAGATCGCTGCCGCCGGAGCCGTACGTGACGGTGATATTCCGCAGCGGCATGACCGGCGAGAGCTGGTAGTTGTAGCCGCCGGGAAATCCGTAAGCGATCGGGTGGCCGTCGAGTTCGGCCGTCGTTTCGAGCGTCCCGATGCCGCGAAGGCTCAGGTTGACGTCGTCGGCGAGCGCCGCCGTATCGCCGGTGATTCCGTTGTTGACTCCGGGAAGCTCGCGAAGGGCGTCGGCCACGCGGTCGACGCCCTCCTCGGCGAGCGTCTCTGCGGAAAGCGAGCGGTAGATGACGCTCGATTGTTGCAGCGACTGCGCTGCGTTGGTGCTGGTGTGGCCGATGATGTGCAGGGTTGACTGGGTCGGGGCACTCTGGAGCGATAAGGTCGTGCTCGCATCTTGGCCCGCTACGACCGAAACGTAGTCGGAAATCGTCGGCTGGTAGCCGGAACGCTCGATCCGGAGCTGGTACGAGCCGGCAGAAAGCAGCGGAAATCGAAATGCCCCGTGCGAGTCGGACGTCGCCGCGTGCGCAGTTCCGACGACGGAAACGCGCGCACCCGAAAGCGGAAGGCCCGACGATGCATCCACGACGACCCCACTGATCGCCCCTTGCCCGACGCCGGAACTCGCCGGCGGCGCCGCGGGCGGCATTGGTTGTCCGGTAGCTACGCCGGCGTAACCCAGCGACGCAGCACAGATCAGCGCGAGCGACAGCGCCGCCCGCGCAAAACGAAACAGCATGAAAGCAATACTCCTCGGGCGGTAAACCGCCCGCATACAAGTGAAGGAAAAGAGTCCGCTTGCCGCCTTAGGCGGCTAGCGGTGGACCTCGCTTGTGTGCGCGGGCATGAGCGACCGCGAGAAGGCAAAAGAACGGCGCGCGTTCGTTATTGGACGCGCGCAGGCAACTGGATTGAGCGTCGCGCCGCACGAGCGTGGCGAGGGCGACGATGGCCCGGGCAAGCAGCGACCGAGTACGCTCGATGAAACGAGCGATTCGTACGGCGCAATAGGCGACCGCGATGGCGATCGGCACCGTCGTGCCGAGACCCAGCAGAACGGAGCCCCCGAGCGCTCCCGAGATTCCGTCGACGCTCGTTCCGTCGAGCCAGGCGTCGAACCATTCCATTCCCATCGTCGCCCCGATCCCAAGGGCAACGACGGCACAGCCGAAAGCGAACGGAGAGCCGATCAGCGGCCGGTGGACTGCCCGCGCTTGGCGTGCCTCGTCGAATGCAGACCAAAGCACGCCTGCGATCGCCCCGAGCGCAAACACGACGGCGCCCACGCAGATACCGAGCCGCGAAGAATGTGCGATCCCGTCGTAGTCGTCATGCGCCAGCACGTAGTCGCCAAAGAAGTCGATGCCAAGGTGCGCCGTTATGGCTGCAATGCAGACCGAAACGAGCAGGAGCGTCGCTGAAAGGGCCGGTGCTGCCAGCGACGCGTAAAATCTGCGCGGAATGTTAGAATACCCGCATGAAGGCATAGCGAAAGCCGTGCAGCATGGCAGTCGGCGGCTTTGGCGAAAGCTTTCTGCGGGCCTGCTGACACGCCAAGATGGATTGGCCGATGTCGGCGCGGTCTGCCGGCCCGAACCCTCGGTTCTACTACGAGCTACATATTGGAGTTCGCCAGGTCGCCGCAGGCTACATAGGTTTTCAGGTCGGCGGCGGACTTATGAACGTTGACCGCCAAACCGCCTGCCGTTAGTGCCGCCAGCGGTTGGTTCACGGTCGTTTCCGAGATGCCGTCCACAACCGGCGTGAGGGGATATTTCGGAGCCGGATTCAGTTTGCTACACGATCCGCTATGAATGTGAGCCGGTTCCGAACTGCCTGGGGCGCCTAGCAAATGAATTTCGACAACCGTCTTCGACCCGCGAGGCTTCAAGGCAACCGTGCCATGTTGGCCGGACCCATTCTGAGCGTGAAGTGCAAAGACTTTGCCGCCGGAATTGTCGGCAGCCACTGACGGAAGTGCGGCCAAGAGTAGGAATGCGGCCAGTAATGAGCACGTGACTGTTGGTTTCATAAAGCCATTGTACCCAGGATCGCATCACTCGCTTGCTTGCCGTCGAAAAATGGCATGGACATTCTCACCGCTCGACATGCCGCAGGAGCCCGCGGAATTGCTCGCGGGCGACTTCATAACATTCGCATGCGACACCTTCTAGACCGTGCCGGTCGAGGATAGTTATCTTTCCATGCGCGTACCGAATGAAGCCGGCCTGCTGCAGTGTGGCAGCGGCTATCGTTACGCCGGAGCGTCCCGTGCCCAGCATCATCGCAAGGTACTCGTGGGTGAGAGGAATCTCATCGTAGTCAACGCGATCGTGCGACATCAACAGCCATCGAGCGCAGCGTTCGTAAATACTATGCAGTCGATTACAGGCAGCGAGCTGCCCCAGCATGTTGACGTATCCTTGGAGATACCGGTCGAGCAGTTGACGAAATCCGCCGTTTGTTGCTTCTAGTTCACGAAAAACGTTTGCTTCAATTCTTACGGCGTTACCGGGGACTTGGCAATACGCGTTGTTGGCAGTGGCCGAGGCCCCCATCAGAAGTGGAAAGGCGGACATCCCTTCGCGGCCGATGGTGCCAATTTCAATTTGGCTGCCATCGTTCATGAGGCTAACGACCGATAGAACGCAGTTGAGCGGGAAATATACGTCTTCGATCGGCTTTTCGGGCTCGTAAATTCGCTGGCGCGTCGCGAGCTTTATCAGCTTGCCTTCGTGAAGTATTCGCGACGATGCCGCCGCATCGAGTCCATTCAAGATGGCGTTCCGCTTGAAGAGCGGGGTCCGCAATCGCTCCGCGTAGATCTTATTCTCCGTGACGCAGCGCCAAGCTTTCAGACTCCTCGCAGACAGTCATAGACGTCGATCGGGACTCAATTTCAGGTTGCCGGGGGAAAGTCGGTCTGGCGCCTCCGCATGCTTGAATGTAAAGACGAAACGCTCAGGTACAAAGAGGTGGAACGGTGTTCGGACAAACGTCCAAGGGAAGAAGTCCGTGCGCGTGCCCGATGTTGGTCACGATTGCAGCAAGAATGTGGTAGAGCAGCACCCCAAGCATAATTGCCTCCGAGCGAGCAAGTAAGATTGCTCGACGATAGGCAAACCTGGATGGTCAGGCATCACTAGTTTTAGGTAGGGCCTCCGCAAGAGTGTATCGCAGCGCAACCGGCGCGTCGTGCAACATTTGCAGCGGCGTCGCGAACGGCTCCCGGCACATGTCGCCGCGCGCTGCCTCGCGCTCTAGAAAGCGCTGCTTACTTCAAGTATCCCGAGAACGGCCTTCAGCGCTATGAACCCGCGCTTCCGTCCGCTTTCGCCGACCATAAGATGTTCCGCGAATTGAAGGCTGGAGTGCAGCGCAGCTAAAGCCGGTCAGGGGCGGTCATCGAGCGGGGATAGCGGCAGGCGAACGTCCCCGGAGTGCCTAACTCGATTTTAGGCCTCGTGACAATGTGGGGTTCCGTATTTGGCTGTAATGTCACCGCACCGGGCATTATGGATAGCCTCCACGGGAGACCCGGCGACTCTTCGGCACCATCTTCGGCGTCTAGCGCGAGGATCGGTTGCACACTACATCGTGCGTAGCGTGTTGTGCCAAACTGAGGCCAACGTCAGCCGAGCCGTCGCTGCGCTAGGCGAAGCTCGCAGGCGCGCAGATCAAGCCGACCTGGATGTCCTTGACGAGTTAATTGGGCCGCTTTGGGTTTCTCTTGCGCGTTACGACGATGTCGACCGTTTGCTCGAGCGCGCACCGCACTCGCCCCGATACGCTCTCAGCCGGCGGGCCTTGCGCTCGGTCGTCGCCGCCGCTCGCGGCGATAGCGCTCGCGCTCGCGAGGAGCGCCAAGGCATCGCCGATGCCACCGCTCGATGCGACGACGACCTTCTTACGGCCTTTTCGTACCAGCGGTGCGGGCTCTCGGCGTATTACGCCGGAGCTTACCAGGAAGCGATCGAGTGGGAACTGGGCGCGGCGCAAATGCTGCGACGAATCGGGGCCCACCGGGGGGCGGCGATCGCGTACTCGGTTCTTTACGCCATCCATCACGCAGTCACCGGCGACACGGAGGCCGCTTACGAATTCGCTCAACTCCAAATCGAGTCGGCACGGGCTTGCGGCAATACGTCAATCGAGATCTCGGGCTTGGTCGCGCAGTACGAACTCGCCGCGGAGCTTGCGGACGATCAGGCGCTCGTCACCCTGCGCTCGGTCCTCCGCAAACGAGCGTTGCCCCAGCAATACTGCGAACGATTCGCAAATGGGCTCGCTGATGCGCTTCCCCACGCTTGGGATCGTGACTTCGCGGCGTTTCGCGCAAACGTCATCGTCCTGCAAGAGGTCCATTCCCGGACAAAACACGAGACAGCTCTTTGTTACGCATTGCGGGCTCTTGCGGATGCATCCCTAGGCGACGTCGTCGCTGCTCGTCGCCACTCGCGTAGCGCGATTGCGACGAGCAGTCTTGTCGCGACGCGCTCGATGTCCGCACACGAATTGAAATACGCGCGTCTGGCCCGCGCGATAGCGGGTTCAGCTTGCGTGCTCGTCGGAGACGGCATTCGAGGACGTCGCGCGTTCGAAGCTAAGGCCATGCGCGACGACCCTGCGGCGTCAGGCTTCCTGGAGGTTCTCGACGGAGCGTCATGGACGAAGGCTGCTCGTCAAGTGCGCGGGTTCGCTCGCGCGGTCGCGGCCGCAAAGGAACTCATTCGCTCGGCGGAGAGTTCGGCCTCGCCTTTGACTCCAGCCGAGAACCGGGTTCTTCGACTCTTAGCCCATGGTTTCTCGGCAACGGAAATAGCGTTGGAGCTGCATCGGAGCGTTTTCACGGTGCGCGTCCATGCGAAGTCGATCATCGCGAAGTTTAACGTGCATAGCCGGTTGGCTGCGATCGCCTATGCGCGACGCTTCGGGTACCTTCCTTAGTCTCCAGAGCCCGCGGCCGGCCTAGCCCATCTAGGGTATGCTGAGACGTGAGCAAGAAAATATGATACGTGGCATGTCCGCCATCAGAACGTGAGGCTTCGGGTAGACGGCGCTAGGAATAGGCTGAATTTTGACTGCTTTGCAGACTTCGTTGCCGGTCTCGCGATATCGGAGATCGCGGAACGCTATTCGATCTCACTCCAAGACGCCGAGGTTTGCGTACGCCGGGGTCTCTACGATTTTGGATTTTCGAACGGACTCGCGGTGAGCGGTAGGTTGCGGGGAAAAGGGACGAGTCGAGGGCGCTCGTAGGCGCCGGCTTTGAATTGGATCCCAGCGCCAGCGGGGCGCGTGGCTGCACACACAAGGGTCTTTCGGTGTCATTTCATACAGACCTAAGTCCCGTCAGAGCCTATTATCGCGCCAGAGGTCACCATGCCACGAGGTTCTACGAAACGGCTGTGCACCCGCATGTCGCAGGTGCTGTACGATCCCGCGACCTGCAGCGCGCGCGCGGCTCCTTGCTGGATCGTCCCTTGCCGTCAAGCATCGAAGCGGCTTTCCCGGCATCGCATGCTCGGTAATCCAACCTTTTCGCTCGTGCTGGCATGAACGCCGCTCGTGAACTGCTCGCAGGATCCGAGCCGGCGGAGTGGGAGCCCGCAAACGCACCCGGAGGTTCGTTGCATTTTCTCGCCCTCGAAATGAGTCTGTCACCGGCCTGGTGCGCCTTCTCCCGGCGATTCGGCCACGCCGACTGTCACGTTGACCGCGGCGGCGGTCTCCTGGTGCCTCCCCGTCGCCAACACGTTTCGCTCGTAACGCGCATCGCGTCGGCCGGCGGCGCATTACGAGCGCTCGGTTCCAGCGCGAATGACCTCTCGTTGCTGACGAGAGTTGCGCTTGTCAAGCTAAAGTCACTGGTTGAGCCGCTTTGAGATCCAAGCGGCCGAAGACTGCGCTGAAAGCCCTGCTCTACACGGGCATGGACTGCTGCAATACGAGATCCCACCCGAAGCCCCCATGTCCAGGAAGAGAAGCCTCATGAAATCGCTCCTTGCAGCGGCGCCCGTTCTCGCCATTCTCATCTGCGCGTTCGGAGGCAGCGCTGACGCGCAGACCCCGGTGCAGACGGGTCCAGCCTCCAATGCCACACCGAGCGGCCACGCGGATTTCGGAGCGCCTCCCTCGGGCGAGATTCCGATTCTATACAACGACCACACGGTGTATTCGAAGCCGGACATTCTGCGGCGACGGCGCGTCCTCGCGGCGTTCATAAAGAATGGCCAGATCTACGTACCTCTGCGGAGCATGTTCGAGCAAATGGGTGCGACCGTCAGCGCTTCCGCCGACGGAAGAACCTTTGTCGCGACAAAGCAAGGCACGAGCGTCTCCGTGCAGTTGGGGTCGAACGTGGTCACGATCGACGGTGAGGCGCGGCTCTTGGATGTACCGCCGGTGCTTTATGATGGCGTCGTATTGGTGCCCATTCGCGTGATTTCGGAAGCACTGGGCGCATACGTTCTCTGGGTTTCAGACAAACGGCTCGTCGTTGTACGTTATATTCCGCCTGTGCCGGTGCCGCCCACCGCGGCTCCAGCGCCTCCGCCCACCGAAGCGCCCGTAGCGCCGCCGGTCAGCGCGCCCCCCGCCCCCACCCCCACTCCCATATCTGTGCAAATGCCGTACGGCGCTTTCATCGAAGCCGCAATCTCGGCGCCCAGAAACTACAATGAATTCTCAGACGGGCAATACTGTCACTCGTATTTGGTCAGCGCCGGGTACGCGTTCAAGGATTCGCGTTTCGCCGTTAAGTTCGATTACCGCCTAGATACCTACGTCACGACCGATAATTTTACGGACGCCCTGAAGAACCAATATACTCGTTTCGCGACGATAGACGGCGGCTACGCGATGACGCCCGTTTTCTTGGCGAGCCAGACCAGCATTGACGAGCGCTTGGAATACCGGATCGCTGCACCACAACTGTACGTCGGCGTCGGGTATCTCGAAACTGACAACAATTACGGATACCCGCAGCTCAACGGTGCCGGCGTTGGAATCGAAAAATTGCCCGAACTGCGCTCGGGGCTTAGTCTTTCCGGATCGGTGTTTTACTACCCGAACGCGAGCGGAAACTACACGGTCACGAGTCCAGCCAGCTCGAATGTCGGCAAGGTTTACGACCAGCAATACCAGATCCTCAAGTACGACGTTGGCGTTTCCCTCGTCTTCGGACGCGTGCCCATCTATCTCTATGGTGGTTACAGCGGCGATAGCTACGTCGCAAAACAGAACGCACCGATCGGCCAGACGCATGCCGGTCCGTATATTGGCCTCGGCGCGAAGCTTTAGGCGATCGGAAGGACACAGCCATGCTCAGGACCCGTTCCCTCGTTCATGCGCTGCTCGGCGCGACAGTGCTCGTAGCGTTCCTGGTAGCATGCGGCGGCGGCGGTTGCGGAAATTGCACCGTGCCCCCCATCCACTCCGCCACGCCCACGCCGACGCCTTCACCCACGCCAACGGCCTCGCCGACGCCGACTCCTAAGCCGACGCCAACGCCATCACCGTCTCCAACGCCGACACCAACACCGACGCCCACGCCGTCGCCCACGCCGTCGCCATCGCCGACGCCCACTCCGTCGCCGACGCCGACTCCGACCCCAAAGCCGACGCCCACTCCATCACCGAAGCCGACGCCTACGCCGACCCCAAAACCGACGCCTACTCCCACGCCAAAACCGACGCCCACTCCAACCCCGAAGCCAACGCCCACGCCAACCCCCAAACCAACGCCCACTCCGACCCCAAAGCCAACGCCCACGCCAACCCCCAAACCAACGCCCACTCCGACTCCAAAGCCAACGCCAACTCCAACCCCAAAACCCACGCCCACACCAAAACCGACGCCTACGCCGACGCCTCGCTCGTGCGATCAGGGTCGCGATGCGATCGTACTCGGACCTGCGCTCGCGCCATTTGCCATCTTGGCCGGCTCAACGATCACGAACGTCGGAGATACCATGGTCACCTATGCTTCAGGCGCCGTGACGCACCATGTCCATGACGACCTCATGGGCGTGTGGCCGGGAACTGCCGTGACCGGGTTCTATCCGCCCGGTACGGACGAGGATGGCCCGAACGCCATTTACGCAGCCGGCTATAACACCAACACTGCCGTCCCAATGGCAGCGCAAGGCGCGTTGACCACCGCCTACAATACCGCCGCCGGCCGAGCGGCGACGCATCTCGTCGCCGGCGACCTCTCCCAAGCTAAGGTCCCTGGTTATCCGACCGGCACCCTGCCTCCCGGAGTTTACAAATCGACGTCAACGCTGGGGATCATTGCTGGAAATCTGACCCTCGACGGCAAGCATAATCCACGCAGCGTGTTTATCTTCCAAGTAGGCTCCTCGTTCACGACCACGTTCAACGGCGGAGCCAGCGGCAACGTGATCCTGGAAAACGGGGCCAGCGCTTGCAATATCTATTGGCAGATCGGCAGCTCAGCAACGCTCGGCGGCGAGACCTTCTATGGAGATATCTTCGCCTATTCCTCGGTCACGCTGAATGCCACAGCCTTCACCGGCCGGGCGTTGGCAGGCGGCAGCTCATTGGGAACCGGCGCCGTCAGCATTCCAGTCGCGAGCGGCTCCCTCATTACAAATCCCGGCGGAAAGTAAGGACGCATCCGCAGGCTCTCGAGGCGCTTGGTCCTACGGGAGTTGGCGCCGGCGAGAGCCTCCTTCGTTTGATTGAAACGCTGCGACGACCCGTTTGGGGGCCCTCGCGAGCCACGCTTCAAGAATCACGTACTTGAGTGTTTTCGTAGATATCTTTCCAAGTCGTATCAGAACTGCCGGATAACCGTTGAAGTGCGGCGTCGTGAAGAACACTTCTGGATCGCTCGCAAGAAGGACGTCTTTCATTTCGAGATCGGCCGTACGGACGCCCAAGATCGGCCCGGTGGGGGCGTTCTTTCCGAGTGCGGCGATGTCTGAAGGTCTCAGCGGCCGCTCCCATGCGAAGAATTTGTCGTTCACGATCCAGGCGAAGGTGCCGCTCGACCTGCTTTGCTCGCTCGTTCCGGGCAGCGCCAGCGCAAGACGGCGCACGTCACGCCAAGAAGCCATGAGCGCCGTTTACGTTGCCGTCGCGCCCTCTGCCTCTTCGAGGGCACCTTCGTCGGCCGCTTGATCGTTGGCGCCTCGCTGTTCGCTATGTCTAGGGGCAACCAGTCGCCAATAAAGCAAATATAAGTTCCGAGTATGGTCGTGGTAGAATCGCAGGTAGCGCAAGGTCAGGACCAGCCCAACGAAACAGGCGATCGAGAATAGTTGCCATCTCGGCACCCCGGGTGGCGCGAAAAGCGCCATTACGGCGATGACGAAACTCGTAAAAGCAACATTCCGCGCGAAGCCGTAGAGCGTCTCGTACGTGCTCAACGCTTTGGCCGCTTTTTCATCCGCGAAGACGGCGCTGAACGCGCAATCAAACGAGGATGAGGCATCGTCCGCAGCTCCCTCTGCGTGCGTGCGGCTCTTGATAAGCGCCCAGAAGCTCTCGGAGAATTGGGGATGGTAAGCAATGTTTATCAACCAGGGAAGCTGGGACCGGTTGAAAATAGTCGCCCTTGGCGAAAGTTCTTTGTTGAAGAACTCGAAAGCCATGTAAGAAGCGGTGTCGATGACGTGGCCGGTCACATACGCGGCGGTCATAAGCGCGATCGCCGCCACCACCACATGTTCCTGAAAGCCGGCGCTGTACTTGAGCCCGAAGAAAATGAAGTCGATGCTCACTAGGAGGAGAAACCCGGGAGCGAGATATGCAAAGAAATCGTAAATGCTAAACGGAGCCTTCATTTGCGGAACCTCGTTGTGACTTGATTGGCGGAGATCCGGCCGGGCTTTGGCCGTTGCCGTCGTTCTCAACGAGCGTGCAAATGTACTGCCCCGAACGGGCATCCTGATATCGCTCTTGCGGCTGGAAGACCCGGACAGGGGGTTCACCGCAAAGCCTCAAGTAACGCTCCATTCTTTGATTTGTCCACGTCGGGTATG
>Ga0302324_100002529_pt1 | contig 42004 bp, 27 predicted proteins | sample Palsa_T0_1_FD_201949 | JGI IMG/M metagenome (GOLD analysis project Ga0302324, IMG submission 201949) | Peat permafrost microbial communities from Stordalen Mire near Abisko, Sweden - Palsa_T0_1 | ecosystem: Environmental > Terrestrial > Soil > Palsa > Peat permafrost | place: Sweden: Abisko...
CTGGGATAGACGTTGCCTACGTGGGAGATGAACATGAAGCCCTTGCCGTCGTTGACGCGGCGGGTGGCCCAACTGGCGGTGCGGGTTTTGGCGTCGGCGGTGGGCGTGCCGGACTCGTAGACAGCGGTCCGCGCAGGGGCTGAAGCCCCTTTCTTCTCACTGGTTTCTTCGGCACGACTGAAGTCGTGCCCTTTCAAAGCGGCTCCAGGGTGTCCGCCCTGGGGGCCATGTCCATGTCCCATGCGGCGCTCTTCAAGGTTGTGCTGCAACAGATAGCGGCGGTAGTGCATGGCCTCGGTGGTCTTGATCTGAAAGTTTACGCGATGGCTTAGTTCGTAGATCTTGCCGAAGACGTGCTCAAATTCCTCTCCCGACAGCAGATCGGCCTGCTGGCCGCGGCCCACGGGGACAAGGAAGAAGACGTTCCACATCACGATGGCCAGCTTTTCGAAGAGGGCGCAGAGGTTGTCGAGATCGTGCGCGTTGTGGCGGCTGATGGTGGTGTGCACCTGGATGGGGATTCCGGCCTCGTTGGCCCACTGAATGGCCTGGATGGTTCGCGCCCAGGCACCCGGCAAGCCGCGGAAGGTGTCGTGAATCTCGGGAGAGGAGCCGTCGAGCGAGATGCCCAGGCGTACCAGGCCGGCTTCCTTCAGCTTGAAGATCGCTTCGCGGGTTAACAGGGGCGTGGCGCTGGGGGTGAGCGCTACCTGCACACCCTTTCCGGCGGCGTATTGGATCAACTCGAATACGTCTTTTCTTTTCATGGGGTCGCCGCCGGTAAAGACGAAGATGGGCACGCCCATTGCGGCAATCTGATCAATCAGTTGCTTGCCCTCGGCGTTGGTTAGTTCGTCGGGGTGGGCGATGGGCTGCGCGGCGGCGCGGCAGTGTTTGCAGGCCAGGTCACAGGACTGGGTTACTTCCCAGATGGCCAGAAAGGGAGTTTCGTCGAAGTTCAATCCGCCGCGTGCGGGAATGTTGTGCATCGGCTGCATGAGGCCTCCTCGCGAATCGCGGTTGGCTGGGAAACAGAGCCTGCGCCGGGGATCGACTTCAATCAAGTCGAATGATGCGTTCGCACAAACCGCACGGGAGCGCCACGATTCAGCTTCAGAAGAGCAGCCCGGAGGCAAGGCTAGCTGTGATTGGGATCACTTGAGGCGATCATTTCGATGTCATGCAATTGGGTATCTATACAAAACTCCCAAAAGGGCGCACAATCGCGCTCAGGTGAACGATTGATCCCGGGCCTGCGTCCTTGTTGGTTGAACGATCATTCTCCATACCCGGAGGCGGAACATTGCGCGGCAAGGATGTGATTTATCTCACATGCCCCTGTGTCACCGGACACCGAAAGCCGAGGGCGTCCCTGCTAACGTGATTCCGCACCTCAAGGAGGTTCCCATGGCAGCCGTTATCAAGCCAGGTTGGAGCAAACCCTCCACCATCCTCTTCGCTTCCGAGACTCCCGCCAATGAAAGGGCATTCTCTTTCGCCCTGGCGCAAGCTACCGAGTTTGGCGCCGATCTCATCCTCTTCCACGCTTATGACACGCTGGTCGTGGCATCATCCGAAACTTCGGGCATTGGTTACTACGACTACGCTGCTGCCGCACGCTCCGAAATGGAAAGTCTTGAGCCGCTGGCCCAGCACATACGCGCCGCCGGCATCCGCTGCGAGGTCATCGTCCGGCCGGGATTGCCCGCCGACCAGATTCTCGCTTTCCTACGCGAACGCGAGGTTGACCGCGTGGTGATGGGCACGCACTCGCCGGGCCCCATCGGCAAGCTTCTGGTGGGCTCGGTGGCCGAAGCAGTTCTCCGCACTGCCCGGGTTCCGGTTTACATTGTCGGGCCTGATGTGGTGGACGGCGAATATCGCAGATTTGCCACCCGCACCATTCTTTGCGCCGTTAGCCTGCAGGAAGCCAGCCACATTGTTGCGGAGTTCGCAGCGGAGCTGTCCGAACAGCACGGAGCACGCCTGATTCTGCAACATGTGATCCGGCCTCAGGAGCGGCACGAATTCCTGGCCGGCCGAACCATCGATGAGGTTGAAGCTGATCTGCTGGGACTGGTTCCGGTTGAACTGCAGGGAAAGATTTCCGTGCAGACCATCGTGGTGCCGGGCGACCCGACCGAGGAGCTGCTCTACCAGAGCCGGGCGCAACTGGCGGATTTGATTGTGCTGGGCGCGCAGGGCGCATCGGCGTTCGCGGCCATCACCCGGCATGGCATTGTCTACAAGGTTCTGGCCCATGCTCAATGTCCGGTGATCACGCTCTCGCCGGCGATTCTGGCTCAGGCTGGCGTTCATGCGGCAGACCACGCGGCTGAAGTCTTTATGGCCGGGGTGTTTTAGAAGCCAGCGAGTCAGCACCCCACTACGCGGGGTTAGCGAGTCAGCAAGTCAGCGGCGGTGTCAGCGCTTTTGTGTTGCCGTTGTCTTTGCTGCCGGGCAGGCCTTGTCGTGGCAGAGCGCGGCGGTGATTCCCTGGCCTTCGGTGATGGTGAAGATGCGGTCTTCGGCGGGCAGCTTCACGGTTTCTTTGGCTCCGGAAGGCCAGTGAATCTCGGCTGTTCCAGCGTTGGTGGCCGTGCCCAGGCCGAAGTGCAGGCGGCGGTCGTTGGAAGAGATGTAGCTGCCGCTGGCCAGCACGTCCTGGCGTTGGCGCATTCCGTTGGCGCTCAGGTAGACCGTGGCGCAGGTTGCGTCGCGCGGGCTTTTGCCGGTTCCCACGAGAGCCAATTCGACCCAGTGGTGATGGTCTGGATTCACATTGCGCAGAAGCACCGGCGGCCCGTCGACGAGACTGATGATCACGTCGATCTTTCCGTCGTTGAATAGATCGCCGAAGGCTGCTCCGCGGGCGGGGATCACGTCGGCAAGGCCGGTGCCCTTGACGGGAGGAACGTATTCGAACTTGCGGCCCTTCCCGCTGGGGTCCGGAATGTTGTGGAACAAAAGTGGACGTTCGGCCCAACTGGTGCCCCAGTCGTGCTGGTCGACCTGCGGATAGACGTGGCCGTTGACCATGAAGAGGTCGAGCCAACCATCGTTGTCGAAGTCGATAAAGCCGTCTCCCCAGCCGACGAATGGAATGGTGGTCTGCGCAATCCCAGCCTTGTAGCTGAGGTCAGTAAAGCTGGCGTCGCCATCGTTGTGGTAGAGCACCTTGTAGTCGTCGCCAAAGTCGGTGACAAAAAAGTCCACGAGGCCGTTGTTCTCGTAGTCGCCCGCGGCAATGCCCATGGAGGCAATCTCGCGCCCATCTTTGTTGAGCGCAAAGCCGGAGACATAGCTCTGGTCGTCGAAGGTGCCGTCGCCCTTGTTGATGTAGAGGTAGTTAGGCTCGGAGTCGTTGCCGACCACCAGGTCAGGTTTACCGTTGCCGCTGAGCGAGATGAAGATCGCCGTAAACCCGTAATAGGGGCCCTTGTCTTCAACGCCGGCTTTTACCGTCACGTCGGTAAACGTTCCATCGCCGTTGTTGTGGAACAGATGGTCGGGCTCGCCTTTCAATCCGCTTGGCCCGCAATTTACCGTCGCGCCGCGGTAACCGCAATTAGCGTAGGCCACTGCCTTGGTGCCGGAGATGGGCAGGTTGTCGCGGTCAAAGTGGACGTAGCCGGTTACATACAGGTCGAGGAGACCGTCGCCGTCGAAGTCTCCCCAGGCCGAGCCAGGAGACCAGTTTCCCAGGTCGACGCCGGCCTTTTCGGCAACATCGGTAAAGGTTCCATCGTGGTTGTTGTGATAAAGGCGGTTCTTGCCGTAGTTGCCTACGTACATATCCGGCCAGCCGTCGTTGTCATAGTCCGCGATGCTGACGCCGTAGCCCCAGCGGTCGTTGGTGACACCGGCCTTGGCGGCCACATCGGTGAAGGTTCCATCATGATTGTTGCGGAACAGCGCTGCTTTCGGCGTGGGTTCCTTGCCGTCCAGCGCTTCGAAGGTCGAGCCGTTCACGAGGTAAATTGACAGCCAGCCGCTGTGGTCGTAGTCGATGAGGCCGACGCCCGAGCCGTTGGTCTCAATGATGAATTTCTTCTCCGGCACACCCATCTTGTGGACCCAGCCGGAGAGGCCGGCTTGTTTGGTGATGTCCTGAAAGACGACCGCGCCGGAGTCAACGAACCCGCCGGCGGTGATGGGGCGTTTCTGGGCATCATAGACCGGCGCAGCGCCGATGCCTCCGGCGATGCCGCTCTTGCCGGTTTGGGCCGGAGGAGTCTGCTGCGGCGCGGCTTGCGCAGCCTGCCCGGGAGCTGAAACCGCCCTGGACGGGGCGGGTGCAACGGGTGTGGCAACAAGCACAGTGGAGACGGGGGCTGTACCGGTTGCGCTATCTCCCTGGGCAGCGGTTTGCGCCAGGCAATCACCTGGAATGGATAGAAGGCCAATCAGAATGCCGGAAAAGAGTCCGCGAACGTGCGACTTCAACGGAAGTCCTCCACGGCTTGCAGTGTATCGTAACCGGCACTTCATCCGCTGGCCGCGTGCATAGCTCAATTGCGAACAGCGCCGAGGTTCCGTCGCATCGTATGGTCAGGGAGCAACGATCAAATGGAGGATGAGAGCCATGAGCCGACCGGCGATTGAACCGCAGGGGCCGACTGTGCACGACCATTTCGGCCGATTCGCCGCCTCGGCTTCCGCCTGGCTGGGGTCCACGTGGGCGTTTGTGGGCGCGGGCTTGGTAATCGCTGTCTGGGCCGCTACAGGGCCGATCTTCCACTTCTCAGACCGCTGGGCGCAGGTCATCAGTACGGCTACGGCGCTGATGACTTTTCTGATGGTCTTCCTGATTCAGAACACACAGAATCGCGATGCGCGCGCCATCAATCTGAAGTTGAACGAGCTGATCCGCGCCGCGGATAACGCGCGCAACCAGATGATCGATATTGAACGCCTGACTGATCTGGAACTGGATGAGATGCAGGCCATGTATGAAAAGGTGAGAAGCGCCTGGACCCAGCGGCAATCCCAACTGCAGCCCAGCGGAGTTGAGAAGTGAAGCGGAAGACGGCGACCGCGCTGAGATTTCAAACCTGAGCAGTGGTCGATTCGATACAGCCTCCGGACAAAGGTGCGGTTATTGTGGCTTGAGGAGTGTGGAATCATGAATAAGCAGAGGACTGACGGTGCGATCGACCAGGTGGTGGGAAACGCCAAGCGCCACGTAGGGAGCTTGACCGGCGACACCAGGACAGAAGTGGAAGGCGCCGCGCAACAAATCAAAGGCAAGGTTGAAACCGCAGTGGGCAAGGTGAAGGACAACCTGAAGACACCGCGGGAAACGAACCGCCAAGGCTAACATCAACATTATGAAGCGGTAACCGGGCGTGGGGCGGTTTGAACGCAGCCGCGCCCGGAACTGCCATGGCGTCTTCTACCCGGTCCGGGTATACTGGCGGCAAGGTGGCGCGCAAGCTGCCGTCATTTGATCGAGCCGCCTTGAAGTGAGGTGCGTCTTCCGCAGGGACTCCGGTTCACTGACGTTCGACGTTCCGGCCTCGGAGACTTCCCGTTGGCGCGCAGTGGCCCGCGTGCTCCGAAGTCCCATGGACGCAGTGAGTTGTGCCCTCCTTCCTGCTTCCTGTACTCTCTGCGGCTCCCCTCTGCCGCAGCTCTCTTCCGTGCCAATTTGCTCTGTTTGCTGGCTGGAGTTTCCAATCCAGACCGGCTCCGCATGCGCCCGCTGCGGCGACGTGGTGGAAATTCCCGGATTGGTCACGAAGATTCCAAGTGTTTCATTCTGCAGGGCCTGCCGGCTGGCGCCCCCTCCGTTTGTCCGCGCCGTGGCGTTCGGGCTTTACCAAGGCCGGATGAAGGCCGCGATCCACGCCCTCAAATACGACCGGCTGCATCCTGCCGCACGGCGGCTGGGACGCATGCTGGCGCGGGCCATCACCCAACTGGCCGGCGAAGCGCCCATCGAGATGCTGGTGGTTCCGGTTCCGCTGCACGGGGCGAGATTTGCCGATCGGGGCTTCAATCAGGCCCGTGCGCTGGCCGAGCAGGCGCTTCGATTCCTGCGCAAGTCACACCCGGAGTGGCGATTGACGCTGGCCTCAAGTACGCTGATGCGGCTGCGCGCTACGGAAAGCCAGGCCGGACTGAACCCGCGCGAGCGCCGGCTCAATGTCCGCGGGGCATTCACGGTTTCCGACAAGGCAGCCGTCGCGGAAAAGCACGTTCTGCTCATCGACGACATTCTGACCACCGGCGCAACCGCCCGTTCCGCCGCATTGGCACTGGTTCGGGCAGGGGCAGCCTCGGTTTGGGTGGCGACACTGGCCAGGGCGCGCATGGTCAACGCGGAGCGGCACCTGCGCGCAGAGAAGCTCGAAGGCGATCACGGATTCGATAACCATGCAGTTACAGAAGCTCTGCAGCACGAAGTCAGCTATTCATCGCAAGACCAACCATCTTTTTGACGAGGGGATAAAGGATGTCGCTGGGTAAAGCAATGATTCATGCACGCAAGCAGAAGTCGATTGCCAAGGCCGCGGCCTGCGCCGGCGATTTCGCCCAGGTGCAGCCGATCCACATGCTGCAGATGCCGGTGCTGGTGCTCAACGCGTCCTATGAGCCGATCAACATCTGCGGCGCCCGGCGCGCGCTGGTGCTGGTGCTGAAAGGCATTGCGCGTACCGAGGAAGAGCACGGCCTCATGCTCCATGCGCAGCGCAGCCGCATCGCCATGCCGTCAGTGATCCGGCTGCTGGAATACCGCCGTATTCCCCACCAGACGCGAGCGCTCTCGCGCAAGAACATTCTGCTGCGCGACCGCAACAGCTGCCAGTATTGCGGCGTTGTGCTGCCCTCCAGCGAACTCACGCTGGACCATGTGATCCCGCGTTCCCGCGGCGGCAACTCGACATGGGAGAACCTGGTGGCGTGCTGCCACGCCTGCAACCGGCGCAAGGGCAACCGCATGCTGCACGAGATCGACGACATGATTCTGCTGCGCGACCCGCGGCCGTTTTCGCTGCATACCAGCAGGCAGATCATGCGCATGCTGGGACGGGGGGATGACCGGTGGCGGAAGTATCTGTTTTATTGAGGGCTGCGGGTTAGCTGTTAGAGATTAGGGAACAGACTGCGGATATTGGGAAGGTTAAGGAGTGTCCGTTAGAAGCGATCGTCAAAGACAATTCGATCCCAACGACCTCAGAGCACGCGATGTGGTTCTTGTCATTTGTGCGGTAATGCTGCTGTTTGTTTTCGGACTATATGTTAATGATGCAACCTTCGTTAAATGGGGGGGATTTGCTGCGAACACGGTCATGCTTTACGGATATTTCATGTATGACAGCCGCCGATTATTTCGGAACTGGCGATATTGGGCGCTAGTCGGCACTTGCTTTGCGGTTCATCTTGCAGTATTTGCAATAATCCTTGCAAATCTCACCGTCGTGAGATTGCCTTGGTTTATGTGCATGTTGCTGGAGGTTCCCATATTCTTCACTCTGAGAACGAGGGTCGAATTCCCACCCTAGGCAGGAGGCAGGCGTTTCATTCGCAAAGGAAACCGCGACAGTTTTCCCAGAGGCTTGTGAAATTAATCACGGAAGGAGCGTCGGCTTGTTTACTCGTGCCATTGTTCGCATTCCGGGGAGCAACTTTGACGCTGGGCTAACTTCGGTCGACTTTGGACGGCCGATACTTGACCTGGTGCTTGAGCAGCACCGGGATTATTGCCGGGCGCTGGTGGAATGCGGGCTGGCGCTCACTGTGCTTGACGCCGATCTGCGCTTTCCGGATTCGACGTTTGTCGAGGACACGGCTATTCTTACGGCACGCGGCGCCGTGCTCACTCGCCCCGGCGCGGCAAGCCGCGAGGGTGAAGTGGATGCCATCCGGCGGGCGGTGCTCAACTTCTTCCCTTCCCCGCTCACCATTGAGGCGCCTGGGACCGTGGATGGGGGCGACATTTGCGAGGCGGAAGATCACTTCTTCATCGGCGTCTCGCATCGCACCAACGAGGAAGGCGCGCGGCAATTGGGCGCTCACCTGAAAGGCTTCGGTTACACGTCTTCGGTGATCGACGTGCGGGCGATGACATCCATTCTGCATCTGAAGAGCGGCGTTTCGTACATCGGTGATAATAACCTTGTGGTTATGGAAGAGATGGCGGATCACGAGGCGTTCGACGGATTCGATCTGATCCGGGTCTCCGCGGAGGAAAGCTATGCGGCGAATTGCGTTCGGGTGAACGATCGCGTGCTGGTGGCGGCGGGGTTTCCGAATTTGACCGCGGCGATTGGCGCTCGGGGATTCAACCCTTTGGTGCTGGAGATGAGCGAGTTTCAGAAGATGGATGGGGGGTTGAGTTGTTTGTCGCTGCGGTTCTAGGGGCAGCAAGTTAGCCCCCGCTGGCGCGGGGTTAGCAAGTCAGCAAGTCAGCGGCGACATTGCGGCTATTGCTTGGGCTTCGGGTCGGGCGGGTTGTCCTGGTGGGTGATGTCCTGGCCGTCGTAGATGATCTTGGTGGTCGAGCCGAAACGCTTGTAGTCGGAGTACTTGATGACGTCGCGCATGTGCACGTCCTGGCTCAAATACCCGTTGCCGCCTGAAAAGTGGAGAACGCCCTCGCCCTTGGTGTAGACAGGAAACCAGAAATGGCCGTCGATCTGCTGCCGCCAGGTCATGAAGGGCGGATGCAGGTCTTCATTGTTCTTGCGCGTGTCGTCGGGAACCATGCGGCCGTTCGTGACCACAATCTGCAGGTCCGTGGTGTCGACCCAGATGCGGCCGAGCAGGTAGCGCTTCTTCTTCTCGATGACTTTGGGGCTTACGTCGAAGACATAACAGTCGATCTCGTCTACTTTTTGCTTGCCCACATACTTCACGTCGTATTGACCGATGTCTTCGGCGGTGAGCACAAACGGGTAGCCCTTCTGGATGTCCTGAAGGTCGGAGGGCGTCATAATTACCCGCTGCAGAGTATTTTCCGGTGCAAAAACTACCTTTTCCATGCGCGCGCCGGATGGGTTGAAAACAACGTCGTCCACCTCGTAGTACTCGCCGTCTACCTTGTTGGTGTCGTCGTCGATGGTCTGCACCCTGGCGGTGCGGCGATAGGTGTAGTGGTTCAGAGCCTGCTGGAATTCGCTCTCCTTGGCGGCAAACTGCTTGATGATCTGCTCGGGCGGGATTGCGGGCGGATTGAGGTCCATGCGGCCGAAGCCGGAGTCCATGGCCATGGGCGTAAAGGTGTCTTTATTCTGCGCCTGGGCGACATGCTGCGTTGCCGCAGCCAGCAAACACCCCGCGACCAACGCCATTGTTGTACCCCATCCATTTCGCACCAAGGGTTTATCTCCTTCACGACCGCTTTCCGTGCTCCTTTCCCGTGCCGGCAACGGGCAGGAAAGTCTCGCAGGTCTACAACATTAGACGCATGGACGAGGCCGCCGGATGGCTCCAAAATCGAAGGGAAGGGGAACCCCTGTCTGGAGCAGGTTTCCAGCAGTTTCCCCGCTGAATCGATTTGCTGGAATCCATCATGGTCGACTTGTTGTGATTGCGTTCATTTTGACCCCTGAAAGTGTTGACCTTCAGGCGAAGCATAAGCGGTGAGAGGCGACAAAAGTCAAGCTGCAGTGGTGCTCCGGTTGCCGAGTGGACAGCGCTTCCAAGAAGTTTGAAGGAGAAAAAGCGGTTTCAATGCCCGACTACTACCAGGCACCGAGTCTTATTCTCACTGCGCTCCTGTTGCCGGCGTTCGGGTATCTCTATCTGCGCTTCCGCGATGCGCGAACCCTGCTTTGGTTCCTGGGCTTTCTCTTCGCCATTGTTCGCATGGTTTGCCTCTATCAGCTGGGCTCATGGCACTTCGCCGATGGCACCCATCCCTGGCTGACCGCGGTCGGGCAGACCTCCATACAGATCAGCGCTACGCTGTTTTTCGCTTCCCTGTCGCCTCTGCGCTTTCAATTGGGCAGGTTCCGCATCCTCTACGTCGTCCCATACGCCATCCCCTTGGTTGTGTATTCCATTCTCATGGAAGGGGTTTTTCACGGCGTCTCGCCCACTGGCCCGCGGTTCTGGATCTTCCCCGCGCTGGGCGCCATGTCGCTGATTACCGCGTTCTTCTGGGCCATCGCCAAGGGCAGCATGCCGCGCTTGCTGGGCTTCTCGATTTGCGTAGTCTTCGGCTGTGCCGCGCTGTGGATCTGCTTCGCCATGGGAGGCTCATTCCCGCTTATATTTGTGCAAGCCGCTAACCACTTCATGACGGCGTTGTTGCTGGTCTATGTCTTTCGCAGGATTTCGCCGGGCGTCATCCTCAGCTTGCTTGGCTTTTCCGCGTGGTCCCTGGCGATCTTGCTGATCGTCCCGGCCATCAGCCGGAATCCGGTGGTTGACACGACCCTGATCCGGGTGATCGTGATGGGCAAGGTGGTGGCCGCGCTGGGCCTGATTCTGCTGGCCTTGGAAGACCAGTTGGCCATCAACCAGGCCAACCAGGAACGGGAACGCAGAGTCCGCCGTGAACTGGAGGCGTATACCAATCTCATCCTCTCGCGGCGGCGCGTGGAGGACTTCGATCGCCAGGGCACCGAGATCTGCGAGACCGTGGCCGAGCACAGCCGCTTTGCCCAGGCGGCACTGCTGCTGCAATCCGCGGGACGGTATCGGCTGGCCGGGGCCGCGGGTCTTGATGCGGCGGTTGCCGCCGCGCTCGATGAACTGGCTGCGCGGATCCCGGTGGAGGGTTTCCTGGCGCCCGGTTCTGCTCCATCCGCAGTGGACAAAAGTCACACGCTGCACCTCGACCTGGGTCGCTGGCTTCGCCCCGGGGACGACCTTAAGCGCCTCCGCTTTACCTCAGTGCTGGCCGTTCCCATGACCGGCCGCACGGTGACCGAAGGCGCGTTGCTGCTGGCCGGCATGCGCAATTCCCCGGTGCGCACCGTGCCCGGCCATGTTTCTTCGCCCCGTCAAAACGCGCTGCGCGCCGACGATCTACTTCCCATCGAGATGCTCACTGCCCGGCTGCAAGCCACGCGCAGCCAGACCATGATGCTGGAGAAGCTGATCGACTCAGAAAAGTACGCGGGCCTGGGCCAACTGGCCGGCAACGTGACCCAGCAGCTGAACAACCCGCTCACTGTGATTTTGGGCTATGCCTCGCTGCTGGATGAAACGTCTTCCCTGGATCCTCAGGAGCGCAAAGGCATCGAGTCCATCCTCACCGAAGCCCGCCGCATGAGGTCTACGATCGAGAGCCTTACCCGCATCTCGCGGCCTCAAACCGGCCAGTTCACCGCCGTCTCAGTGAGTGAAATGCTTACCGACCTGGAACAATTGCACCGCTCAGAATTTCTGCGCCGCTCGATTGAGTTCCGGCTCAACATTGGCCAGGGGCTGCCCAGGGTTCTATGCCATGCCCAGCAACTGCGCCAGGCCGTCCTGCACTGCCTGCAGTTTGCCATTGAGGCGGTGGAAGGTCAGCCCTCTCTGGCAGTTTTTGACGAGGTGAAGACCGTCCGCCTGGAGGCCACGGCAGAAGGCAGCCTGGTGCAGATTCTGATTGCCCATTCCGGACCCGGATTCCTCCATCCTGACCGCGCCTTTGATCCGTTTGTTCCGGCGCAGGCTAGCGGGGAGACTGCGGGGCTCGGTTTGAGCCTCTGCGCCAGCATTCTGCGCGACCACAACGGGCGGGCGTCGGCGGTGAACCTGGAGCCGAATGGGGCGGCGATTCTGCTGGAGTTGCAGGCGGCCTGACTTTTCGTCTGGACCATTGATCCGGTCATCTTGAGAGAAGCGTACTTCGGCGGAGTTGAAGGATCTGCATCTGCACTTGGTCAACCCCAATCAGCGAGTCGGTGCCCAGGTCGGCTCCTGGTCGGTGAACCAAGTTTCGCTCAGATCGATCCACGTTGGATTGGTTTTGCTGATCAGTGCGATCTTCTTTGCGCGCGTCCAGCCTTTCAATTGCTTTTCACGGGCGATGGCATTGCTGGGATCGACAGATGGCTCGAACCATACAAGGCGATTGCAGTTGTATGTGGATGAGAATCCATCGCGCAGCTTCCGCCTGTGTTCAAATACTCGCTGTCGCAAATCTCCGGACACGCCAATGTAGAGGGTCAAGCTGCGGCTGGCGACAACGTACGTAAAGTAGGGGCCTTCGTGCATGGGTGAACTCTACGGGGAATGAGGCGGAGACTGCAATGGCGCGTGCGATTACGAAAGGCCAATGCACTCCGAAAAGCCAATGCAGGTCCTTCGGCTCCGCTGAAGTACGCTTCGCTCAGGATGACAGATTTGTGTTTGGGAAAGAGCGAAAAGCAACACCAGGTCCCCATTCTACTTTTCTCAATGCATGTCCTTCGGCTCCGCTGAAGTACGCTTCTCTCAGGATGACAGGATGATTGGTAGAGCAAAAGGGTGAGAAACCGTAGAATGGATTCGTAGGGCTTCTTCCCTATCCAGATGGCATTTGCCGAACAATACGATGTTGTGGTCGTTGGCGCTGGGCACGCGGGATGCGAGGCGGCTATGGCTGCTGCGCGGATGGGGCTGAAGACTGCTCTCATTACCATGAACATGGACCTGATTGCGCAGATGAGTTGCAATCCGGCCATCGGAGGCGTGGCTAAAGGCCACCTGGTGCGCGAGGTGGACGCCCTGGGCGGCATTATGGGCGAGGTGGCGGACGCGGTCGGTATTCAGTTTCGGCTGCTGAATACTTCGCGGGGGCCGGCGGTTTGGAGTCCGCGGGCGCAATGCGACAAGCAACTCTACCGGGTGAAGATGCGGGAGGTGCTGGAGGCGCAGGCGGGGCTGCATATTCGGCAGGCTGAGGTTGTGGATCTGGTGTTGGACGATAGGGATCAGGGACCGGAAGAAGCAGGTCCTTCGACTTCGCTTCGTTCCGCTCAGGATGACAGACTTTTGGGTGGAGCTGCGCGGGCGCGGCGGCGGGTGCTGGGGTTGAAGTTGCGCGATGGAAGGAAGCTGCTGGCCGGGGCTACCATCATCACGACTGGAACGTTTCTTAATGGGCTGATTCATTGCGGCGAGGAGCGCTATCCGGCGGGGCGGAGCGGCGAGCCGGCGAGTGTGCTGCTGGGCGAGGCGCTGCGCGCGCTGGGGCTGCGCACATGCAGGCTGAAGACGGGGACGCCTCCGCGGCTGGATGGACGCACGATCAGGTGGGACGCTTTCGAGGAGCAGCCGGGCGATGCAGACCCGACGCCATTCAGCTTTCGGACCAAGAAGATTGTGCAGCCGCAGATCAGTTGCCACATCGCGTTTACGACGCCGGAGACGCTGCGGATTATCCGCGAGAATGTGGGCCGGTCGGCGATGTACTCCGGTCAGATCGAAGGGATCGGGCCGCGCTATTGCCCGTCGATCGAAGACAAGATCGTCAAGTTTCCGGACAAGACGCAGCACCAGTTCTTTCTGGAGCCGGAAGGCCTGAACACACACGAAGTTTACGTCAACGGCATGTCCACCTCACTGCCCATGGAAGTGCAATGGGAGATTGTGCGATCCATTCCAGGGCTCGAGGGTGCGGAGATGCTGCGGCCCGGCTACGCCATCGAGTACGACTCGGTGGATGCGACGGAGCTCGACCGCACGCTGCGCGTGAAGAGCATGGAGGGCCTTTATCTCGCCGGACAGATCAACGGGACCAGCGGTTATGAAGAAGCCGCGTGCCAGGGGATTATGGCGGGCATCAACGCCGCGCTGTGGCTCAAGGGCGAGGCTCCGTTCACGATGAATCGGACGGAAGGCTACACGGGCATTCTGATCGACGACCTGATCTCGAAGGGGACGAATGAGCCGTACCGGATGTTTACTTCGCGTGCGGAATTCAGGCTGCATCTGCGCATCGACAACGCCGACCGCAGGCTTACTCCATACGGGAGAAGGCTGGGGCTGATCAATGATGAAGCCTGGGCCGAGTATGAGCAGAAGCAGGCACGCATGGCCGCGCTTGCCAAATTGCTCACTTACGGCAAGGTGGATGCTGAGCGACTTGCTGCCGCGGGGTTTGCTGAATTACCTGCAACCGCTGGGCTCACCTGGGCGCAACTGTTGAAGCGGCCTGAAGTGACGATTGAACCTGTGCTGCGCGCGATGCACGAGACGCTTGCGCAGGAGCCTTTGCTCGCGGAGATGGCGGCGCTGACTAGCGACGATCTGCAACGGAGTTCGAGGACAAGTACGGCGACGGCGGTGCTGCGCAATGAGGCGCGCGCTGTTGAGACGGAGATTAAATTTGCCGGTTATCTGGAGCAGCAGAAGAAATCCATCGAGAAGCTCAAGGCGGCCGAGTCAGTCGCTATTCCCGACTGGATGGAATACAGCGCCATCAGCGGATTGTCGCGCGAGATGCGGGAGACGTTGGAGCGGGTGCGGCCCATTACCATTGGGCAAGCGAGCCGGCTTCCGGGCGTTACTCCGGCGGCGCTGTCGCTGGTGCATGTTTCGATTCGCGTGCAGGGAGCGAAACGGCTTGAAGCAAATGCGGCGAGGTAGCCGCCGCTGGCGCGGGAACGAGAAACAAAAGCAGGCGGGTACCCTTTGGGTGCGACTCCGCTGAAGTGCGCTTCGCTCAGGATGACAGATCTGTGATTGATGAAGAACCAAAAGCAAGCGCAGGTCCCCATTCGACTACGCTCAGGGCAGGCTTTCGACTCCGCTGAAGTACGCTTCGCTCAGGATGACAAGATCAATATTGGTTTGAATCTTTTTAAATCTTACTGCGGCCCCTTGTCGCTCTTCGAGAACAGCGGGATGTGGAAGGGAAGCTCGGCGGTGGATTGCTTCTTCTGCTTGGCGTTCGAGTCTTCGCGCAGCACGGTGCGCTGTGAATTGATGCACAGCCAACTGCCGTGGGAACGTTCGAAGACGTGAGTGAAGATTCCCTTTTCGTTGGTCTCCGCCGCGGCCAACTTGTGATGCAGGGTGTAGGTGCCGTTGGCTATGGCGATGTCGCCCAGCATGCGTACGGTGATTACGCGCTGCTCCAGGTGGATGGTCTTGTCGTCGCCGTTGATGGCCATGGCCACCTGCTGATTGCGGGTGGTGATATCGCCAGTGGCGGAGACATCGACGAGCAGCGGCGACAGAGCCAGTTCCAGGGCGTACTGGTCGCGGTTGTTGACGGCATCCGACCAGGCATCCTCAATTTTCTGGAACTCCCGAATCTCCGGGCTTTCCGTAGTCGTCGCGCTGGTTTGCGCCGGCGCAGGCGCCGCTGTTGGGGCAGGCGCCGGAAGCGGAGCCGGAGCAGAATTCTGTGCAAGGGAAACAGAGCAAAGCAGGAAAAAAGAAGAAATAAATACTGGTAATCGATTCATTTGCGAAAGAACTCCTGGGTGAACGGTCTTCAGTTCTCAATTGCCGGCCGGATGAGCCGCAGTCAAGCTTCGCGCTGACAACGGAAGACCGGCAGCCGCCTACTATCCATGATAGCTGTTGGACTCCGGGAGCGTAGCGACGGGAGCGGCAAAACCTTCAGGGCCTGTTAACAGACCCTAGATTAGGGATTGGAGGCGTTCCGGCTGGTGCACCGTTATCAGCGAGTCCTCAATCGAAATCCATCCCTCTTTGCGGAACTGGCTGAGCGTCCGGGTCACGGTTTCGCGTGTGGTGCAGGTCATCGACGCCATCTCTTCGTGCGTCAACAGCAGCGGGAAGCGGTAGGCTCCGTCATTGACGGTTTCGCCGATCTGGTGAGACAACTCGAGCAGCAGCCTGCCCAGGCATGCTGCCACGGTCTCTGACAGCGCGATCCGGCAGGCGTCCTGCAAGGCAAACCGGTACTCCTGGCAGATGCATTGCACCGCGCGCATCTGCGCCTCTTTGTGGGTGCGCAGAAAACCAAGAAAGCGGTCCCGCTCCACGGGCCTAAGCTGGGCGGTGGTCAACGACTCAGCGGAAACCTCATAAACGCCGTGGGAGAGCACGGCGTACAACCCCAGCACGGAACCGGGACCGGCAATGCGAACAATCATCTGGCGGTCGTCCACGCGGCCCGCGGTCAACTTCAGGTAGCCGCTGCAGATCAGAAACAGGCAGCGCGCGTCGTCACCCGAATTGAACAGCGCAGCCTGCGCGGGAAGAGTGATGGTGCTGGTGGCCAGCTCCAGATCAGCCAGCACCGAACTACCCAGCGAACAGAACCATCCGGGACGGCGATTTGCGCAGGCCGCGCAACCCACCGGAAGTTGACGCATCACATGCCTCGGATGCACCTGTGCTTCGGCTGTGGCCGTGATTCCCGCGGCTGTCATGGTGGTGGCCCTCCCGACGCTGGTCGAGCGCCTTCGCCTCCGCTGCCCCGCAAATGCCGCGAGCACAGCATGGGACGCGAAAGTGACAGGAAGCTCCCTGCAAAAGAGATTTTTGCTCCATAACAGTTTGCCTGCCGGATCTCCACATGGATGTGATGGGGCTCACGGCTATCACTGGCGCGGGGATGGCCTTGTCCGGTTGCGCAGTCCGCAATGGTTCGCGAAGGCAGTTTGGGGGCCGCTTCGTAGTCTGCCGGGGCGGGTGCGCCAACAAAGCATCGCTCGTTTGTGACGGCGCGCACTGTTCCCAAGCAAGGCGTGGTCGATTTTTCTGAGAAGTGCGCGTTTCTGCTCAGTTATCCGCTGAGTTTGCTGTTGCAATAGACCGCATGCTCTGCGGCTGTATGCCGTCGGACAACTCCAATCGATTCTGCGGGACGCATTGAATTTTAGGCCTCAACTCTGTTTCCGAAAACAGGAATCCGTCTCGCTTTGGGACGAGAAACACAACCTGTCAACAGGTATCCACAGCAACTGTGATAAACGTCACGGCTCACCACGACAAGAACCCGTAGGATTCGAGCCATGAAGTGATGCTCCACACAATGATCAGCATCCGGGAAGAATTCATTCCTAGAAAACGTAATGAGAGCACCCAAGGCGGTATTTTTCATGCATAGAGATGGGCCAGTAAGGCGATTGCCGATTGATGCGGTCCCGGGCAGGTTGGCGGGGCTGCGAGCTTGTTTGGTGTTGATGCTGGGCGCAGGCTTGCTGTGCGCCGCGGCTCAGGCCGCTGCGGCGACGAAGACCGCGACAGCGAAGCCGGCCACTGCACAGACCAAGGATACGAACCCGGCGGACTTTGTCGGTTCAGAGGTTTGTGCCTCGTGCCACGCACCGGAAGCGAAGGGATTCGCCGACAATCCTCACACCAAGATTGCCCTGGAGCACGGCAAGACAGGGGCCACATGCGAGTCATGCCATGGCGCGGGCAAAGCGCACGTTGAGGGCGCCGGCGACGTAACCAAGATCTTTGACCCGGCCAAGGCTTCGCCCAAAGACGTGGACGCGACGTGCCTGGGCTGCCACTCGGGAGCGCATCCCAACTTCGAGCGTTCTCCACATGCCAAGGCCAACGTGGGCTGCACCAGTTGCCACAGTGTGCACGCCAGCACGGTGAAGGAGAGTCTGCTCAAGGCCGCGCAACCTACGCTGTGCTTCCAGTGCCATGCCGACGTGAAGCCGGCGTTCGATATGCCCTTCCACCACAAGGTGAACGAGGGCCTGGTGCAGTGCAGCGATTGCCACGATACGCACGGCACGTTCGGGAACAACAACATCAAGTCGACGGTCGATCAAAACATGATCTGCACCAAATGCCACACGGAAACGCGCGGGCCATTTGTGTATGAGCACGCCGCGGTCAAGGCGGAAGGGTGCCTGGGCTGCCACACTCCGCATGGATCGCAGAACGCGCGGCTGCTGAACATGGCGAACATCAACACATTGTGCAACCAGTGCCATAGCCCGGTTGCATCCGCCACGGTTCACGGCATGAGCGCAGGATCGTCGGAGCTGACGCCATGCACCAGCTGCCACACCTACATTCATGGTTCCAACGTGAATCCGGCGTTTCTCAGGTAGGAGTAATGGAACTGTTCCGGGCACGCCGTACGCAGCAGAACGCGCGGCCCGGATGCAGCGACTGGCGCGAAACACGAGTTCAGGATTTCGATTTTCAGTAACGGATTTTTTTGAAGTGAGGCTTCATATGAAGAACGTAGGCTGGTTTTCAAGGCTGTTGGATGAACAGCCAAGCAAGGCAACGATCCAGCACATCGCCGGGGGCATTGGAATCGCCATCCTAGGGATGACGGCGGCAATCGCAGTCGCCCAGAATCCTGCGCCCGCGGCCTCGCTCGCTCCGGACAGCCAGATCACGGCCCCGGCCGGGTATTCGATCCATCAGAGCGTGGACATGGGCGGGCGCATGTCCGGCCTTAGCGGCAGCGGAGCCATGTACGATACGCTGGTCAATCTGCAATCCGGGCCGCGCGTGCTTGGCGAGACTTTTGAGATGCATGCGCTCCCAGGCAACAAGAACACGCTGGTGGATTCGCTGACGGCCTTCGGCAGCGGGTTCGGCGGCGATCCCAACAGCTTCAGCAAGCTGGACGCCTCCAAGGGCAAAATCTACCAGTTCTCGGGGTTGTTCCGCCGCGACCGGCAGTACTTCGATTACGATCTGCTGGGCAACCCCAATGTTCCCGGCGGGCAGACGATTCCGATCGGACCGACCGCCGCGCCGACGGGTTCTTTTGCGTGGCCGCAGGTCGAGCAATCGCCTTTCCTGTTTAACACCGTTCGCCGCATGACGGACACCAGCCTCACGATTTTTCCGCTGTCGAAGGTGGCTTATCGCGTGGGGTACTCGCAGAATGTTTTTCAGGGTCCGACGTTGAGCCCGAGCGGTTATCAATTTGCGAAATACGACGCCATACTCCAGGAATATCAACGCAACAGCACCGACGACTTCACCGGGGCGATCGACTGGAAGCCTGTGGCGGGAACCCAGGTCACCTTTGAAGAGCAGATCGACCACTACAAAATGGACTCCTTCTTCACCATGGCGCCCAGCGACTTTATCGCGCAGGAGGCGGACGGAACTCCCGTGGCCCTTGACGACTATGACAGCACGACGCCCTACCCCAGCACAGCCTGCAATGCAAACAGCATCGGGACCACGCCCATTTTTTCTGCGGCGCCAACGCCCGGCGGCTTGCCAGTGATCAACGCGGCTTGCGCGGTGGTTACCAGCTATCTGCGCTCGCAGCCGACCCGCATTCTCTATCCAACCGAGATCATCCGGCTGCAAAGCTCCAGCATCCGGAACGTCGCGATGAATGGCGATATCCGCTACACCAACGCGAACATGAACATGCCAAACTACTACGACAGCTACCAGGGATTGAATGGGGCGACTCGGTCGCTTACATATACGGCTACGGGAAGCGCAAAGCGGGAGGTCGTGGCTATCGACTATGGCATTGTGTGGCAGGCGATGAAGACGTTCAGTCTTTCGGAGCAAGTGGACTTCTCCAGCGCTCATCAGCCGGGAACCACCACCATGACGGGTGTTACCACACTGGCCACGCCGGCGACAGCGGGAAATGAGACCATCACCTATGCAGGTGGGTTGACCACGACGACGGCCGCTCCGGGCGCTTCCACTTTTGAGGGCAGCGGCGCGGTCGGCACTCCGCTACCGGCCTACTTTGGGCAGAACTTCGTGACCAATAACCTGACCGGGACCTGGGATGCGGGGTCGCGCACCACACTCTCGCTCACTTATCGCCACGGCACGCACACCATCGCTCAGGGCTCGCCTCATAATGTTCCGCTAGCCGTGGGCGCGACTGGCAACGGAACCGTGACCATTAACGAGGACGGTGGAATCCTGAACGCCGCCGTGCGTCCCAGCGCCAACTGGAATGTGAATGGCACGGTGGAGATGCTTTACGCCGACAACGCATTCACGCCGGTGGGCCCGCGGCAAACCAGGCACTACAGACTGCATACCATGTACAGACCAAAGCCGTGGGCGACGCTCTCGGGCGCAGTGAACGATTTGGAACGGCATAACAACACCAACAACAACGCGAGCGCCGTGGCAGCGGGGGACGATCCGTACGAGGGTCCGATTGACCATGTGGATCACAGCCGGGTGGTCAGCCTGGGCGCGGCGCTGTCACCGAACGAGCATTATGGGTTCGATATCAACTACGCCTACAGCGACGTGTATGCGGCGACCAACATCTGCTACAACAACGGCTCCTCGGCCACGCAGCCTGGAACTGCTTCAACCAACAGCAGCGGAGGGCCGGCTGTGTGTCCTGGTGTTTTCGCGAGGGGATCGACAACGCAGCTTGCGGACTGGTTTGCGCGGGACTTCATGGATGCTCCGACACAGTACGTATCGGCGGCTATCAGCTTGTCCCCGGTGGCGAAATTCCATTCCAATATTGGCTATCGCGTGAGCGCTGTGAATGGCAATCAGTTCTTCAACGACGCGCGCGCGGTGAACGGCTCGCTTGATTCCAAGTATCAGTCTCCGTTTTTGAATGTTGCTTGGACGATCCATCCGGGCTTGGTCTGGAGAGCGGAATACAATTACTTCGGGTACGGCGAGGGAGGTCCTTCCGGCTCGCAGTACTGCAGCACGTCAACGACGTTAACCTCGACTGTTGTTCCTTGCACCTCTCTGCCCGAACCGACGGGCCTGACCGAATCGTCTGCCGGGCTGAGCGCGCCGCGGAACTTCCACGCGAATAACGTAGTTCTCGGAGTGCATTACGAATTCTGATCGAAGCAGCCAAACACTGCGGCCGGCGTTCCCCCGCTGGCCGCGGAATCTATTCAGGAGTTTGACCATGAGCAAAACGATTCGATCTCAAGTGGTTCTGGCGGTTGTGGTTTGTCTGGCCAGTGCCGTGGGCTTCGCGCAATCCGGCGGCGAGGCAACGTATAAAGCGAAATGTGCGATGTGCCATGGGCCGACAGGCACTCCTAGTGCGGGGATGGCTTCGGCGATGGGCATCAAAGCCGCGACCGATCCAGCTACAAAAGCACTTACTGTCGATCAGATCAGCGCAGCGGTAAAAGGTGGAAAAGGCAAGATGAAGCCGATTGCCGGACTGACCGACGCACAGATCAAGGACGTGGCGACGTATTTCCACGGGCTGAAGTAGGCGTTCGCAGGGGCGCGGGATAGTCGAATCGACAGGGGGGATTGGCATTGTTTCAAAAATTCCGCGAGAGCTGGGTAAGGCCAGCGCTGTTCTTCGGCAACAACCCCATCAGTCTGGCCGGTGGCGCCATTACCAGCGCTTCCGGCGCGACCATGATCGGCTATTGGCTGGTGGAAATCTTTGGCCGGCTCCAGGACAACCCGTACCTGGGCCTGATCTTCTTTCTGATTTTGCCGGCGCTGTTCATCGGCGGCCTTATCCTCATCCCGATCGGTGTATTTCTGCGCCGCCGGAAGCTTCAAAAGGCGGGGCAGATTCCCGCCGAGTTTCCCAAAATCGATCTGAACGACCGCATGTTTCGCCACGGCCTGGACATCGTGCTGGTGGCAACTATTGTCAATCTGCTTATCGTGGCGGTGGCCAGCTATCGCGGCGTGGCCTACATGGATTCGCCGCAGTTCTGCGGGCAGTCCTGCCACGTGATGCATCCCGAATTCACGGCCTACAAGATATCCGCGCACTCCCATGTGGACTGCGTGGAATGCCACATCGGATCGGGAGCAAAGTCTTTTGTCCGCGCAAAGGTGAACGGCACCAAGCAGCTTGTCGAAGTCACTTTCAATCGCTATCCGCGGCCCATTGAGTCGCCGGTCGAGAATCTGCGCCCGGCCAGGGAGATCTGCGAGGGCTGCCACACGCCGGCCAAGTTTGTGGGTGAAAAGCTGCTCGTCAAATCGACCTTTGCCGACGACGAGAAGAATACCGAGACGCAGACGGTGCTGGTCCTGCACCTGGGCGGCCGGGATTCGCTCAGCCAACTCAGCGGGATTCACGGCACTCACCTGGGCCACATCGAATACGTCGCCACCGACACGAGCCGGACAACTATCCCCTGGGTGCAGAAGCGCAACGCTGACGGCTCGGAGACGGTATTTGCCACCGCCGATGCGGGTAGCGGCATACCCAAGGGTGAGCGCCGGGTGATGGATTGCATCGACTGCCACAATCGCGCGGCCCATACCTTCGTCACCGCGGAAGACGCAGTCAATCGCGCCATGGCTGAGGGCGCAATTAGTCCCGATCTGCCCTGGGTGCACAAGGAGAGCCTGCAACTGCTGAAGGCCAACTATGCCTCCGAAGAAGAGGCCGGCCAGAAGATTCCCGAGCAGCTAAAGGACTTCTACAGCTCTCAGCATTCTGAAGTGCTCACTACAAAAGCGGCCGCGGTCACGTCGGCCGGCAACGAACTGGTTACTCTCTACAGCCAGAATGTTTTTCCCTACATGAAAGTCACATGGGGAACGCATCCCAACCATATCGGTCACATGAGCTATCCGGGCTGTTTCCGCTGCCATGACGGCAGCCATGCGGCCAAGGACGGAAAGAGCATTACCCAGGATTGCGCGGCCTGCCACAATCTGCTCGCGGTGGATGAGACCAAACCCAAAGTTCTCTCCGACCTCGGTATCAATAAATAGAGAACTCCGAATGTACGGGGCTGTTGGAGGTTCGAGGTTTCCCACCCTTCCGCGATAGGACTGCGCGACCCCGACTGCGACCCCGACCCAGTGGGTCCCCCGGTTCCCCGCTACCCCGATGGGTCACCCAGGATTTGCGTGTCTGGTTTTGCACAGGAGCTATTTACTTTTCCGCTTGCGCGCTCACTGCGGACCCAGAATCTGCTGCTCGTTCGCTGCTCCATCGCTATACAATCGGGGCGATAGCTCCATCAATCCGCAAGCTCTCTGCCCAAAAAGTGCGAGAGTGTGAAGACCGTTCCGCGAGCGTCGATCAGAGCCGGGCTCTCATCGCCTGCGGAAACGGCGTAACTTGGCCGCAGTTGGTTGACAAAGAGGAACATGGCATACAAACAAAGCTTCGGTCTGCCGCTTGCGGTTCTCATCCTGGCCAGCTTCGGAGCATACCTTTCAGGGTCGGCCATGACCCCGCTTCCAGACAAGGACTCGTCCGCCGGGACCACGAACTCACGCCTAGCAGGCGACTGGCATACTTCCGCGGCCGTGAGAATTCCATCGAGCAAGCCGCCCCGATCACCGTCCGACCCGCCAACGGATTCGACCCGGTCTGCCGCGCCAGCAAGTGCGCGACTGGAGCGGATGCTACTTTTGCTGGCGTCTTCCGCGGCCCAGAAGCAGGCGCTTGACGCCGAACTCGCGAACCTGCAAAATCCTGCGTCGTCTCAATACCATCGATGGCTCACGCCGTCGGCTTTTGGCGACGCATATTCGAATTCCGCCGCGGATGTATCGGCGATCTCGGCGTGGTTAGAGAGCCAGGGCTTTCAGGTTTCGCCGCTGCCCGCCGGCCGTGGCTGGATCGAATTCTCTGGAAGCGTGGCCCAGGTCGAGCAGGCCTTCCACACCCAGGTTGACGCGCAAACAGGGCCGATGGGAACGCGGTTCGTATTGGCCGACGGGATCTCCGTTCCTGCCGCGTTCGCGCCGATGGTTCAGGGGCTCGTATCTCTCGACGGCGCGCTTTCCGCGCCCGCTCTCACGCCGCCTCAGGCATTGAAGCTTTCCGCTTCTGAGCTTGCCGCGCAGACTTCGCCGGCACACGCCGCCGCTCTCACCCCACAGCTTGCCGCCGGGCTACTGCACTTTGACGCGCTGCACGCCTCCGGGATTTCGGGTGTGGGTGAGGCGATCGCCATCCCCGCACGCAGCAATATCAACAACAGCGACGTTGCGGCTTTCCGCGCCGCGTTTGGTCTGCCGGCGGCTGCGGTCAAGGTTCTTCCCAATGGCACAGATCCTGGACTCGCAGACGATCAGGCTGGGGCTACGCTGGCGGTTTCGTGGGCGGGCGCGGCTGCACCCGGCGCTCAGATTGTGGTGGTTCCCGCTGCAACAACGGGCGCGACGGACGGGCTGGATCTTTCGCTTGCCGCGATTGTCGACCAGGCTTTGGCACATACGGTCGCCGTGGGTTACTCCAGCTGCGAGACTGCGCTCGCTCCGGCGCACCAGGCCTTCTATGCAGCGCTCTACCGGCAGGCTGCGGCGGAAGGCATTTCGGTGATTGCAGCGGCTGGAGACAGTGGGGGTTCAGCCTGTCATCTGGCTGGAAGCGCGAATCCGGTGAGCAGCGGCTATGCGGTGAATGCGCTGGCTTCTACGCCATGGAATACTGCCGTAGGCGTGGCAGCCTTTGATGCCGCCGGTACTTCGGTGGAAGCGTCGGCTTTCTCGGCCTGGTCGCCGGGTGACGCTGGTGAGCCGGCGTATGCGAGCGGAGGTGGAAGCAGCAATCTCTACGCGACGCCCGCCTGGCAGCCGATTCCTTCGCAAGCGCAGCAAGGCTCGGACGCACCGGGAATCCATGACCGTCTGCTGCCGGACCTGGCTCTCCCCATGGCCATCGACTCCACCGTTAATCCAGGGCTCGCTTTCTGCTTCAGCGGCGTGACTCCCGCAACTGGATGCAACCTCGTTCGCAGCGGAGGCAGTTCAGCCGCCACGGCCTTATTTGCCGGCATTGCCGCGCTGGTCAACGAGAAGAACGGGCAGCAGGGCAACCTTGCTCCCCGTCTCTACGGCTTTTCGCGGCAAAGCGGAGCCTTCACCGACGTTGAGCAGGGAAATGCGCGACTGCCGTGTCTGGCCTCCAGTCCCGGATGCGGGGCTAATTCGCAAATCGGGTTCACTGCCGGCGCTGGTTACGACCAGGCCACAGGCTTGGGCGTGGTGAATGCGCACACGCTGGTCACTGCGTGGGCCTCCCCGGAGACGACGGGCACCGGCCTGGCCAATGTGACCAACACGACCGGACCGGGGCAGACCATCAATCCCTCGGGGTCGATTGTTCTTTCCGCGAACGTGGTCTCCGGCGACGGCGGCCCGGCGCCTACGGGGACGGTCAAATTTCAAGACATTACGCTGGGGCAGACCGTAGCGACTGTCGCTCTCGACATTGGAACCGGCGAAACTTCCACGGCAACGGATACTGCTACGGGTGTCCTTACGCAGGGCGGACATCAGATTGAGGCCGACTACAGCGGCGACGTGAATTACGCGCCGGCCAACTCCGGGTCAGTGGTGGTCGAGGTGCAGCCCAGTTCCACCACTACCACGGTAACGCCCGCCACGAACACGCCCGCCGGGGGCGCCAGCTTCACAGTCACCGCGGCCATCACGTCGCTGGACGCGGGAACTGGCGCGCTTCCGCCCTCTGGGACGCTCGATTTCCGGCTGGACGGCGTCAGCCAGGGAATGAAACAGGTGGTGACGGGCTCGCCCTCCACGGCCAGCATCAGCATGACCGCGCCCTATACCAGCGGAGCGCACCAGATCGTCGGTTTCTACAGCGGCGACAACAACTACTACAACTCAACGTCCCAGGCGGTCACCATCACCGTGGCCAAAGTCGCTCCGACCATCACGCTAACTCCGGCCACCACCACGCCGCTGGCGGGCAGCCAGTTGCAAATCACGGCAAGCATTTCGCCGCCCACGGCAGGCCTCACGCCGCCCACGGGCACGGTGACGTTCACGCTGGACGGAGCATCCGTGGGCACGGAGACTGTAACCTCGGGAACGCCTTCAACGGCCGTCGTGACCATTACCGCTCCCAGTGCCGGAGACCACACGCTTCAGGCCACATATAACGGCGACAGCAACTACACCAGCATCACTTCGTCTTCGGTAACCCTCACCATCGCCAAGGTGGGCACCACACTGGCTTTGACTCCGGCCACGACAAGCCCGTTGGGTGGAAGCGCGCTTGTGGTCACGGCTACTCTCTCCATCACCGGCAGCAGCACGGCTACAGCCACCGGAACCGTCACGTTCACCATGGATGGCGTTACGCAGGGCACTCAACCCCTGTCTGGCGGAACGACGGCCACCAATACCATCACGGTGCCTGCGTCGGGTTCGCACACGTTGCAGGCCTCTTATGGCGGCGATTCAAACTTCCAAGGCTCGACTTCGCCGTCGGTAAATATTGTAGTGTCCAAGACTCCCACCTCGACGGTTGTTTCCCCCGCGACTACTACACCCGTTGCGGGGATGCCTCTGGTGGTCAACGCGACCATCACTCCCTCGACGGCAGGCACAATGCAGCCCACCGGCAGCGTGACCTTCACCCTCGACGGGGTCGGCGCGGGGGTGGGGTCGGTTGTGGCCGGTTCGCCGTCAACGGCCAGCGTTACTCTCTCGACGCTGACACCTGGGCCGCACACGCTGGTGGCAAGCTATAGCGGCGACACGACCTACGCCGCATCGGTCTCAGCTCCCGTGACCATCACGGTCGGCAAAAGTCCTACGACGACTGTGGTGGTTCCAGCTACGCTCACGCCCACTGCGGGCAGCTCTCTGCTGGTGAAGGCCAACGTTACTTCCTCCAGTTCCGTGTCGGCGGCCAACCCCAGCGGCACCGTCACGATCCTGCTGGATGGCGCGAGCCAGGGAACGGCAACCGTGACGTCGGGATCGCCCTCCACTGCGTCGGTCACAATTCCGCTGATCACCGCTGGGCCCCATACTTTGACGGGCACTTATAGCGGAGACACCAACTACGCGGGATCAACGTCGGAGTCGGTGGCCATTACGGCGACGAAGGGCGCCACCGTCACGACCGTCACGGCTACGCCCCCTGTGCTCGCCGCTGGCACACCGGAGACGCTCGCAGCCACCATCGCTCCGGCGGCCGCTGTTACGGGGACCGTTTATACGTTCACGGGAACGGTAAGCTTCTACGACAACGGCACCACTCTGCTCGGCACCGCCGCCATCGCCAGCAACGTGGCTACGCTTTCGGGAATCTCACTGGCAAACAATGTTTCGCATTCCGTTACCGCTATCTACTCGGGCGATACGAATTGGCTGGCCAGCACCTCAACGGCGTTGGCGCTGGCTGCCACCACGCTGCCGGACTCCGTGGTTCTCAGCTCGAACCTCGCAACTTTGTCGCCGGGGCAAGCGCTGGTGCTTACCTTGACGGTTACGCCAACCTCTACGCCTGCGCTTGGCGCCGAGCAGAATCCAACCGGCAACGTGGTCTTCTACGACGGAACAACAATTATCGGCACGGCTCAGCTGGTGGCGTCACCGGTGGGCAACTCGTCCACCGCAACGCTTACCTCGGAGACGCTGCCCGGCGGCCAGGACGTGATTTACGCTGCCTATCTGGGCGACCTTTACTACGACGCGGCTACATCGAATCTGCTCACACTCAACATTCAGGACTTTACCATCGTTGCGGCTCCCACCAACCCGCCCACGAATCTCAACATCGTGCAGGGAACTTCGGGGTCGGCGGGCTTCGTGGTGATCGGGCTGGGCGGATTCAACAATACGGTTCAGGTGATCTGCGCTGTGCCCTCGCAGGACGATATGACCTGCACCACCAGCCCGCAGCAGATCACGCCGCCCGGCACCGTCAATTTCGTGATTCAGACATTTCTGCCCGGGCAGCAAACCACCGCGGGGCTTGACCGAGATCGAGATCGGCGCACGCCGAACCTGTGGCCGCGCGCCGCGGGCGGTACGGCGTTGGCGCTGCTGTGCTTCTTCCTGCTGCCGTTCGGCAGGCGGGCGCGCATCTTTGCGGGACGGAGCACGCGGCGGATTTTGATTCTGATTCTGCTGCTGGCTGGGCTTGGCGGCGCGGGCATCGGCTGCAGCAGCGTTTCCGGCGTGAATGGGACAGGGACGCCGTTGGGCGTGGCTACGCTCAAGATCACCGCGACGGCGTATATCAATAACACGGTCGTCAGCCATAGCGTTTATCTGACGGTGAATGTGGTGACACCGGGGTCGGGAACTTAGAGAGAAGAAGGGACGATGGCAGGACTAGAGGGACGGATTGCGCTGGTGACGGGTGCGTCGCAGGGGATTGGGCGCGCGGTGGCGCTTGAGCTGGCGAGGGCTGGCGCTATTGTTGCCGTGGCGGCGCGCAATGAGGCCAAACTCGCGGAGGTTGTGGCGGAGATCGAGGCGGCAGGCGGCAAGGCAGCGGCGATTGCGCTCGACGTGGCGAGCGAGGAGTCGATCAAGGCCGCAGCCAAGGCGGTGCTGGAGCGCTTTGGCAAGGTGGAGATCCTGGTGAACAATGCCGGGATTACGCGCGACGGGCTGGCGATGGCCATGAAGCGGGCCGACTGGGACGATGTGCTGGGAACGAACTTGACTGGCGCATTTCTGCTGACGCAGGCAGTCTTGCGGCCCATGCTGAAGAATCGCTGGGGGCGGATCATCAATATATCGAGCGTGGTGGGGCGGACGGGACAGGGTGGGCAGGTGAACTATGCGGCCTCAAAGGCCGGGTTGATCGGGCTGACGCGGGCGCTGGCGCGGGAGGTTGCGTCGCGCGGGATCACAGTGAACGCGGTGGCGCCTGGCTACATTGAGACGGCCATGACTGCGGCGCTTGACGAGAAGCAGCGGGCGGCGATGATGGCTACGATTCCTTTGGGACGCGCGGGAACCGACGCAGAGATTGCGCAGTCGGTGGCATTTTTGGCGTCAGAGGGGGCAGGATATATTACCGGGCATGTGCTGGATGTGAACGGCGGGATGTTCATGGGGTGAGGCTCCGCGGCCGATCTACTAATTCTGTCGTATTTAGTCACAACCCTTAAACTTATGCAGGCGAAATCCCGATAGTGTCTTCGGGAAGGTGCAAATGGCTACGAGAGCTTTGCCCGTGAAAGCCTCTGCGGCGACAATCGCAGAGATGGGCAGCGTGCGCTACGTGGCCCGACAGCCGATTCTGGACATTCGGGGCCGCGTGCATGCATACGAGCTGCTCTTTCGGGCAGGACCGGAAACAGCATTCCGCGGGGACGGCGACATGGCCACCCGCAGCATGCTGGACAACACCGTGATGTTCGGGCTGGAGAAGTTGACCGCTGGCTTGCCGGCATTTGTGAATTGCACTCGCGAGGCCCTGACCGAGGACCTGGTGCACGTGCTGCCGCCAAACATGACGGTTCTGGAGATTCTGGAAACCCTGGAGCCGACGCCGGAACTTGTGGAGGCATGCAGCAAGCTGAAGGCCGCCGGTTTCCTGCTGGCGCTGGACGATTTCATCTGGCACGAGAAGTTTAGGCCTCTAGTGGAGCTGGCGGACTATATCAAAGTGGACTTTTCCCTGACCGGTGCGGCCGAACGGAAACTGCTGCTGAAACGGCTGAACGGTACTAATTTGGTGCTGCTTGCCGAGAAGGTGGAGACGCAGCAGGAATACAAGCAAGCCTGTGACGAGGGATTTACGCTGTTTCAGGGGTACTATTTCTGCCGGCCGACGCTTCTGGAGAATCGCAAGGTTCCGGCCAACCAGCTTTCCCAGTTTGAAATTCTGCAGATGATGCGCAGCGACAACCTTGACTTGAGGCAGTTAACACGCCTGGTGAAGCGCGATGCGTCACTGACATACCGGCTGCTGCGGCTGGTGAACTCGCCCATGTGCGCGGTGCGGCAGGAGGTAAAGTCGATTCAATCAGCGCTGCTGGCGGTGGGCGAGCGGAGCTTCCGGCGAATTGCGACGCTTGCGATCACCGGCGAATTGAATGGCAATCAGCCGGACGAACTTCTTCGCATGGCCTTCGTGCGGGCTCGCTTTTGCGAACTGGCAGCCCCTCATTACCGGCTAGACGCAACCGAACAATACTTGATGGGACTCGCCAGCCTGCTGCCGGCGATGCTGCGGGTGCCCATGACGGAATTGACGCCGGGACTCCCCTTGCGCAAAGAAATTCGCCAGGCGCTGGAAGGCACAGCGACCGGCGAGCGTGATCTATTGGCGTGGGCGGAGTGCCATGAGCGCGCAGAGTGGGATACGTGCGACGGAGTGGCTGAGACGCTTGGATTGAAACAGGATCACCTGATGCGGTGCTATACCGAGGCCATGGGATGGGCCGAGGACGCGCTCAAATCCGTTAAGTGACCCGTGCGGCCGGCCCGACAAACATGCTCCAGTCAATCGATGGGATCGCGCTGCATTTTATTTCGGGTTAAAGCTCTCTTCGGGGAGTTGCTGGTAGCTGACAAAGGCTAGCTTCAGGCCGTCGGGCGACCAGGAGGGAACGTTGATGGTTCCCTGGCCACCGAAGAGTTTGGCCAGAACTCGCACCTTCTTGTCTTTCAGCGTCATCAGGCGGAGCTCGACATCCTTGTTGGGCGGATGACCGGTGACGCCTTTTTCATACGCGAGAAAAACCATCGTCTGGCCATCAGGCGAAATGTGCGGAAACCAGTTGTTGCTGTCGTCGAAGGTGACCTGTTCCTGCGCGGAGCCGTCGGGCTTCATGCGCCAGATTTGCATTTGACCGGTGCGCTCGGAGTTGAAGTAGATGTACGCACCGTCGGGCGAGTACTCGGGGCCGTCGTCGAGTCCGGGGGCTGTGGTGAGCCTGGTTTCAGGACCGCCGGCCGCGGGGATGGAGTAGATGTCGAAGTTGCCGTCGCGCTCCCCGGTGAAGGCCAGCGTGGCGCCGTCGGGCGACCATCCGTGCCAATACGACGGCGCGTTCGGCGTGATGAGGCGCGGCGTGCCGCCGGCGATGGGCACAATGTAGACGCGGGATTTGTGGTCGTCGCTGGTCTGGTCGCTGATGGCCAGCGATTGGCCGTCGGGCGAGATGCCGTGGTCGTTGTTGCAGTGGATCTGCGGTGCGGTTGAGATCAGCGTGGGCTCGCTGCCGTCGAAGGCGAGGCGGCGGATTGTTCCATCCTGGTTGAAGATTAGGAATTTTCCGTCGCGGGACCAGTTGGGCGCTTCAAAGTGCGCTGCTGAAGTGTATTCCACGTGGCGATCGGTGGATGCGATGGTGATGGTCTCGAGCGAGCTGATCAAGACTTGCTTGCCGCTGGGCGGGGGCAGTTGCTCCAAGATCACGTTGGAGAAGACAGCTTTCTCGACCACGTTCTTGTCGTGCGCGCAGACACCGATGCCGATGTAGAAGTCGCCGCTTAGGGCGAGCTTGGTGGATGCTCCGGCGGGCTGCAGTTTGCCGTCTTTGCCGGAGACGAAGGCGTAGAAATAGTCGCCGCGTTTTTCGATGCGGACTCGTCTGGGCGCGGAGATGTTGGATTCGACTTCGTGGGTGTCGGCGCCCTCGGCATCGCGGTACTGCAGCGAGGTCAGGCCGACTCCGTGGACGGCTACATCGACGGCGGGCGACGGGCCGTCGAGAGATTCGCGGATCATGAGCACCGCCTTGCGATGCGGATTACCGCCTGCGCCTAGGAAGGCGATGTCGGCGGTGAGGGCCACGTCGCCGGAGACTTTCTTCCACGCGAAGTGGAAGTCGTCGATGCCGAACCACATGTTCTCGCCGCTGCCGCTGATGGTGTAAGTGTGGTTGGTCTCGTCGTACACGACGGAGCCGGGATGGAGCACGGTTCCCACGTCCTGGTGATCGGTGAAGATGCCGTGAGGCAGGGGCTGGGACTGTGCGATGACCATCACGGGAGCGAGGACGAAGAGGGCGGCGATGCTTAGTTTGACGGCGGTGGGAAGATAGGTGGCTAACATGCGGGGCCTTTCGAAGCTCGTGCTTGAAATTGGAAGAACAGATCCTTCGACGTTGCTTGGATTAGGCCTTCGACTCGTTTCTCGCGCGCGAAGAACGTGAGATCGCTGGTCGGGGACGAAGGTCTGGGTATCGGTTGAATTCGCGGCGACCCTACGGGGCGCCGGGATTTGGGATGGATCTCTTCCCAGGACTCCGTCCGCCACGGCGGACTCCGGCCTGGGCTATTATCGTTGGCTCCCTCCGGGAGCAAGTTAACTGACCGTTCATTTCATTATCAACTTGCACCCAGAGTCATACTGCTCCAGTTTCAAGCTCTTGAAATCGATCAATCGGGCCAATTATAGCTGGCTTGGAGTTTGCCGTCTGTGCCGACGAGAAGCAGCGCGGCGTGGCCTGAGGGCAAAGTGCCTGCGAAGCTTTTGCCGCTGCGGAGGTCAGTGAATGAAACTGCGGTCTGGTTGGACTCCGAGGTTAGGACGTAAAGGGTGGCGTTGGTTAAGCGCGTTGGGCAGATGAGGATTCCGGGGTCGGTGATGGTGGTGGTGTAGATGGGCGCGAAGCCCGCCGACTTGAGCGCGTAGCTGTAAACATCGGCTACGGCGCGGAGATTGCTGTTCAGCTCAAGCGGGAGAGCTGCGAAAAGAATCTTGCCCTTGCCGAGCGGCTTTTCAAGCCAGTCCTGTCCATCGGGAAGTACGGCGCGCGTGAGTGTTGTCGTTTTCAGGCCGGAGTAGGTTAGGGCTTCGTCGCCGCCGGGGAAATGGAAGAGAGTGTCGCGCGTGAGGATCGGGCCGATGGTGTAGGGAATGCCAAGCGTGGCCTGGCGTCCAGTTGGATGCAGATGGGCGTCTTCGGCAAAGGGGCCGGTGACGAGCAGGGTTGCGCCGACTTCTACACGCTGTTCGATTGCGGTCCAGGCGGCATCGGTCAATCCGAAGGGCGAAGGAAGCAGGATGAGCTTGGGAGAGCCGAGCAGCTCAGGCTGATATTCGCCCACCGCGTAGGCCTGGCTGCGGGTGTAGTTATAGAGCACGCGCACCGCTGTTTGTTGAGCCTCAATGGCTGAACCGTTGGCAACAGAGAGCTGATACGACTGCGGCAGAACCAAGGCGACTTCAGGCTGGACGAGGGCATCGGCGAAGGGCGCGGCCTGGCGGGCAAACTGGCCCAGGTCGCGCATCTGGTTCTCCCAGACTTTCGACGAGCCGTCGCTGCGCAACATGCCGAAATCGACCTCGCGGTCCCAATCCCACTGTATGGCGCCTGTCGATCCGGCGGCGAAACCAAGAGCCCACTTGCGCTCAGTGAGGCCTAGGCCAGTGAATTCGTCGTAGCGCCACGTGCCGTCGGGAGCCCAGGCAGGCTGGTAGCCGGTTTCACCCGTAATGTTGGGCACGCCGGGGCGCTTGGCTGCTATCGAATCCCACAGCAATGCATCGTCCTGCCAGTAGGTGTGATTGGTGGTGAAGGAGACGCCCGCGCCGCCATAGAACTGGTTGAGCACGCGGTCGGTCACGCCGCCTTCGTCCTGGCCCACGTCGATCAGTTGCTTGCTGCCCGTGGAGCGGATGAGCGCGACCATCTGCTTGACCCAGCCGCTGAAGGCATCCTGCGCGAAGAGGTTGTAGTCCAGAGCGCGCACCTGGTTGGGGTTGTTGTAGCGGCCGTAGTGGAGGTCGGCCGGGGCCGGCAGGGGGATCGTGTCGAAGCTGCTCAGAGACTCCTGCGTTACGCGCCAGGCTTCGGCCAGCGCGGCCAGATGGACATATTTTTGCGCCAGCCATTCGTGCCATGCGGCTACTTCCGTGGGATCGCCGTTGGGGAGATTGCCGTGGAAGACCTGGCGGGGGTTGGAGAAGCTGGGCTCGTTGATCAGGTCCCACGAGAGCCAGGGCACATCTTTGAATTGCTCGACTACAGAGCGGACGTAGGCCTGCTCGGCATCCACCGAGGCGGGGTCGGTATAGGGATTCGGCGGCGTTACGGCTGGGTCCTGAACGCGGGGTGCGGGGCCGGAGTGCGGCGAGAAGGCGAAGAAGGTGAAGTTGACGGCGATGTTGTGGCGGTGTGCGCAGTGGAGAAAGGCTTCGACGTTGCGCAGGAAGCGCTGATCGACGCCGCCGGTCTCGGAGTCGATGAATTTGCCGTTCTGCATCCACACGCCGGTGCGTACGAAGCTGACGCCGTGGGACGCCATCTCGGCAAAATCCTTGTCCCAGATGGCGGCGTTGCGGGGTCCGGAGAAATCCCATCCGTTCGCTTCAGTGGAGAAGTAATTGGTGCCGACGGGGAAGAAGGGCTTGCCGTCGAGGGTGAGGAAATCGCCGTGAACGCCCAGAGCGGGGCCTGTGGCAAGCGTGGTGCGATCGGCGACGAGGAATGCGTTCTGATAAAACTCGCGAGGCTGGCCTCCGAGGGTGAGGACAGCGGTGACTGTGTAAAAGCCAATTGGAAGCGGCAGATGGAAGGGTACATCAAGATCTTCATCCGGTTTGCCGGTGAGGGGCACGCCGGCTTTGGAGATGACTTCCTTTTCCGACGAGAGCTGAAGTTGGAGTTCGCCGCTCACTGTTGCGTCGGACTTTTCCTGGCGGGGGAATCGCAGATGGACGGTGAGGACGGGCGGTTCTCCGGGGCGAATGACGGAGAACAGCGCCTCAATGCTCAAACTGGTTGAGCCCTGGCTGGCATAAACGGCGGCTTGCTGAATCAGACGGATGCCGTCCGCGGTTGCCCAATAGCCAGCGATGGGATCGAAATCGAGAGCGACGACTCGGCTGGCTGAGCCGGGTCTATCTGGCCCGCGGCCCATGCGGCCGGCGACGATGACCGGTGCGGCGACAAGCAGGCCGGTCGAGTCGGCCATATATCCCAGCCCGTTGAGCCGACCTTCGACGGCGAAGAAGTGCTGCGCGTGAAGTTGGAGCGCCGGCAACCACGCGTATCCTGAGCGCCAATGAAATGCGGCGTCGTGGACAACGGGAACTTCGTAGGTGTGACGGAATCCGAGGGCGCGGGAGTAGGTGTCTTGCGGTGCGGCTTCGACGAACTGGCCGTTGACGAGGCTGACGGGGACCCGGAGCGGCTGGCCGCCCAGGATGAGCAGGTTGCCGCCGCTATCTAGATAGTGGTCGATCGATTTCCACGATTCAACGGGGACTGCGGAGCCGTAGGGAAGCACCAGAAGATCGGCGTCGGCCAGGGTTTCAGGAGCGGCCAGGGCGACCTCATCGGCGAAGGCGGGGTTCAGCCCCGCAAGAGCTTTGTCGAGAGTGGGGCGATCTATGGGCTGGCTGGAGACGGTGGGAAAACCTGGCTGCCAGAAGACGACAACCTTGGCTTGCAGCGGCATGGAGAAAAGCGTAGCCGCGAAGAGAGCACTAAAATACCGGCGCATGAAAATCCCCATCTACCGTTGGCTCAATCCGCGTGGAAAGACGCGAAATTCGCGGATTGCAAAGCTTTGGGCTGGGGATGATGATAAGGGCTTCGGTGCGGGGTTGAGAAGGGCTGGACGAAGCATTGTTGCCGAAGAACCCGCAGGTCGGGGTGGCGAAGCCGGGGGGTCTCCCACCCATTCCGCAAAGGACGCGGAATGGATGGGGCACCCGGAGCTCTTGCCGGCTTACTGCGGGGTCTGCGGTGTTGGCGCGCCGTTGCGCGGGGCGGTTGGTGTGCCTGCGGGCGGCGGTCCAATGGCGCTTACGGCTGTGGCTAGAAAACTGCCATCCTTTAGCGCTCCGTCAACGCGGATCGAGTCGCCCACCTGGATATCGGCGAGTGTGATGGGATCGCGGCGCTTGCGGAAAGTGGTGTTCTCGTCGGCGACGAAGGAATGAGGCGTATTGTCGATGGCTCCCATGAGGGTGACTTTGACGCCGTCAATGGCGGTCACCTTGCCCATGATCCAGGTCTTGCCGTAGTTGGCTTGCATCTCACGCATTTGCCTGGCGCGTTCCGGATCGATCTGCATCACCGTGGTGGCGCCTACGGATTTGGCAGCCGCATCCACATCGCCCATGGCGGTGATGGCGTCGCCCACCTTGATGTCAGTGGACTTGAGCGGGGTGGGGGGATTGCCACCGCCACCAGCGCCCCATCCGGCACCTTGTCCGCTGCCTTGTCCACCCCCTTGTCCAGCTTGCCCGCCGCGTTCGACTGCCGCGCCCTGGGGCCTCGCCGGCTGCTTCATGATCCGCGTGTTGGCGCTGTAGTGCACGGTGTAGGTCTCGCCAGTTTCAGTCTTGATGGTGTAGTGGTCGGCAGCGACTTCAGTGACGGTGCCCATGAGGCCGCGGGCCATGCCTCCGCCAACGCCCCAGCCGCGACCGCCTCCGCGCCCCTGGACTTGGGCCTGGGGTTGCGACGAGCTTGTGGCGGGTGGCGTGGGCGCGTCCTGAGCAGATGCGGCAATGGCGAGGGCGAGACCGATAAGAGCCGGGACTAAAGCACAGAGTTTCATGGAAGCTCCTGCGAGCCGGAATGCGGCTCTATGTGCATAGACGGCGGAAAGGCGGGCGGGGACGACGGCCAGGCGCGAATTGGGCGAGTATGAGGTGGCTGGCTTGAACTGCCGACCTCTGATTTAGGATTTCTTATAGCTTTTGAGAAGCTCTCGATGGGGGTCTGCCGCGTGATTCGTAATCGCTTTGCAATTGCCGTGTTCTCGACTGCCGTGTTTGCCTCCGTTACCTGGCCGGCGCGGGGATCTGCCGCGACCGCAGCGCAAGACCAACCGGCTGCTCCCGCAACCGCGCAACTCGACGCGCTGAGCGGGGAGTACACCGACCCCGGCGAACCCGACTCGCCTATCAGTTTTTACGTGAAGGACGGCAAACTATTGACGGAGACGGAGCGCACCATTCCGACCGAGTTGAAGCCCATCTCGGCCACGGAATTCAGCATTCCCGATGCGAAGGTGACCATCAAGTTCACGCTGGATGCTACGGGCCATGGCGCGAGCGTGGTTATCTCGTTCGCGCCGGATGCGGTTTACAAGCGAACGGGCGAGCCGGTGCATCACTTCTTTCAAGATTATCAGCGCACTGAGGCCATGGTTCCCATGCGCGACGGGGTCAAGCTGCACATCGTGTATCTCAAGCCCGCGGATATCAGCGGGCCGCTACCGTTTCTTGTTCAGCGAACGCCTTACGGATGCGACGGCACCAATCGCGCGTCATTCTCCGGCGGCCGTCCGGAACTGGCGCGGGAAGGCTACATCTACGTCTGCGGAGACATTCGCGGGCGCTATAAAAGCGAAGGCGAGTTCATTATGAGCCGGCCGCTTGCCGACCACAAAGATCCCAAGGCGGTGGACGAGAGCACGGATACATACGACACCGTTGCCTGGCTGCTGGTTAATGTCGTTGGCAACAATGGGCGCGCGGGCTTTGTGGGCACAAGCTATCCGGGATTTCTGGCCATGATGGCGGGCATCGATCCGCACCCGGCGGTGAAGGCCATTTCACCGCAGGCGCCCATGATCGATGTGTGGATGGGCGATGACTTCTTCCACAACGGAGCATTTCGGCAGACCTATGGATACGACTACGTTTACGCGATGGAAACCAACAAGGAACGCGCCGACCCGGACTACGGCAAAGACAAGGACGGGAAGCCGCGCGACGGATTCGACTATTTCCTCGAGCGCGGTAGCTTTCAAGAGGACGTAAAGAAATCCGGGTCAAAGCTTCTGCCCACGTGGAAGCTGTTTCTTGAGCATCCCGCGTATGACGTCTACTGGTCCTCGCGCGGCGTGGAACATCATCTCAACTCCGTTACGGTGCCGACGCTCTCGGTTGGCGGGTACTACGACCAGGAAGATATGTTCGGTCCGCAGATCGAATACGAGAGCCTGGAGCCGCACGACGCGAAGCATGAGAACTTTCTCGTGCTGGGCCCGTGGCTGCATGGCTACTGGTCTTCTTCGTCGCGGCACATGGGGAACGTCAACTACGGCGAGCCCATCGGCAAGGAGTTTCGCTCGCAGATCGAAGCCAAGTTTTTCGCGCACTACCTGAAGGATGCGCCGGGAGAGGACAAAGCGGGATTCGATCTGGAAAACACGGCCAGCTTTCAAACCGGATCGAATACGTGGAAGCGGTATGCCAGTTTTCCGCCCAAGGAGGCGCAGACCACCAGCCTGCACCTGGCCGACGATGGCAAGCTGAGTTGGAGCGAATCGACCTCGCCGGCCAAAACCAGTTACTTGAGCGATCCAGCCAACCCGGTACCGTATCGCCACAGGCCCATACAGCCGACCTATGGACCGGGTTCCGAATGGTTCACGTGGCTCAGCGAAGACCAGCGCTTTGTCACCGACCGTAAAGACCTCGCCGTATGGAAACTGCCGGTGTTGAAGAAGGATATGGTGCTGACCGGCGAAGTAATCGCCGACATTTTCGAATCGACCAGCGGCACCGACAACGACATCGTGGTGAAGCTCATCGATCAATATCCTGATGACGACCCCGACGCGAAGATGCGCGGCTATCAGCTGATGACCAACGAAGAGATCTTCCGCGGGCGCTATCTGCAGAGCTTTGAAAACCCCACGCCGCTGCGCGCGGGCTCAGTTCATGAGTACAAGTATTCGTTGCACGATGTTGACCACGTCTTCAAGGCCGGGCACACGGTGATGGTGGAGGTGCAGAGCACCTGGTTCCCGCTCTACGACCGCAATCCGCAAACGTTTGTGCCCAACATCATGAACGCGAACCCGGGAGACTACAAGCTGGCGACAATTACGATTTATTCCGATTCGGAGCACGATTCCACGCTGCAGGTGCCGCTGGTGAATCCGTGCGACCAGATTGAGTGCTTTTAGCATCTTCGCTCGGCGGCTTTGTCCGCGAATCATTCTCGATTCAGCTTGGCGCTCAGCTTGACCGCAGGCTTGCCGCTTGCGCTATTGAGCATCGTGGAGTATTCTGTCTTCACTTTGCAATGCAAAGTCAAAGAGGTGCCATGACCATCTTCGATTTGCTCTTGATTCTTCTGGTCCTCGGCTCGGCTGCGGCCATTCTTGTTGCCGTTATCGCACTGTCCTTCCGGCGCTGGACCTTTGTGGGGAAAGTGCTCGCTGGCCTCATCGCCGTATGGATCGTCTACCTGGGCGCCGGAACTGCGGCGGCGCTGCTGACGCCGCAGCACGTCATGTCCATTGGAGAAGACCGCTGCTTTGACGAGATGTGCTTCGCAGTAACCGGCGTTCAGCGTACCGCGTCGATTGGCTCCGCGGGCAGCATGACCAAGGCGCAGGGCGTCTTCTTCATCGTTGACGTCAAAATCACGGATCGCGGCGGCCACGCGCAGAAGGAAAATGGCCGCAACGGGGTCATTGTCGACCAATCCGGCCAGATCTATCGCGAATCGCAGGCGGGTCTGCTGGCACTCTCGCAAGTGGGTGGCCCGCTTCCTGGCCTCGATTCCAAAGTGGAGGCGGGCCGGAGTGTAGCCACCAAGCTGGTCTTCGATGTTCCCGTAAGCGCCGCGCAACCTGCGTTCGTGCTGGGAAGCGACCTCAAGTTCAATCCAGCCAGCATCGTGATTGCCGACGAATGCCACTTCCTGCACAAGCCCACCATCGTTCCGCTGGGCTGACGAACGCCGGCGGGTTCCCGAGGGCACAAATCTGAGGCCCGGGAAGAAGCGAATCTCAAGGAGCAACTCCGGCATCGAAAATCCGGGTTAAAATAGGAACAGCGCTATGATCCTGCACCAGCCAATTCCGGCACTCCTCTAGCGGCGTCCGCCGCCTGCGCTTGTTTTCCGCCCTTTTCCCAGATTCATTCTCTAATTGAAGGTCTGGCGCCTGCTGAGGAGCCGAGGAGTTTGCCGTGATTGATCGTTTGCAACAGATGGAGCAGCACTATGACGAGCTTTCCACCCAGATGGGCCTGCCCGAAATCATTACTGACCATGAAAAATATCAGAAGGCGGGCCGGGCGCTTCGCGAGCTTCAAGAGCCGGTGACGAAGTTTCGCGAGCTGAAGCAGGTGAAACAAGGGCTGGCAGAGGCGCGTGCGATGCTTTCGGAGACGGATGCGGACATGCGCACCATGGCCGCCGAGGAGATCGCCGCGCTGGCTCCGCGAGAGACGGAGCTTGAAGAAGAGATCAAAGTTCTGCTGCTGCCCAAAGATCCCAACGACGAGAAGAACGTGATTCTGGAAATTCGCGCCGGCACGGGCGGCGATGAGGCATCGCTGTTTGCCGCGGAGATCTTCCGCATGTATACGCGGTTTGCCGAGCAGCACAAGTGGAAGGTAGAAGTGATGTCGATGTCGGAGTCAGGAGTGGGCGGGTACAAGGAAGTGATCGCGATCATCGAAGGCGAGCGCGTCTACTCGCAGATGAAGTGGGAGAGCGGCGTGCATCGCGTGCAGCGAGTGCCCGCAACCGAGACGCAGGGGCGTGTGCATACTTCGGCGGTGACGGTCGCGGTGCTGCCCGAGGCCGAGGATGTGGACATCAAGATCGAAGCCAAGGATCTGCGCATCGACACATTCTGCTCGTCGGGGCCGGGCGGGCAGTCGGTGAATACAACCTACTCCGCAGTGCGCATTACGCACATTCCCACTAACACGGTGGTCAGCTGCCAGGATGAGAAGTCGCAGATCAAAAATCGCGACAAGGGCATGCGCGTGCTGCGGTCGCGTTTGTACGAGATGGAGATGGACAAGCAGAATGCGGAGCTGGCGAAGACGCGCAAGGAGCAGGTGGGCAGCGGCGACCGCAGCGAGAAGATTCGCACTTACAACTTTCCGCAGAATCGCATGACGGACCACCGCATCGGCCTCACGCTGCATCAGCTTGACCTGGTGATGGAGGGCCGCCTGCAGCCGATTGTGGATGCGCTGATTACGCATTACCAGGCGGAGCAGTTGAAGGGCGAATCCGGACAGGCGGCGTGAGCGATGCCTCCGGTTTCGCTGTTCCTGTTTCAGGGAACTGGCCGCCTGCAATCCGGTCCTCACCCGGAACGCGCGCGCGCGGACGCAGAGCTGCTATTAATGCATCTTTTGCGGATTGATCGCGCGTGGTTGATGGCTCATTCCGACGCTGAGTTTGGGGCCGACTATCGGAAGCCGTACGATGAACTCCTTCAGCGCAGGCGTGTTGGCGAGCCAATCCAATACATTACCGGCGAGACGGAGTTCTACGGGTTGCCGTTTCGCGTGACGCCGGACGTGCTGATTCCGAGGCCGGAGACCGAGCACCTGGTGGAGCAGGCGCTTGCGCTGGCCGCTCGATTCGAGCATCCGCGCATCGTGGATGTGGGGACAGGTTCGGGCGCGATTGCAGTTGCGCTGGCGCGTCATCTGTCGCAGGCGCAAATCGCCGCTGTTGATATTTCCGCCGCGGCGTTGGAAATTGCGCGCGAGAACGCCGAGCGCAACGCAGTGTCCGATCGCATCCGATTTCTGCAAGGCGATTTGTTGGGGCCGGTTCGTGACGAGCGCTTCGACATTGTTGTTTCCAATCCGCCTTACGTGGCTGCCGCGGATCGTGAAACTCTTGCGGTGGAAGTGCGCGACCACGAGCCGGCGCTGGCGTTGTTTGCCGGCGACGATGGATTTGACATCTATCGTCGTCTTATTCCGGATGGGTTTGCGGTTCTAGAACCGCGCGGTTATATGCTGTTGGAGATTGGGTATGGACAATCGGCGGCGGTTGCTGCGTTGCTCACGCAAGCCGGATTCGTTGGGATTGAATTTGTCCCGGATTTGCAGGGGATTCCGCGCGTGGTGTGCGGACGACGGCCGTGAGTTTGTGCTCTAGCCCGACGCTGGTTCGCCGATGCGCATGTGATAGTTGAACACGAGCAGGGTGGCGATTCCAAACAGCATGGCGAGCAGCGCCAGCGGCGGCCCGAATGGATATCCTTCGGTCAGCGAGAAGCGGATGAGCACGATCGACACGACGAACGCGGCGCTGCGAAATACGACATCATAGTGGCCGGAAACGACGATCGACAGAATCAGGATCAGCACATCGGTAAAGATCATCACCGTGAAGAGGTCGTTGTAAAAAGTGGTGGCGTGGCCAACGACTTCCTGGCCGGTGACGGCGACACGATAGAAGTCCATGCCAATCAGGCTCAGGTTATACGAGGCCATGATGAGCAGCAGCGCGCCCAGGCCGAGGGCGACACATTTCTTTTGCGCAACGAACAGGCTCTGCGCGCGCGACGGGGAATCAGTATGCGCCTGTTTGGGAGTTCGCCGCGCCACCTGCATAAAGACCGCAACCAGCAGGTACATCAGAAACCCCGCCCACATATCCACAAACAGCGGCAACGCGCCCCAGGTGAGCTTGTGCTGCGCTACCATTTCCGATGCGTCGGGAAGGTCCTTGAAGACTTCCCGGATGAAGATGAGCGAGACAATCTCGAACTGGTTGGCGACGGACGTAGTGGTTGACTCGTGCAGCGCGCCGATCAGCGTGACCACTTCGTAGAACAGGACGAAGTTGAA